>Ga0182745_1000333_pt1 | contig 55490 bp, 64 predicted proteins | sample eDN3rd30CKraftBY_FD_128523 | JGI IMG/M metagenome (GOLD analysis project Ga0182745, IMG submission 128523) | Enriched backyard soil microbial communities from Emeryville, California, USA - eDNA 3rd pass 30_C Kraft BY (version 2) (version 2) | ecosystem: Environmental > Terrestrial > Soil >... | reverse complement strand
TGCCACACCGCGAAGCCGTGGCGCACCTGCCGCGTGGACAGGCGCAGGCCCTTGCGGCTCAGGAAGAGCGGCGCCTGGGGCCCCACGTCATGCCCCTGCGAGCGCTTCAGGCGCAGCAGCTTCTCCAGCTTCGCGCGCACCGTGTCCGAGAGGACAACCTCCTGGGGACCCGGGTGCCGGCGGCAGCCCTTGAAGACGGTCAGCGTCACGTGCCGGCGTGCGCGCCCGCGCTCGTCGAAGACGTCGCCGATGTTGAGGGCGACCAGCTCGTGCTCGCGCAGGCCCGACGCCAGCGCGAGGCTGTACAGGCAGTGGTCCCGGAATCCCTCCCGGTGTTGCCCCGTGACGCGCAGAAGGAGGTTCACCTCCTTCTCCGTGAGGGTACGCGGTGGGCGGGCGACAGCGGCATAGGCAGACATAGCGACTCCTTCGTGAAGAGGACGCGGCCATACGCGCTCTGTTGCCCCCACAAGACAAGTCATCAACCACGCTGCGCATTCTTGAGCCGGGCCCCGCGCGGCCTCGGCATTTCCCCAAGAGGAGTCGCTGTGCATCCGCTGGCCGATTTCAACTTCGAGGCACACCGCAAGACAGGCAGCTACACGGCGCCAGGTGCAACGTCACCACAGCCGCGCCTGGCCCACGTCTCACCGCTCCAGGACCTGGTGCTGGCCCACATGGAAGTGGCCAGGACGCTCGCTTCGTTCATTTCGGGCCTCACGCCGGAGCTGGCAGCGGCCCGCGCGCTCGACGCCATCCACACGGACACAGGGTTGACGATGGAGCCCCACCGCAGGGGGCTGTTTGCCGCCTCCGAGCCGCCCGCGCGACTCACCGCCGCGCAGCTCGGCCAGCAGGTGGGGCTCTCCCCAAAAAAGATGAACCTCCGCCTGGAGGCGTGCGGCCTCCAGCGGCAAGCCGCGAGTGGCGAGTGGGAGCTGACGGACGCGGGCCGGGACTACGCCGAGGCCGTCCCCTTCAGCCGCCACGGCCATGCCGCCTACCAGCTCCTATGGCAACCCGAGGTGCTCGGCGTCCTGGAGGATGCCGCGCGTTCCTCGTCGATGACCGTCGGCCTCAGCTGAAGGAGGACACCGTGACGCTCGGCATCGTCAAGCGGACCGAGGACGACCTCACCCAGTGGCTGGCCACCGAGTCGGGCTTCATCTCCGGCCTGTGCCACTACGACAGCGAACCGGTGGTGCTGGAGCCCTACCAGCAGGCCATGCTGGACAACCGCTCCCGCTTCCGATGGGTGGCGAAGAGCCGCCAGGTGGGCTTCTCCTTCCTCTTCGCCCTCGAGGCCCTCGCCCGCTGCCACCTGCGTGACGGCCACACGGCGGTGTTCGTCTCCTACAACCTCTCGGACGCGGTAGAGAAGGTGCTCATCGCCCGGCAGGTGTACGAGGAGATGCCGCTCGCCTTCCAGAAGAAGCTCGTCACCGACGCGAAGACGGAGCTGGCCTTCGAGTCCAACGCCAAGGGCCGGCGCCTCTCCCGCATCATCTCCGTGCCCTCGAAGCCTCCGCGCGGAAAGCGGGGCGACGCGTACCTGGACGAGTTGGCGCATTACGTGAACGACCGCGAGGTCTACACGGGCAGCACCGCCCTCATCCTCCGCTCCCACGGGCAGCTCACGGGCTGCAGCACCCCGCTGGGCCGACGTGGCATCTTCTGGGAAATCGCCTCGCAGGAGCTGCGCAAGTACCCCCACCACACCCGCCAGCACGTGCCCTGGTGGCTGTGCCGCTTCTTCAGCCTGGACGTGAAGCGCGCCTCGGTGGAGGCCCCCTTCATGTCCACCGAGGAGCGCGTCGCTCGCTTCGGCCGCCCAGTCCTCACCGAGCAGTTCGACTCCCTGCCGCAGGAGGACTTCCAGCAGGAGTTCGAATGCCTTTTACGTCGACGAGTCCTACAGCTTCTTGCCCTACGAGCTCATCCTCCCGTGCACCACGGACGAGCTGTCCTTGGCGCAGGATGCGTCCGACGTGCCCGTGCCCCAGGGGCGCCTGGTGGCGGGCTTCGACGTGGGCCGCACGCGAGACCGCTCGGAGTTGGCCGTCTTCGAAGAGGTGGAGGGCCGCTTCACCTGCCGCATGCTTCGCAGCTTCGAAGGCGTACCCTTCGCTGAGCAGGAGGCGCACCTCCGGCGACTCCTCTCCGTCCTGCCAGTGGCGCGCCTGTCCGTCGACCGCAGCGGCATCGGCATGAACCTCGCCGAGAACCTCGCTCGTGACTTCCCGCAGGTGGTGGCCGAGAACTTTACCAACGAGGCCAAGGAGCGGTGGGCCACCGATTTCAAAATTCTCCTCCAACGTCGTGACGTCACCCTCCCGCGCGACCGCGAACTCGTCGGGCAGATTCACTCCATCAAGCGGCGGGTACTCCCCTCGGGGAAGGTGTCCTTCGATGCCGAGCGCACTAACCGCGGGCACGCGGACAAGTTCTGGGCCGTGGTCCTGGCCTGCCAGCGCGAGCGGGGGCCGGAGAAGCAAGGGACCGGGGAGATCGGCGTGCGGGTGATTGGGTGAAGTCGTGCCGGATGGATGCGGACGCCACAGACGAGGCACGATAGGCGCAACATGGACAAGATGCAGGTGCTTCGCCATGAGCCTGCTGCAACTCGCTCAATGGCGGCCCGCTGACGGCAGCGCACTGTCGTGTCGAATCTGAAGAAACCATGCATTCACGGTTCGTCCGCGAATTGCATGAGCCGCCAATCAGATGGCCAGCCTCCGAATCGGAACGCTGCTTGGGCGGCATCGCTGAGGACGCTCCCCACAGCGCCTGCTCTGTTGGTGGCAGGCGCTATCAGCCAGCACGGCTTCTCACAGAGGCAAAACCCGGAAGGACATCTACTCAAAAACTCCCAACAATTCGGCAAGCTCCTCTTGCGCATGCAGAAGTGCCAGGAGGCGTTCATACTACACGAGAGCGAGGTATCGCGATGACGAGCGTTGCCGAAACCATCCGTCGACATCGAAGCGAAATTATCGAGCGATGGTCCGAGCAAGCGACCCACGCCGCATCCGCCCGAGGGTTGGGAGGGCCTGAGTTCAACAACGTCATGCCTGCTTATTTGGCCTCGCTCGCCGACGAGGAAGGGGTCCCTGGCGCGCTTGCCCATGTTCGGCAGGCGCACGTCGAAAGCCACGTGGCCACTCGACTCCGGCAGGGATTCAACGTAGCGGAGGTCATCGAGGAGTTCGCTATCCTGGGACGGAGCATTGCCTACATGTGGGCAAACACTTCGCCCGAAGCTCGACCCGGTGCCCTTGACGTTGAGCGGCTCTTCACCGAACTGCACACCGCTTCGACTATCGTAACGGAACTCTTCAGCCGACACCTGCTTGAGGATGAGCAAACGGAGAAGCGATACTTGCGGCTCCTCCAGAAGGTGGCGAGCGATGCACTCATAGAGGAGAAAGCGCCCCCCCTATACGACCACTTGAAAGAGGCCCTCGAGTTGATAATCGAGGCTATGGGCGCTCAGAGCGCAGCCGTGCTCCTGCATGAAATCGAAGGGCACAAGCTCATTACCGCAGCCGCTGTGGGCTTGGCGAGCGAACAGCTGGAGAACTACGCGACGTCGATGGGTCCTGCGTCCTTTCCCGGGATGGTTGCCACTGGGGGCGAGGAAACCAGCTGGGTCTTGGATGCCGAGACAACGTCTCTCGAAGTGAGCCCTCCGCTTCGCCAGAGCGGACTGCATTCGCTGCTCGGAGTTCGGCTTGTCCCTCACCGTGCCCTAGTGGGCATCTTGTATGTAGGCCTTGCTGAGGACCGGGAGTTCAGCGTCCGCGAGAAGTCGCGGCTTCTCTCGCTGGGACAACAGCTCAGCGTCCACTTGGACAACGCCAAGCTGTACGCGAAGCTGCGCGAGAAAATCGAAGCGCTTCAGGCAGAGCGAGAGCTCCGCGAGCGCTTCGTCTCGGTCCTCGCCCATGACCTTCGCGGACCACTGTCGGCGGCAAAGTCGGGGGCGCAGCTTCTCATACGGCACCCCGAGAGACTGGACGAACGGCGTGACTTGGCACTGCGCGTCGACCGAAACATCGAACGCACCGACAGAATGGTGCGGGACTTGCTCGATGCGAACCGCATCCGGGCAGGCCAGCGGCTCCCGCTTCGCCTCGACACCTGCGACCTCGGGAGCATCGCACTGGAGGTAGCCGAAGAGTTGATTGCGCTCCATGGCGACCGCTTCGTCCTACATGCGAAGGAGCGCGTCCGAGGAATCTGGAGCGCGGAAGAACTCCGCCGCGCACTCTGGAATCTGGGCAGCAACGCCATCAAGTACGGCTCTGCCACGGCCCCCATCACCTTCACAGTCACGCGCAGTGGCGACACCGCGCGAGCGTCCGTCCACAACTGCGGTCCCTCAATCACACCTAAGGACCAGGAACGGATTTTTAAGCCCTTCACCCGGACGCACTCCGCGAATGAGGGTCCTTCGAAGGGTTGGGGGCTTGGATTGACGCTCGTCTGGGGGTGCGCGCAAGCACACGGAGGAAAAGTCACGGTCGAGAGTGACGCCGCGACCGGCACGACCTTTACCCTGGAGTTGCCGCTAGACGCCCGCCCCTACCAGCCTCGCGAGTCGTGAGCCGCCCGCCCTGCCCCAGTATCGGGCGCTGGCTGACAGAAGGGTGACATGTCGGGGGGTTATACGAGCATGGCCCCCTTCGCCTTCGCCTTCCATTGGACGCTGAGCGTGCTCTTCCAGAGCCTCTTCCAGCATCGTTATGCCGCGCACCGCATGTTCACGATGACGCCGCGCGCCGCGCGCGCGCTACATCTGAGCACCGCTCTGGTGCAGGGCTCAAGCTACCTCGACCCACGCGCGTACGCCATTCTGCACCGCGAGCACCACGCCTATTCGGACACCGTCCGTGACCCGCACTCGCCAGCGCACCACAAGCACCCACTCCGTATGATGCTGGCAACGGGACGTCGCTACGGTGGCCTACTCACGGGGCGCATCCAGCCAGAAGCTCGTTTCCTCGGTGGCTACCCCGAGTGGCCCGCGGTGGACCGCTTCTTCAGTAGCTGGCCCTCACGCCTGGGCTTTGGCGCGCTCTACACGCTCTTCTACAAGCGCTTCGCCACGCGCCGGTGGCACTGGGCGCTCCTCCCCATGCACTTCGTGATGGGGCCCGTGCATGGCGCCATCGTGAACTGGTGTGGACACCGGTACGGCTACCGCAACTTCGCGACCAGAGACCAGTCGCACAACACACTGCCCTTCGACGCGCTATGCATGGGCGAGCTGTTCCAGAACAACCACCATGCTCGGCCAGCGAGCCCTGATTTCGCCGCGAGGCGCTTCGAGCTAGACCCCACCTGGCAGGTCATGCGACTGCTCGCCCGAATGAAGCTCATCCAAGCAATCCACGCCCCGCCCTCGCATTCTGAGGCAATGGGCGAGCAGGGCCAGCGTCCGCCCACACGTCGCGAGGCCTACGGCATTCACATGCCAGCATGTCCATCCTGAGGAGGGAGGAGGGAGTTGGCACATGCGATTTTCAGAGCTTATCCGTTCAGGTCGTACCGTTGTGGCCGCAGGAGGGCAGGAAATAGGCACTGTGGAGGCCTTATCCATCGATGGTGAGACTTGGAAGGTCGAGGGGCTTCAAGTGAAGCTGCGCTCGGAAGCCGCCGACCAGATTGGGGCATTCTGGAACTACTTCCACGCCGGCCGGGTCGAGCTGCCTACGCGTATCGTCCAGTCTGTAAGTGACACCGTGGTCCTGTCGGTTTCCGTGGATGAGCTTCGCCAGGTACTGCGACTGGAGTCCACTCAGCGCTCGCACGGAGCACAGCCCGGGGGGAGGAGCCACTCCACCTGACGGCTCCCTGCCCTCCCCTAGCAAAACCCTCTTGAAGAACCGCTGGGCCCGAGGGGAGATAACCACGTCCTACCACTACTTGCAGTGAGCATTCCCCACTGCCCACCGGTCCCGGCAGCTGGCACGAGAAGCCCGGGAGAGTGAATTCACTCATCCCCTTCCACGCCACGTGGCCTCCCGTGGCTGTGCGCCTCACCGCCTCCTCGGCTTGGAGTCCCGACCGTAACGCGCTCGGCTCTCGACGCCGAGTTCTTACGGACAAATTCTGAACACTCCCCCACCTTTCAGCGGGTGAGCCTGTCCCCTTCATTCGAGCTCGTCCCTCGGAGAGGCCATGGGCAGCCGGCCAAGCGAACCCCGAGGGGAAACCGGAAAGGGATGCTGCAGCCGGAAAGGAACTCCCCCCCATGGCTAATTTTGAGTTGCCCCCTTCAGTCACATGGACCTTCCGGGCGAAACGCAAGCATGGCAGGCCCATTCCCTCATTGAGGTGTCTCACATGTCCTATCGCGTCACCATCGTCCCCGAGCTCTCGGAGGCGTACGAGCAGCTTCCTCCCTCCGAGCGCCAACCCATCCAGGAGCGGCTGGACATGCTCGCTGCAGCGGCCGAAGACGCCGCCCAGTCTCCGTCCAAGATGAAGCGCCCTCATGCGAAGGAGCTCGCGGCCGTCTCGCCAGGAACGCACCGGGTATTCCTGGGCGACCAGTGGATTGCGTACCGCGTCCAGGCGGAGGACCGCACCCTCCAGTTGCTGGATTTCGGAAGCTGGAGCATGACTCCACTCGCTCGCCAGGCGCCCCCCGCCGCAGAATGGCATAGCTCGGGACACCAGGAGGATAGCTGGGACAACGAGGGCGGCGGCAGCCCCCCGTACAACCCCTAGTCCTCTGTTGTCGAACTCCGGCGGGAAGTCGCTGCACCTTCGTGGTTCGACCGGTGCACCTTCTCGCCCCTCGGGCACGGTGGCTCGTGACCGCACAGCGCACCATTGACATGACTGCGGGGACAGAAGCCGGGGGCGGACGCCAATCCTGGTGAGCTCTTTGTCCTGGTTACGCGGGATACGGCCTGTCACTCACTCCCGAGCGCAAAACTCGCGCCGAATGTCCCCGAAGTTGGGCCCGAGGCCTTTGTCCTCGCTGGAGGTGAGGCGTGCGGCTCCCAACGCCCTCTCAGGACGAGGGCGCCCCTCCCACCGCGCGCCTTGCCTCCACCTGGTGAGGGAGGCCCGTGTGCAGCGCATCGTCAAAGTCTTCGTCCTCTCCTCTGGCTCGGGCGCACCCCACCCCGGGCCGGAATTCACCGCCGAGGCTTCCACGCTCGACGGGCTGCAGGAGGCCGCCCGCGCAGAGCTGGCTGCCCGCGGGCACCAGGTGCGCGCCGTCTCCCACACTCCCACGGGCCTCGTGGCCTATGTGGAGGGCCGCCCATGACGGCGCCTGCGGAAGTCCACCAGGCCGAGGAGCGCCTCCAGGCGATTCTCAAGGCGGTGGTGGTGGGCGCCCGCGTCGACGAGCCCGCCAGCCGCCCCGGTGGCGAGGAGTCCGTGGCCTTCAGCGAGGCAGGCGCCCTCCAGCCCCCGTATGAGCCGGAGGCCCTCTGCCTCCTCGTCGAGCACTCCAACTCGTTGCGCCAGAACGTCGACGCCTACGCCACCAACATCGACGGCTTCGGGTACCGCTTCGAGCCCGCCATCGACTTCGACGCCGACGGAGCCCAAGAGAAGGTGGCCGACGCCATGGCCCTGGAGCGCCTGGCCGCCCGTGACGCGGGCACGCTGCCTCCGGGCACGCCCCTACGTCCCACGGACGAGGAAGTCGCTGCGCATGCGGAGGAGGTGCGCCAGCAGGCCCGGGTGGAGAAAGCCCGCCTGGAGTCCTTCTTCGACTTCTGCTGCTTCGACTCCAGCTTCGTCGAGCTGCGCCGCCGCACCCGCCACGACTTGGAGGTGACGGGCAACGCGTACTGGGAGGTGCTGCGTGACGGAAAGGGGGACATCGCCCGCTTCGTGTACGTGCCCTCGTACACGGTGCGCCTCCTCCCCCTGGACAAGGAGGCCGTCGAGGTGCGCGAGCGCGTGCGCATCTCCGCCGTCAGCTTCGACACCGTCACCACCCGTCGGCGCCTGCGCCGCTACATCCAGGTGCAGGGCCGCGAGCGGGTGTACTTCAAGGCCTTTTCAGACTCGCGCGTCATCTCCCGCCTTACCGGCCGCGTCTTCCCGGACGTCACCTCCCTCAAGGCCGCGGATGCCTCGGACGGCCCCGCCACGGAGCTCATCCACTTCGCCATCCACTCGCCGCGCTCGCCCTACGGAGTTCCCCGCTGGGTGGGCACCCTGCTGTCCGTCCTCGGCTCCCGGCAAATGGAGGAGGTCAACTACCTCTACTTCAACAACAAGTCCGTCCCGCCCCTGGCCCTCCTCGTCTCCGGAGGAAGGCTCTCGGACGCCTCGGTGCCGCGCATCGAGCGCTTCATCGAGGAGAACCTCAAGGGCAAGGCCAACTTCCATAAAATCCTCATCCTCGAAGCGGACGGCGCCGGCACCGGCGACGGGGGCCGCGCGAAGATTGAGCTGCGCCCGCTGACGGACGCCCAGCAGCAGGACGCCCTCTTCCAGGAGTACGACCAGCGCAACATCGACAAGGTTGGCAGCGCCTTCCGACTGCCGCCGCTGCTTCGTGGAGACGGGCGCGACTTCAATCGCTCGGTGGCCGAGGCCCAGTTGCGCTTCGCCGAGGACCAGGTGTTCCAGCCCGAGCGCGACGAGTTCGACTTCTTGCTGAATCGGAAGGTGCTCGCGGACATGGGCGTGCGCTTCTGGCGCTTCCGCAGCCAGACGACGGCCACGAGAGACCCGGAGCGGATGACGGAGATGGTGGAGCGCCTGGTGCGCGTGGGTGTGCTGACTCCCGAGGAGGGCCGCCACCTGGCCGGCGACATCTTCCACCGCGAGTTCCGGAAGATTGCGGACGACTGGGTGAAGCGCCCCATCACCCTCACGCTCGCAGGCATCCAAACCGGCTCCGAAGACTTGAAGCCCCAGAAGGACAAAGGCTCGCTGCTGGGCGAGGCGAAACGCCTCTTGGGGCTGCGAGAAGAGCTTCGGGCCGAGGAGGAGCGCCTGGCCCAAGGACGCCTGGCGCTGGCCCGCCGGTACCTGGACACCGAGTCCGTCTCCGTCCCCCGGGCGGAGTTCGACACCTGGTTCTCGGCGGGGGAGTCATGACGCCCGAGCAGTTCCAGCGCGCCTGGGTGCTCCAGGCTCAGGCCGACGCCGAGAGAGGTGTCCTGGAGTGCCGGATGTGTCGAAGGCGCGGCCCCCTGGAGGAGGCGACGACGCTGTGGCGCAACGGCCTCCTCGTCTTCGCGCTGTGTGACAGGTGCGCGGCAAGCCACGACGTCGTCTTCTCCCCCACCCCGGCTGGCGTCGAGGTGCGCGCCAGGCGCCGCCGTCCCGTGGAGCTGGTGACGCAGGAGGTGCCCCGTGTGCACGGCCCCCGCTGACAGCCTCCTCCTCCTGCACGAGGCGCGGGCGGTGGCGGACGTCCTGCTGGGGGACGTCCTCCGGCTGCCGGTGGCCAAGGCCCTGGACGTTGGCACCGCCGCGGGCATGGACCGCGCCGTGGCCCTGCTCGCCGCGCGCCTCCGTCGCGCCGTTGGGCGCGCGGACGTGGACGCCATGCGGGAGGCGGTGGCCGTCCTCGACGTGGACTGGAGGGCGACGACGGCGGCCCAGCGCAGGCGCCTCGTCGCCCAGGCCCTGGAGGCGGCCGGCCGGCAGACGGCCCTCATCCCCCCCCGCATCCAGGCCCCCCTGGGCGACGCAGCCGAGGAGGTGGTGGCGTCCACCCGCAGCCACGTCCGACGCGAGCAGGGCCTCGCCCTCGCCGCCCGCTTCAACGCCGTGGACAGGCGCATTGCCCAACACATCGTCCGGACCCAGGGCAACTTCGTGCGGGACGAGTACGGGCGCCGGCTGGACGCCTTCGGAGAGGAGGCCCGGCGTCTCGTGGCCGAGGGGCTGGAGGCCGGCCTCGGCCGCGGCGACATCGCCGAATCCCTGGAGCGGGCCGCGCGTGGCGCCCTCATCGAGCGGGCCCCCTTCTACTGGGAGGTGGTGGCGAGCCACTTCATCGGCCAGGGGCGCTCCTTCGCCCAGATGAGCAGCTACGCCGAGGCCGGCGTGCACCGCTACCGCCTCGAGGCTGTCCTCGACGAAGTCACCACCCAGGTGTGCCGTTTCATCCACGGCCGGACATTCTCCGTGGGCGAGGCCCTCCAGCGCTTCGAGCGAGTGGCGTCCCTTGAGCGCCCGGAAGAGGTGAAGCAGGAGCTGCCCTGGGTGAGAGAGCGCGTCGACGCGGCAACGGGGCGCGTCCTCCTCTACGTCAACCGACGGGGCCAGGAAACGCGCCTGGCCGAGGTGCTTCGCTCCGCCGCCGGCACACGCGACGACGTCGGCCAGTTCCGCGCGCTCGCTTCGGACAGGCAGCTCGCGGACGCGGGCGTGGGATTTCCTCCTTTCCACGCCCTCTGCCGCACCAACACGGTCGCCGTCACATAGTGATGTCCCCGATTTCGCGCCGCAGGCCTTTGTCTCTTCCGGAGACGAAACGCCATGCAGGCCACCACGACACCTACCCCCACCTCACCTCCGACGCCGCAGGGCAAAGCAACGCCCTCAGAGGCGACGTCCACGGCCAAGGCCGAGACGACCCCCGTCGTCTGGCCCCGCGACCTCAATCTCCCCACCTCCGGGGAGCTGACGTGGGGCTTCGACCCGGAGGGACTCTGCGATGGGTAACACCCTCGCCAAGGCCCTCGCTCGGGCCCGCCACGCCCTGGAGTCCCTCCAAGCCGAGCCGGTAGAGAAAACCATCTGGGGCAGCCCCGCGGGCAAAAAGCGCTTGGCGAAGCGGCTCGTGGCCATGCTGCCCGCGCACAAGACGTATGTGGAGCCCTTCGCCGGCAGTGCCGCCGTCCTCTTTGAAAAGGCCCCCTCGGACGTCGAGGCCATCAACGACGCGGACGCCGAAATCGCCGACGCGTACCGGCTCATCCAGAAGCTGACGCCCGCGAGTCTGGCCAAGCTGAAGAAGCTGCCGTGGGTCGGCGACGAGAAGACCTTCAAGAGCCTCTTCGACGCCAAGCCGAAGGGGGACGTGGAGCGCCTGCACCGCTTCCTCTACCTGACGCACTTCTCCTACGGGAAGCTGCGCGGTCGCAGCTTCAGCCCCAACGGTGCGGGCGTCGCGGCGAAGACCCTCGCCCGTATCGAGCAGTTCGCCCCGCGACTGAAGCGCGTGAAGGTGTACAGCGGCGACTACGAGAAGGTGGTGCGCAAGTACGACGGGAAGGACACCGTCTTCTTCTTGGACCCGCCCTACCCTGGCTACAACGTCGACGTCGGCGAGGGCGACTTCGACGAGGAGCGCTTCTATGGCGTCCTCAAGTCGCTGAAGGGCCGCTGGCTCATGACGTATGGCATCCGGGGCAAGTTGCCCGGGATGCTGAAGGGCTCCGGCTTCCTCGTGAAGCGCATCCGGACGCCTCGCACCATCGCCGCCATGCGCGGCGTGGGCGGCTCCTCCGTGCTGACGCAGCTCCTCGTCTCCAACTACCAGCCCACCGCGAAGGCGCTGGAGGGCGGCCCGGACTTCACGGTGGACGAATGGCAGCCGGAGGAGTCGCCCGACACCGCCTCCTTCCTCGCAACGAAGCCACTCCTCAAGGGCGTCGAGCCCGACGACGAGCGGTACGTCCTGGGCGTAGTTCTGGAGCCGGAGACGGTGGATGCGCAGGGCGACATCTACTCCGCCGCGGAGATTCGCCAGGCCGCGCACCGCTTCATGGAGGAGTTCGGCGGCCTGGGCCTCATGCACCAGATGCGCGTCAACGGGCACGTGAAGGTGCTGGAGAGCTACCTGGCCCCCGTCGACTTCAACCTGGGCGAAGTGCCGGTGCGCAAGGGCACATGGCTGCTCGCCGTGCGTGTCCTCTCCGACGAGCTCTGGGGGCGTGTGAAGGACGGGCAACTGACGGGCTTCAGCATTGGCGGCACCGCGCGCCGGCTCCCCGAGGCCTCGCCGGCCACCGCGACGCCTCCTTCCGAAACACCTGCCGCTGACTCCCAGCCGGAGGCCACATGACGAGCACCACCCAAGGCTCCGCGTCCGTCCACCGCCTCGTCGACATGGTGGTGGAGGAGGTGTCCCTCGTGGACAGGGCCGCCAACAAGCACCGCTTCCTCCTCGTGAAGAGAGACGACATGCACGACGCTCCCCAGGACACCGCACAGGCCGAGGGCGCCAGCAGCACCGCCTCGGACACCGTCAAGGCCGAGGACACCGTCCTCGCCTCAGCCCAGCAGGCTCTCGAAGCCGTGACGGCCCTCGTCGAGGCATTGGCTTCCACGGACGGCATTGACGGCGTGCGCGTGGTGGAGGTGGCCCAACACCTGCGCTCGCTGGCCGACGCGTTGGAGGACGAGGGCGACTCCGAGGAGGACGCCGAGTCGCGAGAGAAGACTGCCAGTTCCGCGCCCCCTCCCGCTCAGCCGGCTCCGCCCGCGCCTGCGCCAGGTGCCGACGCCTCCGGCCTCCAGGAGAGCCTCACGAAGCTCACCGACGCCGTCCGCGCGCTGGAGGGCAGTGTGAAGGAGCAGCACCAGCGCCTGGGTCGCGTGGAGAAGCAGCACGGCCTGCCCAACAGCAGCGCCACCGCGGAGCGCCCGCCCAAGCCCCCCGTCGAGGACGTTGGCTGGCCCCTCGACCTCAACAAGCCCCTCAACCGGGAGAGCGTCGACAAGGCCCTCTCCTTCCATGACGTCTGACGTCCCCACCCGCCACCAGGAAGCCTCAACGCCGAAGGAATCCCCATGAGTCGTCTCGACAACAGCACCCTCTTGGCCAAGGCGGACCTGGCCCTCGCCGACCTCACGGCCGGCGGCGGCATCCTCCAGCCCGCCCAGGCGCAAAAGTTCATGCGCCTCCTCATCAAGCAGTCGGTGCTCCTGCAGCAGTGCACCGTCGTTCCCATGGCTGCCCCCAAGCAGCAGTTCTCCAAGCTGAAGTTCGGCAGCCGCATCCTCCGCCCGGGACAGGAGGCCACCGCCGTCCCCGCCGCCCAGCGCGTGAAGCCGGACCTCTCCCAGGTGGAGCTGGACGCCAAGCTCTTCAAGGGCGAGGTGCGCCTCTCCGACGAGGTGCTCGAAGACAGCATCGAGCGCGGCGAGCTGCGCCAGACGCTCATGGAGATGATGGCGGACGCAATCGCTCGCGACATGGAGGAAATCCTCGTTAACGGGGATACGGCCTCCTCGGACGCCTTCCTCGCCACGATGGATGGCGTGCTGAAGCAGGCCACCAGCAACGTCGTCGACGCGGCCGGCGCCCCCATCTCCAAGGACGTCCTCGGCGACCTCCTGAAGTCGCTGCCCTCGGAGCACCTGCGCGACAAGAGCAGCATGGGGTTCCTCTTACCAGCGTAGACGCGGACCTGGACTACCGCAGCACGCTGGCGGAGAGGGCCACGGCTGTCGGCGACAAGTTCCTGGAGGGCGACGCGCCTGTCCTCTACTCGGGCGTCCCGCTGCGGCCGATTCCTCTCTGGCCGGAGAACCTCGGCGCGACGAATGACCGCACGGCGGTGTTGCTGTGCAACCCCAAGAATATCCACGTCGGCATCTGGCGGCAGATTCGGCTCGAGTCGGCGCGCGACATCTCCGAGGGCACGCTGAAGGTGGTGGCCACGCTGCGCTTCGACGCGAAGTTCGCGGAGGAGCCGGGCACGGCCAAGGCCATCAACGTGCAGCTGTGAGGCCCACCATGGACAACACCTATCTCGTCCGACTCAAGGCATACGACGCGCGCCGGGGCCATGTGCTGCGGCGCTACACGTATGCCGGAATCAAATTCCAGGAGGAGCGCGGCTGGTACCGGGTGGAGAAGCCGGTGGCGGATTACCTGCGCACCGTGCACCAACTGCCCGGCGACACCTACTCACCGCTCGCCTTCGACGTTTGCACGGAGGCCGAGGCGAAGGCCCTCGACGCGGCCGAGTCCGACGAGGCCCGTGTGAAGCGCAGCGCCAGCGACGAGCTGAAGCTGAATGCGGCGCGGCCCGCCGGCACGCTGACGACGGAGGACTTGCCGAAGGCCAGCGAGGAGAAGGACGCGCGCCGCGGCAAGCGGGAGAAGGACTGAGGTGTACGCCACGGTGGCCGACATGCGCGCCGAGGGCGTCACTGCGGCCATGGCGGGCGACACCCGCCTGGCCGTCCTCCTCGAGGAGGCGACGCGCACCATCGACAAGGTGACGGGGTGGCACTTCGAGCCGCGCTCGGCGACGTTGCACCTCGACGGGCGCGGCACCCCCTCTCTCTGGCTGCCGGTGCCGCCCATTCGCCTCTACCGCCTGGCACTCCATGGGGAGGACGTGTCCTTCTCCCGGGAGCGCCTGGTGGTGGTGGGTGCCCCTGTGGGCCCGGGCTTCGACGGGCCTCGCCTCACCTTCCGCCATGGCCGCGTCTTCCCGCGTGGCGAGGGCAACGTCACGGTAGGCGCGCGCTGGGGCTACACCGAAGCAGATGGCTCCCCCGAAGGCCGCACGCCTTTCGCCATCCGCCGGGCCTGCATGCTTCTCGTCCTTCGCAGCCTCTCACCGCTGGCGGATGAAGCCTCTCTCGAGGAGCGCACGCGCTGGCGAGTGGTGGAGGAGAGGACGCGCGAGCAGAGCTACCGCCTCGACAGTGTCCGCCCCGCCGTGCGGCCTCTCACCGGAGAGCCGGAAGTGGACACCCTCCTCGCCCCGTACGTGAAGCCCTCCTTGCCCGGGGCGGCCTGATGAGGGGCAGGCTCATCTACCCCTTCCTCGCGGAGCTGCACCGCCTGGACACCGCCGCCATGGCGGGCCCCGGCCCGGGCCCCCATGCGAGCGGGTACGACGCGGACTTCCGGGAGCCGGTGCTGGTGGACGCAGACGACAACGGCGTGGCCGAAGCCTTCCGCCGCGAATTTCCGCCCGTGCGTGTCCCCTGCCAGGTGGAGCCGGATGCCTTTGAGTCATTGCGAATGGCCCCTTCCGGCAACAGCCCCCGGACGAGCTTCGAGCTCGTCTTCCACTTCAGAGACTTGGAGCGCCTCGGCCTCGTCGACGCGGCCACCGGGGACGCCCTCATCCGCCCCAGCGACAGGCTGGGGGCCCTCTACGACGTTGCGGGCGCCCTCGTGCAGTCCGTGAGGACGCCGCCCGGGCTCTACGTCACCGAGGCGCGCCCCATGGGCTTCGGACTCCATCGCCGGAGGCCCAGCCGAAACCTCCTTCTCGTCACCTTCAACGACAGGCCCCAGGCCCGAGGACTTGCATGAAAGCACTGCTTCTCACTTCACTTCTCGCTGCTGCCCTCCTTGTCCGCTGCCGCGCGCCGGACGGGTGTGCGCCGGTGTCCACGCGCTGCGCCGGCAACGTCGCTGAAATCTGCAACGCCGACGGCAACTGGCAGGTGCTGGCTGACTGCGACGCTGTCAGCGAGCACAGCAGCACCGCCTTCACCTGCGCCTACGTCACCGAGGAGGGCGTCTCCGGCCACACCTGCCTGCCCGCCACCGTGGACGCGGGCGCCGAGGAAGGCGGTGTTCTGTGAAGGGCTACCTCCAGTCCCTGCCTGGCGTGGGCGGCCTCTTCCAGCGTGACATTCAGCCCGTCGAGGTGTGGGCCTTCTGGCGGCACATGCAGGAGCGCTTCCGCACCACCGTCGCCAACAAGGCGGACTCCCTCGAAATGCAGCTGGCGGCCGAGGTGCTGCAGCGCATGGGCCTCCAGGACGGACAGCGCTTCCTGGAGAAGTACGCCACCACCGTGGGCCGCACCCTCTACCTGCCCTTCGAGGTGGGCGTGCCCAAGTCGGGCTGGGACTTGTGGGCCCAGGTGGTGGTGTGCGTCCACGAGCACCAGCACGTCGTCCAGCATGACGCGGAGGGGCTTAGCTACGAGTTGGCCTACCTCACCAGCACCTCCGCGCGGGCCCGCTACGAGGCCGAGGCCTATACCTGCAACCTGGAGCTGCACTACTGGCGCTACGGCAGCGTGCCCGCCGTGCGGCCCATGGCCGAGGGACTCAAGCACTACGGCTGCCGGCCGGAGGACGTGGAAGTCGCCGCCCACAGTCTTTCTCTCGCCTCGGTGTCCGTCCGCCACGGCGCGGTGGTGAGTGAGGCCACGCAGGTGGCCCTCGAGTGGCTCAACTCGCACGTCCCCCACCTGCGGGCCAAGCAGGGCTGAGGCGTCCATGGCCGTCTCGCGCACCGGAGACTGGGCACGGGCCCGCAGGCTTCTGGCGGCGGGCTCGTCGCGCCTTGAGGGGGCGCTGCAGACGGCCCTGCGTCAGGAGGCGCACGCCCTGCGCAAGGAGGTGGTGCAGGGACTCACCCAGCAGGCGCCGGGTGGTGAGTCCATTCGCCCACCTTCCCCGCTGACGCTGGCGGCGCGCCAGCTGGCCGGCTTCAGCGGGACGAAGGCCCTCCTCGTCTCCGGTGCGCTGCGCAACTCAATCAGTGTCGTCGTGGAGGGCGACGAGGCCTTCATTGGCGTCTCGCGCACCGCGAAGGGGCCCGACGGTGAGGTACTCGTCGACGTGGCGCAGCTCCAGGAGTACGGCGGGCCACCCGTCGTCATCCCCATGACGCCGAAAATGCGGCGCTTCCTCTTCGCGCTGCTGCGCCAGGCCGGCCTGGCCGGCCAGGCGCGTAACGGCGGCGGGCGCGGCGTCATTGTGACGCAGACGCCCGCGCGCCCCTTCCTGCGGCCGGCCTTCGCACGCTTCCGCCAGGGCGCCAGCCGCCGCTTCCTCGCGCGGGTGGCCAAGGAGCTTGGCCTCGGGGGGCCCGGGTAATGGCCCTCCCCTCCCTCACCTCCGCGACGCCCTCCGCGGGGCCCACCAGCGGCGGCGACATTCTCCGCCTCGCTGGGACGGGCTTCGCGGCACGCGTTGCTGTGCGCCTGGGCGGGCTGCGCGCGGAGGTGCTCTCCGTCCGTGAAGAGGCGGGCACCTCGTATGTCGACGTGAGGACGCCCCCGCATGAAGCGGGCACCGTCGGCGTGGAGCTACTCAACCTCTCCGCGGACGGACGCCCCATTCCAGGTGAGGCCGCACTCCTCCCGGGGGTGTACCGCTACCTGCGCCCGCGCGTCGCGAAGGAAGCGGCGCTCACCCGCCTCGTGCGCACCTTGCTGCGTGAGCTGAAGCGCCAGGTGGTGGCCAACGTCAGCGCCAGCGTCTCCGTCGACTACGACGACACAGTGGCAGACGGCCTCAACGTCATCGCCATGGCCTCGTTGCCCTCCGTGGTGCTGTCAGGCCCCACGCTGCGCGAGAGTCGTCGCTACTCCACCAACGTGTTGCACGAGGACATCGTTCAGGGCCCCTCCGGTGCGGAGCTGGTGCGCAGGCGCCCCGCGTACACGGTGGACTTGGCCTTCACCCTCACCGTGGCCTCCAACCGCACCGCCGAGCTCTTCAACCTCATGGCCGCCGTGGCCACCTTCCTCAACCGCAACCGCTGGCTCTCCATGGCCCGAGACGCGGAAGACGCCTCCCTCGGCACCGTCCGCTGGGAAATGGACGCGGACGGCGAGGTGCGCACGCAGCTGGGCAGCCGCGACGACGTGCGCGCCTTCACTTGGGGCCTGGTGGTGCACGGCTTCGACGTGGACGAGGGGCTGCCCCTCGACATCGGCAAGGCCGTCGCCGGCACTCACCTCGAAACGGACTCACTCCCTGGAGGCACCTCATGAGTGTCACCCTCTCCAATACCCTGGGCAGGCTCGTCACCTTCCTCCTGCCCCACGAGTCGTACTGCGTGGCGCGAGGTGAATGCGCCTGCGGCGTGCAGCCAGGCCGTGGCGGCCGGCGCCTGCCCTCCTCCCTCACCCTGGCCACGGGCGTCACGCTGGAGGACGTGCCCGAGGCGGCCCTCTCCGTGCCTGCGGTGGCTGCGGCCATCCGCCGGGGCGAGCTCGCGCTGAAGCGGCAAGCCCCTTCCGCCCCGCCGTCCTCTCCATCCCTCCTCCCAGCGTCGGAAGCGTCCGCGCGTGTGTCCCGGAAGAAGCGAGGTGCCCCATGAGTCGTGAATTGCTGTCCTCGAAAATCGTGGTTGAGGAGGAGGAGCCGCGCGTCCGCAGCATTCCCTCCGCCCCCACTTCGGTGGCAGGTGCCGTGGGCCTGGCGGAGCGTGGCCCCATCGGCCAGGCGGTGCTGTGCACCTCCTTCGAGGAGTACCAAGCCACCTTCGGCGGCTTCACACCGGACTCTGACTTGGCCCTCGCTGCCATGGGCTTCTTCGAGAATGGTGGCAGTAGCCTCTGGGTGGTGCGCACCGTCCACTACGAGGACGCCTCCAACCCCGAGTCGCACACGGCCACGCGCGCGGCTGCGGCCCTCACCACGGGCGGCGGGCCCACCCCTGCTGTCGTGGGTGGCACCGTGCGGGCCCCCTTCACTCTGGCCGACGGCCAGCGCCTGGGGGTGTCCGTCAACGGCGCCGAGGTGGTGGACGTCGTCTTCTCCGGCGCCGCGGCCTCCATCTCCGCTGGGCGCCCAGGGCCCTACACCCTCACCGCCGGGCAGGCGCTCCGTGTGCGCGTCGACGACAGCCGAGACGTCTTCATCCCCTTCAATGAGGAGGACTTCGACGACATCGCCCAGGCTACCGCCCAGGAGGTGGCCGCCGTCCTCAACGCCGGACTCATTGGGGGCCGCGCCCTCGTCGAGGACGGTGTGCTGAAAATCGCCAGCGACACCCTGGGCGCCTCCAGCCGCCTGGAGGTGGGGGACAGCGTCGCCACCGCCGTCTTCGGCTTCCCCGGCGGCCCGCGAGTGGGGAGTGGCAACGTCCAGAGCCTGCGCGCCGTCGAGCTGGCGGAAGTCCGCGCCCTCGTGGAGGCGGCGGTGTCGGGTGTCCGCGTAGCGCCGTCTTCCCTTGGGACGCTGCAACTGCGCACCCAGGCCACCGGGCCTGGCGCCTCCTTGCGTGTGCAGGGCGACGCGGCCCTGGGCCTCGGCCTGGACACGCTGCTGCACACGGGCGTTGCCTCCGGCGCCGTCGACGTCCTCCACCTGGAGGCCAAGGACGCGGGCACTTACGCCAACCGCCTCGAGGTGGAGGTGCGCCCCGCCACGAATGGCTCGCCCGACACCTTCGACATTCTCGTCCTCGAAGACGGCACCTACCGCGAGTCCTTCCCCAACCTCTCCTCCGCCGGGGACGACGCGCGCTACGTCGAGCGCGTCCTCAATGACGAGCGCACCGGCTCCACCTACGTCCGAGCCTTCATGGTGCTACCGGACGCGACTCCCGACGTGCAGACGGTGGCCCTCTCAGGCGGCGCGGACGGCCTCGTCGGCCTCAATGACGCGGACTTCATCGGCTCCGAGGCCGGTGGGACTGGCCTTTACGCGCTCGACGCCGTGCAAGACGTCTCCCTCCTACTGGTGCCCGGCCGGGCCACGCCTGCCGTGCACAACGCCATGGTGCGCTACTGCGAGGTGGCGCGCGACGGCCTGGCCTTCGCACTCTTGGACTCGCCCGCGGGCTACAGGGCCGCGGACATGGTTTCCTACGTCTCGCAGGAGGCCGCCCTCGAAGGACTCTCTGAGCACGCGGCCCTCTACTGGCCGCGCGTCAAGGTGCTCAACCCCGCCCGCGGCGTCTTCGGCAACGTGGAGCAGCTCGTCGTCCCGCCCTCCGGCATCATCGCCGGTGTCTTCGCGCGCAACGACGCCGCGCGTCCTGGCGGTGTGTATGACGCGCCTGCGGGCATTGAAGCCGGGCGCATGTTCGGCGTCCTCGGCTTCGAGTCCAAGGAGTGCCTCGACGAGAAGAAGCGGGACATCGTCTACCCCCGCCGCATCAACCCGCTCACCACCGGGCCCGGCCTACCGCGCTTCATCGACGGCAGCCGCACGCTGAAGGCCAGCGGGAACTTCCCTTACGTCGCCGAGCGGCGCGGGGTGTCCTTCATCGAGCGCAGTCTCAAGGCAGGGCTGCAGTTCGCCCGGCACCGCAACAACACGGAAGGGCTGCGCGCCCAGGTGCGGCGCTCCATTGCCGCCTTCCTCCTCGTGCAAATGAAGAATGGCGCCTTCCGCAGCAAGGAGCCCGCCAAGGCCTTCTTCGTCGACGTCTCGGACGCCCTCAACCCGCCGTCCGTCGTCTTCGCCGGCAAGCTGGTGGCGCGTATTGGGCTTGCCACCAACAAGCCGGCCGAATTCATCGTCCTGCGCATCGCCCAGGACACCCGCGCCCTCGAAGCCGAGCTGGCTTCGGCAGGCCTGTGAGGAGACTGGCCATGGCCATCATTGGACAGCCGCGCAGCTTCCATAAGCGCTTCAAGTTTTTGTGCGAGGTGGACAACCTTGGGCACTCTGGTTTCCAGAAGTGCAGCGAGTTGTCCGTCGAAGTCGCCAACGTCCAGTACTTCGAGGGCGGCAGCCTCATCCCCAACAAGTCCCCGGGGCGCCTCACCTTCTCCGACGTCACCCTGGAGAGAGGCGCCACGCAGGACCATGAGCTCTTCGACTGGTTCCAGGACGTCGTCCACACCGCCAGCGGCCTGGGCCTGCCCGACAGCCTCTACAAGCGCAACCTCGACATCGTCCAGCAGGACAGGGATGGAACCACGCTGCGTCGGTGGAGCCTCTCGCGCGCCTGGCCGGTGAAGTTCGTCGCGGGCGAGTGGGACAACGAGTCCGATGAAACCGTCATCGAATCCGTCACCCTCACCTACGACTTCTTCGAGCTGGGTGCGCCAGGATAAGCAGGAGGAAGACCGATGACCTAGAAGACGTCATCCTCGCCCGGGTCGGGCCGGGTGCAGAAGGGGGCCGTGAACGTCGCCGAGATGGAACCGGCGGCCTGCAAAAGCCGAACGGCCTGAACTGTCCGCACGGAGGGCGCTGCTCTCCCAGGCGGGCTACCACAGATGCCATGGTGAAGACGAGAGGGCGGTGTCCCTCTCACCTGAAGTCAGCGATGCAAGCCTCTGTACGGAAAGAAAGCCCGCTCACGCGGGAATGTCGCCTGAGCGCGGCCGGTCTTAGTTCGCCGGCTGCGTGTGTCCACTCTGGACACGCTGCTCCCTTGCCCCGAAACGGAGAGCAGTCCGCGCGATCAGGGGTAGAGCTGGCCACCTACAGCATCAAGGGTCAACCTCGTGAACCTGGGAACCTCACGTGAGCGCCGAGCCCGCGAAGCCCGGCAAGCCGTCCAGTCCGGCCACGTCTCACGCGAGGGACGGAGCCTCCGTAGTAGTCCGAGCGCGGGAGAGCCGTGCACATGGCGAAGGGAGGCAGTCAACGAGTACGGCGCCAAAGCCGCAGGGGCAAGCCACGTATGTGGCATCCAGTTCCGACCGGAGCTGGCTCCTGAACGAGCAGCGGAAGCTGTACGCGCGGAGTTATGAAAACCCCGTCTACGTCTTCTGCAAGCTGTGGGGCCTCATTACCGATCCCCGCAACCTGCGGACTGCCTTTGCGCGAGTCGCGAGCAATCGCGGACGACGCACAGCAGGCGTAGACGGTCTCACGGCCAGGAAGGTCGTGGCGAAAGGGGTGGACACGTTCATCGATGAGGTACGGAAGGAACTGCGCTCCGGCGCATACCGACCTTGCCCCGTCCGGCGCGTCCTCATCCCCAAGCCAGGACAGCCCTGGAAGTTTCGCCCCCTGGGCATCCCGACCGTGAGAGACAGGGTCGTACAAGCGGCCGTGAAGAACATCCTGGAGCCGATATTCGAGGCGGATTTCTTCCCGTCCTCGTACGGATTCCGGCCCGGTCGAAGCGCGCATGCAGCACTGGAGGAGCTGCGCAAGCTGCTCCTCCCTCAGCACGCCAACACCGAAGCCGGGACCGAGATTCGACTCCCATACCAGTGGGCCATCGAAGGGGACATCAAGGGTTGCTTCGACAACATCGACCATCACGGTCTGATGGAGCGGGTTCGCCGTCGCGTCGGCGACACGAAGGTAAATCGGCTCATCGTGGCGTTCTTGAAGGCTGGTGTCATGGCGGAGGAGCAGTTCCTCCGCAGCAGCACCGGCACGCCCCAAGGCGGAATCTTGTCACCTCTTCTCGCGAACATCGCGCTGGCAGTCATCGACGAACGGTACGAGCGCCACGTGTGGCCTCGCCGGACGCCGACGCTCCTGCACGACACGAGAATGGTACAGCTACGAGCAGCGCAGAATCGCAACAACGACAGGCGGTCAAGAAGAGACGACCGACTCGTGCTCGTCCCTATTCGGTACGCAGATGACTTCATCATTCTCGTGGGTGCGAAGCCGGGTCCCGGCAGTCATGAACGGGCCCATACGGCTGCGCTCGCAGAGAAGGCCGCTCTCGCAGCGCTCCTCAAGGAGACGCTGAACTTGGAACTCTCGGAAGCGAAGACGGCCATCACACCAGTGACGAGCCCGATGCGCTTCCTCGGGCACCATGTTCGAGTGCAGCGAAGCCCGATGTACGGGTGGAACAGCAAGTGCGTCATCCCCAAGGAGCGCAGCAAGCGTCTGCGCTCGTTGGTCCGAGGGCACTTCCGCGGCGATACGCGCAACGCGACGCTCAAGAAGCGCCTCGACCTGCTCAACCCAACCCTGCGCGGGTGGAGCAACTACTATCGTCACGCATGGGGGGCGAAGCGCGTCTTCGCCACCCTCGACTCGCACGTGTGGTGGACCATTCGCCGATGGCTCACAGCCAAGCACACAAAGGTCGGCATGCGACGCCTCTACGCGCAATACGGCTGGCGAAAGCCAGGCGGCCGTACGTGGCGATGGCGCGATGGCAGCACGGTCCCATTCGAGATGGTGCGTCAGCGCGTTGAACGGTACAGACACGCGTGGATGAAGACCCCCGACTTCGCGTCAACGTCGAGGGAGAGCCCGGTGCACAACGAAAGGTGCACGCCGGGTTCGGCTGGGGGCGCGCGGAAACCGGCCGGCGCAAGCCGGACACGGCGCCGCGCGCCCACCAAACCAACGCCTGGATAGGCGAGCCTGTTCTACTCAGCACTGGCCAGCGCGAGGTGGGCAGTCGCTCCGAAGCGCCCTGCCACACCTTCCTGGGCGCTCACTCAGCGTTTGGGGTCATCTGGACGATGTCCATGACGGTCAGCAACTGCCGCGCGTCGTCGCGCTCGTAGATGATGTTCATCGGCCCCACCGTCAATCGACTCTGCTTAGCGACGCTCGCGGATGAACGCTGCATGTTTCCTTCTCGAGCAATTTCGTCAATGGCCTTCTGCACCAACATGAATGTGCCGTAGGGCATACGTCCCACGCGCTCCCAGGCCTGGGAACTGAAGACGACCTGATAGGGAGGCACGGAGGCAACAAACATGACGTCCGTTCGCGAGAGGTCTACTCAGATAGGCACGAGGAGCGATTGATTCAAGGCTGCGCTGCATCTGAGACACGGAGGAAGCAGGCAGTGTGGTCCGGCCAACACACCAGAGCGCCTCCGTCGTCGAAGGAACCACACTCAAGGATGTCCCCGATTTGCTGCCCAAGGCCTTTGTCCTTCCCGGAGGAAGGACATGGCGGACATTGTTTCATGCCCCTCGGGGCTGACGGGCCGCATCCGCGGCATGAAGGTGCGGGAGGAGCGGGTCCTCGCTGACCGCAAGATGGCGAAGAGCGGCGGCCAGGTAGATGAGCTGCTCTCGGCGTGCTGGGAGGAAATGCACGAGGCAGGCCCCTACGCCTTTGCCGACGACAAGGTGGACTGGGGCCGGGTGCTGCAGGGAGACCGCTTCTACGCGCTCCTGCAGGTGCGCGTCCTCACCTACGGCCCCGAGTACGTCTTCGCCGTCCCCTGCCAGAATGCCGCCTGTCGGGCCCGCATCGACTGGGAGCTGGACTTGACGCAGCTGCCGGTGCGCGCCCTCTCGGACACCAGCCGCGCGGCCTTCATGGCCGGCAACCGCTTCGAGACGATGCTACCGGACGCGGGAAAGCACGTGCGCTTCAAGCTGCTGACGGGGGAGGACGAGCGGCGCCTGCCGCAGCTGCAGCGCGCCGCGCCAGAGAAGCTGCTGTCCTCCGTCCTCGCCTACCGGGTGCTGGACGTCGACGGCGTGGACGCGCGCGATAAGCGTCGCTTCCTCGAGGACCTCAGCTTGCGCGACGCCGACTTCCTCGTCGACGAGTTTGACGCCGTCGACTGCGGGGTGGACACCACCCTCGAAGTCGAGTGCCCCGAGTGCTTCCTGCGACAGGAGGTGGAACTCCCTTTCGACAGGGGCTTCTTCCTCCCGGGGAAGCAGCGGACGACGAGGCGCCGGGAGCGCACCACCTCTTCCCACGCGTAACGCTGGAGACGTGGCGCGAGGGCCTCTTCCAGCTGTGCTGGCACCAGCACGGGGGCAGCGGCCTCGCAGTCCCTTTCGGTGACGCCTTGGAGCTGCCCACCTCGGACAGGGACTGGCTCCTCGAGCGAATTGGCCAGCAGCGGGCCCAGGAGGCCAAGGCGCTGGAGAAGGCCGCGAAGCGGAGGTAGCGCATGCTCAACAACCTCGGACTGGGCTTCGTCTTCACGGCCCGAGACTTGGCCTCTGGCACCTTTCAAGGGGTGGAGCGCAACTTCATGTCCCTCGACAGGCGCGTGGGGTTGGGTACCGCTCGAATTGAGAATGCGTTCCAGCGGCTCGGCGTCGCCATGGCCATTTTCACGGCCGGCGCCGTCGCCGTAGGTGCCTCCCTCTCCCTGGCCAACGCCGCCGGCCAATTCGAGCAGGCCGTGGCGGGTGTGGCCGCCGTCTCCGGCGCCTCCGCCGAGGAGCTTCGGCAGCTGCGAGACGCCGCCATTCAGGCCAGCCTCGCCACGCAATTCACGCCTACCGAGTCCGCGCTGGGCCTGCGCGAGCTCACCCAGGCCGGCTTCAGCGCCGCGGAGGCCATGAAGGTGCTGCTGCCCGTGTTGGACTTGGCCGGTGGCTCGCTGGGGGAGCTGACGCCCCAGGCCGCCGCGGGCCTGGCCTCCCAGGCCATGAAGGCCTTCGGCATTTCCGTGGACGACGCCGCCCTCTCCGTTGACCAGATGCTCCAGGCCGTCAACGTCTTCGCCCTCAACGCCAGCGAGTTGCCCCTGGCCCTCGGCACCGCCGCGCGTGGTGCGCAGGCGCTCAATCAGGAGCTGCCCGAGACGCTCATCGCCCTGGGCCTCGTGAAGAACGTCGTCCCTGGCGTGGAGCGCGCCTCCACCGCAGTAGCAGTGGCCATGGAGCGCATGGCGGACCCGGAGGTGCAGAAGCACCTGCGCGGCCTGGGCGTTGCCGTCACCGACTCCAGCGGCAACTTCCTTTCCTTCCTCGGCATCCTCGACAACCTCGCGCCTGCGCTCGAGCGAATGACGAAGGCGCAGCGCTCCGCCTTCCTCCTGAAAGCCTTCGGGCGCGAAGCCCTCGGTGGCGTGAATGCCATCCTCACGCAGTTCAGCAACGGCATCCGCAAGGACACTGGCGAAGTCGTCCGCGGCGCCGAGGCCCTCGAATACCTGCGCGGTGAATTCAAGAATGCGGGCGGGACGGCCACCCGGTTCCGCGAGCAGATGTTGGACACGTTTCAGGGCCAGAAGACGCTGCTGGCCGGCAACCTGGAGACACTCGCCATCGTCCTCGGGGAGCCCTTCACCCAGGTGCTGAAGCCCCTCGTCACCCTCCTCGCCAGCGCGGTGCAGCAAGTGCTGGGCGTCTTCCAGGCCTTGCCCGGCCCGGCGAAGCGCGCCTTCGCTGCCCTCGCGCTGGGAGCAGGTGGTGTCATCGCCCTCGTCGGCGCTGTCATCTCCGCGAAGGTGGGCCTGGCGCTGCTGGTGCTAGGCCTCAAGGTGCTGGGCCTCACGCTGGGTGGCCTCGTGGCCACGGTGCTTCCGGCCGTGGGCGCTGTCGTCCTCCTGGGCGTCGCCGTGGCCGGCCTCGCCTATGCCTTCCGCCACAACCTCGGGGGCCTGGGCGACTTCGCGCGGCGTGTGCAGGCGCAGGTGACGCTCGCCTTCCGCGGCCTCGTCCAGCTCTTCGAGGACGGAGGCTTCTCCGGCGCGGTGCGCGAGGAGTTGGGCCGCGCAGAAAGTGCCGGCCTGAAGGACTTCCTCATCAACCTCTACCTGTGGGCCCACCGCATCCACAGCTTCTTCTCCGGCATCGCCGACGGCTTCTCCGCTGGCCTGGAGGCCGCACGCCCCACCCTCGTCGCCTTCCAGGCGACGCTGGGGCGGGTGGGTGAGGCGCTGGGCTTCCTCTCCGAGAGGGACGACGCGGCCACTGCCGCCGCGAAGTTCGCTGCCTTCGGCGCGTCCGGGGCCACGGTGGGGCGCGCCCTCGCCCGCGTCTTCGACTTCGTCGTCCAGGGCCTGACGGCCGCAGCGGAGGTAGTGGAGGGCCTGGCGGGGCAATGGGGCTACATGAAGGCCGGCGTCGACGTCCTTCTTGGCAGCCTGGCGCACCTGGGCCGCGTCCTCGGTGGGGCCCTCTCGGGCCTCTTGGGCACCAACTCCGCCTTGCAGCAGGGCAGCAGTGGGTGGGCGCTCATGGGACAAGCCATTGGGTTTGCCATCGGCAACATCACCACCGTCGTGGGTGTGCTGGTGTCCGCCGTCTCCCTCGCGGTGTCCGTGGTCGGGGGCGTCCTCAATGCTGCCCTGGCGGCCTTCTCTGGCGTCGTCGACGTCTTCTGGGGCGTGGTGTTGACGCTCAGTGGCATCCTCACCGGCGACTGGGCCGCGGCGTGGACGGGCATGAAGCTCGTCGTCTTCGGGGTGGTGGACGCCATCTCCGGTGTCCTCCTGGAGTTGGTGGGCGCCATCCTCGGCGTGGTGGACGCGGTGGCGAGCCTCTTTGGCAAGGACACCGGCCTTCAGCAGGCGCTGCGGGCGGCCCGGCTTACTCTCCACCGCGACTTGTCCGTCGCCTTCGGTCTCGAGGACTCCACCGGCAGCGCCGCCACACCCGCGTCCATCGTCCCCACGGCCTCACCCACCTCGCCGGTGGACTGGCCCCTGGAGTCCTCGTCCATGCCGGCGGTAGCGGCCCTCCAGGCCTCGCTGCCCCAGCCCGAAGCGCTCTCCTCGCAGCCAGCCTCGCCTCCCGCCGCGCCCGTCCTCGTCAGCGTCCAGGTGGACGGTGAGACAGTGGCCAGGGCCGTCGCTCACGCGGAGCGGGACGCTGCCTCACGCAGCTTCTCCCCCATGCCGGCGTACTGAAAGGCAGGCCCCCACGTGTCCATCGCTGCCGGCCTCGCCCGTCCTCCCCGCTGCGTGCTGGTGAATGTCCTCACCGGCGAGGCCATGGAGTGCCTCTTCAATCCCACCCAACTGGTGGAGAAGCTCCAGGTGAATTGGAACCGCCTCGCGGTGCCGGGCCTCTCCCACCAGGTCCTCCAGTTTCAGGGCACCTCCAACCGGCAGCTGGCGGGTGTGGAGTTCTACCTGGACGCCTTCTTCGCCACGCAGCAGGCCGACACGTCCAACATCATGGAGTTCCGCGGCTTCCTGCGTGCCCTCACCGTGCCCCCGGCGGGCACCGAGGGTGTGCTGGCAACGGCACCACCGCGCGTCCTCGTCCTCTGGCCCGGCGTCCTCACCGTGGAGTGCGTCGTCGCCAGCGTGGAGTTCCAGTACCGCCAGCTCGCCGTCGACGGCCGCGTCCTCGTCTACACCGCCACCGTCACCTTCGAGGAGGTGCTCGACACCCGCGTCACCTCCGAACAGCTCCGTCAGGAGGTACCGTAGTGGCCCCTCACGCTGGCAGCCGCTACTCCTTCTCCCTGGGCCTTCGGGACGAGGCCGGCTGCCTCTTCCTCACCGAGAGAGTGCACTACGGCTTCCAGCCGCACGCCGACACGCGCGTCCACCTCGTCGCCCAGGGTGACTCCCTCTGGGGCCTCGCTGGCCGCTACTTCGCGCCCCTCCCGCGTGCCTGCGGCTTCTGGTGGGTACTTGCCGATTTTCAACCCGAGCCCATCATCGACGCGACGCTGGAGCTGGACGCCGGGCGGCGCCTCTTCATTCCCTCGCTGCGCGTCCTCACCGACGTCATCCTCAGCGAGCAGCGGCGGAGGGCTGGCGAATGACTCGGCCCCTCGACAGGAGCGCGCCTGGCGTGCGCCTCACGCTGCTGGCACACGAGAGGGCCCGCGGCGGCGAGCCCTTCTCCCTTGAGGGCCGCGTCCTCGGTCTCACCTTCGAGGACTCCGCGACGAAGGCCGACAAGCTGTCCCTCCAGCTGGACAACTTCGACTTGTCCCTCTTCGACAGGGCCGAGGTGGTGGGCGGCGCGGTGCTGGAGGTGTCCTGGGGCTACCCGGGCCTCATGGCGCCTCCGCGGCGAGTGGTGGTGAAGAAGCTGAAGGGCTTTCAGGTGCTCACCGTCGAGGGCCAGGCCCTCAGCGCCCTCATGCACCGCGAAGCGCGGACGCGCACCTGGAAGGGTAAGACGCGTGCCCAGGTGGTGCGCGAGGTGGCAGCCGAGTACGGCTACGAGGAGGACTCCGTCCACGTCGAGGACACAGGAGAGTCCTTCGACACCATCCACCAAGCGGGGGAGACGGACGCTCGCTTTCTCCGGCGCCTGGCCGCGCGAGAGGAGTTTGAATTCACTGTCGACGACAGGGGCCTCACCTTCGGCCCTCGCAACCAGGCCGCCGCCCCCACCCACGTGCTGTGGTGGTACGCCGACGCGGGCCGGGGCGACGTCCTCTTCGTCCACGTCGAGTCGGAGCTGGGCCGCCGAGTGGGCCAGGTGGGCGTCCGTGGCCGGGACGCCATGGCCAAGGCAAACATTGAAGCCCAGGCGAGCAGCCCCACCGTGGAACGCACCACCCTCGCGGACTACCTCGAGGTGGTGGACAAACGCACGGGCACCACGGCGCTGCAGCTGCGCAACAGCACCACCAGCGTCCAGCCCACCTCGGCATCGACACCTGCCCAGGCCCAGCGCGAGTCCGAGGCCCGCTTCCGGCGAGCGGAAGCCGGCACCGTGAAGCTGTCCCTCCAGGTGGTGGGCAACCCCTCCTTGCGCGCGAAGTCCGTCGTGGAGGTGCGCGGCATCTCCAGCTTCCTCTCCGGGAAGTATTACGTCACCGAGGCGAAGCACGTCCTCTCCTCGTCTGGTTACACCACGGAGTTGAAGCTGTCGCGGGACGGCACGGGGCGGCGCCAGCAAGCCAGCCCCGAGAAACAGGGCCAGCCCCAGGGCGGCCAGCCCAACACCAACGCGCCCGCGACGGGCAGCGTGCTGACGGAGCTGGAAGTCGTCGACGCGAAGTCGGGGCGCACGCACGTCGAGTACCGCCGCAATGGGCAACACATTGGAGCGGAGGACCCGGAGTCGGGCCTCAGCGCCCCTCGGTGAGGAAGGCACCATGAGCACCTTCGACGACGACATCCTCACCCACGACACGCGCCTCCTTGGAATGTACGTGGGCTACGTCACCAGCCGCGACGACGAGGCGCAGCTCGGCCGCGTCCGCGTGTGCATCCCCGGTGTCCTCGAGCCCGAGTCCGCCTGGGCCTGGCCCCTGGGCACCTCCGGCGGGGGCGCCAAGGACACGGGCTTCTTCGCGGTACCGCACGTGGGCGCGGAGGTGGCCGTCTTCTTCAACATGGGCGACGTCGACGCGCCCTACTACCTCTCGGCGCACTGGGGGAAGCCGGGCGGCCAGAGCGAGGTGCCCGAAGAGGCGCAGGTGTCTCCGCCCGACAACCGCGTCCTCGCCACGCCCACCTTCCGCGTCGAGTTGGACGAGTCCGCGGGCCGCCGCAAGCTGAAGCTCACCAACCGGAAGACGGGCGACTGCCTCACCTTCGACGCGGAAACCAACTCCGTCACCCTGGAGGCCACCACCGCCCTCACCCTGCGCGCGGTGGGCGCCATCTCCCTGGAGGCGGCGCAAATCACCATCGCCGGGCGCGTCGTCCGCCCCATCGCCGAGCCGATTTGAGGACGCCCATGGCGCTGCCCATCTGCATCCACATCCCGCCGTTGCCCGAGGCGCCCACGCTCACCCTGCCCGGCGGCGCCACCTTGCAGCACCACCAGCTCCTGCAGGCCGTCCAGCCGGCGCTCGCGCCGCTTATGCCCATTTTCGACGTCATCGGCGCGGTGCTGGCCGTCGTCGAAGTTGTGAAGGCGATTCCGGACGCGCTGGGGCCTCCGCCGGACCCGACAGCCATCGCCGCGGCTCTGCCGAACCTGGCCGAGAAGGTGTCCAAGTTGCTCCGCCTCGTCCCTCAGCTCTCGGTGCCGTACACGGTGGTGGGCGTCATCGACATCGTCCTGGGTGAGCTGGGCCGTGCGCGTGCCCAGCTCGTCCACCTGCAGCAGCGCCTATCGAGTGTGGCACGGGCCCGACAACGCGCAGCCCAGCTTGGGGACGCGGGCCTCCTCGCGGTGGCGGGCTGCGCGGAGGCCAACGTCGCCCAGGAGGCCGCCAACGTCGGCAAGGCCCTGGCGGCCCTCTCCCAGCTCATGGCCCTCCTCAACGTCTTCCTGGGGCTGGTGGGCGGTCCCCAGGTGCCGGACTTCTCCAGCCTCGAGGGAAGCGCCCTGGAAGAGGCCATTGCGCCCCTCGACGCCATCGTCCGCACGCTGCAGCAGGTACGCGCGGCCATCCCCATTCCGTGAGGAGGACGTCATGAGTCGAGCGCTCCAGAATCTCCTCGTCCCCTTCCGCAGAGACAGGAAGCGGGACTTCGCCGTGGGCACCGGGGCCGAGCTGCTCGCCTCGAAGGTGCGGCAGGTGCTGCTGACGGAAGGCACCACTCCCCACTCCACCGGCGAGCTGCCCTGGCGCACCAGCTTCGGCGCGGGCCTCTCGCGGCTCCGCCACCAGCGCAACGACACGGTGCTGGCGGAGCTGGCGCGCGTGTACGTCCGTGACGCGCTCGCGCGCTGGCTGCCTGGCGTCCAACTCGTGCAGGTCCGCGTCGAGCAGGCAGGCCCTCTGTTTACTCTGCATGTCCGGGTGAAAGAGCGCGCTGCGGCAACTTCCGTGAGCGTCTCGTTGGAGATGTGAGATGTCCCCGAACACACCACGTCCGATGCCTTTGTCTCTTCGGAGGCCTTCGCATCGTGGACGATTCTCATACCAACCCCCTCGCATTCTCCCCACCACTCGACATCGATGGACTCTTTCCGCCCGAGCGACGCACGGGACAACCCAGGAAGAACTGGGTACGCGAGGATTACTTTGAGGAGCCGTTGGACGTGGAGCGTGCGTACTGGCTCGGGTTCATTTACGCAGACGGTTCAGTCGTCTTCAAACCGCGCTGGGCACTCAGAGTGCACCTTGCCGCCAAGGACGAATCCCACCTTTCCACGCTGCATGCGCGAATTGGCGGACGACTGAGTTGGACGAAGAGTGGGCTGAGGAGCCTGATGGCTTGCTCCCGCAAGCTTTGTCTGTCTCTTGGCCGACTTGGCGTGGTGCCGCGCAAGACGTATGTACCGCGCGCTCCACCCAATCTCGTTGGCCAGGAGCGACAGGCATTTCTCCGTGGCCTCTTTGACGGCAACGGCTGCCTTCACGTCACCAAGCGTGGCTACCTCCAAGCCGCCTACTGCGGCCATCCCGCAACGGTCTATTGGCTTGTGGAGCAACTCGGAATCGACACCAACGGCACGCCTCGTCAGCGAGGCGGTGCGGCCTACGCTCAATGGACTTCCGAGAGACGCGCCATCGGCCTTGTGCAGCTTCTCTATGGAGCCCCCGGTCCAAGACTTGAGCGCAAGGCGCTTATCGCCCAACGGTATCTTTGAAAGCGAGCATTCCGTTGCTGCCTCACAACACCGACTACACCACCAAAGACTACGATGCTCTGCGCGCACGCCTCGTGGCGCTGGTGAGGAGCGTCTTCCCGGACTGGACGGACTTCGACGTCGCCAGCTTCGGCAACCTGCTCCTGGAGATGTACGCCTTCGTCGGCGACGTCCTCGGCTTCTACCAGGACAACCTCGCCCGCGAGTCGCGCCTCTCCACCGCCACCCAGCGCCGCAACGTCATCGCCTTGGCGCGCATGCTGGGCTACCGGCTTCACGGCGCGAAGGCGGCCACGGCCGAGGTGGAGCTGCGCCTGGCCAAGCCTCCCGCCGCCCCCGTCACATTCCTGGCCGGCACCGTCGTCCGCACCCAGGAGGTGACGGAGGCCGTCCGCTTCCAGTTGCTGGCGCCCGCCACCATTCCGGCTGACGCCAACCCGCCGCGCGTCCTCGCGGTGGCCGAGCACTCGAAGACGCACACCCAACTCTTCGACGCCCGCGGCCTCGCCGACTTCGAAGCGCACCTGGACTTCGCCCCCTACCTCGACGGCTCCGCCCGCGTGTCCACCGCCCAGGGCGCCTTCACCGAGGTGGACACCTTCCTCAACTCCCGCGCCTCCGACGCCCACTTCCTCGTCAGCGTCGACCAGGGGGATAAGGCCACCGTCCGCTTCGGCACAGGCACCAACGGCCGGCCTCCCGCCGGCACCGCGGCGGTGGTGTACAAGACGGGCGGCGGCGCGGCCGGCAACGTGGACGCGGGCCGCCTCGTCGTTGTGGAGGGCAGCTTCCGGGACGCCCACGGCCACGCGGTGCAGGTGTCCGTCCACAACCCCGCCCCCGCCTCGGGCGGCGCGGACAGGCAGACGGTGGCCTCCGCGAAGCTGCTCGCCCCCGAAAGTCTCCGGGCCCTGACGCGCACCGTCGCCCGCGAGGACTTCGAAATCAACGCCCGCCGCCTCCCCGGCGTGGCGCGCGCCCTCATGCTGACGTCCAACGAGGACGCCACCATTGGGGAGAATGCCGGCATCCTCTACGTTGTGCCCAAGGGCGGCGGAGTCCCCACGCCCGCGCTCAAGGCCCAGGTGCTGCGCCAGGTGACGGAAGTCTACCCCTGCACCCTCACCTTCCAGGTGAGCGTCCAGGAGCCGGTGTACCGGCGCGTGGACGTCTCCGCTCGCCTCTTCCTACGCCAGGGCGCGTCGCCCCAGGACGTCGCCTCGCGGGTCCGCCAGGCGCTGGCTGCCCACTTCCGCGTCAGCGAGCCGGACGGCACGCCCAACCCGCGCATCGACTTCGGCTTCAACCTCAAGGACGCCCAGGGCTTTCCAGCCGGAGAGGTGGCCTGGTCGGACGTGTTCAACGTCATCCGTGACGTGCCCGGAGTCCGGAAACTGGGCGACGCACGAATGGACCTGACACTCAACGGCCTGCCCGCCGATGTGAAGCTGACGGTGCGGGAGCTGCCGGTGCTGGGCAGCGTCACGCTTCAGGACGGGGACACCGGGGGACTGCTCTGACATGGCCCTCCTCAACCCCAGCTTCGAGGACGCGGGCGCCCGGCCCGGCGAGGCGGCGCACTGGACGCTGACGGCGGTGACTCGCCTTGAAGTCCTCGCAGGCTTCGGCGTGCCAAAGGAGGCCTGCGAGGACTTCGAGCGCTGGTACGTGTGGCGCGCCTCCCTCTCCGACAGCGCCGTGGCCCTCGCCTTCTTCTCCGGGCAGCGCGAGGGCTTCGAGGCCTTCTCCCGAGGCTGGGACAACGACGCCTTCCTCTTCGAGTTGCCGCCCGCGCAGCTCGTCCCGCACCTCTTCGAGGGGCAGGCCGTCGAGACGTGGGGCCAGGGGCTCTTCCTCAAGGACTGGACGGACGTCACCTCCATGGCGGGCCTCTTCAGAGACTCGCCGCGCGAGGACTTCGACGACGAGGCCTTCGCCTGGCGCTGGGAGGACGTGACGGCGCGCGGGGCCCTCTTCAACACCACGCAGCCCTCCGAGGACTTCGACACCGGGTGGCCTGTGGCCGCCACGCAGTGAGGACACCATGGCACTCGCAGACTGGACTTACCTCAATGGCGGGCTGGACATCGCCACCGTGGACAGAGGCGTGACAGCGGGCATTGCCCGTCCCCCGGGCGGCGGCAACTTCCTCTTCGCCTTCAACTCGTTGTCGGCCGTGCAGGGCTCCGTTGCCCTCTTCGCCAACCTCCCCGACTTCGCCCCCATGGCCAAGGGCGGCAGCATCCGCGGCTGCCTCCAGCGCGGGCCGGGCGGAGGCCCCACCGGCTTCTCCCCTTTCATCTTCCTGTGCGGACAGGGCACCTCCGTCAACGACTCCGCCTACCTCCTGGGCCTCTCCGACGACGAGCCGCACCGGGTGGTGCTGCGCAAGGGCGCGGTGGCCACGGGGCTGCCCGATGTGGACGGCCCCGGCGTCCTGCTGAAGTCCTCGGCCAGCTTCACCCAGGGCACCTGGCTGCACCTGCGGCTGGACGTCATCGTCAACGCCAACGGCGACGTCGTCCTCAAGGCCTTCCACAACGACTTGGCACTACACCCACTCGGCACGCCTCCCGACTGGCAGCCCGTGCCGGGCATGGCCGACTTCATCGACGACGCCCTCGGCATCAACTCAGGCAGCCAGCCCCTCACCTCGGGCCGGGGCGGCTTCGGCTTCGCTGTGCGGGACGTCACGCGCCGGGCCTACTTCGACTCGCTCGAGCTGTCCCGGCAGGTGTGAAGCCATGGCCCTCACCGCCTTCACCAGCCGCCTGGGCCTGGGGCAGGGGCGCATTCGGCCCCAGCGGGCCACGCCCGCCTCGGGCGAGCACCTCTTCGTCCTCGGAGACGAGGAGCCTGGGCGCCGCTTCGAGCTGGCCCCCGGGGACTTTGCCGAGGTGACGCAAGCCGTGGACGTCACAGGCGTGGCGCTCGTCCGCTGCGCACTGCGCTTCCGTGTGCCTTCAGGCGCCCCGGCGGGCCTGGCCTGGGAAGTGTCCCTCGTCGTGGACGGGGTGAAGTACGCCCGCCTTGTCGGGCGCCCAGGCCGCGAGCGCCTCGTCGGGGACATGGCCGCCAACGTCTCGAAGCTCTCCGGTGTCCACACGGTGGGAGTCCGCCTGGAGCTCGTCTCCTCGTGAGGAAGCCCCATGGCCACGGTTGAGCTGCCCGCCCTCTACGTCGACACCGTCGCCCTCTCCGCCGAGGCGCGCCGCCCCCTCCTCCTCAACCGTGCTCCGGGCCCCGAGGAGGCGGATGTCCCCGTCGATGCCGCGCTGGAGCTGGAGCTGGTGGACGTCGGCGTGGACGGCATTGCCCGGGCGGCCACGAGCGTCTGGGTGGACGGCGTCCTCGCCTTCGCGGGCGGGGCCGGACTCGAGGTGCAACCCACCTTCGCAGGGCCGCTGGCGGAGGTGACGCAGACGGCGGATACCCTGCGTGTGGTGCTCCACCCCGCGGTGCCGCTGGCCAGCCAGGCCACCGTCTCCGTGCGCGTCGTCTCGGCCACGGCCGGCGGCGAGCACCTCCTCGACGAGACGTACACCTTCACCGTGGAGGACAGGACGGCCCCGCGCCTCGTAGGTGCGCAGGCGGTGGGGCCCAAGTCGGTGCGCCTCGCCTTCGACGAGGACGTGCGGGTGCCGCCTACGGCACACTTCACCTTCACGCCTCGCGGCGCACCCGCAGTCCCGGTGGCGTTTGCTGACGCTGCCGTCGACGGTGTTCTCGTCCACCTGGCCCTCGACACGGAAATGACGCCGGACGTGGTGTACGAAGTCCGCGTGGAGGGAGTGACGGACGCACACGGCAACCCGGTGCTCGCCCCCTACCACCGCGCTGCCTTCGCGGGCTTCCGCCCGGCCCAGCCGCCCTCCCGGCACTTCCAGCTCTGGGACATGCTGCCGGGCCACAACCGGCGCGACGACGTGACGGGCGACTTGCGCCGCTTCATCTCCTGTCTCCAGGAGGTGACGGATTTGCTCCTGGCCGACTTGGACGCGTTCCCCGACGTCTTTGACTTGGAGCGCGCGCCGGAGTCCTTCCTGGACGCCATCCTCCAGGACTTGGGCAACCCCTTCGCCTTCGAGTTGGACGTCCTCGCCCGGCGCCGGCTGGCCTCCGTCCTCGTGGACATGTACCAGCAGAAGGGCACGGCCCTGGGCCTGCGCAACGCCATCCGCTTCTTCCTCGGAATTGAGGTTCGGGCCATCTCCCCCTTCGCCTCGGACACCCTCGTGCTGGGCGAGTCCGAGCTGGGCGTCGACTGGGTGCTGGGCCCCTCGGAGCGCTTCGCCCGCTACGCCTTCAACGTCGAGGTGGAGCGCCTCCTCTCGCCCGCTGAGCGCCAGCGCCTGCGCACCCTCGTCGAGTACCTCAAGCCCGCGCACACCCACTTCGTCGACTTGGTGGAGCCCCTGCCGCCCGTCCTCCCGGAGCACTGGGAGCTGGGATTCAGCGAGCTAGGGGAGACGACGAAGCTGCACTGACGTTGGCCCAGCATGTCCCCGATTTCTCGCGCCGTGCCTTTGCCTTCCTCTGGAGGGCGCAGGCATGAGCAACCGGCTGGATTTTTTCTTCAGGCAGAAGGTTTCAGAGGCCGAACTCGACTTGGCCTTCGCGCAGTTGGAGCAGGCGGACAGAAACCTCGCTTCGGACTTGGGCGTCCACGGCGTCATCTCCGGGGCGGTGCCCGCGCCGCACTCCCCCGTGCCCAACCTCACCGTCGACTTGACGGCCCCGGCGCGCGCCTACGACAACCTCGGCCAACGCATCTTCTTCGGCACCGGGCAGACGGTGGACTGCGCGGTGGACATCTCCGGCATCCCCACCGACGTCTCCACCTCCGGCAGCGAGCGGTGGCTGGGCATCTTCCTGCGCTTCACCCGCCTGCTGTCCGAGCCGCGCACGGACGGCAACTCCCAGCAGGTGTACTTCCGCCGCGACGAGTCCTTCGAGCTGGTGGTGCGCCAGGCGCCCGAGGGCCCCGTCGGCCAGGCGCCCAAGCCCGCCCTCCAGCCTGACGAGCTGCTGCTGTGTGACGTCCGGCGCCGTCCGGGGCAGACGCAGATTCTCGCCGCGGACTTGGACACCTCCCGCAGGCAGGCCTTCATCTTCGCACGGGGCGACTCCGTGGCCGTTGAGAGCGGCACCTGGGACGTCCTGAGCCCCAGTTCCGCGACGGTGCAGGCGACGCTGGACGCGGTGGACGCCGAGTTGGCCGGGCATTTCTCCGGCGCCGCCCGGAGGCACGAAGCCAGCGCCGTGGACTACGCCCCCCACGGCTTCGTTGGCGCCACCACGGTACAGGAGGCGATGGACGAAGTTGTGGACAAGCTCTCCTCGGCCGCCGCTGGCAGCCCTGGCGCCTCCCGCGTGGGCGCGGACGCAGTGCCCGGCACGCCCAACCTCCTGCCCGCGGGCACCGTGGACGCGCAGCTGTCCTCGCTGTTGGGCTTCCTCAACGCCCACCAGGGCGCGGCTACCGGCGCCCACCACGCCAGCGCCATTGGCGCCACTCCCCATAGCTACGTCAGTAGCACCAGCGTCCAGGCCCAGTTGCAGGAGGTCGTCACCCGCCTCGGAGAGACGACGGCCGGAAACCCCGGTGCTGCGCGCGTTGGAGGCGACGCGTTGGCCGGGGCGCCCCACTCTCTGCCCGCCAGCAGCCTGCGGCAGCAGGTGGCCACGCTGCTCGGCTACCTCAACGGCCACCTCATTCAGGCCGCGGGCGCCCACGCGGCCTCGGCCGTCTCCGTGGCGGACACGGGTAACCTGCTGACTTCGAGCACTGTCGAAGCGGCCCTCTCCGAAATCCTCGCCGCCTTTAGCGGCGGGCACTACCGGAGCAACGAGACGGCGGCGGGCCAGCACAAGGCCATTCTCCAGCCCAGGCTGGGCACTGGCCGCGTCCTCCTCCTCGACGCCCTGGGCGTGGGGGGCGCAGCTGCGCGGCTTCGCCTCTACGCCGACGGCGACTCGGTGTGGTTCACCCTCAATGCCTCTTGGAATGGAAGCGCCTGGGCCCGGGACACCACCGGGCAGGCTTCCGGAGGGTTTCGCCTCTCGCGCAACGAGGCCGAGTTCCTCCATGACTCCAGCACTGGCGTCACCTTCACCGCCTGGACGCGCACCTGGCGGCTTCCCATGAATAGCACCACCAGCCACACCTCTTTCGAGGTGGCTGGCAGCGTGCGCGAGGTGGGCCGCCTCGGCATGGAGTTCTGCAACAGCGACACCGTCGCGCATGACTTGCTGGTTGGCGGCGGCTCGGTGACGTTCCGCAGCCGCTTCCCTACCGCGCCCTCCTCCATCACCCTCACCCCCTACGCCACCAGCGGCAACTTCGCCGGCAACCCCACCATCATGGTGCCGGACAGGGACGGCTTCGCCTTCTACAGCTACCAGTCCGTCGCCGCCCTCACCGCCTCCTACTGGTTCGGCAGCTACACCGCTGTCGCGTGAGGACGCCATGGCCATTCATGAAGTCACCGCCGAGGACGTGCTTCAGCGCTGCGCTCGGTGTGGCAGCGGCAACCGCCTCGCCCTCGACTCCCTGGAGGTGGGCCTTGCCCGCCGGGAGGACGCGGACGACAGCCTCGTCCAACTTCCCCCCTGCCCCACCTGCCGCTCCTCTGAGTTTCTCATCCGCGCGGCCGAGGCCGCACCGGAGCACCCGGCGCCCGGCAGCTTCGGACACCTCCACCAGCTCCTCGTCGGCCACCTCCACGCCGAGCTCGTCCAGCGCGGGCGCCTCCACCCAGCGCTCAAGCGGAAGGGAGGCGGCGACAGCCAGGTGGTGGTGCGTCCCCTGTCCCAGGAAGCCCTCGAGCGCTGGTTTCCACAGGGCTTGCGAATCGAGGTGCCACCAGGCGAGCAGCCCCGCGGCCCGGAGAAGTCCAGTCAATAGGCATACACCGCCAGCGAAGTAGCGCCCCCGCGCCCGCCACACCCTGGGGCGCTTCGAATCCCTCTCTTATCAACTTGCCATGTCTCGGCGGCAGAGCGTGTATGTCCTCACGCGCCGCCCGCAGCGAGCGCAGGGAGACACATATGGTTATCGGCACTATCACCACATACCTTGGCAACGAAATCTCCGGCCTCCAGGGGCAGAAAGTCCGAATCTTCGGGGTGCTGCGCGGCAGCCTCCGCCCCGACGCAAACCCGGACTCGGACGACTACTACGTGACTGACAACGAGAAGTTGGCGCGCCTCGGGGGTGTCACGGCCGACGACTGCATCGACGCCGCCCCTATTCACTCGGACGGCACCACCTCCTTCGTGCATGTCGACCCGCGCGCCATCGACTTGGAGTGCTTCGCGCACCTGCGCAAATAGCGCAGACATCGACTTGCATTGCACCTGAAACAGAGCGCGTATGTGCCACGCGCCTCCGAGGAGGCGCGCCAACGAAAGCCATGACAGACACCCTCAAGGCGCGTCGCGCCACCGAAGAGCAGGCCATCCCCCTATCGCGCGATGCGGCGCTCGAGAGAATCGCCAGCAGGTACATGGGCTTCGACACCCTGCAGACGCGCATCGGCCCCATCGACTTCCGCGAAGTCGCGGTGTGGGAAGCGAAGGATGCCCTCGAAGCGGCCTACCAAGCAGGGCTCGACGCAGTCGGCAGCACTCGCGTTGCCGCCCCGAAGCAGCCCAAGAGTCGTCGCAATCCCAGCGCACAATGACTTGCCATACGCGCGAAACAGAGCGCGTATGTCTCACGCGCGCCCGCAGAGGGCGCGCAGAAGGACGAAACAATGACACCACGCAAGCCACGCCCCGCCAGCACCTCGAAGCCCGCCCGGGCCCCCGCTGAAACCCTCGAGCGCATTGCGCGCGAGACGCTGAACCTCGAAACCCTGAAGACGCGCAACAGCGACAGTCTCGACTTCCACGACGTGGCGGTGTGGCGCCTGAGAGACGCCCTCGAAGCAGCCTTCCAGGCCGGAATGAGCGCCGCCAGCAGCGCCCGCAGCAAGTAGCGCCCCCCTCCCACCTTCATGCCCCGCCCAGCGGGGCAGCCGCGCATGAGGGCCTCCGGGCCGCCCTCGTGAACGGCAGACGTGTACCCACGGCCCGGAAAGGAAAACACCACCATGTCCCGCGCCACCGCCGCGAAGACGAAGAAGCTGGAGTCCATGAACCTGACGGAGCTGCGCGCCCGTTACCGCGAAGTGGTGGGCGAGGAGACGCGCAGCCCCAACAAGAAGTACCTCATCCGCCGCATCGAAGAGGCCCTCGCCGCACAGCGGCGGCGCAGCCCCGCCCGCCGCGCGACGGCCGCCGCCCCCAGCGCACCTCCGGCGCCTGCGGCACAGGCCACCGCCCCGGCAGAGGGCACGCAGGCGCCCTCCCAGCGCGGGCGATTCGCCGGCATGTCGCTGCAGGAGTTGCAGGCGAAGTACCGCGAAGTCGTGGGGCGCCCGACGGGCAGCAGCAACGTCCCCTACCTCCAATGGAAGATTCGGGAGGCGGAGGCTGGGCGAGTCACCGTGGGCCCCCGCCCTGAGCGCGAGGTGAAGGTGCGCGAGGACGGCAAGCGCGTCATTCCCCTCTCCTTCGACGCGGAGTCCCTCGAGGCCCTGGACAAGGTCTGGCGCGACGCGGGCCTGCCGAGCCGGACGCGCTTCTTCGTCCGCGCGGTGCACCGGGAACTCACGGCCATGGGCGCCACCCAGGCCGCCGCGCACTTCGCTCCGAAGGCTGAGGAGTAGGGCCCCATGGCGACAAAGGAACAAGCCACCGACGCCCTCGTGTCGGTGGCACTTCGCAAGGCGCTCAAGGGCGCCCGTGTGGAAGTGAAGTTGGCCCTCCTCGACTGCGGCGCCGAGTTGCAGCCCGAAGTCGAAGTCACCTTCCCCCAGGGCACCTCCACACGCCAGCGCAACGCGGCCCTCCTCCTTCTTGCCGCGCAGGTGGAGCTGCGCACCCCAGCGCAGGAGCACTGGCTCGTCGAATCGGAGGTGCTCGATGACGGGCGCAGAGGCCGCGTCTACCTGCTGTTACTCGGCGTCGGCGGACCGCGGCCTACTCGTGACGAGGCAGAGCGAGGGCTGCAAGTCCTGCACAGCGCCCTGCGCTGACATGGGCATACGGGCGGTAGCGCGAGCTGCCGCCATGAAGGAACACGGTCGACATGACACCTGAAGAAGCCAAGTTCACGAAGAAGCTGAGAGCCCAAGTGTCCGTCCAATGCCCAACAACCCCTGGTCGCTGCTGGGCCGTCGTGAAGAAGCCCAGCACCGGCAGCGCGTTTGCGCGGAACTTCGGCCTGTACGGCAACTGCGAACACCGCCCCCAGAAGGGCATGCGGACCTGCACCATCCACAGAGACAGAGAAGAGGCTGCGCAAGCCTTGGGCGGCATCTGAGCCGCCTTCCACGGGAGACGCCTGCCCCGCCTCAGCTGTCTTCACCAAGCCCTCATTCAACGCAGACTCAGGAGAACAACATGAAGACACGCATCGAACTGGAGGCGATGACTGTCAAGCAACTGCGCCGTTACGTCATCGACCGCGGACTCAGCTTCCCCTACCTGGGGGAGACCACGAAGGCCGAAATTATCGACAAGCTCATGCAGATTCGAGCCGAGCGGGAGGACGAAACGCCCGCCCCGCCCCAGGCCAAGCCATCCGGACTCGAGTACCACGCACACGCCAGTCCCAACCCAGCGCCGGCTCATCCGCTACCACCCCCCGCAGCCCCCGGAGTCCACATGCCACACACTTCTGGAGACATTGAAGACCTCTTTTCCCTGTACCGCAACATTGTCCATGACACCGCCATGAGCGTTGATGCGCGCGCGGGCTACCTGACGGCCGTAGTTCGCGTGGACGCGCGAATCTCCAGGCGCCTCGACCGCCAGCCGAACCAGACGTTGGTCGCACTCTTCCGGGAGCGGTTGGCGGCCGAGGACAGCCAGCGCGGCACCGTCCACCCTCGCGCTGCAGAGACGTTCAGGGACGCGGCGGATGAGATGAGCCGCGCGGAACTCGGCGGCAGCAGCGACGAATAGACGCCCTCCAGCAACCAGGCGCGGCGCGCTTTCATGCTCGCCGCGCCCATTCCGCTGATTCATGACAAGAAGACAGGATTCGACACAAAACACCAGACACGACTTGCTTCACACCCCCGCGTAGGGATGTATGTGTTTCGCAACGGCCAACGACGGCCCCGCCAACACACGGAGAACCCCATGAGCCGCCCCATCGTGATTGTCGAAAGCCCCTACGCCGGTGACATCGAGCGCAACGTCGCGTATGCCCGGGCGGCCCTCAGCGACTGCCTCCGGCGCGGCGAGGCCCCCTACGCGAGCCACCTGCTGTACACCCAGCCCGGGGTGCTGCGGGATGAGGTCCCCGAGGAGCGCAACCACGGCATCGAGGCTGGCTTCGAATTCCGCCGCGTCGCGCAGGCCACGGTGGTCTACACGGACCTGGGCTTCTCGGAGGGAATGTGGCTGGGCATCCGCCACGCCGAGGCCCTCGGCCACCCCATCGAGTACCGCTCGCTGCCCGACTGGGCGCCCCAGGCGTAAGCGCCGGGACGCAGCAGTAGGGCAGCGGGCCCCCAACACCGCGACGCCTTGCGAAACCCCCGCCATCCCCGCACGACACCACGACAGCAGGCGCTCGGAGGGAGGTTCCTTCGACTGAGCCAGCGGGCGCGTCCGAGGGGCGCCGCCCCGGGGCTTGTCGCCAACCCCGGCCCTGCCGCCGAGGCAATCACACACACTGGAATTCCGCTTGCTGCCGCTAGCGCAGGCCGGCTGACAGCGCCCTGTCCGCTGGGGGCTGGCGTGAAACCTCGCGAAGTCTCGCGGGTTATTCCAGACGCCAGAATCCGCCCAGCCAGACGTCGAAGAGGACTTGCTTCATTCGCACACCAGAGCGTGTATGTGTTTCGCGACGGGCGCCACAGCCCCGCGCAAACGCGAGAGGCAAACTCCATGAAGACGCTCCGGTTTGGGATTGAAATTGAGACGGTTGGCGCCAGCCGCCAGAAGCTGGCCCACGCGATTCAGGGCGCGGTGGGTGGGCGAGTTTCCGGCGACTTCCGGGGCTGGCAGGTGACGGACGCCGAGGGCCGCACCTGGAAGGTGGTGCCGGACGCCTCGCTGAGCGGGGGCGAGTACAGCGGCGAAATCGTCTCCCCCATCCTCACCTACCAGGACATGGACGCCTTGCAGCAGGTGGTGCGCGCCGCGCGCGAGGCTGGCGCCCGCGCCGACGCCTCCACCGGCATCCACATCCACGTCGACGGCAGCCGCTTCGGCGCCAAGGGCGTCACCAACCTCGTCAAAATGGTGCACAAGCAGGAGCGCCTCCTGGAGACGGCCCTCGGGGTGAGCGCGGCGCGGCTGGCCCGGTACTGCCGGCCCATCGACGCGGCCTTCCTCCAGCGGCTGGAGGCCCGGCGTCCGCGCACGCTGCAGGAGGTGAATGAAGCTTGGTACGGGCGCCGCAACCCGATTCCGCACCGCTACGACTCCAGCCGCTACCACGGCCTCAACCTCAACAGCCTCTTCTTCCGGGGCACCATTGAATTCCGCTACTTCAACGGCACGGTGCATGCGGGCGAGGTGAAGGCCTACGTCCAGCTGGTGTTGGCCCTCGCAGCCCGGGCCCTGGCCTCGAAGGCCGCCTCCAGCAAGCGCCGCGACTTCAACCCCGCCACCGCCAAGTACGACTTCCGCGTCTTCCTCCTCCACCTGGGCCTCATCGGCGAGGAATTCAAGACGGCCCGCCTCCACCTCCTCAAGCGCCTGGAAGGCAGCGCCGCCTGGAAGGGGCAACGCCGCGACAGGCGCGGTCCGGGCGGGGAGGGCACGCCCGGCAGCGAGGGCCCCCAGGGCGGCGCAGGGGGCGCTGCGGGCAGCGCCCCCACCGAGGCCTTGGCCGCCGCGTGAAGGGGCTTTCGCGGGCGCCACGGAGCCCTGGCGCCTGCCTGCGCTCGCGCCAGGGCCCCCAGGAGGGGGGGGCCGGGCGCGCCCCTCGCGCCGCCTCAAACAACGCTTGCATCAATGCCGAACCAGAGCGTGTATGTCTTTCGCGAAGGGCGAATGCCCTGCGCCAGCACAAGAGACGCAGCAATGAAAGCATACGGAGTCACCCACCAAGACAGCGGGTGCTGCCCGGGCCACGACAAGTTCCCGGCCGAGACGTACCGGAGCCGACGCTCCAAGAAGGCCCATACCCGAGACACCCGCCTCGCGCACCGGCGCGCGCGGGCCTGGGCGAAGGCAACGCTCTTCAACGCGAGGCGCGACGCCCTCCAGCAAGAAGGCACCGCACCAGGGTCCTCCGGGCGCCCTGGCCGGCAATGACAACGGCGGGCCGCGTGCCCGCCCTCCACGGGAGAATGCCCATGCTATACTTCGCCTACGGCTCCAACCTCGACAGGGCCCAAATGCGCGCGCGCTGCCCTGGCGCCACCGTCGAAGCCCGAGCCACCCTTTCCGGCCACACCCTGGTGTTTGGCGGGCACAGCCGCCGCTGGGGCGGCGCTGTCGCCAGCCTCCAGCGCGTGCGCGGCGCCAACGTCGAGGGACTGCTGTACCGCCTCACCCCGGAGGACTTGCGTGCCCTCGACGTCTTCGAGGGCCACCCCTTCGCGTACCGGCGCACCACGCGGTTGGTGACGGACAGGGCCGGGAAGCGCCGCCGTGCGCTGGTGTACCTCCAGCCCGAGGCGAGCTTCGAGTCCTGGCCGCCTGCGGCTACCTACTTCCATGTCCTCTGGCAGGCCTATGGGCGCCTGGGCTTCAACCGCACCGCGCTCGCAGACGCCCTGGGAGGTGCGGCGTGAAGCACGCTTCAACCTCAGTCACGCGCGTCTTCGTCTACGGGACGTTGCTGTCCGGCGAGCCCAACCACCGCCTCCTTCGCGGCGCCCGCCTCGTGGGGGCAGCGCGGACGCAGCCCCGCTTCACCCTCTACGACTACGGGCCCTTCCCTGCCCTGGCTTCGAAGGGCCGGCGCGCCGTCGCGGGCGAGGTGTACGAAGTCGACGCGCCCATGCTGGCGGCGCTCGACAGGCTCGAGGGCCACCCTCGCTTCTACCGGCGCACGCCCATTGCCCTCGACTGCGGCGCGCGCGTCGAGGCATACCTGTTTCCCAACGGGCGGCTGGCTGGCCTCCCCATCATCGAGTCCGGTTGCTGGCGCACCCACCTGAGTCGGAGTAGGAATCATGGTTACCCATAACCCCCTCCACGGATCCGGACTGGCGGCTCTCCCGCATCCGGCTCTTGCCTCGGGTGGATAACGCCAAGTCGCTGGAGGGGATAGGGATGATGGGTAGTGACCTTGGGCAGCCAGCGGTCAATGAGATAGCGCATCCGTTCCCAGAGGATTCGGCCGTTCTGGCTCCGCCGGTTGAGCGTACGGCGCCAGAGACGTCCGACTTGGTGGCGGAAGAGCCACAGCGCCCGCTGGTTCATCGGGACTCCATAGTAACGGAAGTGCCCGTCAACCACCGCACGCAACCACTTGCCGACTTCGGGGACGGGGTCGTGCATGCGTCGCCTGAGTTCGGCTTTCACCTCGCTCAGCTTTGCCTGCAACCTCTTTCGGATGGTCTGCCGCCAAACCGTGAAGCGTCCATTCCCTCTTTTCTTCGCGCAGATGTGCGTGAAGCCAAGAAAGTCGAACGTCTCCGGCTTCCCCTTGCCGCGCCTGGACCGATTCTCGGCCGCAAATGGCCCGAACTCCAGCAGGCGTGTCTTCTCAGGGTGCAGCTCCAGTTTGAACTTTCGGAGTCGCTCCTCCAGTTCAGCTCGGAACCGCTCGGCATCTTCCCGGTTTTGGAAGCCCACCACGACGTCGTCAGCATAGCGCACGACAATGACGTCGCCGCGCGCCTGCTTCTGGCGCCATCTGTGAGCCCAGAGGTCGAAAGCGTAGTGAAGGTAGATGTTCGCCAGGAGCGGCGATGCGCTGCCCCCCTGCGGCGTCCCCGTTTCACTCCACTCTCGTCTCCCGTCCTCCAGCACGCCGGCGTTCAGCCATTTCTGGATGAGCCGCACGACACGCCGGTCCGCTATCCGGTGCTCGACGAACTTCACCAGCCATCCATGGTCAATGGCATCGAAGAAACCACGGATGTCCATGTCGAGTACCCAGCTCACCTTCTTCGTAAGGAGACCGGCGTAGAGCGCGTCCAACGCGTTGTGCTGGCTGCGCCCAGGTCGGAATCCATACGAGAACCCAAGGAAGTCGACCTCGTAGATAGCGTTCAACACGTCGACCGTCGCGCGCTGGACCACTTTGTCTTCCAGCGCCGTCACTCCGAGCGGCCTCTGCCGCCCATCGGCCTTCGGGATGTACACTCTGCGGACCGGCTTCGCTCTGTACGCGCCTCGCGCCAGCCGTCCAGAGAGGTCGCGGAGGTTGGCCTCCAGCGTCTCGCCGTAGTGCTGCCACGTCTTCCCATCAACGCCCGGGCTTGCGTCCCGCTTGAGCGCGAAGTACGCCGCCCGGAGCGCGTCCGGCTTGTAGACGTGGTGCAGGAGCGTGGTGAACCGCTTCTTCCTGTCCCTTCTTGCTGCTTGACGTACCCGCAGCAGCTCACTTGGCGTGCCGTACCGGTTCTGAGCCCGTGGCGCGTTTTGCTGTCGCAGGTTCCCCTTGGCCAGCCCCCTTCCCTCCATCCCCTCCGCCACCGGTTGCCCGGTCTTGTTCGGGGACTTCCCCGGTACTACGGAGCTGTCCGACTTCCCAGGACCGTTCATCATCGGCGTCCGCCCTTGGGCTTCCCGACGCGTCCCGCCGTGCCTGCCGCGGGCAGTCCTGGGATCTCCCGGTTCCCGTACATGGTGATTCCGAGCGTGCACAGGGTCTCTGACTGCGCAGGGCTCCGGAGCATCTCGCGATGTCGACGTACCGGATGTTGCCTTCCGCTTTCTCCTACAGCGTCGGCGCCCCGAAGTGGGCTTCTTTCGCAGCTCAATACCTGGCCCGCACGTGCCCCTGTCAACGCTTCGGTGCCGTCCTCACGGACGGGGCCACCGCATGACTCGGGGACGATGTGGGTCGCTACTCCTTCATCGTCGGAAACTTTCATTCCGTTCAACCATGCCGGTGTGACCGGCGCACAGGAGAGGAAGCAATGGTAATCGTCATGCGCGACGGGCGTGTCCTCCAGGGCACTGCCGTCCAAATCGTGAAGGGCATGCAGGACATCGCCTTCGGCGTGGAGCGTCTGTCCTTGAGTGAGTACATCGACTGGGTGGTGGCCAATGCCCAGCGCTTCGAGTCCGCCGAGCTGCGCGTGCAAGGAGAAGCCGACGAGGAGAAGGCCGCGTCGCTGGTGGAGGAAATGCTGCGGGCGGGCCTGGCGACGAAGGGGTGAGGGCGCGCCGCCAGGCGCACCTCCCCCAGACGACGAAGCACGGCGTCAGCCGCGCGCCGTAGCCGCTCCGCTTCGGAGGAGTCGCGCCGCAGACGCCGGCAGCGCTCTTCCCTTGCGGAGCGGGGCTCGCCTCTCACGGGCCTCCTGGCAGCCATATTCCGCGACGTGGTTTCCGGCCAGGAGGCCCACTGCAGCGCGCTGTGGGCCCTCACCGGCACCGCGCGCTTCCACAAGCACCAGGGCCTCACGGGCGCCCAGCGTGTGCAACGCCGCGGCCTCCGCCTGTCGGTACTCAGCTTTCGCCTCGGCCAGCCGCGCCCGCGCCGCGGGACTCCCGTCCAACGTCGCGTACGCCCGCTGCAACTCCACCTCTGCCCGCCCCAGGCGCTCCGCGAGCGCCTTCCGCATCTTCATGTTCATGGCCGAGGACGGAAAGCACGGAGCGTGCCGCACCTTCACGGGCGCCGCTTCCCTCGGGGAGTGCTGAACACCGGCCCGGTGCCCTCGTCCGTCGGCTTGCACTCCCATGTCCGGGCCGGAAGACGCCAGCCACCGCCGCCCATGGACAGGAGCCCCTGGCGACATTGGCCCGTAGATTGAACCGTCCCGAAGGACGGCGCCACCGCAGAACGTGGCTTCACTCTACCGGACTCTGTCCACAAACTGACGATACCTTGCCTTGCCGGGTTTAGCACGCACCGCCTCGGCCGCGCGTCATTCAATTCGTGCTCGCCATTTCCACTTCATTTAAGGCAATGGCTCGCACGCGTCGGCCGCAAGCGAAGCTGAATGGCCATTGAGCATCCATGTCAGCCCTTGCAGCTATTCTTCGCGGAATCGAGGGGGAAGGACACCATGCTGTTGGTAGACGTGCTGGAGGAGCATCTCGACGAGGCCGAGTTCCGGTGGCTGCAATGGGAGAAGGCGCTGGGGGCACCGGACTTCTCATTGGTTGAGACAGCGAGGCTGGAGGAGCTTCTCCTCGCGCACCTGGACGGGCTGGTGGTTGGCGCATCCACCTCGGCCGAATCCGTACTGCGCCCCGCCTTCGAGACAGAGGACGCCTTCCGCATCTCCGCGGCAACCTGGGCGCTACTCGCCCTTGGCGAGGTGGATGAAGTCCTTCTGCGACTGCGTGAAGCCGAGCCCGAAGCACGTGCCGCCATTCGACGGGCGCTGGAGCTCAGCGAGGCCCCCGGGCTGGGCACACGTCTGCTCGACATGCTGAAGCAGGAGGACACTGCGCTGCAGGCCGAAGTGCTGGAGGCGTTGGTGTTTCGCCAGGAGGCACCTCCCGAGGTGCTGGCGCATTTCTTCACCCATGACGAGCGGCGGGCGCGGGTTGCGGCCCTCCGAGCCGCCGTGCCCCTCCCAGAAGACGTAGCGCGAAGGCTGCTCCCCATGCTGCTGGACTCCTCCCACCCCGGCATTCGCGCGGCGGCGATGGAGGCGGGAGTGGCTTCCGGTGTGAAGCAAGCCTGGGAGGCGTGCCGCACCGCCGTGCGTGCTCAGGACGCACACAGCCCTGAAGCCATGGTGCTGCTCGCCATGGGCGGCGGTGTGCAAGAACTCCCCTTCCTCATGGCGCTGCTGGACGCGGAGAACCTCCGCCCCCAGGCCCTCTGGGCCTTGGGCTTCAGCGGCTGGGTGGCAGCCATGGAGGCGTGCCTCGCCTGGCTGGAGGTGCCCGGCGTTGCACAACTGGCCGGGGAGGCCTTCGCCGCCATGACGGGTTTGCGGCTGGAGGGACGCTACGCCCTGCCCCCAGGCGAGAGGCCCGAGGGCGCCTCACCGCCGCCGGAACTCGAAGAAGACTTGGACGCGGACCTGGTGCCCAAGCCCGAGGACGACTTGCCGTGGCCGAACGTGGCCGCCGTCAGGGACTGGTGGGGCGCGGAGAAGAAGCGCTTCGTGAAGGACACGCGGTACCTCCTCGGCCGCCCCTTCAGCGGCAGCGGCCTGGTGGAGGCCCTTGAAACCAGTCCCATGCGCCGCCGCCACGTCCTCGCCCGCGAGCTGGCCCTGCGGAGCCAGGGCGCGCTGGCGGTGCGTACTCGAGCCTTCACCCACGTCCAGCGCGCGGAGCTGGCCAAGGCCCGAGCCGCGAACGCCCGAATCCGCACGCAGCCCTTCGCCAGCGGCCTGCGCTGACGAAGGACTCCACACCTCGCCATCAACCATGTGGGTACTTCAGAACAAGACACCGTATGCGGCCGAGCGGACGTGGGTCCGCGATAAGGACGGCCACCACCTCTGGGTCATCGCCCTCAAGGCGACGTTTGACGTCGACGAGGCAGGCCAGCTGCGCCCCTCGGACGTTCAGGAACCTCCACTGCAGGAGCCCGTCTATTGGGGAGAGCCTGGGCACTCCAGCCTGCGCTACGAGGCTGAGCTCGTCGCCCCCAAACCGCACACCGACGTCCTCATCAATGCATGCGCCCATGCGCCCGGCGGACGCGCCGTCCCCAGCGTCGAGGTGGCCGTGCGCATCCATGACGTGGACAAGATGCTCGTGGTGCACGGGGAGCGCTTCTACACGCGCGGCCTGGCGGGCGTGAAACCCTCGTCGCCCAAGCCCTTCGTCAGCCAGCCCATTCTCTACGAGTGGGCCTGGGGAGGTACCGACGCTCGCGACGCAGACACGCGCAAGCACGTCAGCGACATGCGCAACCCCGTGGGGCGCGGGGTGGCCAGCCGAGAGGCGCACCTGGTGGACCAGCCTGCCCACCGTGTCGAATACCTGCGGGGCTCCCCAGCGAAGTCGGGGCCGGCCGGCTTTGGCCCCATTGCCAGCTACTGGTCCCCACGGCTCGAGTTGGCGGGCACCTTCGACGAGGCCTGGAGGAAGACGCGTCACCCGCTGCTGCCGCGCGACTTCGACGAGCACTTCGCCCTCTGCGCCCCCGCGGACCAGCGGCCCTCACGCCTCCTCGTGGGTGGAGAGAAGGTGGCCCTGGTACACCTCACGCCGGAGGGGACTCTCCGCTTCACGCTGCCGCGCCTGCGCTTCGACTTCGCCACCCACATCGGCGCCGTCCGGCGCTTCCACAAGGCCACCCTGGGCACCGTCGTCATTGAGCCCGAGCTGAAGAAGGTGCGCATGGTTTATCAGACGGGATTGAGAGTCGGCCCCCAGGACATCGACTGCCTCGACTTCACAGCCATTACTGAGAGGACGGACTGACATGGGCGTCGAGACAGTCCTCGTGGCGTCGGGAGCACGTGCCGCCGTAGGGACGACAGCAGAGAGCGTCGCGGCGGCAGTGCGCGCGGGCATCAGCCGCGTGCGACTCCTCCAGGTGCCGGAGCTGGGGCGCCAAGCCGAGTCCTTCATCGCCAGGGACGGGCTGCTGGACGCGCAGGAGTGGAGCGGTGCGGCGCGCATGGCCGCCCTGGGGGCCGCGGCGTTGGACGAAGTCCTCGCCAAGCTGGCGCCCGCTCTGCCCCCGGAAGATGTCGAGGTGCCGGTGCTGGTGGGCCTTCCCGAGGAGCGCCCAGGCTGGAGGGCAGCGGATGCCTCGTGCGTCGTCGCAGCCCTCTCGGCCCTCGGAAGCGAGCGCCTGCGCCTGCGGGTGGAGCCCCGGCTGACGGGCCACGCCTCCGCACTGGAGGTGCTACGAGAGGCCGTGGCGCGGGTTGGCCTGGCTGCGCGCTGCCCGCTGGTGATTGTGGGGGGCGTCGACAGCTACCACGACGTCCAGACGCTGGCCTGGCTGCACGAGCGGAACCAGTGGCAGGAAGAAGGGACGCGCATGGGCTTCGCCCCCGGCGAGGCCGCGGCCTTCGTCGCGGTGATGGCCGCGCCACACGCACGCCGGTGGAGACTGGCGCCCCACGGCACGGTGCGTGCCGCTGCCACGGCCAGCGAGACGAAGCTCATCCACACCGAGGACCTCAACCTGGGCGAGGGACTGACGGCCGCCGTAGGCGAGGCACTCGCACCACTGGAAGGCACGCGTGAGGCAGTCGAATCCGTCCACAGCGACCTCAACGGCGAGCGCTACCGCTCCGAGGAGTGGGGCTTCGTCGCCCTGCGGCTGGGGCACGCCTTCCACGACGCCTCCGCCGTCCACACGCCCGTGAGCAGCTGCGGTGAGGTGGGCGCCGCCACGGGGGCGTTGAACCTCGTCCTCTGCACGCAGGCCTGGCGGCGCCGGTACGCGAGCGGCCCCCGTGCGCTACTCTGGGGTAGTTCGGAAGCCGGGTTGCGCGCCGCTGCACTGCTGGAAGAGCCACATTCCGGAAGTGAAGAAGGAGCGAAACCATGGCCAAGGTAACAGTCAACTTCCCGAGGACGCCCGTCACCCAGGGCAGCTCGGGCGTCGCCGCAGCCACGCTTCCCAACGTCTGCAAGATGCCCGGCCCGCCGGCCCCCTTCGTGCCCGCGCCCCTGCCCAACATCGGCAACAGCGGCGACTCCCCTCAAGGGTACTCGAAGACCGTCACCATCAACGGGCACCCCGTCGCCATTGCCGGCGCCAGCTTCGGCAGCAAGGGAGACATGGCCAGCCAGGGGACGGGAGGTGGGCTCCTCTCCAGCAACACCCACGGCCCGACGAAGTTCATCGGCCCCGGCTCGATGAACGTCAAAATCGAGGGGAGGAGTGTCCAGTTGCTTGGCGACCCCATGCTCAACAACTGCGGCCCCTCCGGCAGCCCTGCGAACGCCGCCACCATGACGGGCATCATCCAGGCCTCCGGCGTGATGACGGTCATCTACGGCGACGACATCCCCTGCGCACTCTGCGGGAAGGAACACCCGCTGGAGGCAGGCGAAGCGACACAGACGGCGATTGCGACGCTGTTCAAGGAACTCCAGGAAGCGCTCGACGCGCAGAAGCAGCAGATTCTTGAGTTCGCCAAACTGAACAAAGAAGAGAGAGCCAAGGCGATTCGGCTCAAGCAACTGGAGAAGAAGAACACCGATGAGAACAGAAGAAGCGGGAAAGGCCCCAACGCCACAGAGAGAGAAGAACTGGCGATGTTGCCGGGCGAACTCGCCTCATTGAGGGCTCGAATCTCCACCCTTGAGGACTACTTTCAAACCAGCGCTGTGCTTCGACATAGCCGCAATACTGGCTCCTACACCAAGGGCTACATGATTGGCGTCATGGTGTGCGTATGCCAGAAAGGCAAGAAGCTCGCAGCCTGTTCCGGCCATGCGCCTCCCAGATTCATCGAAGCCGTGGCGTCTGTTGGATTCCAGTGCGCAAGCCCACGCGTCGACTCGGGTGCCCAACAGGAAGTTTGGGACTGCGCCGCCAAGCAAATCATGGAGAGGTGTGAGCACCACAAGCCCGCTCAGCTCATCGAGCGATTGTTCTACCCTGCGGTTGAGGGATTCAAGCCCGACCGAGGGCCCAAAGTAAAATTCCGCGTCCGCATAGAAGACATCGCCACGAAGCAACTCTCCGAGCCAGAAGAGCGCGAGCAAACATTCAAAAATGGCGAGAATGTCCCATCGTGTTCAACTTGCCAGGCGAGGCTCCCTGCCATGTACTGCAAGAAGGACTGCGCATGACTCAGGAACCCACAATGAAAGCATTCGTCGAGTTCGTCGAGAAATACCGCCCAGGCTTTCTTCAGGAAATCGTCTCGGCTGATGAGGCCGAAATCGAAGTGCTAGAGGACTATGCGGGTCCGCTACCAAACATCTACCGTCGCTTTCTTGAGACAATGGGAGAGAGCATGGGCGGACTGGAAATTGCGGAGGCATCCTTCTCAGTTGAAGGAGTTCTCAATGTCTACGTCGCCAAGACCTGGCTTCAGCGTGGACGGTACATTCCAGTAGCTGGAGACAATGGACCATCCAGCTTTGATTGGTTCCTGGACCTAGCCCATCCACATGGAGCGGATGACTGCCTGGTCGTCCGCAGAGCACTAGAGAAGAACTACCCGCCCGAGGCCAGCTCTCCCCAGTACGTGGGGCTGGAGGAGTTCCTCTACTACGAAGCCTTCAAGGAGCTCCGCCTGCCACAGCTACCCTTCCGGCGGAGGTTCTCGACACCGGATGATGCTGCAGCTGCAGCTCGCTACCGTTCCGACTTGGTGACTGCGCTGGCCGAGGAGAAGGGCTTCAAGCGGCTCCCTCCTGCCGAGCACTGCGCGTTGTACGAGCGAGGAGACGCCGCGCTGCTGCTCTACCGACATCCGACTCAGCCCACCTTCTCATTCATCCTGGGCTGCGAGGACTCGGCGGAGATGGAGCGACTGGCACAGGAGTTCGAAACGCGAACGGGACCGAAGAGCGTCAGACAAAGCTAGGATGTCTTGGCCCTCGTCGTGAAGTACGCAGCCCCACTGGCCCAGCCAGTGGGTGGGTGACGAACATCAACAGGTGGAAACGCACCTCCAAACGGTGCGTTCCAGCGACACACGAGGCATTACACACGCCATCGAGTCAGCAGACACTTCCATCTTCCATCCGCTCGAGCCGGCGTATCGTCCTCCAAGCCAGTCCGTGCCACGCTACCGACTACGCCGCAGGCCAGAAGGATGGTAATCGTTCTCGTGCGTTGCCTTGCCGCTGCGCCCCAGTGGGTCCACCGACACATCCAGGGCTTCGTAATTCACATATGCAGAAATCCCATCGTCGTCGCGAATTGCAGTCTTCCCGACACCCGAAGCAGGGCCTTTCTGGTAGCGCACTTACAGCGCAGCTCCTTGAGTCCGAGTTTCGGGCGGCCATCCGAGAGGAGGTTGCCGGCCCTGTCGCAGCGCTCGTCGCATCGCTGAGCCGCCTTGCGCGGCAGTTGTCCCGGGAGCCACTGCCCGTCCGAGCCACGCGCAAGGAGAGCCCCGCGCGGCCGACAGAGGCCCCCCTGCCCGTCAGCGCGCAACCAGCGCCGGCCGCCGCACCCGCAGCCCGGGCCTGTGCCGTCATCGGCTGCCAGCGGCCCCACCGCAGCCAGGGCTACTGCGCCGCGCACTACCAAAAACGGCGCCTCATGGTGGCTACTGGCCGGCTGCATGCCGCGTGGGTGGAGGACGCCACGCCTCACAGCCTTCCCGATGTCATTCTCCCGCGCGGACGCAGGCCCAAGGCCGACGCCGCACCTCCCGCGCCGAAACCGCCCGTCAGCGCCACCCCTCGCATGTGGGTGCGGAAGAAGGGGCAACTGCCCGGCACCCCAGAGCCCAGCGAGGCGACGAAGACAGTCGGCGCCTCAGCCCCTGCGGCGCCTACGCCCGCCGGGAGCCTCGCCTCCGAGCGCGAGCGCGCCTCAGCCACCGCCCAGCGTTGGGCCAGCGAGTTCCGCTCGCAGGTACGGCGCGCCTGAAGCCCCGCCCGCGTCAGGCGCCCTCCCCTCTCTGGGAGGGGCGCCCACTCCCCCTGGTGGCGTCAGGGCCGCGCGTCCGGCTCCACGGGCGAAGCACGCCCGTCCCGCGTGACGCGCACCACGTGGGCGGGCGCGAATGCGCCTGCCCGGCCGCAGACGAGTTCATCGAGTCGCTGGTCCGTCGTCCCCACCACCAAGTCCCCCGCCTCGTCCAGCGCGTATGCCATCGGCGCGCCTGGGAGAGTCACCCAGGGCGTGGCACGCCACCGCCCCTCGGAGGCGTCGACACGCACCAGACGCCCTGCACCGCCATACATGTGCGCGAGGCCTTCCACCACCACGAGGGTGCCGTGCATCCGCACGGCCTGCAGGGGGTTGGCCTGGGACTCCTCCAGCACCGTCACCCGCCCGGCCTCATGCACTTCCAACGTGCCCCCAAACTCCCCGTCGTCCCGCCCGACGAGGCAGGCCTCCCCCATGGCTTCGAGGAGGGACGCAGAATCCCCACCCGGCACGCCTGCACACGGACTCTCTCGTGGGGGCGCCTTCGGCTTCTCCCAGTGCAACTGGAGGGAGGTGTGCCCCTCACACAGCGTCCAGCCCCCGCCGCGCCCAGGAATGACGCGGGCGCAGTCGGCGGACTCCCCAGGCCGCACCTCCTCTCCTGGGAAGCCATGCAGAGCCAACCTCGCGTGGCCCCGCGCCACCGGAGAGGTGTGCGTCGTCGCCACCTGCTGGAGGAGCGGCACCAGTTCCTCCGCATGCTCCCGGTAGGCGTAGCTGCCCAGCGCATCAACCGCCGCGGCCTGGACTTCGCTGTGCGGCGCGTACACCGCCTGGCGCAGCGCTTCGAGGGCTGCTGCGTCTCCCACGCTCCCAAGGGCCTCCGCGGCCCGTGCGCGCTCCCAGCCCTCCTCCCCCGTGGCCAGCAGGCGCAGCAGCGGCTCCGTCGCGCCTGGCCGCGCCACGGGCCCCAGGGACGCAAGACTCTTGAGGGCCCGGGCACGGCATTCAGGCACGGCCAGCTGCTGGAGTACCTCGGGCACCGCAGCAGGGCTTTCGAAGGCCACCAGCGCCTGCAGGGCCACGGGCGTGAGACGCACGTCTGCCCGCTGGAGCGCCTGGAGCGCCTCGGGCGCGGCCTTCGCCCCTCGACTCTCGTAGGCCGCCAACACCGAGGCCACGTAGGCCGCCCGCGGCGT
>Ga0182745_1000332_pt1 | contig 55755 bp, 50 predicted proteins | sample eDN3rd30CKraftBY_FD_128523 | JGI IMG/M metagenome (GOLD analysis project Ga0182745, IMG submission 128523) | Enriched backyard soil microbial communities from Emeryville, California, USA - eDNA 3rd pass 30_C Kraft BY (version 2) (version 2) | ecosystem: Environmental > Terrestrial > Soil >... | reverse complement strand
CCTCAGGTGAAGGAGTCGAGAGGGTCCACCTGCGGCAGCCCACGTTCAATCAGGTGCGGCGCTCGCTCGGCCGCTTTACATCGAGGCTAGCACCAATCCGCGGAGCGGTTCGTGCAACGGCCAATACCGATATCCCGCGCCCGTCAAATTCCGCGGAAAGTCTCGAAGGGCTGCAGCCGCTAGCGGATTTGCGCCTCGTCCGGCAGCTTTACTTCCAGCCCGCAAAACTTGCTCGAAGACATGTCGCCAGAGACGATCGAAAGGAAGAGGTGAACTGCGGCATCTGGATCATCGATCCGCGCTTCGCGACACGGGCAGGCGCATGAGTGCCACGGTGCGCGGCGATTCCCAGATGCCGCGCTCCTTCCGGACATAGCCCATCAGCGTCTCGATGTTGGACTGACCCGAGACGTTGTTCCACTCTTCGCGCGCATTGATCGTCTCGTTTCGCCAGCGAAGGGCGAAGGCATTGATGGAGTCTTTGCTTGTTGCCGAACAGTTCATCTCTCGTTCCCAGAGAGCCCCCGGATCGTTGGACAATTTCGGCAAGCCGCGTCCGGTCGAAGCCTCGTTCGATGAGCAGCGCCTCTGCCGCGTCGAAAATGACCTCCTGACGTCGCCCGCATCGGCAAATCTCGGCTCAAGAACTTAGGACTTGGCCGGTCGCTCCACGAATGCCCCGTTATCGATAACAAACCGGTGTTTTACGGACGCCGGCATGGCCAATCTGCCTTGCGGCAAGCTTCGTGAGTATCTCCGATTGCTCTTGCTCGGTCGGGAAGGCGATAAGGTAGAGCGCGATCCCAGTGAACAGTCCGCCGAGGTCGCTGCAAAAGGCGCACCGGCGAAAGCAGGCCTATGGGCCGTTTGTCGTGCAGATATTCATGCTCGTCGACTGCCAGCGATCATCGACTGCATTGACGAACCCACCGCGGTGAGCGCCGATGGATTGCGCGGCATGAGGCGGCGATTCCTGTCGCCGGCGGCTAACAATTGGACGAAAACATGCATGGAAAAAGGGCGGCGATCGCGGATACATGTTTCTCGAACCGCTTCTTGGATGCGATATGAGAATCGGGGCGTTGATTTTGTGTAATTTATTGCTCGGGTGCCGGTTTCGCTGACGTCCGCGCCATGCTCACTTGCCGTGGTAGGTTCAGTCTCAATGCCGGCTTCGCAAGCCCGCCGGGTAGCGCGTTCGAGCGGCGTGATGAATTTTCAAGCCGCCATCCCCGATTCATTCCGACCTTGTCTCATCTTTTGGCGCTTCGCAATGTTCACCGGGCGATCCTTGCAGGTAGCGGGTCCTCGTCGAGCGCGTCGAACCTGCCATCGCCATTAGGAAAAATCATGCGTTCCGGGGCCATCCGAATGATAGCGGTCAAACGGCATCTCTTTGGCTGTACCCGCCAAACCGGGACGTCAGCGCAAACGAGAGGGGAATCGATGATTCGGCGGAATTTGGCTCTGCTAACGGCAATGGGTTCGGCATTGTTGACTTTTTCAGCCCTGGCGGCGGACGCTTCGCCATCGGCCACGATCAAGCCGAGCAGCGAGGCGCCGGTCGCCTCGGACACCGTGACGGCCGCAACGATCATCCATGCGGGCCTTTTGATCGCGGTCCCTGGCAGCACGCCGCTGAAAGACCAGACGATCATCGTTCGCGCCGGCAAGGTCGAGGCGATCCGGCCCGGGTTTCTGAACGCGGCCGACATTGGGGAACCTGTCGCGGCGGTGATCGACCTGTCCCAGTCTACCGTGCTGCCTGGGCTGATCGATGCGCATGTGCATCTGACGATCGGCTGGCCGCCGAAGCTGAATCAGAGCGATGCCGATGCGGCGCTGGTCGCGCTGGAAAATGCCCGCAAGACGCTGGCGGCCGGTTTCACGACGGTTCGCGACGTCGGAGCCTTTTCCGATGCGATCTTTTCCGTTCGTGATGCCATCAACAAGGGCCGTTTCGATGGCCCGCGCATTCTGGCGGCAGGCGATATCATTTCGGTGACCAATGGTCATGGACATGGCGACATTGCCGTTCCCGAAAGCGGGGGTTTTGTCGGATTTCACGCTTCGGGAATCTGCGATGGCCCCTATGAGTGCCGCAAGGCCGTCCGCACGCAGATCATGCACGGGGCGGACGTCATCAAGATTGCGACGACCAAGGGCGGGAACGATCCGCGCTTGGGCGCCGCGCCGTCCGAGATGATGGATGATGAGATCGTCGCCGCGGTGACCACCACCCATGCGGCCGGGCGCAAGGTGGCCGCTCATGCGCACAGCACTGCCGGGATCGATGCGGCGCTGGCCGGCGGAGTGGATTCGATCGAACATGGAGGATTTCTCGACAAGGGTTCGATTGCCCTGTTCAAGAAGAGCGGAGCCTTCCTTGTGCCGACGATGGTTGTGCTGAACAGCCTGCAGGCCGGGTATGACAGGGCCGATCCCCAGACGCGGGCGATCACCCGGGAGTTTCTGGACAATATGCCCAACAATATCGGGGCGGCCTATCGGGCGGGTGTTCCGATCGCCTTCGGCACCGACGCCGGCATCACGCCCCACGGCAAGCAGGCTCTGGAATTTCTGTGGTATCGGAAGATCGGCATGACTCCGGGCGATGTCCTGCGCACCGCGACGACCAATGCCGCAAAACTTCTGGGTCTGGACGCGGAAATCGGCACGATCGAAGCGGGGAAACGCGCCGATATCATCGCCACGGGCGCCAACCCCCTCGACGATGTCGCAACCCTGCAGCATGTCACTTTCGTCATGGCGGCGGGCCGGGTGGTCGAGGACGAAGAATAACGGCTTTGCCCCGCTGCCGTCATCGCGTTCCCCCATTGCCGGCCCGCGCAGCGCTGCCTGGGTCGGCAATGTCGTTTTGAGGCCGATGGTCCAGGGATTGTGAGGATTCAGCCACGTGTGGACTGATATGAGGATAGTATCCTGTTCCCCCGCGAAGGCGGGGGGCCAGGGCGGGCTGGCGCAGAGCTGCTCTGGCCCCCCGCCTTCGCGGGGGAACAGGGTTTTTCCATAATCGCACAGCTGAAACCTGAATCCCCATAATCCCTCGATAAAAAAGGCGCGACGTTGCCGGCGCACCCCCTGATTCAGGCAATGCGGGCGGATGTGGATGTCCGCACGTCCGCTTCGGTCTCGCCGGGGGCCAGCTCGATGATCTCGAACCGCGCTTCGGGCGCAGAGCGAGCGAAGACCGCGCGGTCGGTGATGATCATATCGACGACATTCTGCCCCGTAAGCGGAAGCGTGCATTGCGGCACGAACTTGGGACGGCCGTCCTTCGCGCAATGATCCATCACGGCGATGATCCGCCGCACGCCGGCGACCAGATCCATCGCCCCGCCGATCCCTTTCAGCATCTTGCCCGGAACCGTCCAGTTCGCGATGTCGCCGTCCTCGCTGACCTCCATCGCGCCGAGGATCGCGACATCGATGTGGCCGCCGCGAATCATCGCGAAACTCGCGGCGCTGTCGAAATAGGAGCTGTGGGAAAGCTCGCTGACGGTCTGCTTGCCGGCGTTGACCAGATCGGCATCGACGTCGTCCTCATAGGGAAAGGGGCCGATGCCGAGCATGCCGTTTTCGGATTGCAGCGTCACCTGGACGCCGTCCGGAATATGGTTGGCGACCAGCGTCGGGATGCCGATGCCGAGATTGACGTAATAGCCGTCGCGCAGCTCGCGCGCGGCGCGGGCCGCCATTTCGTCGCGGGTCCAGGGCATTGTTCGATCCTTATCGCAGATAGAGCCCGCCGTTGACGTCGAACGTCGCGCCGACCGCCGAAACGGCTTGCGGCGACGCGAGGAGCGACACGAGGCGGGCGATATAGTCGGGGTCGCCGAGGGTGCCGGCGGGAATGGTGCCAACCACCGCGGCGAGTTTCTCGGGCGGAAGGAGATTGCGGACCGAGTCGAGGTCGAGCGGCCCCGGCGAGATGGCGTTGACCGTGACGCCATCGGCGGCGAGGTCGCGCGCGAAGACCTTGGTTAGCGTCATGATGCCCCCCTTAGCCGCCGCATAATGGGCGCCGGTCGCGGCGCCGCCATTCTGTCCGGCCAGCGAGGCGATGTTGACGATGCGGCCATAGCGCTGCGCGCGCATATGACGTCCGGCAGTCTGACACCCGAGGAAGCAACCCTTCAGCGCCACCGCGGTCACGGCGTCGAACTCTTCGGGAGAAATCTCGAACAATGGCGTCGTGCGGGTGAGCGCGGCGTTGTTGACCAGCACCCCGACGCCGCCCCAGCGCGCGGTTGCCGCGGCGAAGGCGGCTTCGAACTGCGCCGGGTCGCGCACATCGATCGCCAGCGGTGCGACATCGCCCGCCATCGTTCCGGCGGCGCGTGCGACAGCCTCCCCATCGATATCGGTCAGCAGGACGCGAAAGCCGTCGGCGGCCAGGCGGCGCGCGATGACCTGGCCGAGCCCTCCGGCGGCGCCGGTGACGATCGCGACATTATGGCAGGCGGGCGGGGTCACAGCAGGAAGCTCATGCCCGCAAGCGCGTCGGTCGAGTTGATGAGGCGCACGACCTTTTCGACGAGGCGGATACCGCCATCCTCGACACGCAGCCGGTATGTGACGTTGGCGGCGTAGGTACGGTAGGCGCCGCGCCGGTAGTCGACCAGATGCTGCGCGCAGCGGATTCGGACGTCCGATGCCGGTTCGTCATCGAGCATCCGGAAACGCGACAGGCTGCGCAGCGTGTTCGACGCATCGCGCGCCGACATCGATTCGCCGCTCGTCAGGCGGGATACCCGCATCCGGCGCATCGCCGCATCGTCATAGGCATAGTTCAGCCGGTCGGCGAAATCCTCTGCGTCCGGGTCGATGGGAATGGCATAAATGCCGTCCTTCGCCCACAGTCCGAGCCAGGTGACATAATCGCGGTGGTCGAGGCAATCGGCCTCGAGCGAGATGAATCGTGCCGCATCTTCGAAGGTGATGGTCTCGATCGTCCGGGTCATGCCGACATCATCCTTTTCCACATCTGATAGGCGGCGCGCATGCCGGTTTCGGCGGTCACGTCGCCCGCATTGGCAGCGGTCTTGTCCTCGCCGCGATTGACCATGATCCACGCGGGGTCGGCCGATCCCGCCGAACCCCGCTGCACCCGCTCCCAGGCTTCGGCGTCGTCGGGCGTGCCGAACCCCATCGGGCCCTGGAAATGTTCGTGCAGGCGCAGCCGCGCGCGGTTGGCGATGTCGGGACCGCCGTCCATGCCGATCGCGATGTGCCTGATCTCGGTCTCGTCGACCGCGAGCGGGCGCAGGACGCGGAAGAAAGCCATCGAGCAGGCGAGGTTGGGAAAGAGGTTGAGGTTGAAACCCGACCCGCCGATCGCGCGCACGATCTTTCGGAACTGTTCTTCCGGATAATCTCTGCGCAATTCCTCGGCGATGCCGGCGAAGCGATCGGGGATGTCGGCGTCCAGATTGTCGTCGAGGTCGACGAGTTCGGGGATCATTACCATCACGCTATGCCCGTTGCCGAGATCCTCGACATAGCCGCCGGCGTCCATGAAGGAGAAGAGATCCTCGGTCGCATTGTCGAGCGAGGTCAGAAAGCTCTTGTGGACGATCGGGAAATGATAGGCGTCGGTCGTGTTCTCGAGCTGGATCTTCCAGTTGCCCGGGAAGGTGAAGCGATGCTCCCCCATGGTCTTCACCGGGAAACCGCCGCCCTGTTTCATGAACAGGTCGATCCACGGCTTCGCGCGGCCGAGGAAGGTATCGAGCGGCTCGATGTCGTGATTGAAAGTCGCGAAGACCAGCCCGGCGTAGGTTTCGACGCGAAGCTGGACCAGGCCATATTCGGCCTTGTCGAAATCCTTGTATCCCTTGGGCAGTGGCACGCCGCGCAGGCTGCCGTCCTGCGAATAGGTCCAGGCGTGATAGGGGCAGACGAAGCCCGCCGCATTGCCGCGCCGCGCCTCGCAGACCGTCGCCCCGCGGTGGCGGCAGCGGTTGACCATGACCCGAATATCGCCCTTGCGGTCGCGGTTCACGATGACCGGCTGGCGCCCGACATGCGTGGTCAGGAAATCGCCCGCCTTGGGAATATCGCTTTCATGCGCGACCCACACCCAGGTGTGGTTGAAGATACGATCCATTTCCTCCTCGAAGATCGCGGGGTCGCGATAGAGCGAACTGTGGACGCGGTCGGGAAGGACGAGCGCGCCGAAATCTCTGCTTGTCATTGGTCGGCTCCGATATTGGCCGTGCCGGGCACGGGGATGTCCGCCACGTCGTTCCAGTGATCGACGCGGCGGGAAAACAGGTTTCGGGTGCGGAACGCAGCGATCCGCCATCGGCCCTCTTCGCGGGCGAAATCGAGCGCGAGCGCGGCGCTGCGCAGATCGGCGCGGTTGTCCGAGTAGGTCGAGGTCTGGAGCATCATCCATTGGCCGCTCGCCCGGTCGCCGGTCACGACGATCGTTTCGGACGAGAAGAAATGCGCCGTCATCGCGAAATGCGGCGCGGGCAGGCAATAGCCGCGGATCATCGCGACGATCGCGTCGCGGCCGTCATAGCCGCCGAAGGCCTGCCGGTAGCGGCCCTTGCCTTCCCAGCGGGCGTCGCGGGTGAACAAGTCGCCGAGTTCGTCGAAACGCGTGTCGGGACCGAGGTCGTCGCAAATCTGGAAGTAGCGCGCGATGACCCGGCGGATGGCGCTTTCCGCCTCCAGCCGGTCGAGCCGCGCGAGGATCGCGTCATCGGTCATTCGGGCATCACCAGTTCGCGGCCGAGGCGGGCTTCGACGCGCATATATTTCCACAGCCTGTGCTCGCCGACCTCGATCGTGCGAAACAGGCCGCAGATCGCGACAGCCGTATCGCGGTCGGGCACGTCGGCCATGATGTAGAAGGTCCAGGGCCAGCCGGTCGGCGACGTGCCGACCATCGTTTCATCGTCGTCGAAGGTGCCGAGCACCTCGACGCCGGGCATTTCGCGAATCTGCCGCAGCAGTCCGCCGGTCGCCTTGAGGACGGTGGGGATGTCCTTGCCGGGTAGGTCGAAAAAGCCCTGCAGCACGGCGCCGCAGAACAGGGCGCGGATTTTCCTGGGTTGGTCGGTCATGATCTTTCCTCGTAATCGGTCGGGGCATTTCGCGTTCAGGGATAACCGGGCGGCGGCGACTTCCCGAGCAGCACGGCGCCACCCGATTGCCATGTTCCGTCGTTCATGAAGGCGTGCTGCGCGACGACCAGCGCGTCGAGCAGCAGGCGCGACAGCGGGTGGCTGTTGAAGATGCCGGTCGTGCCCGCCATTTCGAAGGCGCGGCGCGTGACATCGGCGCCGGTCCTGGCGATGTGCGTCGATGCGATCCGCAGCGCCGCGACCTCTTCGACCGCCACCGCGTCGCCGCGCGAGACCCGGTCCCACATCGCCTCGGTCTCTTCATAGAACCAGGCCCGGGCGGAACGGAGCTGCGCCTCCATCTGCGCGAGCGCGGTCTGGAAGGCAGGGCGGTCGGCCATCGAGGGGGCGCCGGTGATCGAATTTTTCCGTGTCGCGAGCTTCACGGCCTCGTCGATCGCCTCGCGCGCGACGCCCGCCGCGACGATCGCGAGCACCTGGGCGGCCATCGCCATCGTCGGATAGCGATAGGCGGCGGTATCGATCGAAGGCGCCGCACCGCGGATCAGCGTCCATTCCTCGGGCACCAGCACATCCTCGACGACCAGATCGTGGCTGCCGGTCGCGAACATGCCGATCGTGTCCCAATTCTCCTCGATCCGGACCTGTTCGCGCGGCATGACCGCCATGCGCGGCAGGCCGCCGCTTTCGCCCTCGATCCGCACGCCGACGCCGATCAGCGAGGCACCCATGCAGCCCGAGCCGAAGCCCCAGCGGCCGCGAACCCGATAGCCCTTGCCCTCGGGCGTGACGGGCTGCGGCGGGAAGACCGCGCCCGCGAAGACGACGTCGGGCGTCTCGCGATAGAGGGTGGCGAGCGTCGAGGCGGGAAGCGACGACAGATATTTGCTCGCGAAGCCGAAGCTCGCGACCCAGCCGGCGGACCCGTCGGCGGCCGAGATGGTTTCGATAAGGCGCAGAAATTCCATCGGCGTCATCGCGCCGCCACCGAATTGTTCGGGCACGAACGCGCGATAGAGGCCGACCTTCTGGAATTGTTCGACGATATCCTGCGGGATATGTCCCAGCCGGTGCAGATCGGCCCGCCTGGCGCGGATGTCGTCGAGCAGGGGCTGGAGATGCGGGCTGGCAAGTCCCAGGGCCGGGGTCGCCGTCATGCGGTTTCTCCTTTCATGAACAGGGGGATGGCGCGGGCGAGCGCGCAGAGCGCTTCGTCGCCGCCCTTGCGGCCGACGAGCTGGAGCGACACCGGCGCACCGCCGGCCTCGCCGACGGGCAAGGCGATCGCGGGATGCCCGGACAGGTTGAACGGGCGGCAATTGGCCGTCATCGGGAGCGCCGCTGCCGGGTCCGTCGCCGCGAGCAGGCTCGGCGGCGCGGCGGGCAGCGTCGGCAGAGCGACCGCGTCGAAGTCCGCGAGCAGGGCCTCGACTTCGGCTCCGAACCTTTGGCGAACCGCCTCCGCTTCGGTCATGTCGGCATCGGTGATCCGCGATGCGGCGAGCAAGCGGTCATGGACGTCGCGTCCGACGAGTCCGCTGTCGATCAGCGGCGCGAAGGCCTCCCAGCATTCGCGGCCGATGATGCGGAGTCCGGCTTGCTGGGCCGCCGCCACGCCAGGCAGCGTCATGGGGGTGATCGCGGCGGCGGCCGCAGCGGCAGCGCGGGCGATAGCCAGGATCGCCTCGTCCCCGGCATCGGCCACGAAGGCGACCCGCGGCGCGCGGGGCACCGCCGCATCGTGCCAGTCGGGAACCAGCATCTTCATGACCCGCTCGATATCGATGACCGACCGCGCGAAAGGGCCCGCACAGTCGAGGCTGCTCGACGCGGGGGTCAGGCCGTCCCTGCTGACGCGCCCGAAGGTCGGTTTGAATCCAACGACGCCACAGCAGGCGGCGGGGACGCGGATCGATCCGCCGGTGTCGGTCCCGATCGCCGCATCGACGAGCCCTGCGGCGACCGCCGCCGCCGACCCGCTCGACGACCCGCCCGGGACGAGGTGCGGATAGGGGGGATTGATCGGCGTTCCGGTCCAGCCGTTGACGCCCGTCACGCCATAGGCGAGCTCGTGCATCGTGACGCGGCCGGCAATGGTGCAACCGGCGCCGCGAAGGCGTGCGACGACCGCTGCGTCGCGCGTCGCCGGCGGGCGCGCGGCGAGTGCGCGGCTGCCGGCGGTGGTGGTTTCGCCGGCGACATCGATGCAATCCTTGATCGCGACGCGCATTCCGTCGCCGGAAAAGGGGCCGGTCAGGAAGATCGAACGATGGGCCGGCGAAAGGATCATGGCCGCTTCGCCGCCTGGTCGTTGCGGAACACCCGGCCGTCCTTCATGACGAAATCGACGTGTTGCAGCGCGGTGATGTCGGCGAGCGGATCGGCGCTTACCGCGATGATGTCGGCGATCTTGCCTTTCTCGATCGTGCCGAGATCCTGTTCGCGGCCGATCAGGCTGGCGGCGTTGACCGTCGCCGCCTTGATCGCGTCCGCCGCGGGCATGCCTTCGCGCACATAATATTCCAGTTCGCGGGCATTTTCGCCGTGAACCGCAACGCCGGCGTCGGTGCCGGCCGCGATCTTCACCCCCGCGTGCCAGGCGGCCATCATCCGCGGGCCGTGCTTGTCGAGAAAATTCTGCATGACCGCCCGCATCGGGCCGGTCGCCGTCTTGATGTCCTTTTCGATATTGTCGTGAACCGACATCGTCGGAACCAGAAAAGTGCCGTTCTTCTTGAACGTTTCGAAACTGTCGGCCGGGGTGTAGGAGCCATGCTCGACCGAATTGACCCCGGCGCGCAGCACGGCACGGATGCCTTCCTCGCCATGCGCATGGGCGGCGACCCGCAACTGGCGCGAATGGGCGGTTTCGACGATCGCCTTCAATTCGTCGTCGAGAAACACCGGCGGCGCATATTGGAGCCCGCACGGCAGGCTGCCGCTGCAGGTCGCATAGATTTTGATGAGGTCGGCGCCCATGTCGATCTGCTGGCGGGTCACGCGGCGGCAGCCTTCGACGCCCGAGCAGGCGCCGGGTCCGGTGCCTGCCCCGGGGCGGACGATCGATACCGCGGTCAGGATGCGGGGGCCTTCGAGCTTGCCGGCGGCGACCGCATCGCGCAGCGCGACGATGTTCCAGCCGGCGCTGCCGAGGTCGCGGACGGTCGTGAATCCGGCCATCAGCGTCTTGCGCGCATTTCCGATCGCATCGACGAGATGGGTGACGTCGTCGCGCTCCTCGACGCTGGCGCCGGGCAGATCGTCCGCCGCATATTTGATCTTGAAGGGCGCATCGCCGCGCGAATTCGACGACAGGTGGACATGCATGTCCATCATGCCGGGCAGGACGAAGCGATCGCGCAAGTCGATCAGTTCGACGTCGGCGTCCGCGATCGTTTCGGGGCCGGTATAGCCGCTGTCGATCCGCTCGATCCGGTCGTTGCGGACGACGATCGTCCGCTCGCGCTGCGGTTGCTGGCCGGGCACGCCGAGCAGCCAGCCGGCCTGAACCAGCTTGACCTTGTCGCGCGCCGGGGTGGCGGGTGCGGCCGCCGCGGCCGGAGCCTCCGCGCGCTCTTCATGGGCGAGCGCCGGGGTGCAGATCGCGGCGCAGGCGGCAAGCCAGAGTGTCAGTCTCTTCATTATCATTTCTCCTTTCTCAAGGCGGGATTCCAGTCGTTCGGACCTTGGAAGGAGGGGATGGGGACGGGCTTTGCGTCTTTCACCTGATCGAGCAGCAGCTTGATCGCGGCATCGAGTTGCTGATCGATACCGCGGGCAAGCAGCCCCGGGTCGTTGTCGACCTCGATATTGGGTTTCACGCCTTCATTGCCTTCGGCCCAGCGCCCGTCGACGGTGTAGACGCGCTGCGGTGCGGGCGAGATGAAGCCGCCGTTGATGAGCGGCAGCGACAGGCCCGGGCCGATCAGTCCTCCCCACGTCCGCGTTCCGATCAGCGGCCCGACCTTCGCCGTCTTGAACAGCAGGGGAAAGCCGTCGCCGCCCGAATAGCTCCAGCCATTGGTGATCATGGCCTTGGGACCGCGATGCGCGAGCTCGGGAAGCGGATAGTCGCTGCTGTTGCGGGCCCGGAAATAGACGAGCGGCGGGCGATGGAGCAGTTCGACCATGCGGTCGCCGAGCGCGCCGCCGGTATTGAAGCGTTCGTCGACGATCAGCGCGTCCTTGTCGAACTGCGACCGATACTGGATCATCAGTTCGGTCTGCCCCTCGGCGCTCGTGTTGGGGACATAGATATAGCCGATGCGTCCCGCGGATGCGGCATCGACCTTTTTCCGATTCTCTTCGACCCAGGCGAGTTCGCGCAGCTTGCGTTCGCTGGTCAGCGTCTTGACGCGAACCTTGCGTTCGGCCCCGCCCTCGCGCGCGATGGTCAGCTCGACCTCCTTGCCGGCGAGGCCGGTGAGAGCCTCCCATGGATCGGTGCTGCCGGATAGCGGCTTGCCGTTCACGGCGAGCAGTTCGTCGCCTTCGCGAACGTCGAGCACGGCATCGTCGAGGGGCGAGCGGACCTCGTAGGCGCGCGCGCCTGTCCGATAGATTTTCGCGATGCGATACCGGCCGTTATCGGGTGCAAAATCGACGCCGAGCAGGCCGACATTGGTCGCATCGCCGCGCGGCCGCGGGGCGGTTGCCGAAGCATAGACATGGCCGCCGTTGAGTTCACCCATCATCTCGCGCACGATGAAGGTCAGGTCGTCGTCGTTGGTCACATAAGGAACGAGCGGCGCCATGCGCGCGCGGACGGCATTCCAGTCGATTCCGTGCAGGCCGGGATCATAATAAAAGTCGCGGCCATAGCGCCAGGCGTCGTTGAACATCTGCTGGGCTTCGGCCGCATGATCGACGGTTGCGACCAGCCGCTTGCCGTCGATTTTCGCGGGCTGCCCCTTCGCGGCATCGACGCGGTAGAGCTGCGTGTCGATGCGCGTCAGTATCTCGCCGGCGTTCGCGTCGGCGAGGGTCAGTCCCTTGCCGGATTGCAGGATGCGCGCGGCATCCTTGCCATAATCATAGCGCTCCAACTGGCTGTCGCCGTCGCCGTCGCCCTGGCGGATCAGCACATATCCGCCGTCGACGGGCCGGATCGCGGCGAGCAGCCCGGACTTGGGCGGCAACGGCTTCAGTCGCCCTTCGGCCCCCGTGATGTCGACGACGACTGCCGCCTGCCTTGCCGGCGCGACCCAGCCCAGATCGCCGGGCGCGGCGACATTCGCCCGCAGCGGCAGAATGGTCGCGACGGTGCCGTTGGTATAGGTCCAGGTCGCGTCGAAACCGGCATCGCCGAAGGTCGGGACGAACCGGCGGCGCGACAGCATCAGCAGGTAATTGCCGCTTGCCTCGAACATCGGCGCGAAGTCGTCGAACGCGCCTGAGGTCAGTTGGTGCCGCTCACCGCTTTGCGTATCGAAGAGGAAGAGGGCGTTGTTGCGGTTGTCGAGCCCGCGCGCATAGGCGAGCCAGCGGCTGTCGGGCGACCAGGAGGCGGTCGCCTCGACCATTTCGGGGTGATAGCCCCATTTTCCCTGGTCGACGCGCGTCTTGGCGCCGCTCGCGACATCGACGATCCACAGCGTCTGCTCCTGGTCGTAGATGGCGATGCGCGTGCCGTCGGGCGACCAGAAAGGGGAATAGCGAAATCCGGGTCCGAAATCGGCGATCTTGCGGGACGCCGAACCATCGGCGGGCCTCACATAAAGCGCATATTCGCCGTCGGCATCGCTCACATAGGCGATGTCGCCGCGTCCATTCGCGCGCGGGAAGCGTTCGGCGAAGCCCGAGGTCGCGCTGATGTTGCGAACGGCCCGGCCGTTCCGGTCATAGGTGAAAATATCGCCGCGCGCCTCGATCGTCACACCGCCGGGGGACAGCGCCGCGCTGGTGATCCGGTCGCCCACCGGCATTTTTTCGGGGGCTTTCACGACGGATGCCGGATCGATGCGAACGGCCACCGCCGTCGTGCCGCCCGTTGCCGGATCGAAGATCGCGAGGCCGCCGCCGACCTCGAAGATGATGCGCGATCCGTCGGTCGCCGGGCGCCGGACGTCGGTGTCGATATAGGTGGTTACGGCGCTGTCCGCCGCGCCCTGCTCGCCGAGGCGCCAGATGTTGGATCGCCCGGCGGCGTCGCGTTCGGACAGGAAATAGGTGCGCCCGGCAATCTGCATCGGCATCGAATCCGACGACGGATGATCGGTCAGCTTTTGCGTCGCGCCGGTGGCGAAGTCGAAACGCCAGATGTCGGGCGCGCGGCCGCCGTAATAGCGCTTCCAGGCCTCTTCCTGAAAATCGCGCTGATAGGTGAAGAGCAGCGCCTTGCCGTTGGACGTATAGGTCGCGGTCTCGCCATAGGGCAGCGGCAGGCGCTGCGGCAGGCCGCCCGCGACGTCGATGGTGTGGAGCTGGTCATAGGTCGCGCGCGGGCTCGTCATGGTCGATGCGAACAGCACCGCCTTGCCATCGGGGCGCCAGTCGACGACCAGATCCGCGGCCGGGTGATGCGTCAGCCGCCGCGCCGGCGCGCTGCCGTCGGCGGGCACGATATAGACGTCGGCGTTGCCGTCGACCTTGGCCGTCAGCGCGATCCATTGGCCGTCGGGCGAAAAGCGGACGCGGTTGAGTTCGCTGCCGGGGACGGCGATCGGCCGGGCATTGCCGCCATTCGCGTCGGCAACCCACAGGCGATCGGCATAGATAAAGCCGATCCGCTGGCCACTGATGTCGGGATAGCGCATCAGGCGGGCTTCGTCGGTCGTCGCTCCAGCGGCGGAGGTCGTTCCCAGCGCGATCGTCGCAAGTCCGATCAGCAGCCTTTTCCGATATGTCATTGCAGCCCTCCCTGAGGGCGCCGACGATAGTTTCGTCTTCCTGACAGCACCCGTAAGCCGGAAGACTAAGCGGGGGCGGCAGGTGGACAATCAAATGCTGCTCACAGGGGCCATGACCTGACCTAATCCGGCGAGCGCCTTCCATGAGCCGGGCTCATGTTTCCCGCAAATTTATCTCGTTTGTGAGGGCGAGCGGCGTTCCCATAACTCCAATGCCTCCAGAGCGGGGCCGGATTTGGACCAGTTTCCTGGCCGGAATGCGCAACAAAATTGCGTGATCGGGCGGTGGGGCCTGAGACCTCTACAGGGTCGCTCGACTGGACTTTGGGAGGAGATTTCAGATGGCAGACATTTATAGGCGGCACATGATTCAGTCCCGTCAATGGAAACGGACCGGCGTCATCGGCGCATCGGTCATGGCGCTCGCGCTCGCCGCGCCGGCGGCCGCGCAGTCCGACACGCAATCCAGCGATCAGGAACAGGTGAACGACGGCACGATCGTCGTCACCGCGCAACGCAAGCTGCAGACGATCCTCGACGTGCCGGTCAGCGCCACCGTCTTTTCGTCGGAGACGCTGGAAGACCGCAACTACAGCGATGCGAAGGACTATCTACTCCAGACGCCGAACGTCTCCTTTCAGCAGGGCGGCCGCAACGGCGCGCGCGAGATCGTCATTTCGATCCGCGGCATCGCCGACCTCAAGGGCGGCGAGAAGGTTCTGACGCAAAGCGCCTTCGCGACCTATGTCGATGAATTTTCGGCGGGCACGCTCGCTTCGGGGCAGGCCAACCCCAATATCTACGACGTCGAATCGGTCGAAATCCTGCGCGGGCCGCAGGGCGTGTTCTTTGGCCGCAACTCGGAAGGCGGCGCGATCAACATCCGCACGAAGAAGCCGACCGAGGATTTCTATGGGCGGATCGATGCGGGCTTCGGCCGTTTCAGCACCTATAGCCTGGCAGGCGTCATCAACGGCAAGGTGGCCGACGGCCTGTTCGCGCGCCTGTCGGTCCAGGGCGAAACCACCAAGGGGCCGCTGCGCAATCGCCATCCGATCGGCGGCGGAACCGATGCCGATTATCTCAACATTCGCGGCCAGCTCCGCTGGCAGCCCGACGATGCGACTACGGTCGACCTCCAGGTCAACCACACGATCGACAATTCGGGGATGCAGGCCAAGATCGGCAGCTGCATCAATCAGGGCGCTTTCGGTCTGCCCTATAATCTCGCCACGCCCGAATTGCTCGGCGGGATCGGCTGCTACGACGCAAAAGGCGAGTTCCGCAAATGGGTGGCCTCCGGGCCGGGTGGAACCCAGCCGCAACTCGGCGGTCTCGATGTCGATAGCATCCGCAACAACAAGGATTCGCTCTACCAGGACACGCGCGATTTCACGAACAACGAAACGACGCTGGTCATCGGCAAGGCCTATCATGAATTCAGCGACAAGGTGGGGCTGACTCTCGTCGCGGGCTATGCCGAGTCCGACCAGGATCAGTTCCTCGATCTCGACGGATCGGGCATTCGCGCGATCAACCGGCTCGGTAAATTCTACACCAAATCCTATAGTGTCGAAGGGCGGCTTTCGTCGGTCGGCGAGGATAACAAGATCGACTGGACGATCGGCGGCATCGCCTATCGCGAAAAGTTCACCGCGGTGAACCAGATCCTGATCGAACAGGTGCTCGGTCCCTGGGCGCCGGGCGACAAGGCCAATGAAAACCGCATCTTCAACAGCCTGCGCGGCTGGGCAGTCTTCGCCAACGCCGAATGGCATGTGACCGACAGCCTGTCGCTCATCGTCGGTGGCCGCTATTCCTATGACCGCGGCACCAACCGGTGGAGCGATGTCTATGCGGCCTGTTCGCGTCGCCCCGTCGGTACACCGCTCGATACGTCGACTGCCGTTGACGGCAACGGGCCCTGCGAGCTGACACCTGAACAGGCGCTGATGGACGCGCAGGGTCAGCTTCCCGTCTATGACGGTTTCGTGACCGGCGGACGATATGAGCAGCGCACCGGCCGTTTCGCGACCGGCGCGGCACATGATTTCTCGCCCCGCCTTGCGATCAACTGGAAGCCGAACGACGATGCATCGATCTATGCGAGCGTGTCGAAGGGCTACAAGCCGGCGGGCGGTCAGGCCAACCCCGACGGCGGGCTCGGCGGATCGTCGACTTTCGGGCGCGAAAAGCTCTGGAACTACGAGATTGGCGGCAACGCCTATCTGATGAACCGACGCTTGCTGTTGCAGGGTGCGCTCTTCTACATGGATTGGAAGGATTTCCAGTTCACCTCGCGTCAGACGCTCTGCGTCCTCGCATCGACCGGCGCCATCGTGATCGTGACGCCCGGCCTCGATCTCAGCACGTGTTCGCGCCAGCTTCAGTCCGACTCGGTCACCAACCTGCCCAAGGCGCGATCGAAGGGCTTCGAGCTGTCGGCGACCGCGCGGGTTACGGATGGACTGACGATCGGCGGCTCGGTCGGCTATCTCGATGCCAAATATATACGAGGCGAAGGTCTCGTGGGCGGGGCCCTCCAGCCGCTCGACGGCATCCGTATCGGCAACTCGCCGCGCTGGACGGCCTCGGCGAACGTCGAGCAGCGTTTCCCGCTGGCGGGCGGCGACGCGGCGATCGCGCTCAACTGGAGCTATCGTGGCCGGACGGCGCTTGGCGTGGTTGAACAGGCGTCGCTGACCTTCCCGACGCAGGTCGATCCGGTCAGTCTCTTCAACCTGCGCTTCACGCAGGATTGGGGAAAGAACAAGCTGTCGATCAACATCGATAACCTCTTCGCCAGCGAATATTACACCGCGAATGAGGGTTTCAGCTTCATCGGTCCGCGGCTCAGCTACAATCCGCGCACCTGGTCGGTGAAGTGGACGACCGAGTTCTAAGTTCAGGGCTCGGGTTTTCCCGAACTCTCCTCGACTGGCCCGCCTCTGAAAAGGGGCGGGCTTGTTTTTTTGGGGAGGGCTGCGCGCTCCCGCACAATGTTCGATTAGCGCCGCGAATGGGCCTCATGAAATCTTCTCTCGGCAGGGCGGGGCGCCCTTTGCGTTAGACGTCGTTCCAACAAGAGAGGACCGATGGCGCGTATCGACAAAATCGAAGTGGTGATCGCGGACGTGCCGACCATCCGGCAGCATGTCCTGGCGATGGCGACGATGACGACCCAGGCGATCGTTCTCGTCTTTGTTCGCCGCGACGACGGGATTGTCGGGGTTGGTGAGGCGACGACCATCGGCGGCCTCGCTTATGGCGAGGAAAGCCCCGAGGGCGTCAAGCTCGCGATCGAAACCTATTTTGCGCCGCTTCTCCTCGGGGCCGACGCCGATCGGCCCGCGGCGGCGATGGCGTTGCTCGACCGGCACATCGTCGGCAACCGCTTCGCCAAATGTGCGGTCGAGACGGCGCTGTTCGACGCGCTGGGCCAGCGGACAGAGCTGCCGCTTTCGGAATTGCTGGGCGGTCGCCGCTGCGATGCGCTGCCGGTCGCCTGGACTCTCGCGAGCGGCGAGACGGCGCGTGACATCGAGGAAGGCGAGGCGATGCTCGCCGCGCGCCGCCACAATATGTTCAAGATCAAGATCGGCAAGCGAGGCGTGGCGGAAGACTGCGCTCATGTTGCGGCGATCGCTCGTGCGTTTGAAGGGCGCGCGTCGGTGCGGGTCGATGTCAACCAGCATTGGACGCGGGCGCAGGCGGCCGACGGCATCGCACGGCTTCAGGAGGCGGGAGTGGCGCTGATCGAGCAGCCGATCGGCGGACAGGATGTCGCCGGCATGCGCGCGCTCTGCGAACGGTTCGACTGCGCGATCATGGCGGACGAAGCGCTGACCGGTCCGGCGAGCGCGTGGCGCTTTGCGACGGCGAGAGCCGCCGACGTTTTTTCGATCAAGATTGCCCAATCGGGCGGACTCGCGGCGGCCGCCAAGGTCTGCGCGATCGCCGAAGCCGCGCACGTCGCGCTCTATGGCGGAACGATGCTCGAGGGTGGCATCGGAACGGCGGCGTCGGCGCATCTCTTCGCGGCGGGGCCGCCGATGGAATGGGGCACCGAATTGTTCGGCCCGCTCCTGCTCGCCGAGGAACTGCTCGAAGAGCCGCTGCACTATCGCGATTTCATGCTTCAGCTTCCGGTTGGGCCAGGGCTGGGCGTGCGTATCGATCGTGCGCGGCTCGGCCGCTTTGCACGAAATTGAAGAAAGGGACGCCGCCATGCTGTTCATGGTCGAAATGACGGTCAACGTGCCGCACGACATCGATAAGGAGACCTTCGACGCGTTGAAGGCCACCGAGAAGGCGCGGGCCGAGACTCTGCAGCGCGCCGGAAAGTGGCGGCACCTTTGGCGGGTTGCCGGGCGTTACGCCAATGTCAGTATCTTCGACGTCGCCGATGCCGGCGAACTTCACGACATCATGACGAGCCTGCCGCTCTATCCGTTCATGGATGTGCGGGTGACGGCGCTGTGCCGTCATCCCTCGGCGATCGACGCCGATTGAGCCGGCAGCAAAAGGGAGCAAGACTATGACCGACATCATTCGATCCGACGCCGTGCAGCAACTTCTCGACCGTGCCGCCGGACTCGGCGAGGCGGGCGGGGATCCACGCCTGAAGGCGATTCTCCGCGACCTGCTCGAGGCGCTGATGACCGTCATCGAACGGCATGACATTTCCGAAAGCGAATTCTGGCGCGGCGTCGATTTCCTGGGTCGCGGCGCGGGTGAGTTCGGCCTGATCGTCCCCGGCCTCGGGATCGAGCATTTCCTCGATCTCCATATGGACGCGAAGGATGCAGCGGCAGGACGCGGCGGCGGAACGCCGCGCACGATCGAAGGGCCGCTCTATGTGGCGGGCGCGCCGCTCGTCGACGGCGACCTGACGACCACCAACGACGTTAATCTGACCACCGACCCCGACGATACCGAGGAATTGACGATGTCGGGCCGCATCACCGGCCCCGATGGCGAGCCGGTGAAGAATGCAATTCTTCATGTCTGGCACGCCAATTCCAAAGGCTTCTATTCGCACTTCGATCCCACGGGCGAGCAGTCGCCCTTCAACAACCGGCGGCGCATCCGCCTCGGCGCCGACGGGCGCTATGCCTTTCATTCGAAAATGCCGCGCGGCTACAGCGTGCCGCCCGAAGGTTCAGCAGAGCAGTTGATGAAGCTGCTCGGACGGCATGGCGATCGGCCGGCCCATGTCCATTTCTTCATCGAGGCGCCGGGGTACCGAACGCTGACGACGCAGATCAATTTCGGCGACGACCCGCACGCGCATGACGATTTCGCCTTCGGCACCCGCGACGGCCTGCTGCCGGTTCCCGATCGCAGCGGCGGCAACCCGGCGGTGCTGTTCGACTTCGTTCTTCAGCGGTCGGAATCAGCCAACGACGAAGGCTTTTCGTCGCGCTCGCGCGCGTCGGCATGAACAAGCTCTATCCGACGGCGACGGCGGCGCTCGAGGGGCTGCTGTTCGACGGCATGACGGTCATGTCGGGCGGCTTCGGACTGGTCGGCAATCCGGAAAATCTGATCGCCGCGATGAGGGAGGATGGGGTTCGCGACCTGACCGTCGTGTCGAACAATTGCGGCGCCGAAGGCTTCGGCCTCTACGCGCTGCTCGCCAATGGCCAGATCCGCAAGATGATCTCCTCCTACATCGGCGAGAACAAGTTGTTCGAGACGCTCTATCTCGAGGGCAAGCTGGAACTGGAGCTCAACCCGCAGGGAACGCTGGCCGAACGCATCCGCGCGGGCGGGGCGGGCATTCCCGCTTTCTACACCGCCACCGGCGTCGGCACCGTCGTCGCGGAGGGCAAGCCGGCCGAGGAGTTCGACGGCAAACTCTATATCCGCGAACGCTGGCTGCGCGCCGATCTGGCGATCGTCCGCGCGTGGAAGGGCGATACCCACGGCAATCTGGTGTTCCGCAAGACCGCGCGCAATTTCAACCCGCCGATGGCAACTGCCGCGACGGTCACGGTGGCGGAGGTCGAGGAACTGGTCGAGCCCGGCATGCTCGATCCCGACATGATCCATACGCCGGGAATCTTCGTGAACCGCATCGTCCAGGGCGTGCATTATGAGCGGAAGATCGAAAAGCTCACGGTGCGAAAGCGCGACGCATGACCGGCCGTTTCCTCGCCGATGATGGCTGCGCCATCGCTTTCGACTATCGCCCGGTCGAGGGGCGGCCCGTGCTGCTCCTTTCGCCGTCGCTCGGCACCGCGATGGCGCTGTTCGAACCGCAGCTTGAGGCCTTTGAGGGGCGCTATGCGATTCTTCGCTACGATCCGCGCGGCCATGGCGCTTCGGATATCGCGCCCGGCAGTTCTTCGATGGACCGGCTGGGCCGCGACGTCATCGGCCTGCTCGACCATCTGGGGATCGCGCGGGCGCATGTCCTGGGGGTGTCGCTGGGCGGCATGGTCGGGCAATGGCTCGGCTACCGCGCGCCCGAGCGGCTGCTGCGGCTCGTGCTCGCGAACACATCGGCCTATATGGGACCGCCCGGCGGCTGGGCGGACCGGATCGCCGCAGTCACGGCGCAGGGCATGGAGGCCGTCACCGACGCGGTGATCGAACGCTGGTTCACGTCCGATTTCCGCCGCGATCATCCGGCGCGCGTCGATCATGCGCGCGCCATGCTGCTCGCGACCGATCCGCAGGGCTATGCCGCCTGCAGCGCGGCCATCCGCGATATGGATATGCGCCCGACCGCGCGCCTCGTCGCCGCGCCGACGCTGGTCGTCGCGGGCCTCCGCGACCCCGCGACTCCGCCCGAACATGCCCGCTTCCTCGCCGAAACGATTTCCGGCGCCCGCCTTGCCGAATTCGACGCCGCCCATCTTGCCAATCTGGAGCAGTCCTTTGCGTTCAATGCCGCTGTGGGCGCGTTTCTGGAGCAGGGAGGATGACCGGTCTGCGCGCCGATTTCCTGGACGGGATGAGCCGCGCCGCGGCGACCGTGAACATCATCACCACCGGCGGAACGGCGGGCCGCGCCGGCCTGACGGTTTCGGCGATGACGTCGGTATCCGCGGACACGCCGAAGCCGACGCTGCTCATCTGCATCAATGCGAACAGCGCGGGCGCGGCGCCGATCATCGAAAACGGCGTCTTCGCGGTCAATGTGCTGTCCGAAAGCCAGGCGGACGTGTCCGATGTCTTCGCCGGACGCTCGCCCCATAGCGGCGAGGCGCGGTTCGGCTGCGCGACCTGGCAGGAGGGCGCGACCGGGGCGCCGCTGCTCGACGGCGCGCTCGTTTGCTTCGACTGCCGTGTCGTGCAGCACCGCCGCATCGGCACGCATCACGTCCTGTTCGGCGAGGTCGAGGCGGTGCGTTTTCCGGGCGAGGGAAGGCCGCTGATCTATACGCAGCGCAGCTATGCCGTGCCCGCAGAACTGCTCGGCTGAGGCCGTCCGAATTAGGCGGGCTAATCCGAAGGGGCAGTTTGTTTCAATTGTCCGCGCTCGCCCGAATGGCGAAAAAAACAACTGAAGAGGGAAGCCTTCCGCTGCCGGATAGCGTCGGCTCGGGCGGCTCCGCAATCAAACTGGATTGACAGCGACCATGACAAATATGACCGGCGCCGAAGCGCTTCTGACTCAGATACGCGCCAATGGCGTCGACACCATCTTCGGCCTTCCGGGCGGGCAGCTCGACTATTTCTTCGACGCCATGTTCCATGCCGGCGATCAGCTTCGCGTCTTTTGCACCCGGCACGAGCAGGGCGCCGCCTATATGGCGTTCGGCTATGCGCGATCGACGGGCAAACCCGGTGTCTATACCGTGGTGCCGGGCCCCGGCGTCCTCAACAGTACCGCCGCGCTCTGCTCCGCTTATGCGACCAACGCCCCCGTCATGTGCCTGACCGGCCAGATTCCGACCGCGGGCCTGGGCAAAGGCATCGGCTATCTGCACGAATTGCCCGATCAGCTCGCGACGATGCGGACGCTGACCAAATGGGCCGATCGCGCGATGACGCCGGAGGCGGCGCCCGAACTGGTCAACGAGGCCTTTCGCCAGATGCTGAGCGGACGCCAGCGCCCGGTCAGCCTCGAAATGCCGATGGACATCATGGCCGAAAGCCGTGACGTCGCTGCGCTGCCGGCCGCGGTCATTCCCGCCGCGCCCGCGCTCGATCAGGATGCGATCAACGCGGCCGCGAAGCTGCTTGCCGGCGCCAAGCGTCCGCTGATCATCGCCGGCGGCGGCGCGCTCGCGGCGGGCGCCGATGTCGAACGGCTCGCCACTTTCCTGCAAGCCCCCGTCGTCGCCTTTCGCAGTGGCCGCGGTATCGTCAGCGACCGCAGCCATCTGTCGCAGATGTTCCCCGCGGGTAATGACCTGTGGAAGGGCGCCGACGTCATCATCGGGCTCGGCTCGCGGATGGAGCAGCAATATCTCTATTGGGGCATCGGCCCCGACATGAAGATCATCCGCATCGACATCGACGGCGATGAATTCGACCGGATCAAGTCGCCGGACGTGCGCATCCACGCCGACGCCGCCGATGCCGTCCCGGCACTGATTGCGGCACTGGAACGCGTCGCCACCCCAGCGGCTTCGCGCGAAGAGGAGTTGATGGGCGTGAAACAGCGCGTCCGCGGCGAAATCGCGGCGCGGGTGCAGCCGCAGTTCGACTATCTCGACGCGATCCGCCTCGCGCTCCCCGACGACGGGCTGTTCGTCGACGAGATTACCCAGTGCGGCTATGCCTCCTGGTACACGCTGCCCGTCTATGCGCCGCGCACGCTGATCAACTGCGGTTATCAGGGAACGCTCGGCTACGGCTATGCGACGGCGCTCGGCGTCCAGGCGGCGCACCCGGACAAGGCGGTCGTCAACATCGCCGGCGACGGCGGCTTCATGTTCACCGCGAACGAGATGGCGACCGCGGCGCAATACAACCTGCCCCTTGTCACCGTCCTTTTCAACAACAACAAGTTCCAGAACGTCCAGCGCCAGCAGAAGGAATGGTTCGGCGGCCGGCTGATCGCGTCGGATCTCACCAACCCCGATTTCGTCAAATATGCCGAGAGCTTCGGGGTGCGCGGCGAGCGGGTCCACAATCCGGCCGATCTGGAACGCGCGATCAAGGCGGCGCTCGATCGCCGCGCTCCGGCGCTGATCGAAGTGCCGACGCCCGACATGGCGTCGCCCTGGCCCTTCATCATCCGCCCGCCGGTTTTCGGACAGTGAGCAGAACGAGATGAGCGTGGATATTTCCGATCGGACCAAACCCCAGCCGACCGCGGGTGTCGCGAGCCTCGCCCCCTATCAGCAGGGCAAGCAGGCGATCGCGGGCGTTGCCGATCCGCTGAAGCTGTCCTCGAATGAATCGATGGTCGGGCCGAGCCCGGCGGCAGTCGATGCCTATCGCGCGGTCGGCGACCGGCTGGCGCTCTATCCCGACGGAGCGCAGCAGGCGTTGCGCGCTGCCCTGGCCGAGGTGCATTCGCTCGATGCCGACCGGATCGTGTGCGGCAATGGATCGGAGGAATTGATCCAGCTCGTCATTCGGGGTTTCGTCGAACCCGGCGATGAAGTGGTGCTCAGCCAATATAGCTTCGCAATGGCCTTCATCCACGCAACCGCGCAGGGGGCGAAGCTCGTCGTCGCCGACGAGCCGGCGCTCCGCCCCGACGCCGATCGCATCCTCGCGGCGGTGACGCCCCGGACGAAGCTGGTCGTCGTCGCCACTCCGAACAATCCCGTCGGACAATATCTGCCGAAGCGCGAGCTCGACCGGCTCGTCGAAGGTCTGCCCCACGATGTGATCCTGCTCCTCGACGGAGCTTATGCCGATTATGTCGATGCGGATGATTTCGATGCCGGCGAGCGTCTGGTCGAAACGCGCGTCAATGTCGTCATGACCCGCACCTTTTCAAAGCTCTATGGTCTTGCCGGCCTGCGGATCGGCTGGATGTATGCACCGCCCGGCATCATCGACGCGGTGCAGCGGATCAGGACGCCGTTCAACGCTAACGCAGCGGCCCTCGCGGCGGCAGAGGCGGCGGTGCGCGACACGGCGCACGCCGATTTCGTGCGGCGCGAGAATAATATCGAACTGTCGCGGATCGCCGCCGCTTTCGCGGGCAGCGGGATCGAGTTCATTCCCTCGGCCGCCAATTTCTACCTTCTGCGTTTCGCGGGCGCGGGTCATGATGCGGCGGGCGCGGCGGCTTTTCTGGAAGCGAACGGCATCATCCCGCGCCCGGTCCATGCCGGCGGCCCCGCCGGCTGCCTGCGCATCACCGTCGGGCGGCCGCACCAGAACGACAGGGTGATTGCCTCGCTGCTCGCTTACATGCAGGATTGATCGCATATGCACCAACTGTCCGCGCCGGCCACCGAGTTTCTGGGTTCGACCCGCCCCTTCCTGGTGAACGGGCGATGGCAGGCCGGGCGGCAGGGCGGCCTGCTGCCCTGTTTCGATCCGGCGACCGGGGACCGGATGGGCGAGGTGCACATGGCGACCGCTGCCGATGTCGACGATGCAGTCGGCGCGGCGCGCGCGGCGTTCGACGACCGCCGCTGGCGCGGCAAGACCCCCGCCGAGCGGCAGGCGATCCTGCTGAAGATCGCCGACCTGATGATGCGCGACGCGCAGATTCTCGCCGAACTGGAAACCGCCAACGGCGGCAAGCTCTATGGCGGAGCGCTGCACGGCGAGATCCCGCACGCCGCCGAAACCTTCCGCTATTATGCCGGCTGGGTGACCAAGATTGGCGGGCATCTGTTCGAACCGTCGGTTCCGGGGCGGCAGTATCACGGCTTTGTCCGCTACGACCCCGTCGGCGTCGCCGCGCTGATCACGCCGTGGAACGGCGCGCTGGTCTCGGCCGCGTGGAAGCTGGCGCCGGCGCTGGCGGCGGGCTGTTCGTGCATCCTGAAACCCGCCGAGCTGACCCCGCTGTCGTCGCTCTATCTCGGCGCGCTATTGCAGGAAGCAGGGGTGCCCGACGGGGTCGTGAATATCCTGCCCGGCGCGGGGCGCGATGTCGGCGCGGCGCTGGTTCGGCACCCGCGGGTCGCCAAGGTCTCGTTCACGGGATCGACGGCGGTCGGCCGCGGCCTGCTTGCCGACAGCGCCGAGAATGTGACGCGCCTGTCGCTCGAACTCGGCGGCAAGTCGCCTTTCATCATTTTCGCCGACGCCGATCTCGACGCGGCGTTGCCGGCGGCGGCCGAGGCGATCTTCGCCAACGCCGGGCAAGTCTGCGTCGCAGGCTCGCGCATCTATGCCGAGCGCGCGATATTCGACCGCGTCGTCGAGGCGCTTCGCGCCGCGGCGGACGGCTATCGGCTAGGGCCGGGCTTCGATCCTCACAGCACGATGGGGCCGCTCATCAGCGGAGTGCATCGTGGACGCGTCGATGCGATGGTCGCGCAGGCGCAGGCCGCGGGTGCCGATGTCGTGACCGGTGGGCGTCCGGTCGGCGAGCGCGGCTATTTCTATGCCCCGACCGTCATCGTCGGCGCGGCGCAGGATAGCGCAATCGTGCAGGAGGAAGTGTTCGGGCCGGTCGTCGTCGTGACGCCGTTCGAAGGCGACGCCGAAGCAATCGCGCTCGCCAACGACAGCGGTTATGGTCTTGCCGCGAGCCTGTGGACGCGCGACACCAGCCGCGCATTGCGCCTCGCGGGCGAGGTCGAGGCCGGGATCGTCTGGATCAACGACCATGGCATTCCCGAACTGGCAATGCCGATCGGCGGCGTCAAACGCTCGGGAATCGGTCGCGAGCACGGGCTCGAGGGATTGAAGGCGTTTACCGAGCCGCGCTCGGTCATGCTGCGGCTGTGACCGTCTTCATCCCCAGCGTTTCGACTTCGTCCATCAGCCAATAGGAAAAAGCCTTCACCGCCGCCGTGTCGGCATCGTCGTGGCGGCAGACGATGTAATAGGATTGGTCGGACGGCATCGCTTCTGCGAAGGGCCGCACCAGTTCTCCGCGTTCGAGCGGCCCGGCGACGAGCGCCTCGCGGCCGAGCGCGAACCCGTTACCCGCGATGCAAGCCTGGATCACCAGATGCGAGTGGCTGAAACCGAAGCCGCGACGCACATTGATCGAGTTGACGCCGAAATTTGCCAGGAAATGCTGCCAATCGATCGCCATGACGTCATGCAGCAGATCGAAGCGCGCGAGGTCGGCGAGGCCGAGCGGGGGGTCGCATCCTTCGAGCAGCGCGGGGCTGCACACCGGGAAAATATCTTCCTTTAGAAATTCATAGACGTGCATCCCCGGCCAATGCCCCTGACCATAGCGGATCTCGACATCGGCATCCCCGGCGGCAAGCGCATCCTCCTCTATCGGCCGCGCAACGAAGCGCAGATCGATGTCGGGGAAGCGCTGATGGAAATTGGCGAGCCGCGGCAAGATCCAGGCGCTGGCGAAACTGTCGAGGACGGCGACATTCAGCACCTGCCGGTCGTCGCCCGCCGCTACATCGGCGGTGATGTCGGCCATCGAGTCAAAGGCGCTGGTCAGCGGCCCGACCAGGCGCTCGCCGGCTTCGGTCAGCTTGAGGGCACGGTTCAGGCGTCGAAAGAGCGGCTGGCCGAACCATTCCTCAAGCGCGCGGATCTGATGGCTGACGGCTGCCTGCGTCACGCACAATTCTTCGGCCGCGCGGGTGAAGCTGAGGTGGCGGGCGGCGCATTCGAACACGCGGAGCGCCAACAGGGGAGGAAGCTTTCTGGACACCGTTCAACCGTACATGAGGGGAGCTAATTGCCCCGATTAATAACTGCCATTTGTCAGCATCACGGCCGCTTCATAGGCATGGGTGATCGTCATACACAAAGTGGTCGGAGCATCCCATGAAAATTACGCGCGCAAGTGTCATCGTCACCTGCCCCGGTCGCAATTTCGTCACGCTGAAAATCGAAACCGACCAGGGTGTTTACGGCATCGGCGATGCGACGGTGAACGGCCGCGAACTGGCTGTGGTGTCCTATCTTCAGGACCATGTCATTCCCTGTCTGATCGGACGCGACGCGCAGCAGAGCGAGGATATCTGGCACTATCTCTATCGCGGGGCCTATTGGCGGCGCGGACCGATCACCATGGCGGCGATCGCCGCGGTCGATACCGCGCTGTGGGACATCAAGGCGAAGGCGGCGGGTATGCCGCTCTATCAGTTGCTCGGCGGCAAGAGCCGCGAGGCGGTCATGGTCTATGGCCATGCGAATGGCCGCGACATCGAGGAAACCTGTGACGAAGTCGCGAAATATATCGACATGGGCTACAAGGCGATCCGCGCCCAGTCGGGCATTCCGGGCCTTGCGTCCACCTATGGCGTCGCCAAGGACAAGATGTATTACGAGCCCGCCGATGCGGCGCTGCCGACCGAAAATATCTGGTCGACCGAGAAATATCTCGATCATACGCCCCAGCTGTTCGAGGCACTGCGAACGCGCTTCGGTTTCGAGCATCATCTGCTGCACGATGTCCATCACCGCCTGACGCCGATCGAGGCGGGGCGTCTCGGCAAGGCGCTCGAACCCTATCGCCTCTTCTGGATGGAGGATTCGACCCCGGCTGAAAATCAGGAAGCGTTCCGCCTGATCCGCCAGCACACGGTGACGCCGCTCGCGGTCGGTGAGATCTTCAACACGATCTGGGACTGCAAGGATCTGATCCAGAACCAGCTCATCGACTATATCCGCGCGACGGTGGTTCATGCGGGCGGCATCACGCACTTGCGGCGGATCGCCGATCTTGCCGCGCTCTATCAGGTGCGCACCGGCTGCCACGGCGCGACCGACCTGTCGCCGGTGTGCATGGGGGCCGCGCTGCACTTCGACATCTGGGTGCCCAATTTTGGGGTCCAGGAATATATGCGCCACACCGAAGAGACCGACGCCGTCTTCCCGCACGCCTATCGCTTCGACAAGGGGATGCTCTATCCCGGCGATGTGCCCGGCCATGGCGTCGATATCGACGAGACGCTGGCCGCCAAATATCCCTATCAGCCGGCCTATCTGCCGGTGAACCGGCTCGAGGACGGGACGCTCTGGCATTGGTGATGGTGCACGGGGCGGACGGTTTCGTCATCGCATGACCGGCCGCGCGCTTAGCGAGAACAGGCGGCTACGGTTCGCGATCTTCGCGACGCTCTATGCGGCGCAGGGAGTCCCCGATGCGATGGTGCTCATCGTCTTTCCCGCCTTTCTGGCGGCGCATGGCGCAAGCGCGTCGGCGATCGGCGCCTTCCTCGCGACGGCGATGCTGCCCAACGCGGCGAAGCTGGTCGTCGGGCCGCTGGTCGACCGGCTCGCCTGGCTGCCGATGGGGCAGCGCAAGCCCTGGCTGATGATCGGGCAGGCCGGCATTGCGTCGAGCTTCGCGGCGCTCGCCTGCCTCGACGATCCGGCCCGCCAACTCGGCTGGTTCACCGCCGGCGCTTTCGCCATCACGCTCTCGACGGTGTTTCAGGACGTTGCGACCGACGCGACCGCGATGGACCTGATCCCGCCCGGCGAGCAGGGCCGTGCCAACGGCATCATGTGGGGCGCAAAGACGCTCGGGACCGCGGGCGCGGCCAGCCTGGGGGCCGTCATCCTCGCGACATTCGGCTTCGCCGCGATGGCGGGAGCGGCCGCGACGGCCTTGCTGGTGGTCCTGTGCGTCGCCGCCGCCATTCGCGAACGGCCGGGCGAGCGGCTGCTGCCCTGGATGCGCGGCGCGGCGGCGCCGGGCGCGACGGCCCATCGTGCCGAGAGCGGGTTGCTGATCCTGCGCGCGCTGATGGCCGCGCTCAAGCGCCCGGCGGCCGCGCGCCTCGTTCTGCTGTCGCTCGCGATCGGGCTGATCGTCGGCATGACGGGCGCGCTGGCGCCGGTGCTGATGGTCGGCAAGCTCGATTGGACGCAGACCGACTATGCCCAGTTCCGCTCCTCGCTGAAGCTCGTGTCGGGCGTGGCCGGAATGCTCTTCGGCGGCATCGCGATCGACCGCCTGGGCTATCGTCCCGTGCTGCTGGCGGCGCTTGCGGCGATCGCGCTCGCCAATCTGGCGCTTGCCGCGACTTTGGGCGAAGCGGGCGCCATCGCCTATCTGATCGCCTATGAGATGCTGCTGGTCTTTGCCTTCATCACCTTCTTCGCCGCGACGATGAGCCAGTGCGCGCGGGCGATCGCGGCGACGCAATTTTCCTTCACCATGGTGTGCGGCAACATCGCCATGTCGATCGGGGCCGCTCTGATGGGGCCGATCATCGACGCGGGCGGGGTTCGGGCGGTGCTGGTCGTGATCGCCGGGGTTGCGCTGGCCGGTGCGGCGGTGATGGCGGGGTGGCGTTCGGACGCGCCCCGCCTGTCGTCTACCGGGTGAGCGCGTCCGCGACCTCGGCTTCCGAAAAGATGCTGAAGTCGCCGGGGACGGCGTGCTTCATCAGGCACGCCTGGTGCGCGAAGCGCAGCGCGCGCTCCTCCTCCCAGCCGCTCGCCAGCGCGTGGAGCAGGGCGGCGGCGAAGGCATCGCCGGCGCCGACCCGGTCGACGAAGGGCGTGATCGGGGCCGGGGCAATGACGGCCGAGCCGGTGCGGCTGATCAGCGCGGCGCCCAGCTGCTCCGCCTCGCCGTCCGGCATCCGGCTCGTCGAGGCTATCCAGCGCAGGTCCGGAAGCGAAGCGAGCAGGCGTGCCGCGCCTCCGTCTTGAGCCTCCTCGCCGAGCAGCAGCCCAGAATCCCAGTCGCTCGCGAACAGAAGGTGCGCCGCGCCGGCGAATTCGCGCAGCAGTCCTGCGGCCTCCGCCTCGCGGCCCTGCCACAGCAGGGGACGGAAATTGCAGTCGAAGGAGATCGAAAGGTCGCGCCGCCGGGCGCCTGCGACGGCGTGCCGCATCGCCGCCACCGCTTCGTCGCCGAGCGCTGCCGTCAGCCCCGAAAGATGGAGCCAGCTTGCATCGGCCAGTGCCGCGTCCCAGTCGATTGCCGCGGCTTCGCGGGCGAAGGCGGACCCGGCCCGGTCATAGAAGAAACCGCCCTCGCGCCCGGCGCGCGGCGATTCGATATAGAAAAGCCCCATCCGCCCCGGCCGCCGGGCGCAAGCGGCGGTATCGACGCCGTGCCGGGTCAGCGTGCGCAGCGCCCGCGCGCCCAGTGCATTGTCGGGCAGGATCGTGGCCATCCGCGCCGCGGTGCCGAGTGACGCCAGCGAGATCGCGACATTCGCCTCGGCCCCCGCGACGTGGAGCGACAGGCCGTCGGCCGCGTCCAGCGCCGTGCCATCCGCGGGGGCGAGGCGAAGCAGCATCTCGCCGAAGCAGACGATCGTCATGCCGCAGGGGCCGCTGCCCGGATTACCACGGCTTGTTGAGACCCGTCCGGCGGCGCCTTTCTTCCCAGGCATCGCCCTGGTCGGGCACGGCGCGGCGGGACGAGGCGAACGGCAATGTCACGAGGAAGCGCCAGACCGAGGGGCTGGTCAGCAACGCCCCGATCGAACGCCGGGCGTCGGCCGGGGTGACCGTGACCTTGGTCGCGATGGTGCTGTCCTCGCTGCTTTCGATGACCAGATCCCGCCCGGCGCGCGCGATGCGGCCGATGGCGAAATCGATGTCGGCGAGCGAACTGACGACGCGCATGTCCCTTGCCTCCCTTTGCCGTCAGTCGTCGCGCTTCAGCGTGCCGATGGCCTGCGCCGCCTTGACGCGCCGCTCGTGCTGGTTCGCCATGTCGTCGACCGTCATGCCCGCGGGCGGGGTGAACTGGCCGCGGCCATAGAGGTCGCGGAACACTTCCTTCACCGGGCCCATCTTGTCGGCCAGCGTCCGCGGCGGCCGGCCGCTGGGGAACTGGTTCGCCGGATAGATCGGCTTTTCGTAGATCTGGCGGAAGCCTTCGGTGCGGATATCGACCCAGGTGTTGTGGTTGCAGCGCGACCGATGCTCGCGCAGTCCCTCGATGTCGATGGTGACGCCCAGCACCTGTTCCTGCGGATAGGGCGCATGGCGCATCATCATGCCGGTATAGTCGATGCCGAAGCTGCCGCCGGGGCAAAAGGCACGCGGATAGAAATCATAATCGACTGTGCCCCAGTTCGAGCCGAGGACGTAGGCCATATTGTCGTGCGCGCGGGTGCGGCGGGTGAAAACCCAGAAATCCCACGGCTCCGATACGCCTTCGACTTCCTGCAATGCGACCGGGTGGCAGATGACCTCGGCACCGTTGTAGCCGAGCGCACGCGACACTTCGGGGGTGCAGCCGTCGTGACAGGTCATCGTGCCGAGCTTGCCGATCTCGGTATCGATGACCGGGAACAGCGTCTTGATGTCGCCGCCGAAGACTTCGCAATATTCGTCGAAGATGTCGTGCGGGCTGGTGCCGAGGCCGATCGAGGCGGGAATGTGCCACTTGTGATATTTGAGGACGACGTCGCCCGACGGACCGATGATGAAGGCGGTGTTGAACCAGCGATCGGGGAATTCGGGCACCTGCTCGATCACGCCGCCGCCCGCGATATACATGCCATATTCGCGCGCCTTGTCGCCGAGGCGCTGCATTTCGGGGCCGTCGAGGGTGATCGCCTTCTTCATGAAGCTGTCGATGCCGTGCTCGCCCTTGCCAGGGGTGGTGACGCCCTGCATGAAATATTCGGGGAAGACCGCGAGCTTCGCGGGCAGTTCCCAGAAATAGCCGACGCCGAAATCGATCATGTTCAGCGCGCGATCGAGGTTCTTCGTGATGCCGTCGCGATCCTCGGCCACGGTGACGTGCGGCTGCATGACCAGCGCGGTATATTTGTCGATCTTCTTGGAAGCGGTCATCGCTTGTTCCTTTCCTGAAAAATTACCAGAAATCGGCGGGTTCGATGCCCATGTCGTCGAGCATCACGCGCGCCGTGATCGTGCCCGCCGCCGAAATGCCGCCGCCGGGGTGGCAATGGGGGCCGGTCATGTAGAGGCCCTCGACCGGCGAACGATAATGGGCGTAGCCGGGGAAGGGGCGGAAGGCGCCGAGCTGCGCGGCGATGCGCTCGCCGCCGTTGGTCGTGCCGTCGACGAAGCTGGGGTTCGCATCCTCCAGCGTGTGACGATGCTGGACATACAGGCCCAGGATCGTCTGATCGTTGATGTTCGGCGCATATTGCTGGAGCTTGGGGATCAGCACATTGCGCGCATAATCCTCGCCGATCTCGTCCCAGGTCCGCCCGTCCGCCAGCCAGTTGGAAACATAGGTGTCGACGATCAGCGTATGCTTGCCCTCGGGCGCGCGCGTCGGGTCGAGCTTCGTCCAGCACGCCGACCACAGGAAAGGATCGCTCGGCGGCTTGCCGGTCGCGATCTCGGCATAGAAGTTGATCATCTGTTCCATCGAATCGACGATCCGGTGGAAGGGGCAGGCGCTCATGTCGGCGCCGTTCAGAAACTCGGGCGCCTCCGACAGCGCGAGCTGCGCGCGGCAGATGCTGATCTTGCCGAAGGAGAAGCTGCGGACCATCGCGGCAAAGCCGGGTTCCAGATGCTCCTCGCCGACGAACTTGAGGAAGGTCTGCTTGGGTTCAAGCGCGGACACGACCGCGCGGCGCGCGCGAATGATGCTGCCGTCCTCCAGCCGGACGCCCGCGGCGCGGCCATCCTCGATCAGGAAGCCCGCGATCGGCGCTTCGCGGCGCACCGTGCCGCCCTTCGCTTCGACGAAGCGCGCCATCGCGTTCGGCAGCTCCATGCTGCCGCCTTCGGGAATGGCCTGCCCGTAATAATGGATGGCCGGGATCATGATATAGAAGGACTGTCCCGCACCCTCCTGGTCGGGCAGAATCTGGGGCGCGAGCGCCCAGTTCAGCATCACCGCCTTGACGAAGTCATTCTCGAAATTCGTTTCCACCCAGGCGCGCGCCGACATCGAGAATTCGCGCAGCCGGCGCAGACCGACCTCGCTCGTCTCGAGCGCGCTGGCGAGCGCCGAGGGGGCGGCGGGCGGCGAGAAGAAGGCCTTGATGAAGCCTTCGCGCACCTGCTCGAAATCGGCATAGACCGCCCGGTAACGATCGGCGTCCTTCTGCGAATAGGCGGCGATCGAGGCGCAGGTCTTGTCGATCGATTTGTAGATGACGATGCCGGGGCCGCCGTTCTTGTCGGGGTGGCCGGTGATATGGTCGGTCGGCTCGATATATTTGAGCCCCATCTGCTCGAGCTCGGGCCGGATCTCCTTGAAATCGGGATTGCACTGGATCCAGACGTGCGACGACCCGTAAAGATCGTGCTTGAAACCGGGCAGGGTCACTTCGCGGGTGACGGCGCCGCCGCCCACCCAGGGGTTGCGCTCGACGACGCAGACATGCAGTCCCTTGCGCGCGAGCGTCGCGGCGCAGGCCAGCCCGTTCACGCCGCCGCCCGCGATCACGACATCATATTCCGCTTCTGCCATCGTCTGTGCTGCCTCGTTCGTATCGCTGTCCATTCGGGGATCGGCGCAACGGTAGAGCGGCGGCGGCAGGCTGAAAAATTAGGCTCCCTCACGGGGGGGATTAGCAATTGTCATCCGACGTTTTGAGCGTACCGCCCTATGAAAGTGGCGGGTGCGGCCGCAGACCGCCCGTAGGGAAAGGGAATGGATGTCGACGGTATTGATCAGCGGCGCGTCGCGCGGATTGGGGCTGGCGCTGGCCGGTGCCTTTCGGGACACCGGGGCTTCGGTGTTTTCGGGCGCGCGCGAGGCGACGGGCCCGAATGATATCGAACTGAACGTCCGTTCGATCCCGAGCTGCGAAGAAGCGGTCCGGCGGGTCGTTGCGGTGGATGGCGGCATCGACGTCCTGATCAACAATGCCGGCGTCCATCTGGGCGGTTCGGTGACATCGCTCGATCAGGATGCGTTCAAGGAAACGCTCGACGTCAACCTGCTCGGGGCCTGGCGCCTAACCAAGGCGGCGGTGCCGCACATGCGGCGCGGCGGAACGATCGCGATGATCTCGTCGCTGTCGGGTCTCGTCGGCTTGCCCGATGACGGCGCCTATGCCGCCAGCAAATTCGCGCTCGAAGGCCTGAGCCAGAGCCTCGCCGCCGAAGTGGCGCCGCTCGGTCTGCGCGTCCTGATTTTCGAGCCGGGCAGGGTCGCGACCGAATTCGCCGGCGTGACCGATGGACTCGCGCCCGGGATCGCCGCGCGCGACATCGCCGATGCGATCCGCCGCCGCGACACCCCGTTTCGCAACCCGATCGGCGCCGATGCGGCCCGCGTGTTCGAGGCGCTCGATGTCGACCGCGGCGAACGGTCGGAGGCTCTGGTTCGCGCGGTCACGGGATGCGGCTGGCAGCCGCGGCCGGGCGAATAGGCGGCCAGGAACAAGGATAGGGCAGGCGGTATGTCGTTGATCGCGTCGGATAATCATGCAGCCTTGTTGACGGTGCTGCTGACGCTCGTTTTCGTCGGCCTCTGGAGCGAGCGGAATCGCATCGCTTCCAAAATCCCCGCCGTCGTCTGGGTTCTCGGCGGCGGTGTGCTGCTGTCCAACCTGGGCCTGATTCCGCACCAGGCGCCGGCCTATGACTTCATCGGCGGGGTCGTCATGCCGATCGCCATTCCGCTGTTGCTGTTCAAGGCGACCTTCACGCGCATTCTCGGTGAAAGCGGCCGCGTCCTGCCGTTGTTCTTCATCGGTGCCGTCGGCGTTTGCATCGGTGCGATCGTCGCCGACCTGCTGATCGACCTCGGCCAATATGGCCCGCACATCGCCGCCACATACGCCGCGGCCTGGATCGGCGGCATGACCGACATGGTGGCGATGGCCGAAATCACCGACCTGCCGCCCGACGTTTTCGCCGTCGCGGTCAGCGCCAGTGCGCCGGTCAGCATCATCGGCCTGATGATCCTCGTATCGCTGCCCAATATCGGATTTGTCCGGCGCTTTCTCCCTTCACCGATCGTCGATGCCCAGGCCGAAGCGACGGCGGCGGTGGAGGATGCGCGGTCCGAGCTCGATCTCGTCCACATCAGCTTTGCGCTCGCGCTCAGCGCCGCGATCTGCTGGGCCAGCGCCTGGATCGCTCAGGCGACCGGGTTCGGCCACTACACCCTGTTCATCGTCACGCTGATCGCGGTCGCCTTCGCCAATCTCTTCCCCGGGCCGATGCGGGCGCTGAAAGGCGATTTCGAACTCGGCATGTTCGTCATGTACATTTTTTTCGCGATGATCGGGGCGACGACCGACATGACGGCCTTCGTGACGTCGGCGCCGGTCTATTTCGTCTTCGGGCTGGTGATCATTCTCGTGCATGTCGCCGTCGTCCTTGCGGCCGCAAAGCTGCTGCGGTCCGACCTTGCGGAGGCGATCATCGGCTCGGGCGCGAATATCGTCGGCGCCGCCGCCGCGGCCGGCATCGCCACCTCGAAGGGCTGGAAGTCGCTGGTCACGCCAGCCATTGCAACCGGCATGCTGGGCAAGGCGATCGCCAATTTCTTTGGCGTCGCCGTGTTTCAACTGTTGCATTGAGGATATGAAGTTTATTCGCGGCTCGGTTCAGGAATGCGAGCTAGCCGATTTCCGCGGCTCGCTTCGCGCGTCATGTCAATCGCTCAACGACGATGTGATTGATGCAAAAAGCCCTGGCCGATCTTTATACGCGGTCCCGCCGGGGAAGTGCGCGCGATCATCACCCTTCGTGAAGCGGCTCGGCTACTAGGGTCAGGGCCTATTAATTCCACGTTCGAGGCGTCGAAATGGCGAAGATATCGGGTCCGGACGGATGCAGCGGGTAGCATCGCTACCCGCAAGGCCGCGCGGGCTCGAGATCGAAGCGATTTCGACGTCCCTTCGGGATTTGACCGAATTTGCCCATTGCTTCGTCGAAAAGTCTTGAAATATATTCATATTCCTACGCCTTTCCTTCTCGCACTGAACAAAATCGCCTCAAACCTCGAACGCGGAATTAATGGGTCCTGATCCTAGTCCCACGGGCCTTTCCACCCGATGCTCTCTCCCTGCCGCTTGTCGCCAAATGCGACGGCCTCCAACCGGCCTCATGCTTTGCCGGATTCGGGGATACGCAGTCGCTGCGATGCGCATTTGTCGCCGAGGAAATCGAGCAATGCCCGCACCGACGGTAGCAGGCCGCGGCGCGATGGAAAGACGGCGTGGACGATCTCGCTCGGTGGCTGCCATTCGGGCAGGACGGTTGCCAGTCGCCCCGCCTGCAGATCGTTCCAGATCGTAAGCGTCGGGAGGCGAACCGCACCTACACCCACTATTGCGGCCTCGCGCAGCGCCGCCATGTCGTCGGTGATCAGCCGCGGGCGATGGCGAACTTCGGCGACGCTGCCGTCGGCGTGCGTGAGCCGCCAGCGATGTTCGCCGCCCGCCGGACCGAAGTCGAGGCTGGGCAGGCCGGTGAGGTCGGCGGGAAGCGTAATGCTACGCGTCCCCAGCAATTCCGGGCTGGCGACAATTCGAATGGTTCGCTCGTCGAAGCGTCGCATCACGAGATCGCTCTCGGTGATCGGTGGCGGGCGAACGCGGATTGCGAGGTCGAAGCCTTCACCGATGACATCGACGCGGCGGTTGGTGCTCTCGATGTGTAATTCGACGTCGGGGTAGAGCGCCATGAAGTGCCCGAACAACTCCCCGAACTGGAACGCGATCAATCCGGTCGGGCAGCTCAGCCGGACGACGCCGCGCGGCTCGGCGCGCGACTGGTCGACGGCCGTCTGTGCCGCCTCGGCCTCGACCAGCATCGCGACGCAATGACGATAATATTCGCGGCCGATCTCGGTGACAGAAAATTGCCGCGTCGATCGCTGGATGAGCCGCACGCCGAGGCGCTCCTCAAGTACGCCGATGTGGCGGCTGAGCTTCGACTTCTGCATTCCCAATGCGCGCGCCGCCGCGGCAAAGCCGCCATGATCGACCGCCTGAACGAAGAAATAGAGGTCGTTTAGGTCCTGCATTGTCCTAATTTTAGGACGCTAAGTCTGGAATTGCAATCTTCTGCATGTATTGATGCAAGACTATTGTCATCTCAACAGGCGCCTTTCCGTCGGAAGGCGCAGGAGATGAATCATGAAAACCATTCTCGGTACCTACGGCAATCCGAACCAGCATTGGGTCGGCGACGGCTTTCCGGTCCGTTCGCTCTTTTCGTATAACAGCCTCGGCGGGCAGGTGAGCCCCTTCCTGCTGCTCGATTATGCCGGGCCCTATAATTTCGTGCCGACCACCGAACGGCGCGGGGTCGGCCAGCATCCGCATCGCGGGTTCGAGACGGTCACGATCGTCTATGACGGCGAGGTCGAGCACAGGGATTCCACCGGCAATGGTGGTATCATCGGCCCCGGGGACGTGCAGTGGATGACTGCCGCCGGCGGGATCATTCACGAGGAATATCACTCGCCGGCGTTCGGCAAGACAGGGGGAGCATTCAAAATGGTGCAGCTCTGGGTCAATCTGCCGGCCAAGGACAAGATGGCACCCGGTGGATATCAGGGCATCACCGCGGCGGACATTCCGACCGTCGAACTGCCCGATGGGGCAGGGTTCGGCCGTGTCATCGCGGGCGAATTCCTCGGTGCCAGGGGGCCGGCGCGGACCTTCACGCCGATCAACGTTTGGGACATGCGGCTCAATCGCGATGCCGACCTGGCGCTCGCCCTGCCCGCCGGGCACACTGCGATGCTCGTGGTGCTCGGGGGGCATGTCACGGTGAACGATGTCGAGGGCGTCGGCGAGGCGGAAATGCTGTTGCTCAGCCGTGAAGGCGACGCGGTGCGCATCCGCACCGACGGCGATGCGACGATCCTCGTCCTGACGGGTGAACCGATCGACGAGCCGATCGTTGGTTACGGTCCCTTCGTGATGAACAGCGAAGCGGAAATCCGCCAAGCAGTTGACGACTATAATAGCGGCAGGTTCACCAGAGCGGCGGCCTGATCGCGGACCCGGCTCCCTATCCCCAACCTCCCCAGGGAGTCGGGTTTTCTCTTCCTCATCGAATACGGCGGCCTTGCGTGCTCCGCCGCGACGGCAGTGAACCGCCGAACCCCTGCGCGCGCCCGAATAGGAGAATGAAGATGTCTATCCCGGCCAATTTCAACGGCATCCGTCCGGTGATCGATCCCGATGACGCGGCGATGCTGCTGATCGACCATCAGAGCGGCCTGTTCCAGACCGTAGCCGACATGCCATTTCCGGTTCTGCGAAACCATGCGACCGCGCTCGCGAAGATGGCGGCGCTGACCAAAATGCCGGTGATCACCACCGCGTCGGTGCCGCAGGGCCCCAATGGGCCGCTGATCCCCGAGATCCACGAAAATGCACCGCACGCGAAATATGTCGCGCGCAAGGGTGAGATCAACGCGTGGGACAATCCCGACTTCGTCGCCGCGGTCAAGGAAACCGATCGCAAGACGCTGATCATCGCGGGCACCATCACCAGCGTTTGTATGGCCTTCCCCGCGATCAGCGCGGTCCAGGACGGCTACAAGGTCTTCGCCGTCGTCGATGCCTCGGGCACCTATTCGAAGATGGCGCAGGAAATCACCCTCGCGCGCGTCGTCCAGGCCGGCGTCGTGCCGATGGACACGGCTGCCGTCGCGTCCGAGCTTCAGAGGACATGGAACCGCGACGATGCGGCCGAATGGGCTGAGGTCTACACCAAGATTTTTCCGCCCTATCAGCTCCTCATCGAAAGCTACAACAAGGCCCAGCAGGTTGCCAATGAACATGAAGTGCTCGACTCCCAGCGGGGGTAGAACGCATCCAGGGTCATGGAGCGGCCGTTTTGGAAGGATCACAGTCCCGAACGGCCATTCCGCTATCAGCCAAAAGTCCACGGTAGCTGAGCGTTTTGGCGTGGCATTGATGGGATGAGGCGGCGAAACAATGTTCGCGCGCGTCTTGCCGTCAATGTTCGCTTTCGGGTCCTCCGACGCTCGTTGGACTAAGCCGTTCGGTGACAAGGTCGATTTGGTCGGGAACATGAGCTGAAAGCGTCGCGGTTAGGGCCGGGATGCGCGCGCTATCCGGCACCACAAGGTCGCGCCCGCCCTGTTTGGCACGATAAAGGCATTCGTCCCCTCTCGCGAGAAGGGATGCGATCGAATCCGCGGGACTGAAGAAACTCACACCGAAGCTGGCGGTAAATTCCGGGTCGCCGGGAATATCCGGCCAGTGCGATGCCTTGAACGCTACCCGAATTTGATCGGCAATCGCTGCCGCCTCATCAAGCGAGGTGTCGGGTAGCAGGACTACAAACTCCTCCCCGCCCAATCTCGCCGCGCATCCTTTGGCATCGATCTGGCTTTGCAGCAACGCGGCGAAGCCAGCGATAACCCTGTCGCCAACATTATGGCCAAACCTGTCATTGATGCTCTTGAAGCGATCGATGTCGGCCACGAAGGCAGATGCGGGCTTGTTCAGGCGCCCGGCTTCCTTGGCCGAGAGGAAGAAGGCTTCCAGGCCGCGTCGATTCAAGATTCGGGTGAGGGGATCGATATGGGCATGTTCGCGATAGAAGTTGATGAAATCCAGGCTGACCGCGAACATGGCCGCGAAGGACAAGGGAACGGCGACCATGATGCCGGTATATTGAATCAACATACCCCAGAAGGATTCGCGCCAGGCTCCCACTATGGGCGGCGTGTCCTCCGCAAAAATATAGAAAATGCACTGCGCTCCGACGAATATGGTGAGCGGTAGAAAGGTGTAGAACAGAACTTTGTCTGCTTTGGTACTGACTGCGTTCCGAATAGTGTGGAGGCGAAAAGCCAATAATATGGTGCAGCCGAACTGAATGAAGAAGGCTTCCATTTTATGGCTTTGGGATATGGCGAGCGAGCCGCCGGCCAGAGACATGGCCAAAACAATGACTATGATCTCGAAATTTGGGTTGGGATGGAGCCTGAACCGTTGCCCCAAGGCCCGGCACAGGGCGGTCGTGCCCAAGATTATGAGCAAATCTTCCGCCAACGGCTTGATAGTCGAAAAATCGCGCGTGGGGATCGCCATCAGGCCGAACCCCCCACCCAGCAGGCACAGGGCTCTGCCCCATTGCGCTGTCGGAAGCCCATTCCGTGCGGCGAGGATCAGGGCCAGGCCGCAGAGCAGAAATGTGATGGGAGAAGCCCAGGCAAGAGCGGACACAGGCAAAGGCTAACCTCTGGCAAGACAGTTATGTGCGCCCGCGACCGCAAAGCGAAAAAACGATATGCCCCAAAAACTGGCGCCGGGCGACGAGTCTATGGCCGTAACCAAGCCTGACATCTGAACCCACCTTCTCATAAGGGCAGGAAACGTCCTCGCGACCTTTCTTATGGAGCTTGCATCATTAACAAACCTCAAAGATGCAATCATGGGCGCGACTGGCTACGTGCTTCGGTCTTGAACCAATAGCTGGGCCCGATGAGGCGAAGCGGAAATTCCCTGCTTCGAGACCATCTGTCTGATGGTAAGCGGGACGCCTCAAAAATTGGATGGCAGCTATCATGGTCCATGCCGAGACCTGCCTGACCATCATCGGCCACTGCCGGCATTAGAGCGGTTTCCGCTCATTCCGGTTCATAGCCACATGATCTGAAGGAGTTTGCGCATTCGTCGGGCTGGAAGATAGCGGCGAGCGGTAGGCGTGTCGGCGAAGTCACGCGTGCGGATCGCGGTCTCATAATGGATGCGGGCTCCGCCATTTCATGCGATCGGGCACGCCAAGGTTTCGCCTTTATTGGCAAAAATCATTTATTTTCAATGATTTAAGTGGTGCCGCTTACAGGACTCGAACCTGTGGCCCCATCATTACGAATGATGTGCTCTACCAACTGAGCTAAAGCGGCAACGCGGGCGCCTCTAACAGCGAGGCCCGATATTGACAAGCGCCCTCTGGCATTTGTTTTCTGCTCCTTAGCGGGACCGGTATCGGGCCCGGCGAAACGGCTGGGATGACGATGATGATGTTGATCTGTTTCCACCACGCAGCGGGAATATTTTGAGCTCTCTTCCGCTTGTATTTCGACCGTCCCGGCGAGCTTTTGCGTAAAGCACGCGCCGTGCGGTGTCGGCGGGCCGCGGAAATATCGGTCAGGCGCGGGAAACTCACGGCCTGCCTCAGGGCGCGATTGACGCTGCGCCCGGCTTTCCACATGCCCGGCGGATGGAGAGGGCGGGAGGCCGGGGGGCGGGACCGTTGGCTCCAGGTCCATGTTCTTTTCCAAGGTGCCGCCCCTTACATGAATTTTCTCCAGCGCTTTTCGCCCCACGCCCATGACGTCGCCATCGACCTCGGGACCGTGAACACCGTCATCTATGTTCGCGGGCAGGGGATCGTCCTCAACGAACCCTCGGTCATCGCGCTCGAAACGCGCGACGGCGTCCGCAGCGTCAAGGTCGTCGGCAACGACGCCAAGCTGATGATGGGCAAGACGCCCTCGAACATCGAGGCGCTGCGCCCGCTGCGCGACGGCGTCATCGCCGACATCGAAGTCGCCGAACAGATGATCAAGCATTTCATCGACAAGGCGCTCGGCGGGCCGAGCCGGCTGCGCCGCCGCAGCAACGTCGTCGTCTGCGTGCCGACCGCCTCGACGATCGTCGAGCGCCGCGCGATCCGCGACGCGGCGTCGAACGCGGGGGCGGTGAGCGTGCAATTGCTCGAGGAGCCGCTCGCCGCCGCGATCGGCGCCGGGCTGCCCGTCACCGAACCGCTCGGCACGATGGTCGTCGACATCGGCGGCGGCACGACCGAGGTCGCGGTGCTGTCGCTCGGCGGGGTCGCCTACAGCAATTCGGTGCGCGTCGGCGGCGACAAGATGGACGACATGATCGCCTCGTCGATCCGCCGGAAGCATAATATGATGATCGGCGAAATGACCGCCGAGCGCGTCAAGCTCACCATCGGTTCGGCGGTCGCGCCCGGCGGCGCGGGCCTGTCGATGGCGGTCAAGGGCCGCGACCTCGTCAACGGCCGTCCGTCCGAGGTGGCGGTGACCGAGGCCGAGATCGCCGACGCGCTCGCCGAACCCGTGTCGCAGATCGTCAGCGCGGTGCGCGCCGCGCTCGAAGGAACGCCGCCCGAACTGGCCGCCGACATCATCGACGAAGGCATCACGCTGACCGGCGGCGGCGCGCTGCTGCGGCGGCTGGACCAGGCGATCGCCGAATCCACCGGACTGCCCGTCCGCGTCGCCGACAATGCGTTGACCTGCGTCGCGACAGGCGCGGGGCACGCGTTCGAGGAAAGCGCCTATCGCCACGTGCTGCTCGCTGCCTGATCGGCGGCGGGGAACACCGCTCAACGGGCGCCAAGCCGCCTTGCCAGACGGCGCCGCAGCGCCTAGGATGTAGCAAGAAAATGATTGCTATGGGCGGTTCAGAAACAAAATCGATATGGATGTCGCTGTCGCGCGCACCTTTCTGGAAATCGTGAAAACCGGCAGTTTTGTCGGCGCCGCAGCCAATCTGAACCTCACCCAGACCGCGGTCAGCGCGCGCATTCGCGGGCTGGAGGCGCAGCTCGACCGCCCGCTTTTCGTCCGCAACAAGGCGGGCGCCCGGCTGACCCCGGCGGGCGAGCAATTCCTGCGTTTCGCGACGACGATGGTTCAGGTCTGGGATCGCGCTCGACGCGCGATCGCGCTGCCGCCCGGACGCGACACGGTGGTGACGATCGGCGCGGAGCTCAGCCTGTGGAGCCCGCTCCTGCGTCACTGGCTGCTCTGGATGCGCCGCGAATGCCCCGATATCGCGGTCAGCACGTCGATCGACACCTCGGACCAGCTGATGGAGCGCGTGCAGGACGGGTCGCTCGACGTCGCGGTCGTCTATGCGGCGCCGCCCTTGCCGGGGGTCGTTGCCGAACTGCTGTTCGAGGAGAAGCTGGTTCTCGTCCGCACGACGCCGACCGACCGGCCGCTGACGGCGGAGGATCATGTCGCGATCGACTGGGGCGCGGATTTCGCAGCGGGCTATCGCTCGGCTTTCCCGGAGCAGCCCAATGCCGTGGTTTCGATCGATTATGGGCCGCTCGCGCTCGACTATATCCTCGCCACCGGCGGCAGCGGCTATTTCCGCGAAGGCTTTATCCGGCCGCATCTCGCCGAGGGGCGGCTGGCGATCGTCGCCGACAGCCCCGCCTTTTCCTATTCGGCGCATGTCGTCCATTCGGCGACGGCGGACGCGGGCGTGATGGAGCGCATCCGGCGCGGGCTGCGCGCGGCGGCGGGCGAGGCGGCATGAGTGGCGATCGCGCCTCGCCGGTCTGCTACGGCGCCGAAGCCGACGACGTCTATATGGGCTATGCGCCGCGCGAGGAGATAGTGGCGGTGCTCAACGAACTGCTTGAGGCCGAGCGTGCCGGTGCGCGCGTCGCGCTGGCGAGCGTCGGCGATGCGGTGAGCGCCGACCATGCCGCGATGATGCGCCTCGTCCGTGCCGACGAAGCGCGCTGGTGCGCGATGCTGTCGCGCCAGATCCGGCGGCTCGGCGGCACCCCGTCGCGCAAATGCGGCGCGTTCCGCGGCAAGGCGATGGCGATTGCCGACCCGATCGAGCGCCTCGCTTTCCTCAACCGCGGGCAGGCGTGGGTGGTGCGCAAGCTCGCCGAGTTGATGCGCCGGGTTCGCGACGACGCGCTTCACGCCGACCTGCGCGACATGCTGGAAAGCCATCGGGTCAATATCGACAGCGCCGCCGCCTTTCTGGATGCGAACGGGCCGTCGCCCGGCGGGGCGGTTTGACGGCAAAATTTCGCGTATCAGCCATGAACAATATGCATTTGTCGAACCTTCGCGGGCTGCGCAACAGGCCCGCGACCCCTTATCGAGACAGGAAAGACGCCCATGGACAAGCCGAACCATTCGCCGCGGCCCGAGACGATCGCGGCGGCGCACGGCGTCGCGGGCGACACGGCCTTCGGCGCCGTCGCGCCGCCGCTCTATCTGTCGAGCACTTATGAATTCGCGGGGTTCGAAAACCCGCGCGCCTATGATTACGGCCGCGCCGGCAACCCGACCCGCGACCTGCTGGCGAGCGCGCTCGCGAAGCTGGAGGGCGGCGCCGGGGCGGTCGTCACGTCGAGCGGGATGGCGGCGCTCGACCTGATCGTGTCGCAGCTTCCCGTCGGCGCGCGCGTGGTCGCGCCGCACGATTGCTACGGCGGGTCGATGCGACTGCTTAAGGCGCGCGAGGCGCTGGGGCAGCTGTCGCTACGCTTCGTCGATCAGCGCGACGACGCTGCGGTCGCGGCGGCGCTCGCCGATGCGCCCGCGCTGCTACTGATCGAGACGCCGAGCAATCCGCTGCTCCGCGTCGTCGATATCGCTTCGCTTGCGGCGCGCGCGAAGGCGGCGGGGGCCACGGCCGCGGTCGACAACACCTTTCTGTCGCCGGCCTTTCAGCGACCGATCGCGCTCGGCGCCGACTATGTCGTCCATTCGACGACCAAATATCTGAACGGCCATTCCGACGTGATCGGCGGCGCGGTGATCGCCGCCGACGCCGCGCGGCTGGAGCGAGTCGCGCATTGGGCCAATGTCGTCGGCTGCGGCGGATCGCCGTTCGACGCCTGGTTGACGCTGCGCGGCCTCCGCACCCTGTTCGCGCGGATGCGCGCGCAGCAGGACAATGCGATGGCGATCGCCGAGATGCTGAGCCGTCATCCCGCGGTCGCTGCGGTCCATTATCCGGGCCTGCCGGGCCATCCCGACCATGCGCTCGCGGCGCGCCAGCAATCGGGCTTCGGCGCGATGCTGAGCTTCGAACTTGCGGGCGGCGTCGAGGCGGCGAAGCGGCTGATCGGCGCGCTCAGCGTCTTCACCTTCGCCGAATCGCTGGGCGGAGTCGAAAGCCTGATCGTCCATCCGGCGACGATGACTCACGCCGACATGGGCGACGAAGCGCGCGCGCGGGCGGGGATCGGCCCCGGCCTGCTCCGCGTTTCTGTCGGCCTCGAGGCCGAACAAGATCTGCTGGACGATCTGGAGGCGGGGCTGGCGACCTGCTGACGCGGCTGCGACGCCTCATCTCCTTGAGGCAAAACCCGTTTATCCCGCCAGCCCGTTAGAGGAATCGGTCCGGCAGATTCGCGATCCTGAAACATAATTGATATAGGCGTTCGCGCACGGGGGGGAAAGTTCGTGGAGCTTACCCGGTGGAACACAGATATCTTTATGCATCGATCGTGGCCGCGTTTCTGATCGCGCTGATCGTTTATGGCGTGACGGGCGCCATCAAAAAGGCGCGCCACCGCCGTCGCATAAGAGGCGAATATTGGCGGCACGGCCCCGCTGAATGAGTGCTATCTAGAGCGGTGAGCCCTTAATCTGACCCACCATCCTGTTCGTGTTTCGACTTCGCTCGACACGAACGGAATTGAGGTGCTGCCGATTTAACGCACGGCAATCCAAATTCCGCTGACGCCGGGCAGGGCGGTGATCCAAACGATAAGGACATCAAAGTCTTGGCGGAGCGGGAGGGATTCGAACCCTCGATACGCTTTTGACGTATACTCACTTTCCAGGCGAGCGCCTTCGACCACTCGGCCACCGCTCCGCATGCTCTGGAAGGGGCGCCCTAATCGCTTGCCGGGTCTTTCGCAAGTCGGATGGGCGTGGCAGACAGCCCGTATGAGAAATCTGCTCCTGGCCGTCGCCCTGCTCGCTCTTCCGGTTCATGCCGGGGAACCCGCCCCGGCCCCATCGCCGGGTGAGATCGCCGCCGCGGCGCCCGCAAGCGACTGGATCGCGATCGCGCCGTCCGACCTGCTCGTCATGGACCTCGCTCCCGATGCCAAGGGTCACCCGCGCCGCGTCGTCATCCAGCTGATGCCGCCGCCCTTCAGCCAGGGCTGGATTGGCAACATTCGCAAGCTGGCTGCGGCGCACTGGTGGGACGGCACTGCCGTCACCCGCGTGCAGGACAATTATGTCGCGCAATGGGGCGATCCGACCGAGAAGAAGCCGTTGCCCGCGGGGTTGGTGACGGTGCCGGAGAGTGACTATGTCCAGCGCGTGTCTGCCGCCGAAGAGGAACAACTCGGCCGGCTTGGGTTGGTCGATTCCTATGCCGAGGCGGCCGATATCAGGGATGGCTGGCCGCTTGCCCAGAGCGGTGATTATTGGTGGCCGGTCCATTGCTACGGCGCGGTCGGCGTCGGCCGCAACATGTCGCCCGATACGGGCTCGGGCGCCGAACTCTATGCCGTGATCGGCCACGCGCCGCGCCATCTCGACCGCAACATCGCGCTCGTCGGCCGCGTGATCAGCGGGATCGAGCATCTGTCGAGCCTGCCGCGCGGAACGGGCGACCTCGGCGTCTATGAGCGCGCGGAGGAGCAGGTGCCGATCCTTTCGATCCGGCTCGCGACCGACTTGCCCGCGGCCGAGCAGCCGAAATTCGAGTATCTGTCGACCAACAGCGACAGCTTCGCGCGTTACGCCGATGCGCGCGCCAACCGTCGCGATCCCTTCTTCGTCACGCCCGCGGGTGGCGCTGACATCTGCAATATTCCGGTGCCGATCCGGCCCGTCGCCGCGAAATAGGCGCGGTGGAGGACTTCACCGTCACGACGCCGCTGTGGCGGTGGCAGTCGGCTACCGCGCCGGCGGCGTGGTTCTTCCTGACGATCGCGGGCGAGGCGGCCGACGGGATTCGCCTTGCCGCGATCGGCGGCCAGTGGCTCGACGGCCGCAAGGGATTCGGCTCGGCCCGCGTGCGCGCGACGATCGGCGACACGCGCTGGAACACTTCGGTCTTTCCGCACCGCGAAAGCGGCGGCTGGCTGCTTCCGGTCAAAGCCGCGGTCCGTAAGGCCGAAGACCTTGCCGAGGGCGACGCGGTGACGGTGACCGTCAGTCTTTAGGCGGGTTTTCCGCTTTCGCCTCGCGCGCCTGCGTCTTGCGTTTGCGCAGGTTGGCGCGCAGTGCCTCGGCCAGGCGGCGCTCGCGTTCGAGGTCGGCGGGGGAGGGCGGTTTGCTCACAAAGGGGGCGATGCGGCGAAATCGGCGCAGCGTCAAGCCTCGCACCTTGACAGCGGCAAGGCGCCCCGCCATAGGCCGCGCCTGCCCCGCGAGCACGCGCTCGCCGGCACCCGGATGCTGCTGTAGCTCAGTGGTAGAGCGCACCCTTGGTAAGGGTGAGGTCGAGAGTTCAATCCTCTCCAGCAGCACCAGTTTCCCGAAATCGCCGGAGCTGGCTGATCAGGGGTGTTGGTCGTCATTCAGTAGGCGTTGCCGCGCCGTCGTTGCGCGCTGCACCTCGATCCGCATCTCCAACTCGCGCTGTTCGGAATCGGACAGGCCGTCGGCGGCATAGCGTTCGGACAGCGTGCCGATCATGTCGGCCTCGCGCTTCAATCCCTTGGCCTCTCTCTTTGTCAGTTCGCCGCTTTTGCGGCCGTCGCGAATGCGATCGCGCAGTTCGCCGATCTCGTGGCCGATCGGCGGGGACGGTGTCATCGTTCCGTTATCGGCGATGCCGGGCATCGGGTCGTTGCGGGGGGATGGCGTGACAATGAACTGGGCGTGCGCCAGTGACGGCAAGCCGAACAGCAGGGCGGGCAACAGGACCGGACGCATCGGCTTTCTCCCTCGGTGGCAGAACCGCGATGCTCGGCTCCCGGGACTGAACCTCCTGTGAATTGGCCTCAGGTTCGTCAGATTCGCGCCGACAGCAGCCAGTCGTGGAACAGCTTGACCGACGGCTGGCGCAGCGCGCGCGGGCGGCAGACGAACCAGTAGCTATAGGGACTGTCGACATCGAAATCGAACAGGCGGACGAGGCGCGGGTCCTGCGCGTCGTCGAAATGGTGGCCGTGCATGAAGGCGACCCCGATACCCTGTGCCGCGGCTTCGAGCATCAATGGGCCCGAATCGAAGAAATCGATCCCCGCCGGTTCGAGATAAGGCATGCCGACCGCCTTCCGCCACTCCGCGAAGGTTTCCGGCATTTCGCGGTGGAGCAGGACGGTCAGGCGCTGCAATTGTTCGGGGACGGTGATTGCGCGGCCGTCGTCGGTCAGCGTCTTGGCCGCGATGGGGAAAACCTTGTCCTGGTCCAGACGTGCCGCATAAAGCGCCGGGTCGATCGACCGTGCGAGCGCGATCGCGGCGTCGATCCCTTCGCCCAGCCGAGCCTCGGCGTGCGACAGCGTGTCGAGATCGATATGCAGTTCGGGATGCAGACGGCGCAATTCGGGCAGGCGCGGAAAGAGCCGCTGCTGCGCAAAGAGCGGCAGGACATTGAGGTGCAGGCGCAGCGACGCGTCGGGACTGCCGACACGGCCGAGCACCCCGCGCAGATCGTCGATGATCGGCGACAATTGTTCCTGCAGCTCGCGCCCCGTTTCGGTCAGGCTGAGGCCGTGGTGGTGACGGTTGAAGAGCGGCCGTCCGACCGCGTGCTCGAGCGTCTGGATGCGCCGCGATAGCGCCGGCATCGACAGGCCGAGCTCGCTCGCGGCCGCCTTCACCGTGCCGTGGCGCGCGACCTCGAGAAAGGCTTCCATGCTGCTGAGGGGGGGAAGGCGTTGCATGATCGTCTCGGCGGCGGTGATGGCATGGCGCTTGCTGACATGCCAGATAATTTGTGCGGTGCGGCGTAATTGGCGTCTGGCGTTCCGAGCGAAACGGGGGTCGAAAATCGGGAACGACCATCCTATCTTCCGCATATTGACCTCTTTGCGGGAGAAAGAATTTGGCCGACGCCGCGGTAAAAGAGAAAAGCGTCAAACTGCAAGTCGCCAATGCGCGCGCCGAGGAAAGCGGGGGCGGCATTGCCCGTATCCCGCGATCGGCGATGGCTCAGCTTGGCGTGACCGAAGGCGATGTCATCCAGATCAGCGGCAAGCGCGAGACCGCCTCGCGCGTCGTCGCGCCCTATGCCGAGGACGAGGGGCTGGAGGTCATCCGCCTCGACGGCCTGCAGCGCGCCAACGCTGGCGCGGGGGCGGGCGACATGGTGCAATTGAGCCGCGCCGAAACGCGCCCCGCGACGCGCGTCGTCTTTGCGCCCGCGCAGGAAAATCTGCGGCTGCAGGGCTCCGCGAACGCGCTCAAACGCAGCTTCTTCGGGCGCCCGCTCGTCGCGGGCGACACGGTTGCGACCGCTGGGCAGCAGCGGCTGCCGTCGGGCGACATGCCGCCGCAATTGCGCCAGATGCTCAACGCACCGGCCTATGCGCTCGCCGAAGTGCGCCTGCTCGTCGTCTCGGCGAGCCCCAAGGGGATCGTGACGATCGACGAGAATACCGAAGTCGAATTGCTTCCCGAATATCAGGAGCCGCAGGATACGCGGCGTACCGACGTCACCTACGACGATCTCGGCGGGCTTGGCGACACGATCGATCAGCTTCGCGAGATGGTCGAGCTGCCCCTCCGCTATCCGGAACTGTTCCGCCGGCTGGGCGTCGATCCGCCGCGCGGCGTGCTGCTGCACGGCCCGCCGGGAACAGGCAAGACGCGGCTCGCACGCGCGGTCGCGAACGAGAGCGAGGCGCAATTCTTCCTGATCAACGGGCCCGAGATCATGGGCAGCGCCTATGGCGAATCCGAAAAGCGGCTGCGCGACGTGTTCGAGCAGGCGACCAAGGCCGCGCCCTCGATCCTCTTCATCGACGAGATCGATTCGATCGCGCCGAAACGCGGGCAGGTGACCGGCGAGGCCGAGAAGCGCATCGTCGCGCAGCTCCTCACCCTGATGGATGGGCTGGAACCGCGCACGAACCTGGTTGTCATCGCGGCGACCAACCGTCCCGATGCGATCGACGAGGCGCTCAGGCGTCCGGGCCGGTTCGACCGCGAAATCGTGATCGGCGTTCCCGACGAGAGCGGCCGCCGCGAGATATTGGGCATCCACACGCGCGGTATGCCGCTTGGTGAGGATGTCGACCTGGCCGAACTCGCGCGCACGACTTTCGGCTTCGTCGGCGCCGATATGGCGGCGCTCACGCGCGAGGCGGCGATCGAGGCGGTGCGGCGGATCATGCCGAAGCTGGACCTTGCGGCTGGGACGATCCCGCCCGAGGTGCTGGAGGAATTGCGCGTCACGCGCGACGACTTCAACAACGCGCTAAAGCGGGTGCAGCCTTCGGCGATGCGCGAGGTGATGGTGCAGGCGCCGAAGACGCGGTGGAGCGACATCGGCGGCCTCGACGCCGCGCGCGACAAGCTGATCGAAGGGATCGAACTGCCGCTCAAAAATCCGGAAGCGTTCCGCCGGCTTGGCATTCGCCCGGCGAAAGGCTTCCTGCTCTATGGCCCGCCCGGAACCGGCAAGACGCTGCTGGCGAAGGCGGCGGCGCGCGAATCCGACGCGAACTTCATCTCGATCAAGTCATCGGATCTGCTGTCCAAATGGTATGGCGAGAGCGAGCAGCAGATCGCACGACTGTTCGCGCGGGCCCGGGCGGTTGCGCCGACGATCGTCTTCATCGACGAACTCGACAGCCTGGTGCCCGCGCGCGGTAGCGGGACATCGGGCGAGCCGCAGGTGACCGAACGCGTCGTCAACACGATCCTCGCCGAGATGGACGGGATCGAGGAGATGCAGTCGGTTGTGGTTATCGGCGCCACCAACCGCCCGAACCTGATCGATCCGGCGCTGCTGCGTCCGGGGCGGCTCGACGAGCTCATCTATGTGTCGGTGCCCAATGCCGAGGGGCGGAAGCGCATCCTCGAGATTCACACCGCCAGGATGCCGCTTGCGGACGATGTGTCGCTCGACACATTGGCCGAGCGCAGCGACCGCTTCACCGGCGCGGACCTCGAGGATCTCGTCCGGCGCGCGGGTCTCGCGGCGCTCAAGCGGTCGCTGAGCAGCGATGTCGTCACCATGGCGGATTTCGAGGCGGCGCTGAAGGATACGCGGGCGTCGGTGACCGAAGCCATGGAAAGGGATTATGAAAAGATCCAGGGCGAGATCAAGCAGGCGGCGATGAGCGTCGATCCGATCGGCTTCTTCGCGCCGGGGATGCTCAAGCCGATGCGCGAGCGGAAGCATCCCGACGATCCGCCCGAAGAGACGAAGGATTAGGGCAAGATCGCCTTGATAGAAAAAAGCCGTGTGCTCCCGCGAAGGCGGGAGCCCATCTCCGACCGGCGCAAGATGGAACCGACCGGAGATGGGTCCCCGCCTTCGCGGGGACACACATATATTCACATTTAGGTAGCGGGCTGGTCCTGCCGCAGCGCGGACCAGCCCCACACCACCAGCCAGGCGCAGAACGCGGCCATCAGGCCATAAGCGGCCATCGCGTGCCAGTTGTAGAGCAACACGCCGATCGCGGGCGAGATGATGTAGGCCGACCCGTTGATCGATGCGGTCATGCCCGCAACGCTGCCCTGATCGCGGCGCGGAACCGATAACGACGCGCCCGCGGTGAAACCTGGGCGAAAGAGGCCGAAGCCGAGCGATGCGAAGGCGAAGCCGATGACGATGGCGTGCATATCCTGCGCCAGCCCCGTCATGATGATACCCGTCCCGCCAAAGGCAGCGCCATAGAGCACGGTCGTGCGCGGCGTCATCTTGAGCAGCGGGATCAGCCCCCATTGCGCGAGCAACGTCGCGAAGGCACCGCCCATCAGCACGATACCGGTGATCGCGGCGCCCTCGTCCGGTTTCAGCCGCAGGTGCAGCCGGTCGAGGATCAGAAAGCCGATGACGCCAAGCATCATCGCCTGCGCCTGACCGCCGAAAAAGCCCGCGTAGAGCCATGGACGAACGCGCTCGTCGCGCCAGCCGAGCGACTCCTGCGTCGCAGGGTCGCGGTCATTCTCGTCCTCGGCGGTTGGCTCGGCCGGGCCCGCGGAAAGCGGATAGGGGGCGATCGCGCCGCGGGCGGCAAAGCGCGGTGTGTCGTTCGGAAGCCGCCAGCGCAGCATGACCAGCACGATCATGCCGATGATCGCGAAGACGAGAAGCGGGCCGGCGAGGCCGAAGATCGGCAGGATGAAGAAGGGGGCGACAGCCGGGCCGATTACGGTTCCGAGACCGAAGGATGAGGAGACGAGCGACAGGGCCTGGGTGCGTTCCTCGGCGTCGGTGCGCGCCGCGACATAGGCCTGGACCGCCGGCGGGGATGCCGACCCGAAACCGCCGTAGAGGCTGCGGAACAGCGCGAAGAGGATGAAGGTCGTGCTGGCCGCGAGCCAGCCCGACAGGCCCGCCCATAGCGCGAGCCCGCATAGCGCCATCGACAGGAAAAAGCCGATGATCCCGCGCGCCATCAGCACCTTGCGGCCGCGCTTGTCGGACTGGCGCGCCCAATAGGGCGCGGTCAGTACCCAGAGCAGCGCCGACCAGCTGAACGCCAGGCTGACCCAGACGTCCGGAATGCGAAGTTTGGCGCCGATCGCGGGCAGGATCGACTGCATCGCGGTGTTGCCGGCGGCGGCAACGAGCATGACCGCGAACAGCACCGCCATACGGTCGGCAGGAATCGATTTGGCCGTCACCTCGTCCCCTTTCGGTCGCCCTGCGCCGCGGTCAGCGTCTTCCTACACGCGAAAGGGGGGCTGTCCAGTGTCAAGGCCGACTCTTTCCTTGCGCTGGCGGGCCGATTTTGCCACGCACTTATTCAGCCGCAACAATGCGAAAGCCGTCATGACCAATCCTCGGGCGCAGGCCCAATCGACCGTCTCGCCGATCCGCCGGGTTCGCGAGAAGCTGAAGCGCTTTTTCGGACCGTGGGGGATGTTCGTGAAGGGCTTCATCAAGCATCCGGTCATGGTCGGATCGATCGTCCCGTCCTCGCCGACGCTGATCCGCCACATGCTGCGCCCGGTCGACTGGAAGAATACGAAATTGTTCGTCGAATACGGCCCCGGCGTCGGCACCTTCTGCCGCCCGGTGCTCGAACGCATGGCTGGCGACGCGACATTGATCGCGATCGATACCAACCCCGATTTCATCGAATATCTGCGCAAGGATATCCGCGACAGCCGCTTCATCGCGGTCCACGGTTCGGCCGCCGATGTCGAGGAGATCGTCCGCGCGCACGGCTTCGAGCAGGCCGACTATGTGTTGTCGGGCCTGCCTTTCTCGACGCTGCCGGCGGGGGTCGGCCCCGCGATCGCCGCGGCGACCCACCGCGTGCTGCGCCCCGGCGGCGCTTTTCTCGTCTATCAGTTCCGCGCCCGCGCCCGCGATTTCCTCGCGGCACATTTCCGGCGCATCGACAATGCGTTCGAATGGGTGAACGTCCCGCCCTGCTTCCTCTTCTGGGGCTGGAAGGACTAGATTTCGCTCTCGGGATCGATTTCGCCGAGTCCGAAATTCAGCCGCCGCGTCACCGTATAATCGGCGACGCCGACGACGAACCAGGCGAGCGTCCAGCGCAGCCGCGTCAGCCAGCTCGCCCGCGCCTTGTGACTCGCGGTCGTGACGATCTCGCAATCGCCTTTCAGCCCGTCCAGAAACCCGCGCATCTGCTGCGCGAAGCCCGCATCGTCGATGCGCAGCATCCCTTCGACGTTCAGAAACAGGCTGCGCATGTCGAAATTGGCGGTGCCGACATGGACGACGTCGTCGATCACGATCAGCTTCATGTGCAGCCGGCACGGCTGATACTCCCAGATCGCCGCTTTCTGGCGGAGCAGATAGCCGTAGAGCAGCCGCGAGGCGCCGATCGTGGCGGGATTGTCCGATTTTGCCGCCATCACGAAGCGCGCTTTCCCCGCCCGCGCGACCCGGCCGAGCCGCCGGAGCATCCCTTGGCCGGGCGAGAAATAGGCCATCGCCATGTCGAGCCGCCGTGCCCCGACCAGATCGCCGCGCACCATCCGCGCCCAGGGTGACAGGCGCTGGGTCGGGCCGCCGACCAGCCAAGACAGCGGCTTGCCGTTGACCGGCCATTCGCGGATCAGCCGGCGCAGCACCAGCAGCTTGCCGTCGTCGTGGACGGTATAATCGTGCAGCGCCTCGAACCAGACGGTCATGTCCGCGACGACAGGGCCGCGGATGACGATGCCGAGGTCGAACCAGCAATGCGTCCGCCGGTCGCTGAGATAGGGATTCGCGATGTTGAAACCGCCGGTCACGCCGGCTTCGCCGTCGATCAGCAGCAATTTCTGGTGATTGCGGACGAGGTAGCTTGACCGCCAGCGCCGCGAGAAGAAGATGACGCTGCCCCCCGCGGCGCGGAGCGGCGCGAAGAGGGCGTCGGATATGTCGCCCGACCCGAAGCTGTCGATCACCGCGCGCACGCGCACGCCGCGCTGCGCCGCCGCGGTCATCGCGCCGAGAATCTGCTGCCCGGCATCATCGTCTTCGAAAATATACATGATCAGGTCGACGCTGCGGATCGCGCCGCCGATCAGCGCGAGCAGCCGCTCGCGCCGCCGTTCGCCGTCGAAGATGACCTCCAGCCGGTGGCCCGCGACGTCCGCTTTCAACGTATCGAGGGGGCCGGCGGCGGCATCGGGCTCGGTCATGCCTTGTTCATAGGCTTGGGGGCGTGGAGCCCGCAAGGGCAGGGGTTTTATTGACATCGGCGCCGTCCGCTGCTAGCGCGCAGCGCTTGCCGCCATGCCTCTGGCTGGCCTCTCCGCTTCTAAGGAAACACAATGGCCCGCGTTACCGTCGAAGATTGCGTCGACAAGGTTCCCAACCGCTTTGATCTGGTGCTGCTTTCCGCGCATCGCGCCCGCGAAATCTCGGGCGGCTCCGAACTGACGGTCGATCGCGACCGCGACAAGAATCCGGTCGTCGCGCTGCGCGAAATCGCCGAGCAGACGGTGCGCCCCACCGATCTCGGCGATGCGCTCGTCGGTTCGCTCCAGAAGGTCGTTGTCGATGATGACGATACGCCAGACGAAATCAGCTCGATCGCGCGTTCGGCCGAAGCGCTTCGCCTGACCGCCGCTGCGCCGCCGCGCAGCCCGGCCGGTGGCGGCGGCGACTTCGAATAAGCGCCGACGACAGTCGATCACCAAGGGGGCCGCGGGAAACCGCGGCCCTTCTTGATTCAGAGGAGCTTGGTGAGTTCGGCGATGCGGATCGCGCGCGAGGCGAGCATGGGTTCGAGGATGACCCCGATGCGGTGCGCGCGCGGCGAACCGATTTCGACGTTGAACAGGCTGTTCGCGATCACGTCGGCGATCTGCACGCCGTCCGAGCGCCTACTGTCGGCGAGCGACGCCTGGCCCCAACCGGCAAGCCCGGCCTGGATCGTTTCGCGCACACCGGCCAGGATCACCGGGTCGTAGCGACCGTCGTCGATCACGACGTCGGTGCAAACGCCGCCAGTTTCGGGAAGCCAGTTGCTCACCGCGAGATCGAGCAGCGCGGTATAGAGTGCGAGATCGGTCGCGAGCCGGCCATCGGCGGGCGGCGCAAGGCGGTCGCGCTTCGCCACCGCGACCCACGCCCGTCCGCCCGCGCGATCGAAGAGTTCGAGCAGATAGGCGCGCTCGGTCAGGCTCATCCGGCTGCCCTTGAGTTCGCCGCGCAGCCCGGTGACAGCGCGGAAGCGGGCGTGGATCGCCGCGGCCGCATCGGGGGAAAGCATCACGGCGGCGAAGGTCATCGCGCCCGTGTTGAGTCCACCCGATTCATCGCAATAGATCGTCATGCCGCACCCTTCCTCGCCTCATGCACGCCGCATCAGGCGGGGCAGGGATAGCGTTTCCGCATCAGTCCGTCGAATGCCGAATAGATGGAAATCGATTTGCGCGACTGCGGCGGATAGCTGCGCAGATGGGCCAGCCATTGTTCGGGGGTGAGCGTGCCGCTTTCGGGCGGGCAACTCGTGGTCCGGCGCCCGGCCTTGCGTTCGGCGTCGATCCGCGCCTTGTAGCGCTTGCCCGCGGCGATCACTTCGCCTTTCAGATAATGCGCCTCGGGCGT
>Ga0182745_1000331_pt1 | contig 55779 bp, 83 predicted proteins | sample eDN3rd30CKraftBY_FD_128523 | JGI IMG/M metagenome (GOLD analysis project Ga0182745, IMG submission 128523) | Enriched backyard soil microbial communities from Emeryville, California, USA - eDNA 3rd pass 30_C Kraft BY (version 2) (version 2) | ecosystem: Environmental > Terrestrial > Soil >... | reverse complement strand
TAGTGTTGGATCAGTTACCGGGTCGCCATTCTTATCAAACATTGCAGATCCGGTGTAACCGCAGTATGGGCCACGGTAGCCGCCCTTCCATAACCAGCCACAAAGACCGGCAACAATTTCTCTGCTTGGCAGCTGTACGTTATCGAACTGCAAGGGCGATGCCAAAAGAAAACTGACGGTCTCAGGCGTCTCGGTGGTCTTCTGCTCGATCAGCCAAATTTCACGCGGAAACTCTTGGTTAGGATCTGCGCCCGGTTGCCCGTCTAAATACTTTTCAAATGTGCGAATGCGAGTGATTTTCGCCCCCACCAAATCATCGAACTGCAAACAAAGCGCCGAGACAACGCCTTCAATGTGATTGCCTTCTCCATCGACGCCAATGTTTCCAATACGTAGGGCCGGATTAGGCTGCGAGCCTTGCCCGCTGCGCTCAAATTCCGCCGCCTCAATCGGCCACGGGAAATACTCGTTGCCTCGCCATACAATCACATTTGTATTGTGCGCGTGGTACCGCTGCACATCGCCGCCAAACACGGTTAAGTCAATCTCGTACAGTGTTACGAGATTGCCCGGCGCGAACTTCTGCACATCCTCTCTGATTGTCATTGCTAGCTCTCAGGGTCAAACCGTTGCGAAAAGGTTGCGGTCAAGGTCCAAATGTTGTTGCCTAAAAAATTTAAGTTGAATTCTGAGCATTCAAAAAGCAACGGCGCAGTTTCTCCAGTAGGACGCCACCAAAAAGGCGTGTAACCACCTTGAGCGCGCAGAAAATCGCGAATGGCATCAATCTTGGCTTTCTTGCCGATGAAGGTTAGGCGCCACGCTTGCGTTTCATTATTGACGCCGTCCCCTACCGCTTGTTTGTAGCCGTCACCGAATTGAACCGAGAGCGTTCGCAATCGATGCGCTGCCTCGACCTCGTATTTAGGACGCCATGTGAACGTATCCGCCATTTACTCAACCTCCGCGCTGTTGCGCGTTCCACAATTGGCCACCAGGGCGCATTGATTTCGCCTGCAGTTCGTTGAATCTGCGGTCGATATATTGCCCGATTTCGCGGCCGAATTGCTCGTATCCTGGCGAAGCGCTTGAATCCGGCGCGCCGCCGCCCGAGTCGATGTGCACATTCACCTCGATCCTATTCCCGCCGCCTGGGCCCGCGCCGCCCGCCTTATTCATTGGCGTTACGTGGCCGCGCTGATTGCCCATCATCAGGTAATCACGACCGCCTACGCTCAACATTTCCGGCGTTCCTTCCTCGTTGACGCGATAGAACTTGCCAGGGTTCACACCACCGCCATGGCGACGGCCACCACCGAATGAGGCGCCTTGAATAGCGCTTAAGAAATTTCCGGCAGATGCTGCAACCATAGCGGCGTTGGCAAATTTTTGTTGCGGCGTCAACGCAGAAGGGTCAGCCATAGCCTGCATAACCGCCTGATTGAGATTTAGGAAAGCTTGCGCCACGGCAAAGCCCTTGCTGATAGCAAACAAAGTTTTGAACGCGCCGCTAGTCTTACCTGCGCTGTTCTTAATGACATCCGCCAGCGCACCAAAGGCTTGTTCACTCGACTGAAGAATGGCCATATTTTTAGCCTCTTCAATCTGCGCGATTCTATCCGCATGTTCCTTTTGCAATTTCTCTTCCAACGCGAGATAACCGCCCTTGATTTCTAACTCAAGTTCCTTTGCATTTTTCAGACGATCCAGCTGCGCCTGATAACGTTCTGCTTCAAGCTTTTCCTCTTCGCGGAATCGCGCCATCTGATCATCGAATGGGCCGCCGCGCAGCGGTTCAACGTCGCCGCGAATCGCCTTTAGTGGGTCATCTTTGAACTCCGCACGCTTACGAGCGGCTTCCTCCGCGCTCCATAGCGCGCGCGCCATCTTTTCGACTTGGTCAATTTCTTCTGGTGTGGCCGCGGGGTTCAGCTTTAGCTTTGCTTTAGCTACCGCCAATTCTTCGCCCTTAAGCGCGGCTAACCCTAGTTGTTGACCCAATTCAGAAATGACTTGAATGTTTTGTTCTGCCGCCTTTCGCGCCTCGGCGTTTGCCTCTTCTTGTTTTTTCTGTGCCTTGTTGAGCTTGTCAATTTCTACAGCAAGCCGGGCAGCTTCAGAGCGTTCCTCTGCCGTTGCCTCATTGCCAAGTTTCTGAATTGCCTGCAGCCGTAACTTTTCATCTCCAGTCAGCTTAGCTAACGCGAGTTCATCTCGCATAGCCTTAAGTCGCTTCTGAGAATCGGTTTCCTTTCCGCCTTCCGTTGTTACATCTGGCGTCTCTGCAATCTCGTTGTTTAGTTTTGCAATCTGCTCACGCAAAGAGGCAATGCGCGCGAGCATCTTGTCAATTTCTTCGTTGACTTTGTTCGCTCCAACCGTATCGCCGACATCGGCCAGCCGAGCGCGAGCAGCAACAAGTTGCAAAATCGCAGCTTCATATTCCTTGATCTGGATTTCAGCGGCCTTAATGCTCTTTTGTTCTTCGTCTGAAATGATCGGCCCGCCGTTGCGCATTTGTTCGCGAACCGCAATCAATTCCTCCAGACTTTTAGTTACCTCCTCTGTTCCCTGAGCGGCCCTGTCTCCGCTGTTCTTCATCAGCAGATAACCAGATGCAACGGTTGCAATCGTTGCAACTAAGCCAACCGGGCCGCCAAATAAACGCAGAACGGTACCGCCAACCGTGGCCAGCGCACCTTGCGCCGCCGTGAGGCGTGTTACTGCCGCCGCATTCGCCGTAGCTGCAGCCGTTACCTGTCCCATCGTGTAAGAAAGGTTTGTATTCGCGCGCGCGTGCGCAAGCTTTGCCGCTGTGGCTGCCGCTTCTGCTTTGGCTAGATTCAGCTCTTCAACGGCAAGCGCCCGAGCAGCAAGGCCTGCGCGGGCGCTTGCAATGATCGACGCACCCGTGGCTGTGATGTACTTCGCAACAGCGCCCGCGCCGAGCGCGAGGAAGCCATTAGCGAGCGTATCGATATTCTGACCCAGCGTAACAATGACCGCCGAAATAGCCTGCGTCGAATTCAATACATCAGATGATTGACCAAGGTAAGCGGACAGGCTGTTCCTAAACGACTGAAACGCATCTCTAACCGTGGTGGCCATGTCAGCAGCGGCTTGTCGGTTGCTCTCAAACGACTGCCGCAGGCCTTCATTAAGCATTTGCGCGGTAAGCTTGCCGCTCGCGCCTAATGTTCTAATTTCCTGCGATGTCTTGCCGGCTGCGTCGGCAATATCTTGAATGAGAGAGGGCGCCGCCGCGATGATCGATTCCCATGCGTCAACGTCAACCTTGCCCTTGTTGATCGCCTTGGAATAGGCATTCAAGGCATTTTCCGCGCGCGCGGTAGATGCAGCGTTTTTAACGAATGCGTAAGACATCGAGTCCGTGATGTCTAGCACCTGATCTGTGCTATACCCCAAAGAGCGCAAAGAGTCAGCTGTCCTGATGTACACTTCCTGCGCTTCTGACAATGCGCGATAAGTGCCGTTGGCTGTCTGCAATAGGCGACCTTGGACGCGCTCAAATTCCTCTTGGCTGCTCGTCGCCATTCGCACACGCTCTGCCATCTCGTTGTAGCCTTCCGCCATCTGTATAAGGCTACCAACGCCCTGAACAGTGAGAAGTCCGCCGATGATCCGAGACAGACCAGTAAACGACGTTTTAGCGGCATCCGCCTCGCGCGCAGTCTTTTGCACCGTAGTGGACAGACCTTTCATGGTGCGGTTGGTCTTATCGACAGTACCGTCTACCTTTTTGACTGTCTTTTCCAGGCTATCCAAGCCTTGGTCAAAATTGCGGGTGCTATTCAATACTCCATCGGTTTCAGCTTCGACGGTGTAATAAATCGTGCCTACGTTATCAGTTTCAGCCATTTCGTTTGTTCCTGCGCTTGTTCCGCTTCTGGTTGACCTTGTCCAACCATTCCATAGTTGCGTCGTGTTCCTTCAGGGTTATTGGCGTGCCTTCCCCTTTCGGTTCGCCCTTCGCGGCTTCCTGCGGATATTTCGCGCGCACCGCCAATAACAAACTCGTCATGGTCATTGACCATGCATCGCGCTCGCTTACACCTAGATGAGCCATTGCGAATGCAACATGATCGCGAGCAACAAATTGCGACGTATATTCGTCATCGTTTTCCTTCGCAGGCTCTTCGGTTTCGGACTCTTTCTTTTCATCCTTCCAAGCCATGTCACCTAGCAGCCCGTGCTTTAATAAGCAACGCGCCAAAGGGAAAACGTGATCAAGCGGAATGATTCCGGGAATGTATCTATCGCCTCGAATGCTGCCTAAGACCCAATCGCGATCTTTGATATCGGACGCCCAGCAATTACGAAGCACATCTAATGCCGCGCGGAAGCTGATTGTGTTGGGGAGTTCATCAGGGATGAAGCGCGCAATCAGCTCAACTGAATTATCGAATACGAGGGATAGAATGGAAACCACCGTTTTTGGGTTTCCGAGCCGCGACATAGCGTAAAAGGAGGGCCTGAGTAGATAGGTGTTGTCTTCCCAATGAATACCTACCTCACCAACGTCGCAAAGAATCATCGCCGCACCTCATGAAATGAAGAAGGGCCCGCGCGTCCTTGCGCGGAACCCAGTCGGCGAATTATGCCGTAACGGTTACGGGAACGTTATAGAACGTGGCCGGATTGAACGTGCTGCGAACAGTCACAACCGCCGAGCCCACGGCAACGCCTTCAATAAGGCCCGTATTGCTCACAGTAGCAACGGCCGAATCGCTCGACACATAGGTCACGCCCTGCGGCGCGGTGCCCGGCAGAACGCCAGCCGTCAGCTGCTCATCGTCGCCGACTGCCACGGTCACGGATGCCGGCGCAACCTGTACGCTCTGTGCGGGCGACACAATCGTCACCGCGACAACGTCAGTCATGCCCGGATCGTCAACAGACTCCGCAGTCACGTTGACATTGCCCAGGCCAACACCCACCACGGTTCCGGTGAGCTGGTTGACGCTGGCAATAAGCGGGTTGGCGCTGCTCCAGCGGACGCGCTGATCTGCCTGCGGCGGATTCGCAATCGCCTTGAGCGCAAAGCTATCACCCATTGCGATCTGAAGCGTCGACGGCAAAGCCTCGATGCTGGTGACATCCGGCGAATTCGCATCCGGCGTATCTTCGACGATCACACCGAAGTCGCTAGACGTGGCGCTCGCTTCAAGCGAGAAAGTCACCAGATCATCGTGAGGCGCCGAGCGGCTCATGTTCGAGATGATCGCGAAGAACGTGAAAGTCAGATCCGGGAACGTGATACGGACCCAGGCCACCGGCTGACCTTCGGTTGCATCCGGACGCAACACGTGTTTGAACAGTTCAGCCATATTCGCGGCGCCTTCGCCCGACAGCTTCAACACGCCATCGCCAGAGATGGACGCGCTCTGATACGAGGCAATCTCTTCGCGAAAGCTGCCCTGCGAATCGTCAGCGGTCGCGTCGACCGTATCCCATTCGGTGTTGAACTCCTTCGCGCGCATCGGCCCGAGTCGCTTCCACTCAGATTCGAGCGGGAGCACGTTGCCGCAGCCGATATGAAACTCAATGGCCACTGTGCGGCCGACAATTTTCTGTGATTTGCAAGCCATGTTGGTGGCCTCCTTACGTTACAACTTCAAAATCGACCTGAACCCATGCACGGTTTTCAGCCGTATACCCTGGTCCAATCACTTCAGACATAGCGCGAATATTGGCCGCTGCACACGGCACTATCCCCGAAATCGCTGCTGTGATTAGCTTGTTTGCGTCATCCAATAAAGCGAGCGCGGATTCTCGCTTATTTCTAGGACCAAGCAAAATGATTTGAAAGCGCTGGCGACGATCATCAACCACGGTTGGCGAGCCGCCAGCGTGGCGAATGGCGCAGATATTCTTGTCAAAAAATGCGGGAGCATCGATCCACATACCAACGCTAAAAGCGTAAGCAAGCGCGGTATTTTCATCGACCCATAAAATGATTCGATCAATCACGATTGTAAACCGCCCGCAAAATGTTCTTTACACTGCCCTTGACTTGGTCAAAGCCCTTTTTCAAGAACTGCGGTTCCGCATCCGGATCCCAATAATTACCGACCTGCGTGCCGCCGCCGAATTCAATGCCGGCGCCTGTCTCGCCGAAATGCGCTCGCGGTTGACCTTTCAACTTGCCCGACATCTCATGAACCCATTTCGCATACTCTGCGGTATAACCGACGTTCCCTGCCTTGCCTGCAGGAGTGTCATAGATTCGCGGTTGATACCGACTGTTGATCAGGTTGCCGGTATCAATTGGCGTCATAGTGTCAGCGATGGCGGCGCCCTGGCTTAGAATTGCCCAGATTGCCGCCTCCGTTTTCTCTTCGCTGATTGAGCGCACCTTTTCGCGGTATCGCCGTTTTACTCTTTCAATGCCTTTTAGCGGCATACGTCACCCGGTAGCGAGTCTGTAATCAGGCGTATCTGCGAACATGCTCATGTCCCATTTCGTTCGCGCACGAATCTCTTGCCAATCCGATTCATCAGGCAAAAGAACCATATCTAAATATTTGGGCCGTGCGTCTTCCGTGAAAATCAAATATTTGCTGACGAATTCCGCGCCGTCGGGCGTTCGCATTTGGGCGCTTTCCGCTATCCAGCAACAAGCAATATCAAACTCTTCGCCGTAATCTGTAACGCCCGTTGCCATATTCATGGCAATGAAAGGCTTTACGCGCACGATGCTGGTGTAAGTCCAACGAGAAAGCTCACTCATATCAGCACCCGCAGCCGCCCTTACCAATCCAAAGACCAGCAAAAGACGGCTTGCTGTTTGTCGGATCAGGAGGAATCAACGCCGTTGTGCAACCGTATGGGTCCAGCAACTTGAGCGACGAAACAAGACCGGCGTACCGGTCCTGCCCATCGTTTCGATAACGATACGAGCGCGAGGCGCCATTGGGCGCGCTCTCGCTGCTGACGTACTTATCCGACGCCGAGAAAGCCAAAATACCGAGCAAATTAAACTTGATCAGCTTTTGAACGTGCGGCGGATAATGTTCCTCCAGACATGGCTGAATGCTGCAAATCGTTTCGATGTACAGCGAGACCATGAACGGGGGCGCGCTAATGCCGAGCGATGCAAGGTACTGCATCGCCTCGGCCGGATCTAAGCACGTTCCAGAGCTTGCCTCATCGGACCATAAGTCAGCCGCCCAAAAGCCATCCGTGAATAAGCCCTCTGCGAACATGGTTAGCCTCCGTAGCGCTGGCCGCCCGTGCCGTTCTGCTTCAGTACGGTGGTGCCGATTTGCTTGATCGAGCTACGGACCAGGGTGCCGCTACTGCCCGAGTCAAATTGTAGCGCGTCCGTCTTTTCCTTGACCGTGGCCAGCGTGCTTTCCATCGCCAAACCTTCCCGGATCGCGGCAATGTCATCGGCGGGCAGATGTCCACCCCCGCCACCACCGGCCGGCGCATTCTCCAGCGCGGAAACGGTGAATTTATAGACCGAGCCGCTCTGAGTCAGCATCGTGTCCAGCTTCACGTTGACGGCCGCAGCGCTCGCGAGCGTGGCCTGCCGCGCGTAGTCAGCAGTCGGCAACGTGCGCGCCTCCAGCTGCTCCAGGGTGATGCCACCGCCACCACCGGAACCGGTCGGCGCAAGCTCCAGCGCGCTGCCGAGGAAGCGATAGTGCCCGGAGCTTTGACCGATCATGCTTTCGAGCTTCGCGACAGTGCCGCCAATCGGGGTAAGCGCCGAGCTGATGTCAGCCACGGCCGGCGCTGTGGCTGCCTGATAGGACGCCAGAGCGGCGAGCGTGGCGTTGCCCACGTCAGTAGCGTCCATATCGTTGAGGTCGGCCACCGCCTCGCCAAGGGCTGTAATCGACGATGCAGTGGCATAGTTACCGGCCGGCAACGTGCGGGCGTTCATACCAGACGTAGTTGCCAGCGTTCCGAGCTGTGCATCGAGGTTGGCATTGGCCATGCCGAGCGCGGCGCGAATCTCTGCCGCCGTATTGCCACCGCTACCGCCGCCAGCGGCGCCCGCTGCGATGTTCGCACCAATGGTGCCAGCTTCGACGTAATCCGAGTTTGGCGTGCTGAGAATCACGTCCGCGATTTCGTCTGCCGATTCCAGCGGATCGACCGCCGCGCCATTCCAACCGCGCACATCGACCTGGAGCGGCGTTTCCTCCGCTTCGGTATAGAGCGCATTGACCACATCGTCGGCGGTCTGCAAGCCTTCGGTTACTTCGACGCCGTTCCATTCCTGCACGTCAACCGGAAGCGGGTCAGCGCTCGCGGACGAGCGAATGCCGGCCACGATATCCGCCACGCTCGGAGCGTCTCCGCCACCGCCTGCGCCGGGCATCGGTCCAACTGCTTCATCACCCCACTCCACGGTATTCGCCGGGAGCGGCGTATCTGCGGCTTCGGCATAAAGCGCAACAACCACGTCAGCGGCCGTCTGCAAGCCTTCGGTGATCTCCGCGCCATCCCAGCTAACCACGTTCGCGGGAACGTTCTGATTGCGGTGATACAGCTCATTGATGGTGAACGTACCGAGCCATGCGCCAGCAACCGAAATCCCGTTGACTGTGCCCGCCGTCAGGCGAACTTGGAAGTCAGCCAAATCGGGAAAATTGCCTGCGTTGCTGGTGTCGATGCTCGCCAAATGCGAGCCCGTGACGCCGCCCACGTTGGTTGCGAGCGTGACAGCGAACGCATTTGCCGTATTGCCGTTTCGGATAACCTGCGCGGCGCCTCCGACAAGGTTGATCGGCGCGCCGGTGTCGGGGTGGATCGTGTTGAACGGAATCCGGACAGTTTGACCGGGCCGCACATCGCCAATGTATTTCATGTCTGATTTTCCTTAAACGATCAGGCTGCCAATCGGCGAACGTCCGCCACTTCCACCGCTTCCGCCGCCTGCGATGATATCGAAAGGCGCGGTGTCAATCGATGTTAATCCGTCCGACGAAGCGCGCAACACTAAGCCAGTATTCAGGGTATTGACCGCCAAGTCACCGAATAACGCATATCCGCTCACGAAGGGGCGCGTAAGCGTGCCGGTCAGCGTGCCGGTGCCCGTCTGAATCGCGACGGTCGCATTGCCAATAAAACTTGCGTCGACTTCGTCATCATCGGTCAGCGCCGAAATAACTAGTGAACTCATTTGCTCGCCGACTACCGTGTTTCCCGGTTGGCTAGCAATGCCGAGCTTTGTAGCTGTGCCGCCACCACCGCCACCGCCTGCGTCAGCGCCCCATTGATCGATAACAAAGGCGCCTGCCGACTGATCCTCGCAAAGAAAGATCATTGCAGGCTTCAGCGTAGCGGCGTACGTCGTATCTGTAGCGTCACACTCGGTTGCTGTCGGCGTAGTTACCGGGACAGTTGCGTTGGGATCTTCGTACAGGACCAGCAATGCGCCCGTCGCCCGATTAAAATCGAGATGGATGATTGCATCGTCGCTCAAGCCTTCCGGATTGATCTCGATTGCGCCCGCAGAAATTGCGACGATAGTATTACCGTCATATCGATTGATATTGACGTGGCTATTCCAGGTCAGCTGTACGCCGTAGCCGTTGCCCGTTGCAGGATCAATGAAGCCGACGCCGTTCGCGTTGTAGTTACCGCTTGCGCCAAGGCGCATGCTCACGCGCCAATTATCGCCACTCGTTTCGCCGTTATATACAAAACGCTGCGGCGTCGTGTTTCCTGCCAACGTGTTAGGACGAAAAATACCGCCAGCAATTTGAGCGGTTCCGTTTACGTTGGTGATGTTTGCATTGGTATAGGGGTTTGTGTTTGGCAACCCCGAAAAATCAATGGAAAATGTGCTGGAGGCGAGTGCCATATCTCTTTTCCTTTAAGCGAGCGGCCTGATGCCAATTACGTCTGTTTGATCGGGCAGGATGAACGCGCCCCTATGGATCGACGCACTAGTGCCATTGCCCAGCAAGTTCAGAATATCGACACCAGAATTCAGCGCAGGGGAACCGGCCTGCAGCTTGCCCAGGTTCGCGTTGCCCCAAGTCGTGGACTGCAACATTGCGTTCGCTACTAGACTGTTGCCATCCTTACCGCGTGAGACCCACTGCGCAAGCGTTTGAACGCCGCCCCCAAGCCCTTCGACATAGCCCCAGGTAGAAGACTGGCTGATGTTGTGAGAGCGCGAAGTGACCGCTGCGTCGCTATCCACGCCGAAAGGCGAACGGAAGAACGGCACCGCAGTCCCGACATTCACGTTGTTGTGGATGCGCCAGCCCGAACCAATATCCATTTCGTAGCGATCCGAATGGAAGCCGTAAAAATCATCGCCCTCGGGAGCAAGGTTGATCGCGGTATTGTTGATGATGTCGATGTCTGTAACCGGATGGCCAGCCTGATTCATCGTGCGCACGGCAGCGTTACCGCCAACAAAAATGTTTTGATACACCTGATTGCGACCAAGCTCTGCGCTCGTGTCCATGAATGCGACGCCGCCGGAGTTTCCGCGCGAGGTTGTGCGAACAATGTTGCGGCGGAAAATTATGCCGCCATTGATCGGACGCGCGGCGCCAGCGCCCTTGACCGTCAACGCAAATTGGTTGTCGTAGAAGTAGCAATTTTCAACCGTGACAAGCCCGGTGGTTTCCGCTGGGTTGTTGTTCACGCTGAACAACTGAATAGCCTGTTGCGATCCGCTCGCGCCGACGCCGTTGTACCCTTCAATCCAACAGTCATGAACAATGTGGTGGCGACATGCCACGCCTTCATAACGAATTGCCGCGTGGTTGTTCTCTGATTGCGGCCATGATTCCGTTCCGCGCAAGATTTTCGCGTAACCTAGGCGGGTGTGTTGGCCACTAATCACAACGGGCCCGGTGTCGGGGGTGCTCGGTGCGTTGTCTTCATTGATGTACGGGCCGTACCAACGATGACCGGTACTTAAGCCAAGAACCGGGCACCCGCTACCCTGAACCGTGCCAGTGTGCTGCAGGATCGTGCGCCCCGACTCATTCAACGCAGCGTAATTACGCGCGAAGAAAATAATCGGATGCTCCTCGGAGCCTTGCGCAGCAATCCTGAATGTCGGTTCAAAACGACTGCCGCGATTAGGCCCAATGTGAACACCGGGGCCAATTTCCACCACCCAATCGGGCTGAGCAGCTGCGCACGCCTGCAATAGCGTAAAGGGCGACGCCTGCGAACCGTCGCCGGATCCGGTTGCATCGGCAGTCACCCAATGAGTTGTCGGCGGCAACTCCGGATCTGGATCCGGATCGGGGCCCGGGGGCGGCACAGATCGACCGACTAGAATCAAAGGCATGTTTGTATCCTCCGATTAATCGGCCAGAGTGACGGGCACGATGTACGCGGTGTGAACGGCGTCTACATCCGTTTCCGCATCCGGGCTCAATTCCAGCTCGGCAACGTACGGCGTCGAAGATTCACCCATGATATCGCTCGCGTTCATGGCCAACGTTTTGGCGTTGCCTGCCCACGGATATTTGATGATGGAACCCGCTTCAACGGCCTGTCGCTTGCGCGTCGGTGACAAAAAGCTTGCGTCAATTGCATCGGGGTGCATGTTTGTTTCCTTAGCCTGTAGAAGTAGAAAGCAGAGTCCAGTCGCCATCGACCTTTTGAAAGTTCAATTGGCGACTTTCGAGACCGGCGCCGATAGTTGTGATCGTGGTCCCGTCATGGTTCTTGATTTCCGAATTCATGACAGTCGTGCCACCGCGCAACACGGTCACAATCGCACCATCGGGAACAATGGCATTGCCCCACCGTGAATCGGGTGGGCCCATGCGATCAGAGAGCGTGATTGCGATATTGGCGCTCAGCGTGCCGGGAATGGTGACGCGCGCGGACTCAATCTGAGAGCCATAAAGCGTTTTGTTCACATCGACACGCAGATCGCCCTCAATAACGCGAGTCATGCCGGCGCCTGAATGAACTTCGGTAGCGGCTTGGGTGTACATCGTCCCCCAGTCGCCACCATACATATCAACTCCGCCCATGGTGCGATCAATGCGAAGATTGTCGCGCAATGACGTTGAACTGCCGCCGTCGATCCACTGGGGATGGAACAGCAACAGCTTGCCCGGCTGCGTGTTGAACCCTTCGTTGCCCGCCTGAAAATGCATGTAGAACGGACGATTGACATAGCTCGCCTGATTCGACAACCACCAAAAAGCGTTCCATTGCGTTCGTCCATTGTTGAAATGACGCACGATAGACGGGTTATTGTCCGCGACCAAAGAGCTGAGAATGTGAATATCAAGGATGCAACCGCCATTGAACAACAATTGCGAAATGGTGTTGCGAATGACTGCCGCGTTGGCGCCGGACAAGCGGCACTGCTCAATGTGCGGCGAATTGAAAACGACACCGCGCGCATTGTTGATACGCATGATGTTGTTGGTAATCGCCCACTCGAAATTAACGCCGTTGAACACCGTTCCATGCGTCTGTTGACCGCTTCCGACTTCCCACATGAGAAGCGCGGAAAGCGATTGCGCAGAACCGGACGGGCCGACGCCTGAGAGATAGATATTGTCCCATTGGTTTTCCGTGCCGAAGTTCGCGATGTTGAGCGCGTATCGATACGGCTGGAAACAAAACAGATTGCTGACCTTGTTGGAAAAGAAGGCCGCGCCTTGTGCGACCTTCACGCAATCGGCGGGCCGAGTGCTGGAAATGGTGTTGCATACACGAATGTTTGCAAAGCGCGATAGCCATGCATTGCCGAATACGAGCGCTGCCGAATTGGGGTTCTCAGCTACGGGCTGATCGTTCTGGTAGTGCAGCGTACAGCCGTCCCAATCGAACATGAGCGCGGTTGTGCCTGAGCCAACAACACCTAGTTGCAGCACTGGCATATTGTTAGAGCGCTGGCGGAATGTGAAAGTCGGCCGCGCGCGCCACGTGAAAGCGGTCGCCGACCCTGGAACGGTGATAGGCCCGCCGGCAATCTGGAACTCGCCGCCGTTGCTCGTATCGCCCTCTACGATCTTTCCGAAAGTGACGGCATTGTCAATTTGAGCCTGGATTGCCTGCCGATTTGCATCGGCGGCGATGTCATCAAGCACACCAGATTGAATGCCGTTCAAGCCGCCGCGAATTACGTTCGTTGCGCGAACAACAGCGGGGGCGATTCCTGACTGTAGGATTTCTTCGATTGCGCCTTGCACGTTGGTCGCAGAGAGCGACGTGCCGGCAGGATCAAAACTTGTATTGGCCGCCTGTCGGCGTGCAGTAAGACTAGACATATCGGACGCTCCCAGGAGGTTGCACGCGCCCGTCCTTGGGCGCGCGACTTATGACTATTTGTTAGGCTTCGGTGTTATCGCCGTCGCCATCTTCCTTGCTGCCTTCCCCACTAGCGGGATTGACAGTCAGCTTTTTGCCACTGCCCGGAGGGCGCCCACGACGCTTTGCCGGCTCGGCTTGCTTCGTCACTTCCTCGTCATCGCCGACCAGCTCAACCTGCGCCTTGATCGCGGGGTTGAGTTTCGACAGCTCGACAATGTCGTGCTTCTTCACGCCCACCCAGGGGCGAAGGACTCGATACTTGGCCATGATTATTCCTCGTCCACTTCGGTGATTTCGGACGCATACAGGACGCCACCGCGCCCGTTGTCGTTACGTTTCACCTGCAGACCGATAGCAGCCATGATTTGGAAATTGTAGTTTTCCTGCGGCATGAAGCGCGGCAGAGGAACCACACCCGTTGTCATGCCAACGAGCGGCGACAGAACGTCGCGGCGGCGCTCGTATGCCAAGAACTCATTGCCGGTCAGCGCGTACGTCGGGCGAATGCTCTTGACGTTCAGATAGCGTGCGAGTGCATCCTGCACCGTGCCACCGATGGCGGCGTTCGTGCCCTGGTTCAGCGTGATCAGATACGGCTGCGCCAGATTCGCGGCGATTTCATGCGACACCCACATGACATCGTATGCCGTGACACGGTTCGCGCGCAGCGTCTGACCAAACAGGCCAGTCGTGAAGAAAGCGAGCAGCTCGGGGAAGCTGGCCGTTGTCAGATCGATGTTTGCGCCGCCCGCGCCCAGGTCCATCTTGACCGTGTTGCGGTGATTCTTCAGACCCTGGCCCGGGAACGTTGCGACCTGAATGCGGTCACTGCCGTTCAGGATGTAATCAACGAGGCGCGTATTGAATTTGCGCATTTTCGCGTTCTGCGAATCCGCAATGATATCGATACCCACCGTGTTGAAACCCTGCACATCGCGCCAGTTCGCGCCGAAGCCGGCAGTGAATACCGGAATCGGATCACCGTCCGAATCGAACTCGGTGTGATCGAAGCTGTACGGCGCCTGACCGTCGATGCTGATGGAAACGTCATCGGCGATATCGGCATTGGCCAAGTTATAAAGCTTGGCGGTCTTGCCGATGGGCAACGTGGTCTGAATGCCCATCAGATCGTCAACGATCTCCATGCCTTCGACCGTTTCACGCGAAGCGATGATGCTCCGGTCGATGTCCATCCAGAAATCACGAGTGAACCCTGCCGCAGCGTTTGCTGCGAGCATTTCCGGCGTCATGTGAGAGCGCATGCGCTCCACCATCGCCGAGTGATTCACGTTGAACAGGTTACGCTGAGCCCACAGATGATCCCAGTGTTGGCGAACAGTGCGGTGCTGAAGTGAATTTGCAGTGAAATACATTTGTTTTCTCCTAGTGCCCGCCGGTTAGCCCGCTTCCGCTTCAGGGTGCACGACGGTGCCCACGCGCATACGCACGCGGATGAAATCCGTCTCACCGTTCGGAATCACAGCGTCATCCTGCGAATAGCCAATGACCGAGTCGCCATCGTTCGCAGCGATAGCGCCGCGTCCCTGCGTGCCCAGCTTGATGGGGGTGTCTTTGGCATACGTGCCAGCCGGGCAAAGAATGGCCAGCTCGCGACCCTCTTCCACATAATTGCCTTCGCCGGAATCACCTTGGGGAACGGCGTCCCGAATGGTGAGCCCCTGCGACAGCGCGGCATCGAGCACGTAAATGCGACCGGTGAGCGCGGTTGCCTGCGCAAACTGGTCATTGCCATTGATCACAATGAAGGTGCCGGGCAGAAGTGCGGCGGCCATGCGGCGAGTCTCAGTTTTGTAGAGCGACTTGCCGTCAATATTGACGCGACGATAACGGCTCATTACTTGTTGCTCCCGAAATAGTTCGCGACTTCATCGGCGTTCGGCGCCAGCGCGGGCTTTTCCTGCGCGGTGCTGCCCTGGCCGATGCCCTTCGCAGTCAGACACTGTTCATGGGCCTTATCGAGCGCTTCGCCGCTCAGCGCATTGGCGACGACTTCACCGAGCTTCGCTGCGACAACGGCACGCTTTTCCGCTTCGACGGCGCGAGCATTGGCGGTCACGGATTCAGTGATCGTCTTCTGGTTGGTTTCAAGCGCGCTCAAGCGCTCGGTGATGGGTGCCAAAACACCTTGCAGCGTGCTGGCGACACTTGCGTTGACCGCTTCGACCAATGCGGCCTTCTCTTTCTCGTCCATAGTGGATACCTCCGAAAAATCAGGCCGCGCCTGACGGTTTTTGAAAAAAGAAACAATCTTATTGACCACGGGAAGACGTGCCACCCATGTTTCCTGTCGTTCGACCGGCACGCCTTCGCCGTCGAAACTTACGATGCCATTGTCGACAGCATATCCATATACCTTTGTGCCGTCCTTTGACACGACAACGACTTGATCGGTTGTGAAGTCCGCGACCCACGCATAGTTATCCTCGCCCTTGCCGAATGTTTCATAAACGGCTTGAGACAAACGTTTCTCGCGTTCACGGAAAGACTCGCCAACGAGCGCGCCGGAATTCACCTTGATGTTTTGCGCGTCATCCGCGTTGACCATCAATCCAACGCCCTGCTCAGGAGTAGCCGCCCCCACTTCATCAAGCAAAATAGCATCATGGTCCATTTGATGAATCTTGGCGACAGCTTCATATCCAAGCTTTTCGCGATCCTTGTCCGCAACTTCCATGCGTTCAATGAAAAGCGCCACACTGCTATGAATCGGCGGTACATCGTCACCACGCTCCAGCGCTTCAAGGCGCTCAATCAGGCGTTTGCCGTTTTCGGTGCGGTTGGCCACGTCCACGTCAAGCCACTTTTCCGCGTACACGCGCGTGCCGGCAAGCTTCACGTTTCGATTCCAGGCGCCCACGTGGAAAGCGTTGATGCCTTCAGGCGAAAAAGCGGAAACGTGTTGGCCGTTCACGGTCGGATGACCGAAGGGCGCCAAGGTGCCCTCCAATCCGCTGAAATGCTTTTCGACTTCAGCCTTGGGGTACATGACGCCGTTCATCACAACGTCAAAAGGCAAGGTATAGGAGGGGATGACCCAGTGAGAGCGACCGTTGTGGATCTCGCGTCGGATCGATTTGCTATTGACTTTGGCAGTTACATTAACGTGGATAGGCATTATCCCTCCGAGGCGAGCGGGGTGGATTATTTATTGACTTTTTCTAAAAAGCAAATTCAAAAATTTGAATGATCCAGGCTAAGCACGTTTTGCTTTATTGCGCAATGCGCGTTTTGCACGGTCGACAATCGCTGGCACTAGGGGTTTGCCCTTGGCATCGACGAGCACTGTCGTGGTGCTGCATTTGCAGTTGATCGCGTTCGCATCCTTGCTCCACCAATCCCGAACCTGAGCCACGGTATAGAGTTTTGCGTGCCGTTCTGCGTGTGTCGGGCGCGTGGTCGGGGACAGCGCTGATAGGTGCATTTCCATCGACCGCAGTCCAAATTGCTCTTTTGCCTCTTCTGCTTCATCCCATTTTGCGCGTTTTAGCGCCATCGTCATTTCAGTTCGAGCGATTTTTGTTCCACGTGAAACATTCACGGGAAGCCTTTCGGCAATTTCGCGTCCGATCTCCAATGGATTTTTGCCACGGCCGATGCCCTCGGTCAGTACCCGGGCCAAATCGGTCTTTGCTTCCCCGACCAGCCCTTTCATTTCCTCGAAAACGCGCGTCTTTGTGAGGGCCATCCTCCGGCGGACGGGATCCGAGCGCAGTACGTTTTCCAGTGTCCGCTTTTCCGCCTTGTAGGCTGGTGATTGAGCGGAGAGGTTGGCGAACGCCTGCGCCACCCCGCGCCGCTCGGCCACGGCCACATGCACCTCGTAAAGCCACAGATTTTGATCGCCCCCTTCCAAGAGGATGCTGTCAACGATCCGTCCCAGATCTTCGAGCAGCGCCGGCATCGAGACCGAATCGAGCAGGAACGTGTAGCGGGCGTTGACCACGGGATAAGCGGGGATCATTTCGAGCCGCTTCCGGTATCGGCGCCCGATCTCCCGGAAGCGACGAGCGAAATCCTTGGCGGCAAGCCTGACCTTTGCATCGAGCGCAGTCGGGTCTTCAGCCGTGCCCGGAATGATCGCCATGCGAGCCATGATTATTCCTCGTCGCCCCCGGTGATGTTGTCGTCGACAGGTTCATCGTCCGGAAGCGGCTTCAGCGTTGTCGGCTCAAAGCCCGCGGCAACTCGGATTTCATTCCCATCGAAGATTTCAACGCCGCTCGCCTGATTTGCGCTGTTGATTTCGCTCATGACCTTTGCATTGGCCAGCTTATCGGCGCCCGTCTGTTCCGTCAGGTCAGTCCACATGACGCTGATTTCGTCCTTCGGCGTAAGCGTCCCGAGCCGCATCAATCGGCGCATGAGGTTCTCGACCTCGAACGACAATTGCTTGACCCGGCGCGCCTGACAGCGTTTGTCGAAGTATTTCTGATCCTCGCTCGATGCACGTTCGCCGGTCTGCATGCCGACCAGGATCTTGCTAGGAATGTCAAGGCCGCACGCCACGACTTGCAAATTGACGTTGAATGTGGGTGTTGGGTCGGGCACATCGGACACGAGCGGATTGACGGTGGCGCCCTGGTTGATGAGCATCACGTCATTACCGCGATTCAGCTCTCGCGTCGCTTCGTTAAATTTTTCGTGAAGCTCGTTTAGAGAAACTCCATACATCTGCGCGAGGCTTGACAAATCGATTTCTTTATCGAAGGAAACGGATAATTGCCGAGCTGCGTTTTTCAGGAATGATTCACCGCTTCCGCCTTCTACCTTTTCCATGCTCACCAGATTGTTGAACACGGGCTCAAGGAAGCCGAGCGCACCGGCGCGCCAATCGCCCAGGATGAAAACGCGATCCGCGTGAACCGTAAGCGCCTGCGTAGACCCTTCCTTGGCTGACTCGGTGTAATGCCATTCTGTGGGCTCACCGAAATCAATCGAGCTGCGTTCCTCGTTGAACTTCGTTGGCTTCAGAGCGCTTTGCCACACGGGCGTCATTTTGATCAGCTTGGAATTGCGCCTGACAGGCTGATCCCAATTCAGGTTATCGGCGAAGTGAAGGATAAGCGCCGAGTATCGAGCGGCGAGCCTGTATCGGTCGGCCGTCTCGAATGCACTCCAGAAGAGCGGACGAAACATTTTCGAGGCTTGCTTTTCCCATGCGCTTTCCGTGTCCGACTCTTCATCGGGATCGCCTTCAATCAACCACGGGAACGTCGACCAGCATGCGTTGACCAGCTTATCGACTGCGCCGAATGCAATTCCGCGTCGACGATAGGCGTTGTAAAAGTCTGCAAACTCTAAGTGCTCTTTGAACCCGTACTCACACCACGCGCGCGGGCGCTTGCCGTCTAAGCCACCCGTGCCAAAGTCACGGTTAGCGGCGGCCCATGCACGATAGCGATTGTTATAGTCCTGTACGGCGTGATTCACCGCCAGTTGTAACTTTGATGGTTTTGTCATAGCGGTTTACCTTCGATTTGGAAGCAGAATGCCACCGGGCGATTTGCGTTTCACGAGCGGATCGAGCGCATATCGGCTGGCGTCAATGTAGTGGTTATGCTTGTCGATAATGTCGGTTGTGACTTCACCCGTCAGCCTATCGACCTTGTAACTGTATCGTCGCGCCTCGAACAAAAACTTAGTGCATTCCGGATGCACAATGATTTCTTTGTATGAGCGCAGATGTGCAATACCGTCTTCCACAGATCCGGGCCACTTGTTCGCGGCAATGATGCGAGGAAGATTGCGCCTGTTCGGTGGAAAGCCTTTGCTCTTGACGTGAGAGATTGTTTCGGGGCGCGCGTTGTCTGCTCGGACAACGGCATTCTCAATGCCTGGAATGCGGTCGATTAGATAGCCAGCAATATCATCCAACTCCAGGCCGACCTTGCCCGCCTCATAGCAAACATACAAACGTAGGTCATTGATACGCAGCTTGAGTCCTGCAGTCGGATCCTGAGAAAAGCCCCAGTCAACGCCGAAGTATGGTCCGTCGCCTTCCAATGCATCGCGGTCAAAGTCCATGACGCGATATTTGCCATTCAGGATTTGAGCGTCGCTGTTCTTACGATAGGCGCCTTCCCACACCCATGCATACGTCGCGTCATCCATTACCTCGCGATCATTCAACCGCTCTTCGTCCAAAACCTGCGGGAACCACGGGTTATCGGTGTAGTTCATTTCTACAACGATTGCATTATGCGGACAGTTTTGCCTGAAACGTTTATCGACGGGCGAGCCCTCTAACTCAGGGTTCCATGTGAGCCAGATCTCTGAATTCCATGGCACGCCATTTACCATGCCTTCCTCGCGCACGGTTGGGAACAATTTGATCAGGCCCGCTTCACTCACGCTTTCCGCTTCGTCAATCCACGCAATGAGAATGCGGGCCTTTGACTTGATCGAGTCGAGTGATTTACGCAAACCAGCAAAGACGTACGAGACTCGGCGATTCTTTGTTCTGATGTATTTCTCGCCGATATCGAAATATCTATTGAGCCACGGCAACGAGCGGATCGCCTGTTTCACTTCCTCCATGGATGACTCTTCGAGGGAATTCATGTACTCGCGGCCGCAGAGTACGACGCCAGACACACCCATCTCGGCAAACATGGCGGCGCGCACCGCCGTCATAAGCGCAAATGATCGAGTTTTGGCACTGCCGCGGCCGCCGTGGCTACACCGATAGCGCGCCGGGGGCAAGAATGCCGGGACCAGCTTATCGGGCAAGGGAATCGCGTGATCGGGCGACGGAAGCGTACGCCGCCCGTAGGCGTCAACCGGTCTAAGTTGCATCTTCGGCTGCGTCTGCGTCCGAATTCGCCGTCAGGGCGCGCCTCTCGCGTTCCTGGCGTACATCTTCGGCGGTCATACCTACCAGCCCAATGAAGGACGGAAGCGCTGTGCCGCCTTCTCCGTCATCGACCTGCAGCACGCTGGCCGGCTTCCCATAACCGCGATCCAGCAAATCGACGGCCGCTGCTCGGCGGGTGGCACCGAGCTGCTCGTCATCCAGCATCAACTCCGCAAGCACCTTGATTGCCGACGGCCCGTATTCCTGCGCCAGCGCACGCACCTCGCGCGTGGTTTTATTGGGGGTGCCCTTTGCTCGTCCCCCTCGACGTGGGCGCTTGGCTGGTTTGTCTGCTTGGTCCATCACGATTGTCGACCGTTTGTCAAGAGATATCTTCAGTTTCCAACGCCGCGATCATGTCAGCGCGGACGCCGCGAGTCAAAAACGCACCTCGGCAAAGCCGCGAAATGGCTGCGCCTAACTCGCCGACATGCGCCCAACTAGATCCCATGTCAGGCGCCCAGTTGGGCGCTCTCGCAAGTCATTGATTTTCACTCTATTTCTAACCCTCTTTTATATATATCGCCTAACTCGCCTAACTAATATAAGTAAGTAAGAAAATATATATAGGGTAAATATGGGAGTAAGGGGAAAGAAAAAGCTGGTAATACGGAGATAGTCGGGCGTCGGGCGCTTTCGACCCCCGCGGCCCTCTTTTTTCTTTTACCTTCAATAACTTGCGCGCCGCCCAACTCTTGGGCGCCTGTCGGGCGTCGAGAGGCCGTGTTGGCCTCTCTTTAATCCATTTCCTCAATAAAGCGCTAAGGAATTCCCTTAGAAGCCTTCATCTTTTCCCGCAACTGCGTTAATGCTTTCGCCTACCACGCTTAGGCGCGGCCCTTTCGGTACCTTGCCCTTGGGCCCGGCATCAACCCGCAATTGCAGCCGCTCTTCGACCCTTTCGAGCGCTTGCGCGGCGCCCAAACATAAATTTTCTTTAATGTACGCTTTGAAGGATTTGAACTCCCATCCGTTAACACCTTTGCGCCATCGCGTTTTGCCCTCGGGCAATGGCACGACTTTGTAACCAGCTTGCTGCATGCGGAATACGAAGCCGCGACCCTTCATGAGCTTTCGCAGCTCTTCGACGCCATCGAATTGGTTTTCTATCAGTTCGGTGGAGAACAGACAGTCAGGATTGCCGAGCGAATCGAGCGCCGCCGTCAATTCATCCTCGGGCGCGTCCCAGCGCTGCGAGATTTCTGCCCATGTCGATGTTTTCGGCACCTCACCCTTTGGATTGAATTTCGAGATATCGCGGGCCGCGAGCCATCCAGCAACAGCGGCATAGCCCCCTGCGGTCAGCCAATTGAAGAGCTTGACGAAGTAGTCAGGATCAGTCTCGCGATGCCAGCGCTGCGGCAATTCGCTGTGCATCATCATCAAGCGCCGATCTTCTGGAGGGATGTAGAGCGCTAACCGGTCATTGGTTGTTAGGAACAATCGCAACACGTTTGCGATGTATCGCAATTTGTCCCGCTTATCATTCAGCGCGATGGTGTTCGGTGGCGTGACGGTCAATGATTTGAGGATGTCATATAGCGACGTTGCCTTATGGTCATCTGACATTGGTCTCACTTCGTCAATCGTGAGCATGACGCACTCGACCCAGGGGTTGAATTGCTGGAACAGATGATCAGGGGAAATATTTCTTGTGTTCCATTCACCTACTGCCATGCGAACGGGCAATAGCGCCGCATCCTTGCCAATGCCCTGTTTTCCGCTGACGACAATGGCGCCGTTCGCCTTCTCTTCAGGCTTCTGAATCATGTGGGCGCAGTAGTCGAAAAAATACTCATGCTCAATTGTTTCTGGCCACAGTCGCTTGATGTGCTCCACCCAAGGCATTGCTTGGGGCGCGAGCGATACATCGGCAACTGGTCCTGGTCGAAACGTATTAAACATTTGCACCCCTTCAATTGGGAAGAATCCATCTTTCGACGCATATAGATCCTCTATCAACTCGCCTTGCCCCGGCAGCCATGTTGACCCTTCAACAACCGTTCCCGCTTCGATTCGCATCAGGTCTTTGGCTGGCGGCACGGGCGGTGGTTGCCGACCTTCGGAGGTCAGCTTGGGCAATCTCCAATGTTCAATCGGCACCATAGAGTTGACGCCTTTCGCTGAAATCATGGCGCTTAATGGTCTACACCAAAAAGCATCCTGCGAAATGTCATAAAGAAAATCGTTGTGTCGGTAGGTACGCCGAGTGCTGGTTGTTTGTTGCAGTTCGGCGAGTCGACGTAATGCTTTAAGCGCTTGCGCCTCTTCGGGCGACAGCTCGCTATCCATCTGTACTTCTTCAGCCACGGTCAATAGTCCCCGCGTTTGCTTGTTCTAATCTCTCGGAAGCTTCGTCAGCAATCCAATCTGTAAGCTCGCGCCACCCTCGCTTAGCGCATGAGCCATGATGACAACGGAACCCGCCATAGAATCCATTTTCTTGATCCGGTTCACGGATCGCGGCGCCGTTGTCGACGCCTGCGGTGTGCCCGTCCACCCAAGGGCATTGTATTTCCAGCCATCCGGATGGATCTGGCGTTGAGCGCTTGAGCATGCCGCTAAGACGCAGAAACTTGCGCACAAGGTAGTGCGCCTTGATTCGTTCTTCCGCATCGTCTGGCAGGATGCGAGGCAGTACGCGCCGCCGACCAACGAGCGACAGGCCATACAAAGACAGCAGCTCTTCGACGCTGAAGCGCTTGTCACTCAGTGATAAGAGCTTCACATCGACACCGACCGGGCCATACGCGGCTTTGTTGTTGCTGAATCCAGGAATGCGCCCGACGCGCGTTACGCTGGCCATGCCCGGGTCCTCGCCGCCGAGTACCGTATCGATGAAAGCGCGAATCAGTGCGTCAAAGCGCTCGGTGTCCCGCTCTACTTTGTCAAGGAAGTACCACCATTGCTCGTTGCCGCGTGATGTTTCAACGATTGCGGAGGGTGGGGTGTGTTCGACGCGCGAGCGCGAGACCTTCGTCCCTACGTCGTCGACCATGAACGCGACGCCGCCGGTGCAGTTCGCGGCCCGTCGTCTGTAGCTCCCATCGGGAGATACAGAAAACGCGCCAACGGTCACATACGCATTCCATCCGGTGGGGTAGCACCATGCGGCATCGCCTGTCCAGGGACGCGGCCGCCATTGCGACGACGCGGCTTTGCCTGGATCGCCTAGCACACCGCAAGTAATTAATCTTTCTTTTTCATCAAGATTTGCGCTTAAAGCGCTCAAAAAGGCTCGCGCCTCGGCTGGCCATTCTCGCCGTGCCATTTTCTCACCATCACTTCACCCAAAGGGACCGGAAGCATTGCCGTAAATCAGCAGTTTGTCCATCAGGCGAAACTTTTTCGCTTTAATGCTTGACTCATTGCGCCCAACGGCGCACTATTCACTCACGGTTCGCCCGGCAGAAAGGAGAATGATGATGGACAATGATTCACAGCTTCGCATCGAGTCCGCAAAAGCGGAAATTTTTCGTAAGCGCAGTAATGAAGGTCCTGGGCGCACATGGCTGGAGCTGGCGTGCGAGGCCGCTGATGATTACGGTCTGAATGACGCCGAGCGCATCGAGTTTTTCCGCCAGCTTGGTTGATCGATAGAAAGGAGAATGACGATGGACAAATACGAATTGCAGATGAACGCATACAACGCTGATGAGGCATATCACACTGAACTCGTCCGCGTGTACGGCAAGCAAGCTGGTGACATGCGTTATCAGCCGAGCAAGTTCACTGACGCCGCTTTGATTCGCGCCCGTGAGGAGAAGCTTGCCGCAGACAAGGCTTGGCAGGACGCGCAGTAACCATCCTTCCGACTCGTTATTTTTGTGAGCAAACAAATGATTAATGTCACCGCCGTTGAAACAAACGTTCTTAAGGCTTTGTTGTTGATCGCAGGTAAGAACGACGTTCGTTTTTATCTGAATGGCGTCTATTTCGACACCGAACACGACGCGCTTGTGGCGACTGATGGCCACAAAATGCTTTTTGTCAAACATGAGCTGCCTAAGATGCCTAAAAACGTTCGCCCGTTCATTGTGCCGCGTATTATGATTGAACAACTTCTTAAGTTTTACAAAGGAAAGAACTCTGCAGTCGTTGTATGCATCGACGCAGGCACACGCACAGACCGCTCCATAAACTTGATCCGTCATGACGGGTCTAGGGTTGGCGGGCCTGAAGAATCTGGTACTTATCCTCAATGGAGACGGGTTGTTCCGAAAACTTTCTCCGCCGAAGCCGTGCAATTTGACGCGGAATTCACGGCGCCGCTGCAAGCCGCGTTTGTGCTGATCGGAGGCGTTAAAAACAAGCCCTCGCTCTACCACAACGGCCACGGCGCTGCGCTCGCGGTCGGCGCAGACCCGACTGCCGTAGGGCTTGTGATGCCCATGCGCGCCCAGACAGACCGTGCCGCGTTCACGTCTGCCCTCAAAAACTTTGGCTTTTAACCCGATTGACATCAGAAAAGCAAAAGGGCAATATTCCAATCACGGGCCGCGCAGTGTGGCCCGACAGAAAGGAAAACGTGATGAATAATGCAATTGGTCGTTATTGGGGCTCCGCTGATTCCGCCAAGCTGACGGAATTTCAGGCCGGCGACGCGCTGATCGAATTCACGTGGAACGATGGCGCTGGCTTCGTTCAAGAGTATGCGACGCATGCCGAAGCTCGCGCCGCCCTGGCGCGCTTGGGGTTCGTGTCATGAGGCGCGCCAACACCGTGCAGGATGAAAAGCATTACCGCCAATGGCAAAACAGCGAAAAGCGCCGCCGCTTGCACCTTCACCAGCGCCGCAGGCTTTGCCGCATGCTCGGCTGGCATGTGGACTGCATTGCGACCGTCTGCGAGATGTTACAAACCCTGCGCGCCCGTCGCGCGAAATGATCAAACCCTGAGTAGGAGCAAACATGCACAACGAAAAAGTTGAATACGTACGCACTGGCCGATTCATTCAGGCCCGTGACGGATCGGTGCAGGAATTCAAGTCGATCAGCGAGGCGAAGCGCTGGTCGCTGAACTGGCAGCTGAAGAACGGCGGTCGCGGCCTCGGCAAGCTCCGCGTGGCGCGATAGTCCGCGCACAAACCAGGAGCAAACCCATGAAACCGCCACGCTATGCACTAATGATCAATAACCGCTATTGGACTGGCGACTATCACTATAAGGATGGGCCTGCGTTTTGCGACGATATCGAAAACGCCGCGCAGCTATCAATCATCGAAGTTTCGACCTATCGCAGCGATCACGCAGGACTGGCCAATGCACACATTGTCCGTCTTCCGGATGAGGTAGTTCGATCATGATGATTGTTAAGAAAATGAAGCGCGGACAAACAAAACGACTTTCCGGAAAAGCTGTTAGGTTTTCAACGAGCTTGACTGAAGGCGATTATGTCGTACATCTTTCTGGCGCCGATATCAACCAAGCGCTAAGCAAGATTGTATTAAGCTTGGTTGTTTCCAGGGGCAATCTTCAGGACATGACGCAATGGGTAGCTTTGTCTAAAAAGCTTTTCCAGACGCCTCTTGATCCAATAACGCGAACGTGCGAATCTGATCAGGCCAAGTGAAAGCCTAATAACGTGCATGGAGGTTTGCAAACATGCGCTAACCAACAAACAAAAAGTGTGCTGACTCCAGGCTGCGCCGGTTCCCCCATGCCGGCGCAGCCATCTTATAACGCGAGAATGAGAAGCAAATGAAAACCGCTATTGCAATTGTTAGCTTTTTGATGCTTGCCGGTTGCGGTGACAAACCACCAGCAACGACAGAAAAGGGCAACGTTTTGATTTCTGGCGCCAACGGCGCTGCGATTCTGACGAGCGTTGTGATGCCTGACGGTACGAGATGCGTTGCATTGGTTGGACATTACAAAGGCGCGTTGAGCTGCGAATGGAAATGAACCTCATCTTTTCAACGAGCGCGGAACTCCACTACGGCCCAGTATGGTCGAATCGCGATCACCAGCCGTTCCACTCGTACGCGGCCTGCAATCCGAGCGGCCAGCTTACTACAGCCCTTACCACGTATAAGCCATGGGTAACGTGCGAAGCCTGCAAGGCCACCGAGGCATTCCAGCAACCCGACAAATAATCGCTTTAATGCTTGACTCGTTTGCGCCAATGACGCATTATCGCGTCACGGTTCAACGTGAACCGCCAGAAAGGAAAACGGCCAGATGAAAACCGAGACATACATCACGCTTTGCCACCGCTGCAACGGCACCGGCAAATATGATCGCGGCGCATGTTTCGGTTGTCGTCAATGGGGCGCTTTTGGTTTCACTCGTCGCAAGTCTCGCCGTGGTCGCGCTGTCGTTGTGACCGCGATTCGCGACAAAAAAGAAGGGCGCATTCCTTGGATTTCGATTTACGGCGCAACGCCTGAGCAAGCGTTGAGCATCGTTCGACGAGTGCAGGCTGTGAAAGGCATCTCCGCCGCCATTACAGACACCTTACAAGCCGGTTAATTGATAGGAGCACCAATGTTTCATAAAGGCGCGCGCATCAAAACCAACGTCAAACCAACGCAGCCGCCCTTGCCGTCGCGCAAGGAGCTGCAGACGATTGAGTTCAACGTCAAATCTGAAGTCCATCGTATTGCATTGGCGAACGTCAATCGAACTTGGGCCCGGCGCTGGCTCAAGTCGACTGGCAAATGTTACTAGGAGTAAGAAAGGATGAAACGCAAAAGATTGACTCAGGCAGACATCCGGGAGGCTTTCTACAAAGCCGCCGATTCTGTGCTGAATGGTTCTTATAGCTTTTGGGGCGTGCACGTCCAACAAACGAGTGACAACGAACCAATGTGCATGTGGGCTTGGGTTGGATTTCACCTTGGCATGCATGGTAAGACGTGCAAAGAGGTTGCTGAGACGCTCGGTTTTCGTGAGGGCGAGTTATACGCGCTGGGCACCGCGCTGCGCCTTTGTCACTTCAATAAAGACGATGCTGCCGTGACGCTCCGGATTTTTGCTCATGAGGCTTACGGCTGATGCAAACGAAATACAAAGTCCTTCGGTCTGGGCGCTCCAGCATGCCAGCCAAGGCTGGCGAGACATTGTTCCCCGGCCGCGACCTGTACGGGATCGCGAGTGACGACAGCCGCATCCTTGGATTCGATGTGATTGCAGTTTCTTACAACCAGAGCGGCGAGCCGTTCTTTACCATTCCACGTGAAGACGTGGTGCAATTTCGGGAGTGATCTCATGGCCAGAATTAAAAAGAAGCGTTTGCTAAACGCTGCAAAAGCAACACGAGAAATGGAAAACTTTCACGATTTTTCTATGGGGGCTTACGGCAAGCAAACCGACCATCCCTGCGGATCGCCGATGTGCGTCCTTGGCAATTACGCGCATCGGCGCGACCTGCAAGATGCATTCAGCCTAGGAAAAGACGGTTCGTTGCGTAAGCGCGGCGGCAGAAAGGGCCTGTGGTTTGCTGACCCGTATGTACTCAATCACTTTGGCATCACAACCGAACAAGCATATGAGTTGTTTTCTACCTACGGCTGCGGTGATGCGCGCTTCGCTGGGCAAGCCGCCGACTATATTGAAAATTTCGTGAGGTGTGACGGTAAATTGGTGCCCGGCGTAAAACCAAAGGCGATCACGTCATGAGAAAGATATACAAATATAAAATCAAGTCCCTAGGCATGACAAACATTCTCATGCCGCAAGGGGCTCAGATTTTGAGCGCGCAATGGCAGTACAGCTCGCCGGTTTCCGTTTGGGCGATCGTTGATCCAAATGCGCCGCAGGTTGCACGTTCATTCTATACAGTGATGACAGACGCGCCGCCGCCTGACGATCCGCGCTATAAATTCCTTGCCACCATTCAAGAGGAAACGGAATTTGTCTATCACGTGTTTGTTCTGGAGGAATGATGCGTAATCGCTTCAGCATTCGCACCGTGGGCGACAAATGGTACGTGCGCGATAACCTCGGGGCGTATGCGCCGTCGCGCAGCTACGCACCGAGCGAGGCGCGCCAGCTGCGCAAATGGCTCAACCGGGCGCATATGGATGGTCGCTTGCGGACGGCGCGTCTTACGTTCAGGCCAAAAGCCAAAAAGGGCTCAACTAGATTAAGCGCTTGACCCGTTGACACCTATAAAGCATTTCGGCATACTGCGCACACGGCTCGGGAATTGGCTCGGGCCGGCAGAAAGGAAACCGACATGATCCGCGCAATCTCTCCCGCTGAAAACGCATCCGACATTTGCCCGACTTGTTGCCGTCGTGCCGATCAACCGGCCCGCGATCGTGATTCGAGCGGTAAGGAAACGGCGGGCTGCGTCGCGAATTTCCATAGCGGTCACTTGTTGATGCGGGATGCCTTCTGGCACAACCGACCGGAAGCAAAGCGCATCCGTGCTCAGACCCGCGCCTTTTATCTGTCGTAAAGAAAGGAGAACTACATGCGTCGTGATACTGACCCCGCCATCACTTCGGAAGACTTGGCCGCGCTGAATTTCATTCGCCGCAAGCGCGCAGATCGTGTCAGCGAGGGGCGCCCGCGTGGCGATGAATATGAACGAGTAAATCTGTGGTACCGGGTTTTTAACGGCTGCGCATGGGAGCAGCGGGAAATGTGCCGGCCGACGGACCTTGTAAAGGCGCCGAATCCCGCGCCGTTCACGGGGAAGTAACATGCGCATAGCTCGCTGGCGTTGTGCCGATGGCCGCCGCATGTTGGTCAGCGAAATGGCCGACAGCCATCTTGCAAACTCGATTGCGATGATTAAGCGCGGACATGATTACCTCGGGCGCCGGGTTGGTCGCAAGACCGCTGCGCTTCTGCCAGCGCTTGAGATCGAACAAGAGATTCGCAAGCTCAAGCGCGGCGAACGTGATTACAACAATCCTTTGTGGGGCTAAACATGTTGCGTTATATCTTGATCGCCATTAGCGGGATGATTTTCGGCGCTATGTTCCGCGTCGGAATCAAACGTAAGCCGTTGCTGCTTATTTTGTCGCTGGCCTGCATTGTCGCCGCTGCGTTGATTCCGAAGTCAGCGCACGCGCTCCAGGTCACGGTATCCGTGGCAGTCGACGACAGCTCATTCAATGAGCCTTACGTCCGACAGCTGGTCCGCGATGCCTCGGATATCGCGGGCGTCGATTTCCAGGTCATCGAGTATGCCGTTGCAGACCCTGCGCCCGGTGTATCCGACTCCGATGACATTCTCGAAGCAATGCAGGTTGCGCGTAAGAGTCAGAGCGGCGATGTGTCGTTGCTGATCAGCTCGCGGGCGCTGACCGTGGAGGGCGGCGAGGCGCTTCCTGGCGCACGGGTCTATGCCGGCTACGCCATGATTGACAGCGCGTGCTCGCAATACGCCGTCGCGGTGTCATGGCCCACGGTCGAAATGATCGCGCATGAGCTGTTACACACGATTGGCGTCACCCATGACGAAGATCCGAGCGCCTATCTGATGTCCCCTTACAGTGAAAGCACAGTCCGTAGCGAACAGACTGTGAACCAGATCACAGAATTCCCCGGCTGCAAGGTCATGGCGCAAGCGGCGCCGCGCGCCGAGCCTGCCTCGTCTGGCGGTGGTGGTGGCGCCTTTGACCCTCGCCTTGGGCTGGCACTCCTATCTCTTTTCTTCCTTCGCGATGGATCCAGAAAGCCATGAGAGACGACTTTTACGACATCCCCAAGACGATCCTGCAGGAGCACGCAAAACCGGGCATGAGCCCGCGATACGTGCACGTTAGCTCGGTGGAAGTGATTAGGCAGATGGAACGGCAGGGCTGGACGTTGGCCGCTGCAAAGGCTTCTAAGACCCGCACGCGCGACCCGCTTTTTGCGAGACATGCCCTTGATTTCCGGCAGAACAACGCGCCCGAGTCTTTCGGCATGGTGCCGCGCTTGCTGGTGATGAATTCCCATGACGGCAGTTGCAACGCCTTCGCCGCCGCAGGGTTCTTTCGACCGGTCAGCGCAACGGGCATGGTCATCGGCGATTTGTCCGCCCAGCTCGTCACCAGACATTCCAAAGTGAACGGGCATGACTTTGTTGTGAGCACGCTTAAGCTAGCGGAGGGCTTCGATAAGCATAGAAAAACCCTAGAGCGCTGGAATAAGCTGAAATTGAGCATTGATCATCGGTTGGAATATGCGCGCCTTGCGTCCGCGCTTCGGTTCCCTGACTGCGGTTTTTATAAGAGTGCTGACCTTCTGAAGTCTCGCCGAGAGGAGGAAGACGCGGTCAACCTATTGACGGTCTTTCAACGGGTGCATGAGAATGCAACCAAGGGCGGCCAGAAAGGAGTGTCCCCAAGCGGAATGAGATTTAAGTCCCGCCCGATCAAGTCGATTCGTGTTGACATACACTTCAACGTCCAACTGTGGCGAATGACTGAAGAGTTGTCCGGACTTTGGCGTTGATCCATTTCACACTTTAGAAAGGAAAATAACCATGGTGCCGAAGCTTCACGATTATCTGTTGACGGTAGATCAGGAACGACAGGCGATTGAGCTTGCCGCCACTATCAAGACACCGGAAGACGTGGCCAAGGCAGCAAGGACTTTGATTCACTTCAGGGACGCATTGGGCCATTGCGCCGAGAGTTATTTAGAGCTGGCGAAAAAGGTTCGAGAGACCCGCTTACCGCTCGTTGTTCAACAAGAAAGGAGAACTAGCAGTGATTAATTTGATTAGGAAATGGTTGCTTCGACGCGCTGAAAAACGCCTGATGGAAGCTCAATGTTATCGATATATGTGTGAGGAAGCGCATGAACGGTACGAGGTGTACGAATCATACGTGAGCCGAGCCATCGACGAAGAGCGGGAAGCCGCGCGCAGGGTTGCGAATCTATACAAACAGGTAGCGTTGTCATGACAAACGTTTCTATCAAGATCGAAATTCTATGGGGGACACCCATCGAGACCGCCGCCAGCGAGCTGTGTCAGCTCGCGGCACGCTTGGGCGTTCAGCTATACGCCGATTACAACGGTGTCGAGTTGATCGTTAACCCGAATCATTTGCCGTCCGAAGTCGTGCAGCACTATGAAGACGGTCATGAGATCAAGGAAAAGCGAGAGCGCCGATGGGATCAGGACAAAGAGCTTGGCAAGGGCGGCGCTTGGGAACGGATCGACACAACGCTGTGGACCGCACATGGCTTTATTAGCAAGCTGCCAGAGTCGCCTGACAGAAGCCGCGTATTAGATATGATCCTTCGCGAAATAAAGTTCATTGATCAACTGGCACTGTGATCCATGAGGCTCTACAGCAAACGACTTCGCGAGTTGGTCTTAGCGGGCTTGCCGCCGCTGTGGCTTTATAAGCATTCGCGCCGTCGTTATGTAGAGCAAAAGATTCTCGCGACGCCTCCGTGGGTCAGTCACAAGGAGATGATGGAACTTCAGAAGGAAAAGCTACGGGTCACTCAGGAAACAGGCGTCCGCCATGTGCTGGATCATGTTGTTCCGTTGACGCATCCAATGGTCTGCGGCCTGAATGTGCCGTGGAATCTACAGATCATTCCGCAAAAATCTAACATAGCCAAGTCAAATCACTTCAATCCTCATCAACTGGAGCTGGGGCTAAAATGAATGCCAGATATAAAGTATTAAAGGGCTCAGAGTCCGCGCACTGCTGTTTTGAGGGCACTGTGGTGGACAATGAGACGCCGCATCCTGCCTATGGGCCAGATCGGCCGTATTGGCTTTGTGAATGCTTCGATTTAAAGGACGCTGAAAAGATAGCCCAAACGTTGAACGGCGCCGAAGATTTGAAGAGCGCTGCCCGCGACGCGGTTCTATGGATATCCGGGTGCAGCCCGGGCGTTAATGGTGGTGTGGTGCTGTCTCGCTTGAGAGCAGCTTTAAAGCAATTCGAGAGGACCTGACAATGCAGAAATTTACCGTAACGCTTTTCCGATACAATCGGAATGAATGGCGCTGGAGGATGAAAGCCAGCAATGGCCGGATTTTGGGTGCCGCGAGCGAAGGCTACAAAAACCGCGCCGCTGCGATAAAGAACATTCGCACCGTTACCGGGCTAGATGTGAAGCTGTACAAGGGCGTGCGCGGCGATAACTTCACGTGGCATCGAGTAGCGCGCAACCATGTATGACTTTCAGCAAACAGGAGTGCTTTGATGCCTTTCGCAAGCGACGGCTCTACAGCCGATTTCAATGAAGCTATTGCGGAGCTTACAAAGTACAACGTTAACTTAGATGTGCTCATGCGCCCGGATAATCGATATCACCTGATCTACCCGCATGATACGGCGCGACGCGTGAATCATTTTGGGTGGCGCGTGGTCGCTACCCTTCGCATGCGGCCAGAGATAAACGTTGTCGCGCTTCGTGATCGAATGCCGCAGGAGGTTAAAAAGCAATGAATAAAAAGCCCGATAACCACGGCGCCAGCTGGACCGCCGAGGATGATTTAGCCATTATGAAATTTGTTCGTGAGCATTCAGTTGTAGTTGCCACCGATAACGTCGGCGAGCTTGCCTCGTTTCTTGGCCGCAGTCATGGCGCTACGGCTGAGCGCATCCAAATGCTTGCAACACAACGCTGCAAGCTGTTGCTTGCCATTCAAGCGCTCAAAGATCCGGCAATTGCCGTCAACCGATTGCGCGCCAAGTGTAACGGCTATCATGGCCTACCATCCTGCTCCGACCCGGAGTGCTGGATACAATGAGCAGCAAACCTAAAGACCCTGTCGTCAGGAATCTATGGGATCAGCGCCGCAAGCTGATGGACCGCGTTGCCCAGTATACGAACGCCATAAACGCATTACAGGAGCTTTGCCCGCATATCGATGAGGTCGACGTTAGCCACCACGGTAGCCCGGAGATGGTTTGTTTTGACTGCGGCAAGGGTTTGTTGCCTTAACTTTCACGCCAGTTGCATAAAATGAACGCAATAAGAAACATTCTGAACTTCAGCAACACCTACGAGCTTCCTATCGCACGTACCTACGTGCGCCATTGGGGAATGCAGGAAGCCGTTCGAGAGATTATCCAAAACGCGCTAGATAGCGAGTCGCCCTTTGAATATGAATTTGAAGGCTCAGAACTGCGCATTCACAGCCGAAACTCTCACCTTGCGCCCGAGACGTTGTTGTTAGGCAAAACGAGCAAGGCCGACGACAAAGACAGCATTGGGTCTTTTGGTGAAGGCTACAAAATCGCCTTGCTAGTTTTGGCGCGCGAAGGCTATGACGTGGACGTTCTGAACGGTGATCGCATCTGGCGGCCCTGTTTCAGGTATAGCAACACGTTCAAAACTGACGTGTTGTGCATCGAGGATTCCCCAGCGCCGCGACGCAATGAGGGCCTGAGCTTTATCATTGGCAATCTGACGCCGGAAGAGATTGCGGGAATAAAGAATAGTTGCTTGTACATGCAAGACAATGTCGGCCCGATCATCGAAACAGCGTTCGGCAAGATCCTGCGTGATCGCCGCGGCAAGCTGTACGTCGGCTCACTCTTCATCTGCAATACTCAACTGATGTTTGGCTACGACGTTAAGCCCGAATTCTTGACGCTGGAGCGCGACCGCCAGACCGTTTCTACGTTCGACTTGCAGATGCTCACCAAAGATATGTGGTTCGATTCTGAGCGGTGGGAAGAGATAGCCACGTTGATGGAAGCTGAAACTCCGGACCTTTCATACGCCGAGTATGGCGCGCCGCAGATGGTCAAGGAAGCGTGCTATCGGCTCTTCCGCCGCAAGCATCCCGAGGGAATCATCGTCAAGGATCAAAAGGAATTGGAGGCGTACGTTGAAAAGGGCATGACCAATACGGTTTACTGCGGCTCGCCCTACGGCTCGATTGTTCGCAGTCATGCCGACTACGTTGCGAAGGCGCCCGCTGTTGCGACCTCACCCGAGAGCCTTTTGCGTCAATGGTTCAGCGCCCATCGCGGCGAGATGCGAAAGGATGCTATCGTCACCTTCAAATTGATTTTGCAACAAGCTTCAGGGTGGCGGTTTAAATGATTTCATGGCCAATTGGAAACGGGGCCCGCCGTTGTTTAAACTGCAACGGCGTGTTCGGGCCTCCATGTGTCATATGTCCGACCTGCGCGATTGAGTACGGCGATGACCTGGAGATTTTCGATGAAGGCAAAGCGCAAACGCTGCGAGCATGTCACCCGGATAAAGACAGGGGCGGTCAGATGCAATTGGCCAGTAAAAGCTGACCAGTCTTTGTGCCCGAAGCACAAGGAGGAAGTAGCTCGGCGCGAGCGGTGGGAGGCTGGCGCAAAATAAATTTGCTTTTCTGCTCCATTGGCGTAGAGTACGCACATGCCCGGTGGCTGAACCGGGCCCAGAAAGGAAAAGTGCTTTATGTCAAAAGTTCGTATCTCAGATAGGCAGCTCGCATCCCTGGTAGCAGCCGGTATCTGTGACGTTTCCGAGTTTGATTCCGACGAATTAATCAAGGTTCGGGCCGCGGTCGACGGTGTAACGATTGCCGCCTCCGAGGAGGTAGCGCAGGCGCTGACCGAGCTGGCCAATGAAGCCTGCGAAATCGGTCACGACAAAACGACCGAGAAGCTTGCCGCGTCAATGTACCGCACTGACAGCCGGGTGCTTACCGCGCTTGCCGCCAGAGTTCGCAAAGAGGCCCGCGCAAATGTCTGATGACCTGCAAGCGACGATTGAGCGTATTCGCAAGATGCTTGCGCTGGCCGAATGCAACGGTGCGACCGAGCACGAAGCCGCGACGGCCGCGCGCATGGCTCAGCGGACTATGGAAAAGTACAACCTGACGCACGCTGACTTGATTAGGGCAGAGATCGAGTCTGGCCGGGAGATTGACGCAGAGCATTTCTTTTGTCGCCTTGCCGGCGGCGGTATCGCTCGCAAGGTGCCTAAATGGGTTCAATGGATGGCCTGCGCGATTGCAGAATTGAATGATTGTGTTGTTCGGGTCGCGGTAGGCAAGAATCAGGAAGCGCTGCGTATCTATGGATTCAACGGTGATCGGCAGTGCGCGGCGCAAACTTTGGTAACGGTCTATGCGTTGGCCCATCGGGCCGCTGAGAATTGCCGAGGGCGGGTTGCCGTCAACGATTTTATGAAGGGGTATGCATTAGGGGTATGCCGCAGGGTTTACGAAGCACTCGAATACAGAAAGCGAGCAATGAGTAGCGCCGCCGCTAGCGGTACGTCGCTAGTGATCGCAAAGCGTGAGGCGTTGACGCGCCAGTTGGGTGAAACGGCGAGTAAGACGCTTTCGCCGAAGATATCAGTGAGGGACGAGGCCACATTTTTGCAGGGCTTTTCCCTTGGTCGAAAGGCAAACGTAACGACGAAAGGACTTGAAGAATGCTGATTGACGATGCGCAAGAGACTGAAACGAAGATTCCGGACTACATGGCGCTAAGGAACGGTCGACGCCGCGAGGCTTGGCTTTGGCGCTGGCATCAATACGGAGGGAGCGCACATTTCCGGGCGCGTTCGGCGCCGGATCTGTGGAACTGCTCACGTGACAAGGGATCGTGTAGCGACATGGAAGACGCGCGAAGCTTTGCAAAGGGGATTTTGGTTGGCTTGGTTCTAGTGATTCCGTTTTGGTACATAATTTTCCAAATTTACAGGAGCATCTGACCATGGCTACGAAAAACAAGCTTGGGCATGACAAATTCGACAAGATGACCACCAAGCAATTGATCGAAGCATTCAATAACTTGGTGCCGGTCGAAAAGCAGGTAAGCAAGTTCCCCGACCGAAAGGTAGCGCTGCGCAAGGTGCGCGCGGCGTCGAAGAGTTCAAGCGCGCTCGTGCGGGTGGAGCGCGAAGAGACCGTCGATAAGATCCGGCTAACGTTCACCTATCCAGAGGGAACCTTGGTTGCCGAGCTGTCGCGGCGGGCCAATGAGCAGATCCCCGAAGCGCCTCATAAGCCTTTCGCCGGGACGCATCGCGCCGAAATTCGCTCAAGCCGCGTTAAGCGGGTGACGTACCTTCCACACACCAAGAAATTGAGTAAGCTGCACAAGCAATCGATAACCAAGGAAGTGCTAGACGCGATCATTGCCCATGGTACGGAAGGCGTTTTGATGGATGACCTTTCTGCTGAGCTGGGTTATCGTGCCAACGGCTTTGTACAGAAGCTTTCCGAAAAGAATCACGTAGGCATCACACTAGAGAGGCCACGCGAGGTAGATCATGGCAGCTGACAGTAATCGCAATCCAATTCGCCCCGGCGCGTCCATGCCGGGGCATTTCGAGCGCCGGTCATGATTCAATTACCGGCGATTCTCGATGACGGGTACAAATACGTCGCAGAGCTTCCAATAGGCTCAATCTGTGAGCTTGAGCAAGCTTCCGACTGCGTGATCGTACGCATGTACGACAACACGTCTTTTCGGTGCCCTGAACCAATGGGCACTATCCTGGACAAGATCCAAGCCGATCCCGATGCTAGATCCAGATGCAACAATCAACGTTGACGGCGTCGACGTTGATAGGGCGATGGCCATTGCCCACGGTCTTTCCAAATCAGCGCAACGGTCAGAAAGCGACAACGCGCTAGTCGTCTTGTCTCGATACATATGGGATCTGCGCGCAAGCCTGAATCGTGAGACCAACGCGCGGAAGATTTGCGCCACGGAAATCACCAGACTGCTACAACGGATAAAGGATCTTTCTTAATGATTATTGTCTTTGACACAGAAACTACCGGATTGCCGAAGCATCCCAAAGTACACGTCGACCAGCAACCGCGCATCATTGAATTTGGTTGTGCGGTTTTGGATTCTAGCGGAAAGCGTTTGCGCGAATTCAACACGCTGGTGAATCCGAAAATGCAAATCGGGCCAGAGATCACAAAAATAACTGGCATCACGAATGAGCAGCTGGCCACTGCGCCAACGTTCGGCGAAGTGTGGCCGGAGATCGCGCCTCATTTCGAGGGCGTCAAATACGCAATTGCGCACAATCTTCCTTTTGATAGATCGATGCTCGCATTTGAGTTTATGCGTTTTGCATTGGCTCGCGGCGAGCTGTTGACCGTTGACGAAGCAATCGATTCATTCGACCATTGGCCCGAAGAGGGCGAGATATGTTCGGCCGGCATGTTTCAGAGCCATTGGGGGCGGCGGCCTAGATTGGTAGAGCTTTACGAGTGGTCCTTGGGAAAGCCTCTTGCGCAAACGCACAGAGCCCTTGACGACGTTAACGCATTGTGTGAAGTATTGACGCACGAAGGCGTGTTCGGTGATTTGATTTTTTGAGTGTCGATCTACTAACGGAGAAAGCAGAATGCAACTACATAGCAATATCGTGATCGTTTTCGGACCAGAGAACAGCGGCGCAATCGAGCACTCCGAGGAGCTGCGCCGGTTCTACAAATGCAAACGAGTGATGTCGATTCAGCGCGCGCTGGCCGCGCCTGAAGACTTGGAAAGCGATACGCTGATCATCGCCGAAGAGAGTCAACGGGCCGCGATCAAGATCAGCGGCACGCCTTACAAAGTGATTAAAGCAGCGGAAGCGCTGGCGGCGATTGGCGTCTAGTCATGAGCCGATACACTGAAAAGCTAGACGCAATAGAGGCGTGCCAGCCGTTTGACGAGCATCGCTGCGAATTCGAGCCACTAGAGCCAAACGTTGAATATTGCTCGATTTGCGGGCGGATGCGCCAAAGCAAAAAGGCAATTGAGGCGGTCTAGTGTATCGGTGGCGATGCTGGCGTCGGGCATGCAAGCGGCGCGGCTGGAGAAAATCCACAAAGGAGAAACTCCCGCCGCGCTGCTATTGCTGCAAAAATCGAATGACGCTTGATCGTTATCGCACGTCGAAGCGAGAAAGCAGAAAGTCAAACTGCTATTGTAGTGTGGTAGAGTGGCAGCCGCACAGAGCTGGATATTGTAAAGCACGAGAAAGGCGAGAATATGAGTTATCAGTCATCGAGTGGAAAGCGCAGCAACGAGGCGCGGCGTAGCGAGATTTTGACGCGAGTGGATAAAGCGCTAAGGGAGAAATATTCCTTGCGCCTTGGTCAGCCGCAGCCCGCGCCTAAACCGCATTTCGCTTTGCATGTTTCCTATATGTCTAATTGGTGGTGGGTTGAGCGCGTTTCATCGCGCCCTGGCGTTGGTCTCGGTTGTCCTACGTCGAAGCGCGCTATCTATGAAGCCACCGAGGAGTGGGCATGATGAAATACGCTAAATATATTGGTACGCGACCTGAGCTGCGCGGACGCAAGGCACTCTTGTGTCGTGACCCTCGCAGTCGTCGACATGTTTTTGCTCAGTTCAATCTGAAATTGTTAACTAATCATTGGGACATCGCAGAGCGCGATCGCTTGATTGCTTTTTATTGCTTCGGGTGGCATCGGTTTAAGCGCTCGGAGTTCACGCGCGACCGTTCACGTAGTCAGGCCGAAGGCCGCGTTGGGCTGTGGTCGCGGACATGGGATCGGCCGGGCCATGCGAAATTCATTGTTTTTGACGAACTCGAATCGATTGACGACAAAATGTTAGCTAATCTCGCGGCGCAGTCTGAGCCTTGGGAAAACGGTGAACTGGGCCGCAGCATGGAGCATGCGCGCGTTGTCAGAGATGAAGTGTGGGAAGGTTTTGACGAATCTTGATTGATGCCATGATTGTTCTTCTCGATTACATACTTGGAGCATCCATCGTTAGCGGCGTTAGCGTTAGCTTGCTAGCTTCAATCTATGTGTTGATCCACGAAGAAGTAAGACTTTTCTTCAACCTTGGCACAATCATCATTGCTTACTGCGCTATTCCGCTGATGATCTTTTGCGCAAGCATCTTTATCTATGTCGTGATCTTTTTTCATGACTTGTTTACGAGTGGCGTGCAATGAAGAAAGATAAGCCGCGTTACCGGTGGGTACAAGCTAGATACAGTTGGGTTGGCTTGTTCAGTAAAAAGCATCGTTACCGGTGGGTAGAGGATAGATACAGTTGGGTTGGCTTGTTCAGTAAAATGCAGCACCGAAAGTTTCCGGCGGTTTTGTTCCCTGCCGACCCTAGACCTATAAAGATTCGCCCGTCTAGCTTCCCCTATATACCTTACCAGTCTTCACCAAGGTATAAAGCAAAAGCAGGCTTCTGCGAAAAGTGCGAAGACTATGACATGTACTGTATCTGCGATGAAACATAAACCCCGTTACCGTTGGATCGAGTCGCATGGGGCGTGGCTGAAGAACACGCGACGGCCTGATCGTTTCATACACTGGCCGCTGTGGCTATTTCCTCTTGAATTAATAATCAATCTGCCGCCATCAAAGTACGCGCAGCTAGTCTCATCAGATCCAAAGAATTGCTCGGTCTGCCTCCGTTACCTTGCCTACTGTGAGTGTTGGAATGCTTCCACAACTGAGAATACGCACTGAATTTTCCTTCCGCGAAACATTCGCGCCCGTCAATCGAGTTGTTGAACGCCTGAAGCAGATCGGCGCCCCCGGCGCCGGCATCGTCGACGGCGGCACGTGGGGCCACGTCCGGTTCGCGAAGGCGATGGAAAAAGCGGGCATGCAACCGTACTTCGGTACAGAGCTGGCCGTAGAGAAACCGGACGGCCGAAAGCCGCTCGCGTGGTTTCTGGCGAACGACCTGCCGACGTTCTACCGATTCAGCAGCGCCGCGCGGCGCCCTGGCGCCGACGTGGAAGCTTTGGCGGCGGAATGCGAAGGCGTTTTGATTCGATTCGCTGGCGCGGCCCTCACGGACCCGGAAACGTTCGATTACGTTGACCTGCAGCCCGCGAGCCCGTTCGAGCAGCGGCAACGCCTGAAGCTGGCCGCGCGAACCGGAAAGCCTATCGTGCTGACCGGCGACAACGCCTACGCGGCGCCGAGTGATTACGATGCATACATGGGCATCTGCGGCCGTGAGAAGACGACGCCACAGCACATCCTCGCGCCGGAGGAGTTCCGCGCTCAATTCAAAATCCTGAGCGATGACCAGTACGCGGAAGCGATCCGCAACACTTGCGAGGTGGCCAAGCATTGCGCCACCTCGCTGCGTAAGGCGCCGCTGATTTCCGTCGAAGGCGATTTGCAGACACTGGCCTACGCGGGCCGCGACCGTCGTTTGCGCCTTGGTCATCTGAAGTCATGGACGGTTCAATACGAAGAGCGCTTAGAGCGCGAACTGCAGTTGATCGAGCAAAAGAACTTCAGTAGTTATTTCATTGTGGTGGCTGACCTGATCAATTGGGCAAAACAGCGCATGCTCGTTGGTCCTGGCCGCGGATCGTCGGCCGGTTCGTTGCTGTGCTATTGCATCGGAATCACGGAGGTTGATCCGATCCCGCACGGGCTTTTGTTCGAGCGCTTTATTGACGTGACTCGCGCCGACTTGCCTGACATTGACATCGATTTCAGCGATACGAAGCGTGAGCAGGTTTTTGAATATCTCGCCGATAAATACAATAAGCAAAACGTTGCGCGCCTTGGAAATATCAATACGCTCAAGCCAAAGTCAGCGCTGGCCGAAGTCTGCAAGCGATTCCAGATCCCCGACCACGCGAAACATTCAATCGCCAACGTTGTGGGCGATACGTTCGTCGGATCGGGTGACAGTCTTTTCGGCAACGTGATCAAAGATGCGTTAGAGAACTCAGAGCCTGGGCGCGCGTTCACTGACTCTTATCCGGTGGCCGCTGGCATCCTGCCGCGCGTCGAGAACCATACATGGCACACGGGCGTCCACGCTGCCGGCGTGCTCGTTTGTAATGATCCGGTGACAGAGTATTGCACCGTCACCGGCGAAGGCATCGCGCAAATTGACAAGCCAGACGCGGAATATTTGAATCTGCTTAAGATTGATGCGCTGGGCTTGCGAACCCTAGGCATCATTGAAGATTCTGGAGTAGTGACAGGAGAGGAACTTTATGCGCTCAAATTGGACGACTCTGAAGTATTCCGTATCTTTAATGAAGGCAAGTTCAGCGGCATCTTCCAATTTGAAGGCAGCACCCAACGCACAATTACCAAAGCCGTCGACGTTAAAGACTTCGGGATGTTGGATCACCTTACCGCGCTTGCGCGCCCAGGTCCGTTAGGCGCTGGCGCTGATCAACGATACATCGAGCGCAAGAACGGGCGCGAAAGACCGTCATACGCACATCCAGCATTGAAACCAATTCTAGGCGATACCTTGGGGCTTGTTCTGTATCAAGAGCAGGTCATGCGCATCGTTCGAGAGATAGGGAATTTCAGTTGGGAAGAAACGTCAGCAATTCGCAAAGCTATCTCACTGCGCAAGGGCGCCGAGTTTTTCTCCAAGGTTATCGATAAATTCATTGAAGGCGCCGCAGCTCATGACATCGACCGCAAGGTAGCGCGCCAGATGTTTGAAGACCTGCAATCGTTCGGCGTATACGGCATGAATAAATCGCACACTTGCGCTTATGCCGTTATCAGTTATTGGTGTGCCTGGATGAAGCGCTACCATCATCTTGAGTACGCCGCCGCGTGCTTGAGATCTGCGAAAGACGAGGATCAGACATACTCAATCCTTCGTGAGCTGGCCGCCGAAGGCGTTGAATACACCGCGTTCGATCTGGAGCGCTCGCAACTGCATTGGTCGGTGTCGACGGACGGTAAGCTAGTCGGAGGCTTTCAAAATCTCGTGGGCTTCGGTCCTGCAAAGTCAGCTGCAGCGGTAGAGGCTCGCGACGCAGGGAAGATTCCGCCAAAGATGCTTGAGCGAATCAATAAAGCAGAAATTCGTTATGCGCAATTGCGCCCGATTCAAGCGGCTTATGGCGATATCATTCGCAATCCGGAGTTGCACGGTTGCCGCCCCGGTTCGGAGGTTTGCTTTATTGAGCAATTGCCCGATAGCGGCAGTGTGTTGCTGATTGCCAAGCTTGTGAAAAAGAAGCTGGGCGACCTAAACGACGCCTTTCGAGTGCAGAAGCGCGGGCGCATGGTGCGCGGTCAATCGATCTTTGTAGATTTGACCGTTGTGGATGACACCGGCGGGCCGCTGCTGTGCCGAATTGATCGTGATGCGTTTGACCTTTTTGGCCGAAAGGCTTTCAGCAATCTGCAGACCGATGACGTTCTCATGATTCGCGGCGAGCGAATCCCCAATTTCAATATGGTGAAAGTCATTCGCGTAAAATGTTTGAATAACCCAGAGGCGTTATGAGAAAGAAAGAGCAAAGGCTGTGGGATCGCATGAGGCGGAATATATCCATGCGAATGGAACGCATAGAAAACATTGCCGGCGTGGGGACGCCTGACGTTTTCCTGCTCTCGGATCGCACGGGCCGCTTGCATCCGGTCGAGTTAAAACAGGTTGAGAAATGGCCAACGCGCATCACTACGCGCGTCCTTGGCAATGAAGGCTTAAATCAGGATCAAAAGAACTGGCATCTGGACTACAACCAGCGCGGTGGAACAAGCTTTATTCTTGTCGGTGTTAATTTAGACACTTTTCTTTTTCACGGTCGCACGCACGACCAAATCAATGAATTTACATTTTACGGCTTTCAAGAGTACAGCTTGTGTCATGGCTGGTCTTCGATTTCTAAGTATCTGAGGGAATTTGATGAAAACTGAACCGATGAGCCAACAACGCACCGCGCGTAAAAAGATGCGAGGCGAAAAAGGCTATGCGCTATTCATGGAGCAAGGCACTGGTAAGACATGGTGCCTGCTGGCCGATGCGGAGGAAATGTATAACGCCGGCCTGATCGACGCCATGTTTGTTTTGACCCTCAAAGGCGTGCATACCAATTGGGTACGCCGCGAGATTCCGACGCACCTTGAGGTCGCGCACATAGCGCGAGCATGGCCATCAGGCAGTAAGACAGTAAAGAACATGCGCAAGGTTGAACAGATTTTCGCTGCGCGCGGTTATGGGATGCCTGCGCCGCTTCGTATTCTCACCATGAACTTTGAAGCGCTACTCACCAAAGACGGATTTGCATTCGCTCAGAAGTTTCTGCAGCTAACACGCGCCGTTTTTATTTTGGATGAAAGCGAGCGCATCAAAAATCCAACCAGCAAAACGACCAAAGCTGTAATGGAGCTGCGCAAGCTGGCCGCGTACGCGCGCATTGCCACGGGCACGCCGATGGATGTCCCGGTCGATATCTTTCAACAGATGCAGTTCCTGGAGGAAGGTTGCCTAGGGACAAACAGCTATCGCGCATTCGTTGCTGAATTCGCGCATCTGGAGGACATGAACAGTCGCCAGATGCAAGGACTGATCAAGAAAAATCCGCGTATGGTTCACGCGCAGATCGTGAAGACGGATTACAACGGCTGCAAAATGTGGCGCAACCTTGACAAGCTGCGTGACATGGTGCTCAAAAAAGCATTCCGAGTTCGCAAGGAGGACTGCCTAGATCTGCCGCCGAAGGTCTACAAAAACCACTACTTTACGTTGGAACCGGCACAGCGAAAAGTGTATGACCTCATGGCCACACAGGCCCGAATCGAGCTGCAAGAGGGCGAGCAAACCGCCGTGCATCGCCTGTCGGTCTACACGAAGCTACAGCAGATCACGAGCGGTTACGTCATCGTGCCAAGTCAGCGGGTCGGCATGCCCGCGACGCTGCAATACCTGGGCGAAAATGCGCGATTGACTGCGCTGATGGAGCTATTGACAACGCTGCAGGGTTCAACGATCATCTGGGCTCGATTTCGAGAAGAAATCGAAGCGATAACGCGAGAATTGAAAAAGGCAAATCTGACTTATTGTGAATACCACGGCGACATCAAAGCGGCAGAGCGCGAAAAAGCGATTGACGGTTTCCAGTCTGGCGCGTTTCAGGTCTTTGTCGCCAATGCAGCGGCCGGCGGCGCCGGCATCACGCTTACTCGCGCGCAAAACGTCATTTACTTTTCCAACACTTTCCGCTACCGCGAGCGCGCCCAGTCTGAGGACCGGCCGCACCGAATCGGCCAGACCAAAACGGTGTTCTATATCGATCTGGTCGCCGAGGAAACTATCGACGAACCCATCGCCGCCGCGCTCCAGCGCAAGGGCCAGAATGCCGGATTGGTGTTGGGTGATCGAGTCGATGTGACCGGCGATGACCTTCTCGACAAGTTTATTTTTGATTCTTTGATTTCTGATAAGGACCAGAGTGCTTATGCAAATGCATACGAGAAAATGCTTCGCCCCGCAGATTCCATCGCGGTTTGACCGTGGAAGTGGTCTGTGGGTGCCTACCATCAACATGGCGCCCGCGCGCGAACATGGCGAGCTTATCGAGCTTTTGCCGCCCGAGGCGTCGCGGATGAGCATTGCGCCGTTGATGGCGGCGCTGCGTGAACGTATGGACAATGAATTTAACGACGGCGATTACATGATTGCGGTCGGCGACCCGTCCATCATCGCAGCGGCGTGCATCATCGCGGCCCGAAAGTCCGGCGGCATCATGCGAATTCTGCGTTGGGATCGTCAAACCTCGTCATACATGCTGGTTGAGGCGCGGCCATGAACGAGATTACAGAAAACTTTATTGACGAGATTGCGCAGGACGCAGCCCCTGCCGAAGTGTCTGCCGTGAGCTTGGCCGAGATGATTGATACGGCCGAGCGCATGCGCTCAGAAGAGGCAGAAGTAGCGCGGCTTACAGCGGAGTTGAAAGAAGCGGCTGCAAAGCTGCAGAAGACTCAGACCGAGGATTTGCCTACGATGATGCTTGCATCGCGCATGCTCGCATTTAAATTGCTAGATGGCGGATCAATGGAGCTGCGTCCTGACCTTCACTGCGCGATCACTGAAGCCAATAAGCCCCTTGCGTTCAAATGGCTGGAGACAACCGGCAATGGCGGAATCATCAAAACCGCTGTAGTCACCGAGTTTGATCGTGACGAGCATGAGAAAGCGAACGAGTTCATAGAAAAAGCTCAAAAGCTGATCCCTGATAGGCTGGTAGAGCTGAAACAGGGCGTACATGCGCAAACGCTTAAAGCATTTGTCAAGGAGCAGCGCGCAAAGCCGGGCAACAAATTCCCGGACGAGCTTTTTAGCGTGCATCCGTTCAATAAAGCTGTATACGTGCCGCCGCCGAAAAAGCGGGCACGTAAGGGTTAACGTCCATCGGTACGATACCGATATAACTTGTGTCAATTGAGGATTGTTAGAAATGGCTAAGGCAAAGACCACAACCAAAGAAACCACCGCAGCCGGCGAGCCGACGAGCGAGAACACCGCGCTGGCGCATCGTCAGACCACAGCGCTTGCCGCTGCCGCCGATTTCGGCGACTTCGCAGCCGATGCCGGCATTGGCTTGGAAAACGCGGACGCTGATTCTTTTGCGATTCCGTTCCTGTCGGTGATTCAGAAGGGCTCGCCGCAGGTCGACGAGACCCACCCCAAGGCCGCGTTGGTCGACGGCGCCAAAGCCGGCATGTTCTGGAACAACGTGAGCCAGAAGTTTTTCGATGGGAAGACCGGCGTTCGGTTCGTGCAGGCAGCATTCCGTCGCGTGTTCATCCGTTGGGGTTCGGAGGCGAGCGGCGAAGGGTTCAAGGGCGAATTGTCCGTGGAAACCGTCAAACAGATGATTGATCGCCGCGAAGCTCAGCCGATCGGCAATCGCCTTTACGTCACTTTGCCCGATGGCACGGTTGACGAAGAGCGTAGCGACCGTCTTTCTGATACGCGGAATCACTTCATTCTTGTTGACGACGGCACCGGCAATTGGACTCAGGCGCTGTGCTCGCTTAGCTCCACTCAGATCAAACAGTCGAAGCAACTGATTGCAGCGCTGGCCGATGTTCGCTTCACCACTAGCGAAGGCAAAAAATTCATGCCGCCGACGTTCGCGAATGTCGTACGCGCCACCACGGTTCCCGAGTCGAATGACGAGGGGTCATGGTATGGCGTGCGCTTCAAGGTTGAGGATGATCTGCGCAACGTTCTGGATGGCGCCGAGGTGTACAAGGCTGCGAAGGCGTTTCATCAGCAGATCGTGGCCGGCGAAGTAACGGTCAAGTACGAAGGGCCCCGCGGCGAAGACGCTGCGCCGGCAGGCTTCTAACTCTCACGGGCCCGCCCCTACACGGGAGGAAATGACCTGCCGGGCAGCGTCGCTGACGCCCCGGCCGGGCCCACCTTCGAGATATCATGAAAGATCAGAACGGCAACGAGTACAGCTTTACAGCTTCCAAGGAATTTTCTTGGGGCGTTGCGCGAATCATTAACGAGGGGGCCGCACTCGGCTTCGTCATGTGGTATCGGAAACGCGCTCACGCTTCGGCGTATGCGCGTGATGTGCTCAAAAATTCATACGCAATTATCCGAGGTTGGGAACTATGAGAATTCTAATTCTGGCGAGCAGCTTACTATCGGTCGCGGCATTCGCGGGTGCCCCGTCCGACCCGCCAGCAACGTACGTAGAGCGCTCCGTACAGCTCCAGGGGCAACAGCAGGCACAAGCCGCCGAGGCCGCAGCGGACGCGAGCGCCCGTTCTGCGTCCAATTCGAGCGCTACCGGAGGCGATGCGACGGGCGGCGCCGCCGACGCCCGCTCAAATCAGGCCGTCAGCCTCAATACCGCCGCGCAGGTTGGGCTTTTGTACCTTCCGGCCGTCATTCCCCCGGCATGCGGCGCGGCCGTCTCAGCGGGCCACAGCAACACGCACAACGCAACGGCGCTAGGCGTGGCCTGGACCACGGAGCGGTGCTGGTCTGTCGTGGTCGCGACCGATTACGAGCGCATGGGGGATTACGAGACCGCTTGCGAATTGCGCAAAGACGTGGTAAGGCGCCAGCTGAAACGCCTAAAGCGAAAAGTCGATTGCGCTCAGGTCGCCGCCTCGATTCGCGCGAGCCTGGAAAAGCAATCGAGCAGCGCCGCCCTTGTGCCGCCCGAACTGGATTCGCGGTATGTGACGCAAGAGCATCTGCGCCGAGCATTTGAAGCGGCACAGAAGAAGTAACCGATACGATTTAGCGCGCGTACCGGGACGCCTAGCATCGGTCCCTCGGTGTCAAGGCACCTTCACCCGGTACGCGCGCGACCTAGAAAGGAGATTTTTCAATGGCGAATGTTATCGACCAGATCAGCCGAGAATCTGTGCTGATGTCTCAATTGGCGCGCGAGTTAGATAAATATTCATGGATGAAGCTTCGCGCAAATGATTTATTGAAAGAAGGTCAACTACCGACCCTTACCGTCGATTGGCGCTCCGGTTCATCACTACCAGGGCACCACGAACTTGCTAAGGAAGTTTCGGCGGTAGCATTGAGCATGTTCCCGGTTCTTGTGCAAAATGCCTTGGAGCGCGCCGAGCAACGCATTGCTCGTTGCCGGCAAGCACTGGAGCATTTCTATGCGACAGGAGAATAAGCCACGCAAAATGTTTTGCTGGCAGTGCGGGCGTTCGCTTTGCTATGTCAATGGAGCGCCCGTTTTTAAGCTCGTCACGTTGCCGGGTGGCAATCAGGTCAAAGTACATCGGCAGTGTGAAAGCAGCGCCGTCAATTACCAACGTTTCGACACAACGCCCGAGCCGGGCGAATACTATCCACGCAAGAGAGGTCAAATAGAATGAATTTTGGACGACTGGCAATGGAGATGCTCGAAGGATTGGATACGACCATCAGTGCTTGCCATGACGCATCCGTCAAGGGCGGTTGGTGGCATGATCCGATCACCGGGGAACCGCTCAAACGGAACAAAGGCGAAATGATTGCGCTGATTCACTCGGAGCTGAGCGAAGCGTTGGAAGGCGCTCGCAAAGATACGATGGATGACCATTTGCCACATCGTAAATCCGAAGAGGTCGAAATGGCTGACGCTGTAATCCGAATCTTCGACTATTGCAAAGGTCACGGGCTTGACGTTGCGTCTGCACTGATTGAAAAGCTTGCTTACAACGCACATCGCGCCGATCATAAGCCCGAGAATCGCGTCAAGGCTGGCGGCAAGAAGTTCTGAGGAGAATTTAATTATGGCTGTTTTGCCTTTGTTGTTTTTCATCATTGGGATTGTTTTGATTTTCTTGAGCCGAAAGGTTTTCAAAGAAACGCGAGCGAAGCCCAACCATGGTTGGGTTGATTATTGCTTTCCGGTGATGATCTTCCTTTTCGCAATTCTATCTATCATCGTCGGTCTCGCCGCTTTGTTAGCTTAGAATTTCGTCTGACCGGATGCGATGGATTCAATGTACGCTTCCATCGCATCCGCATACTCATTGCATGCAAGGACCTGCGCGGCCTGACGATCGGCAATCCGGGTCATTTCGACGAGGTCGGGCGCAATGTCTCGCGAAGGCGCTGCAGAAAGTTCGTCTCCTGCGGCGCTTGCTTGATGATCGCGGGCGGCGCTGGCGGCATCGGGCACACTGCCGGGCGCTGTGACGCACACCCTGACAGGACCAATGTCAGCCAGAGCGCTCCGATACCGTTCTTCGAGTAGCCTTTCGCGGCGCGCCGCGGCCTCGTTGATTTGTCTTTCGCTCTCGACGCTGTCACGTTCCACCTCTCTGACATATTCGAGCTGTTTGACCAGCGCGGCTTGCGTGCGCTTCGTTATTTTCTCGGTGGCATAGTTGTATCCAAAGACCCATGAGAGAACAACGCTCGCCCCGAAGGCCGCTGCAATTAATCCAGTCCGTTCAAGCACAAGCTCTGCTCCGATTGACGACGGATGACCAAGCCGCGAAGCTCGCGACCGCCCGCCTTGGTCCAGTATGGAAGCTGATTGCACGCGCCTTTGATGTCGCCGGCTCGTAATCGAGTCAGCATGGTACTGTGGCGCCCGCTCTTGAGATATACGAAGCCATCCTTGACGCCCGGGCCACCGGGGCCTACGTTGTAGATGAAACTCAGGAACGCCGCGTGCGCTTCGTGGCTCATTTCGTCCTTGACGTGATCCGGAACCCAACGCTGGAACGTATCGTCAGCTTCGATGATCGCGGCCAGCGTCTTGGCGTCGCAGTCCGCATCGGTGGCGATATCGCCGAGCTTGACGCCTTGTGTCCAGCCCTCACAGATCGTTGGGATTCCAATCGGGTCAACGTAGGCGACGAGCGAGCGGCCCTCAAAGTATCCTACGACGGTTGCGGCAATGCCTGCCGCGCCAACCGCTCCGAGGGCCGCCAACCGGCCGGCAAGGGGTCTAGGCTGCGTCACTTTTGTCCTCCATTATCGCTCGCATCCTGGCCCGATGCTCAAGGCGCCGCCATTCGTGTTCTTCGGTCTCACGTAAATGGCGGCGGCGCGCGAAAAAGTAATTGACCAGGAAACCGGCAATCGTGAAAAACACGCCGATGATGATCGCCGCATCGGCCGACGCCAACCAACCGTAGATAGCAGCGAGCATGCCGCCGTAGGTTGTCCCTGACCCAACTGTCGAAGCTGCTTTATCCACTTTTGCCGCCGTCAAATCATGTGTTACAAAATGCTGCCTGAGTCGCATGACATAATCCTCGCGCGTCCTGGGGTTGCAGTGACAACGCGGGCCACACGGTTCAGGGTCCCGGCCAGCATATTACTGATTTTTACGCTTGCTCCAATAGCGCAACTCGACGGCGCAAATTCTGGATTTCCTTGACCAACATGGGAATCAGCGAGCCCGGATCGAGCGCCCAGGGCTGATCAGGGTTTTCCTCAGTAGGCTGTTGAATGACGGCATGCGGCGCGATCATGTTCAGCTGTGGCGCGAGAAAGCCAAAGGGCACGTGCCCTTTCCCGTCCTTCCAATCGAATGCGACCACGTTCATTGCGTCGATATGCGCGCCCGCATCCATCGTTGACGCTTCAATGTTTTCTTTCAAGCGCGGATCGGACGGACTTGCTGTGAGCGGGACGTTGTTGATGTACAAACCATGTGCGTTCAACGTGCCGCCGCCGCGCAAGCCACCGGTCGGCGTGCCGATGGCGGCGCCAGTCGCACAGATAACCTGGAAAAAGCCGCCGTCAACAAGTAGGCCCCAACCGCCCGCGCCGCCAATTTGAACATGCGCGCCATAGACGCCGCCCGCTTGCCCGTTGCCAAAGAAACCTCGAAGCGTTCCATTGCCATCATTCATTTGAATGATGCCAGTTGTAGTTGTGGTGGGTGGTGGATAGATACGGACACTAGCGCTATTGCTCGATGCTTCCGTCAGTTTGATTGCAAATGAAGTAGTCAATACAATAGGAATGAACCCGCCTTCTGCGCGTTCCTCAAGCGTTGTCACATCGTCTTCTAGCGCTTCAATCAAACCATTGAACTTGAGAAAAGCAGCGCGCGGAGTCTCGCCGCGTCTGCCTCCTGGCTGTGGCGTGTCAACGTCAACCACAAATGCATCATAATCAGCCATCTTCTTAACCCTCTTCCGGTGTTTCTGGTTTGACCCTGACAGTCACACCATCAGCATCAATAAAATTTCTCGTCGGGTCCGTTTCGACTTCAATCATTGCTTCCCAAGGAAACATTTCAGGCTTGGGCTGATCTTCATCCGAGAGAATGACACAGCAACGGATCACGCCGGTCGCTGGATTGAAAACTGTGTATGGATATTGTTTCATGGCTACTTTTTGTTTTGAAAAATCTTGAAGTAAACAGCTGGCGCAACGATGGATAACGCCGGGTTAGGAGGTCTGCTTACCTTAATACGATAGGTAATCACTCCCACCCCGGGATTATCAAAAAACTCAAATCTGGAGTTATCTCGATCATAGCCAGAGCGTAAAACTTCTGTCTCAACGCTTCCGACGACCCGATAAATATGAATCAATTTGCCATTAAAATCACCTCGCCAAATAGGCGGATTATAATCAGACAAAAGGAATGATAGAGAAACGACAGTCCCGGTTGAATTGATAGCTTGAGAAAAAATAGTTATTTCAAATGGCCCAACGGGATTTTCCGGATCATATCCAGGAATATTAGGTACAGCGCCCAACGCCTGCGATGCCACAATCATCGTGGTCACTGCGCCGTCGGCGATCTTGATCGTGTTGACAGACAAGTCCTGAATAAAGGCTGTGCGGAGGAACGCCGTATCATTGGCCACGTCAAAAACGAACGGAGTGTGAAGCGTGCCGTTCAGATTGTTAACAAAGGCGATGGTGTCAGCCATCATGATAATTTCAGATCGCGGCGAACCGTCTTCACCAATAGCGGCGCCGAGAGCGACGCCAGTTTGCACCACGCGACCGTCTCCGCGAACCTCCGCTTTAATCTGATACGTAGCTCGCAAGCCTGTATCCAAGTCAACGACAGCTTCAGCGGTTTCCTCAACTACCGCTTCCATATCTTGGACTTGGGCGGCAACCGTCACTTGATTGCGAGCAAGGGCCGACGTTGCGTTGGCCTGCACAATTTGCTCTTCACGAATGCCGGCAATTGATTCTCCATACTGAGCGCCTATAGAGCGAATCTTTCTCGCTTGCCGAAGGTCGCCCTCGTTGATCATGCTGGTATATGTGACGGTGCCAACAAATGTTTCTTCCCCGTCTTCATCGCCGGCATACCATGTCCCCTCGCCGTCGCCGGCCAGCAATCCTTGCATTTCCTCAATGATGCCTTCGGCCGCATCGCCGGTGATCTCTTCGATCAAACCGGGAGCAAGGTGACTTTCATTAATCTGACCTTCGAGGTATTCAAGAATGGTGTCTGGGTCCTGATCAGGTTGCCCATGAACGCCAGCTGATGTTTCAAGCGGAAACCACGGGCCAGCTAGACCATTCTTATCAATGATCCGGCCCCAAAACCACATCTCAGTCGAATAGCCCAGCCCGAAAAGTGTATATGTATTGGTAGGATATGACGCCTCCGTCAACAGATAGGAGGCGTCAAAGTCATTCGTCAGACTGGCGCGAAGCTGTACCTTTTCAAAAATGTTTCGTCCAGGCGGATAGGCCCAGTCGAGGCGAATGGCCATAACTAGGCCTGTGGCTGTCAGCGTAGCAAGGGCCGGGGGCTCGCCCACGATGCCATCGAGCGGCGTCACTACCGAATACACCCACGGGCTGGCAATATCAAAAGAGTTCAGCGCTCGCACGCGAGCCTCATAATCGCCAGCGTAGATATCCTGCAATTCAACGTTCAGTGAACCGGTTCGCGGCAACCGCACCCACTCGTTGTTATTGCGCCTCCATTCAATCTCATACTGTACGGCGTCCGGCGCCGCCTCCCATGCAATCACGCCAGTCGTGCGTGCGATGCCTTGAGAGATGATCGAAAAACTAGTGATTGTGACATTGGTCGGCGGCGCCTGAACTCGTGCAGGAATGACAGTCACCGGCAAGGGCTCTAGGCGCGTGCCGTGGTCGATAGCGTCATACTTTCCAGGATGATGAGCAATCGCCTGAATCTGAAACTCGATTCCGGTCACTTCGCGCACGGAAATCACTCGGAAGTATTGCGCGACCAAGTCTTCAGCGTCGATCAGCCATTGACCTTGAACAGTCGGCGGCGTAGTAAATGGAACAGTCACAGTGACAACGCGGCCAGCTCGCGACAGTACGGTACGAGTCTGCAGCGTTCCATCAGGCAAAGTCGCGGTAAACTGGCCGCCCGGTGCAATCTCGCTGTCGCGATCAATGGTCACGGTAGTGGTGGTCGACGCAATGACGATGCCGCCCAGGCTGCGACCGGCGCGATGCTTGTCAGCGATGCGGATGATATTGCCCGGTTGCGGAATGACACCGTCCAGGCCCACGGTGAAGCCGACGCCGCCCGTTTCCATCAGGCTCGTCAACAAGATGTAATTGCCTACGCGCTGCGCTTGGCTGCGAGACGTACATCCGAGCGGCGACACCGTGATTTTCTGCACGCCATAGCGCCGGATGCCTTCGTCATTTTCTACCGGCTCAACTTTCGCGCGCGAGAAGTCATCCGGATCGTTCCAGGAAACAAGCGCAACGGTCTTTCGGTTATGTCGAGGCGAGCCGGTATATTCAAACCTTCCGCCTTTGACTTTGGCGTTGGTGTACATATAGACTGGATCGGTAGGCATATCCGCGCTGGTGTAAATAAGCCCGGATCCCCAATAGAGAATGCCGCGAAAGATCGCCGCGAAGTCCTGCATAACCTTAAGCGCTTCGGCCGCCTTCTGCAGATACACGTTGCACACAAAGCGCGGTTCCATGCCGCCATTTCCATCAGGCACAAGCTCGTCACAATACCGCCCGATCTGATACAAAACGTATCTATCCAGCATTGCGGGCGTTACCATCTCCCCCAGGCCATAACGATCTGACATCGCCATGTCATAAAGGACCCAGGCAGGGTTGTTAGAGAAGCCGCGAATAAATTGACCGTCCCATGTGCCGGTATAGGTGCGCGTTACCGGGTCATAGTTGGACGGAATGCGAATGAACAAGCCGCCCCACTTATACGCGCGCGTGGGAATGCTGCTGAACTGCTCGGCATTGATCTGAATACCAACCAATGCGGAATTGGGATAACGCAGTTTTGCGTCGATCACTTCGGTGATTGACTCGACAACGGTTCGATTCTGTAGGGCCGAATCCGTTGAATCCGGCGTCAATCTCACCACACGAACCGTCCACCCGGTTGTAGCTGGCGGCAGTTCAACGCGATGCGTCCGGACGTAACCTGTCGTATTCTTGCCATTAAATGCGCTGATGACCGCCTGCGTAAATGCGCCGCCATCGGTTGACAGATCAATCCTGTATGCCACGTATGCGCCCGTCCGGTCTCCGTTCTCCGTGTTGACGCGCATCAATGTCGGCGTACCGATCATGATGCGAACGGCCGATAGCTGCGTATTGGTGATGGAGCGATTCCACGGCGTTGTCGTGGTCAGCTCAACACCAACCGGCGTTGTCGCTTCAATGGATGGAAAGCCGGGAATGTGCGACTGGTCCTGCGTGCCATGCCGATGGTCGACCATGACCTGTTGAAAGTTCATCGTCCCGTCAGCATTCTGGAGCGGCGTGCCGTCCAAATAAATGCACTGCTCAGCAATGCCGTTAATTGGACCATACATTTCGCCCTCGCCAAGAAGGTCGACAATCTTTGCGAAAGATCGGCTTTTTAGGGAATCTGGCTGCTCGACAGGAGGCGTTGGCTGCTTTCCGCCTTTTCCACCACCGCCCGCACCTTGGATTTCAGCAGTCATTACATTTTTTCCTCACTGTACACGCCGGCAGAAATGACTGCAGAACCAATCGGCAGAGAGCCATACAACACGGGCACGGGATTTCCTTGCGCTGTAGTGTTGGTGACTCCGTTCAAATGGTACGAAGTGCCGTTGTCTACTGAATCAACGCCGGTCAACCCTTTGTCGACGGGCATCATTAATTGAGAAGCGCCAGTAACCAAAAGCGTCACGCCCAGACCAAAAGCCATAGCGCCGCCGATACCTGAGAAGGTAAGGCCGCCCGCCAAGCTCAGCGAGGCGCCACCGGTGAAGAAAGCCGCTGCAATGATCACTACGCCGAGCAACACGTTAACCCAGCCGTTACTACCTGAACCTTGAATCACCGGCGCGATGTGAATGGTCATCGCCTCAGCGGGTGCGTGAAGCATTTCCAGGGAAACGCTACGCGCGCCGTCGAAGCAGACATACCCTACTCCGCGCTCTTTGCTGCTGATCAATTCAGTTTCAAAGCCCTTGACCATTGTGCACAGTGCGCGAATCGCTTCAGCGGGGGAGGCGCATACGAAATGATGCTCGCGCCCAAAGAGCGCGCCTAGTCGACCATGTAAGCGAATTTTGCGAACGACATCCGCCACGATTAAACCCTCGAATGATGGCGCACAATTGCGCGCGTGATCTTTTGCCAAAAACCGCCATAGATTACACGTTCTGACAGCCGATTCGACACGTGATGCAGCATTGCGTCCGGTACGGCAATCAGGTCTGGCCGTTCCTTGAGCTTTTCATTGCCAAGGAATACCGCGCCGTGGTTGGTTATATTGGAGCGGTACTGCATGAGGATCACATCCCCGTACTTCGGCCCGTCGTTGACTTGTCTAAAGCCTGCGCGCTCAAAGTTCGATAGATAAAGCTCTTCTCCTCGCTCCCAAAATTTATCCGTGCGGGGGAAGTCTTCAAGAATCACGCCCAGCTCGCGCGCGTAAAAGTCTCTCACCAGACCATAGCAATCGAGCGAGCCGAAGTGAAAAGGACGGCCAACCAGCGGCGCCACGTATCCACTCGGTGAAAACTCGACCCACTCTGAGGCGTAGGGCTGGCCGGCGTCGGGATCTTCATGAATCGACACGATGATCCAGGGAAGCCCAGTAGCCTCGCACGCGACCAGATCGGCGGCAGAGGGGCGCGCCGCTTCATTGACGTGCGAATGAACGACGGCCACGACTTCGCCTTGCATCTCAGCAGCGGCATAGTCTTCTGCTGAAATTATAAATTGGTCATGGTTTGTCGCTTGGTTCTTCGTGGCAATGTATCGCGGCTTGTTGCCACACGAAACAATCAGGCCGCACGCCTCACCAGGAAACGTTGTCATGGCGTGCGTTTCAATATGATTTTTCAGCTTTTCGGTGAGGATGCTCATCGTGTTCTATCCGCTGCAGGGAAGCCACCATAGGGAATCTCTTCATTTTCGCCAAATCGCTTTTTGCAATCTGACAATCGACCGCCGCAGCGGTCTAGTGTTGGATCAGTTACCGGGTCGCCATTCTTATCAAACATTGCAGATCCGGTGTAACCGCAGTATGGGCCACGGTAGCCGCCCTTCCATAACCAGCCACAAAGACCGGCAACAATTTCTCT
>Ga0182745_1000330_pt1 | contig 55788 bp, 52 predicted proteins | sample eDN3rd30CKraftBY_FD_128523 | JGI IMG/M metagenome (GOLD analysis project Ga0182745, IMG submission 128523) | Enriched backyard soil microbial communities from Emeryville, California, USA - eDNA 3rd pass 30_C Kraft BY (version 2) (version 2) | ecosystem: Environmental > Terrestrial > Soil >... | reverse complement strand
GCAACATCTTGGTGGCTTTGTGTCTTTGTGCGAAAAACAAACTGGCGCCGGCTTGGCCGGATAATGCCGGGCCATGGATGCTGAAACAAGTTCAGCATGACGTGATTTTGAACGGCAGCTTCCACCCCAGAGCCGACCTCCTCGCTTGCATTTGCAATCCATATGATCGCCGATCCAGAGGGGGCGCAAACCGCTCTGGATTGCTTCGTCGCTCCGCTTCCCGCAACGACGAGGTCATGCCGTGTCATGCGGCTCTATAATCCCGCCCTATAATCCCGCCTTGTCGAAGACATGCCCCTCGGGATCGAGGTCGCGCAGGTCGCTGCCGCGCGTCTCGCGGCCGTGGCGCGCGACGAGGATCAGCGACAGGGCGGTCGGAACGGCGATCATCAGCGCGCTGACGGCGAGAGTCGGGATGATCGCGAGGATCGCGAGCGCCTGGGCAAAGACGCCGCCGAGCTTGCTGCACGCCGCGACCCAGCCGGTCGCGCGGCCGCGGATGCGCAGGGGAAAGCTTTCGGCGCAATAGGGCAGGATCATCGCGATGATGCCGTTGCTGCCGACGATCAGCAGCGCGACCGGCAGCACCGGGCTGGCGCCGCGGGTCAGCGCGAGCCAGAGGACGCCGGCAAGCCCGAGCAGCGTCACCGCGATCGACGCCAACACCGAATATTTGGTGCTCCACGCGCTGTAGATCCACGCGACGAGGAAGACCGTGGGAAGCGCGATCAGCGCCGAGGCGGCGAGGAGCCGGCTCGACACCTCCATGCTGTAGCCGCGCGCGACCAGCTCGACCGGCAGCCACAGCAGCAGCCCGAAATTGACGAGACCCCAGCAGATGGCGGTGAGGCTGAGCGCGATCAGCTTGGCGGTCTGAGCGCGTCCGACGGGCGCCGAGGCCACCGTCCGCGCCGGAGCGCCTTCGACCGGAGCGAGGCGGCGCACTCCCGACCCGAAACGGTCCATCACGCGCTGCGCCTCCGCCGTCCGCCCGCGCGCGACCAGGAATTTCGCCGATTCGGGGATGAAGGCGCCCAGAAGCACCAGCAGAAGGCCGCTCGGCAGGTTGGCGAGCCACAGGCTGCGCCAGCTGAAGATCGGCTCGAGCCAGACCGCCATCAGGCTCGCGGCGGCATAGCCGCCGACTGCGCCGAGGCCGCCGACGAGGACGAGGCTCCAGCCGCGATGGCGGCTCGGCATCATCTCGGCGAGCAGCGCATAGGTCACGGGCAGCATTCCGCCCGCCGCCGCGCCCATCAGGAAGCACATGCCGACGTTCCACGCGAGCGAGGGCATCGCCCCGCAGATCGAGGTGCCGACGAACATCACCGCCGACAGCATGATCGACGCCTTGCGGCCATAGATGTCGGCGACGACGCCCCACAGGAAGGAGCCGACGACCGTGCCGACGAGCGCGAAGAAGGGGACGAGCGACACGGTTTCGCGCGGCACGCCATATTCGTCGATCATGCCCGGGATCACGAAGCCGAGGCTCGCGGGTTTCATGATGTCGATGATCAGCGCGACGACGAGCACGGCCATCAGCCGCCAGTGCGCGCGTGACAGCGGCGCGTCCTCGGGCGCGGCGACGACAAGCTCGCTCGCCGCCGCCATCTGCGCCGACAGGCCCTTGGGCAGCAGGCCATAGGCGGCGATGCCGATCCCGGCGACGATCAGTCCCATGCCCGCGATCATGCCATGATCCATCGGCATGCCCGCCATGCGGAACCCCATGTCGCGGCCCATCCAGAACATCGGCAGGTGAAGAAGGACGCCGACGGTCACCGCCGCGACGCCGATCGCGAACGCCCACAGACGCCGGTCGCTGCCGATTGCCCCGCTCACCCGAATCATCCTCCCCTGCGCCCACTCGTGGGAACGTTCATTTCACAGGACCGGGGAGGCGGCAATCGCGATGTGGGGTCGGGGTGTCGGGGAGGGCGTTGGCATATAATCCTCCCTGCGGCGAAGCCGTGGGGAGGGGGACCCTCCGAAGGATGGTGGAGGGGCCGCGAGCATAGCGAGCGCTGCGCGCTCGGCCCCTCTGTCATCCATGCGGGCTGCCACCTCCCTATCGCTGCGCGACGGGGAGGATCGTTAAAGGCGCGTGCGCCTCATCCCGCGAGCGCGGCGATCGGGCTGGCCACCAGGCTGGCGATGAAAAGCCTTTGCAGAAGCCGCTTGGGTCGCGGTTCGGGGCGCAGCAGCGCCGCCAGCAGGATCAGCGCGGTCAGGATCCAGAAGATCGCGGTGAGCGGCGCGTTGTTGCCGGCGAGCAATCGCGCGAGGAAGGTCAGCGTCAGCGCGAGCGGCACGCCCCACAGCACCGCGTCCCACAGGCTGCGCAGCCGCGGCTCGTGGAGGCCGCGGCGCGCGCGCTTGCCGAGCCAGATCGAGGTGCCGGTCGCGACGACGATGGTGAGCGCGAGGCCGAGCCCGAAATAGGCGAATTTGACCGGCAGCCCGCCGAAATTGCCGAAATGGAGATTATAGGTCGAGGCGGCCATCTGTTGCCCGAGATGGCCGTCGGCGAGGCCGACGGCGCCGAGGAAGCGTCCGTTCGCGTCGAAATTATAGCTTTCGCCGTAAATCAGCCGCTGGGGATGCTCGGCGAGGAGCTGGACGTGCTGGCCGCGCGTGCCGGGGTCGTGGAGGATGATGTAGGTCGGGCGTAGCTCGGGATGGGTGGCGGCGATCCACGCGAGCGGCGTCGCAACGTCGGCGAGCGGAGCGGCGCGCGCGTCGGGCTTGCCCTCGCCGCCGAAGATCGGGGCGTAGGCCGCCTCGACATCGCCCTTGTAGAAGCTCGCCGCGAGGCCGTAGGCGCCGATCGTGCCGAGCCCGATCATCGCGCCCGTCAGCGCGATCGCGAGCGCGAAGGGCAGCGACCAGACGCTCAGCCGGTTGTGCCAGTCGGCGAGCCCGACTCCTTCCTTGTCGCGGGCGCGGAGGCGGAAGGCGTCGCGGAAGATGCGCGGGTGCGCGATCACCCCCGACAGCGACAGCGCGACGATCATCACCCCCAGGATTCCGACGAGGATCAGGCCGACGAGGCCGGGGATGTTGAGCCGGTAGTGGACGGCGAGGAGGAATTCGGACCAGGCGTTCCCTTCGGGGCCCGCGATCGCGCCGGTCTGGTCGACATGCACCGCCTGGCTGTCGGTCGTGATCGTGGCGCGCGGCAGGTCGGGGACGGGGAGGTGGACGTAGAGGTGCGTCGTCGCGGGCTTGCCCTTTTCGGTCGCGAGGACCGCGGCGACCGCGCTTTGCACCGCGCCCGGCGCGATGCGCGCCATTTCGGGCGCCGCCGGCTGCTCGATCCGCTGCCATTCCTGATAGAAGACGACGATCGTGCCCGTCAGGCAGACGAGGTAGAGAAGCGCCGAGGCGAGCAGCCCGATCGCGGCGTGCGCCGAGAGGGCGCGCTGCACCATCCCCTTGTCGACCGGTCCCGTCATGCCGCCCCTCCGATCCAGATCAGCCCGAGGCTCGCCGCCGCGGGGAGCAGCAGCCAGGCGAATTGCGTGCGCCGCCGCGGCATCATCAGCAGCGCGAAGGCGAGGATGCCCCAGAGGAGCGGCAGCAAGAGCAGGGTAAGGCCGTTGCCGTCGGCCTCCGCCCAGCCGCCGAGCCCCGCGAGCGAGCGCGCGGCGAGCGCGGCGAGCAGCGAGACGAGCATCGCGAGCGGCACGGTGACGAGAAAGGTCAGCAGGCGGCGTCCGATGCGGCGCGGCTCGCCCTTCGCGGGAAGCATGTGCGCCTTGCGATCCGAGGCGCGCGTCTTGCCCGGGCGCGACGCCGCGGCGGCCTGCGCGAGGAACAGCGCCGCCATTCCCATGCCAAACAGCGACACCATCGCCGCGCCCCACGCGCCGTTGCCGGCGATGCCGAGCGCGGCGCCGACGAGGAGCAGCGCCCACGCCGCGCCGTTCAGCGCCGCCGAGCGCCGAGGCAGGCCCCAGGCGCGGCGAAGCAGCAGCACGCCGAGGACCGCGGCGGCCGCGCCGGCCCAGACGAGGGGCGAGGCGCCGCTCACCGGAAGCGATAGCCGACGGTCGCCATCACGTTGCGCGGCGCGGCCATGAAACAGTCGCCGCGCGCGAGGCAGGAGGCGAAATATTGCTTGCCCAAAAGGTTGGTCGCGTTGACGGCGAAGCGCCAATTGTCCCAGCTGATCTCGGCGAGCGCGTCGACCGTCGTGCGCGACGGCGTGACGATCGACCAGATCGGGCTGGTCGAGACGCTTTTGCCGCTGTAGACGACGCCGGCGCCAAGACGCAGCTGCGCTTCATCCGGAAGGCCGAAGGTCTTGGTCGACCAGAGCGACGCGGTGTGGCGCGGCATATAGTCGAGGCTGGTGTTGGTTTCGGACTTGAGCTTCGCATAGCCGTAATTGGCGAGCAGCTCGAAATTGCCGGGCAGCGTATGGCTGGCCTCGATCTCGAAACCCTTGGTGTTGAGCACGCCCGACTGGGTGGTGCCGCCGGCGGCGAGATAGAGGACGCGGTTGCGTTCCCTGATCTTGAAGGCGGTCGCGGTGACCAGCGTGTTCGGCGTCGGCTGCCATTTCACGCCCGCTTCATATTGCGTGCCGGTCTGCGGCCGATAGGGATCGCCGAAGGTGCCGTCGCCATTGTCGATGCGGCCGGCGACCGGCAGGAAGCTTTCGGTATAGCTGAAGAAGGGCGAGAAGCCCGCGCCGATCTCCCCGATGATGCCGGCGCGGAAGGTGGTGGCATTGTCCTTCTGGCCCGACGAGCCGGTGACGCGGTCGCGGCGAGCGCCGAGCACGACCGAGATCCGGTCGTAGAAGCGGATCTGGTCCTGGACATAGATGCCGAGCTGCTTCTGGCTTTCCGTGGTAAAGGGACCGGTGGGGTCGTAGGTCAGCAGCGCGTCATAATCGATGTCGTAAAGGTCGACGAGCTCGAAGCCGCCGGCACTGCGTTTTTGCACCTTGTTCCAGCTATAGTCGATGCCGACGAGGAGCTTGTGCTCGATATCGGCGCCGGTGCCGAAGTTGAACTCGATATTATTGTCGGTCGAGAAGACGTTCATCCGCGCATCGCTGGCGTCCGCGATCAGGGCGATCGTGCGGCCGTCGGTCCCGTAGACCGAGAAGGGATCCTGCGGGTTCGTGTAGCTGTCGGCATAATGGGTGTTATATTCGAGGTCGCTGTCGATATAGCGCGCCTTGAGGCTGAGCTTCACATTGTCCGAGAAGCGATGCGTGATCGATCCGCCGCCCTGGAGCGAACGGCCGGCATAGCGGTCCCAGCCGGCCTTGCCGACGAAGGTGTAGCGATCGAGCTGCTCGCCGGCGACCGTGTTGGGCCTGAAGGTGCCGACGATCGGCAGGAATTGCGAGGTCGAGCCGGTGTCGTCCTCCTGATAGAGACCGGTCAGCACGACGTCGGTGTCGGGCGTCGGCTGCCAGCGGATCGAGGGTGCGAACATCACGCGGTCGTCGGGCACATGGTCGACGAAGGTGTCGGCGTCGCGCGCGCGGCCGACGAAACGCACCGCGAGATTGTCGGCAAGCGCGAGGTTGACGTCGCCCAGCACCTCCTTGCGGTCATAGCTGCCATAGACGAGGTTGATTTCGCCGCGCGTGGCGAAGTCGGGCGTCTTGCTGACGAGGTTGACGATACCGCCGATCGAGCCCTGGCCGAACAGCACCGAGGCGGGGCCGCGCACGATCTCCACGCGGGAGAAGTTGTAGGGGTCCGACGTGATGCTGGCATAATAGGAGAAGATGTCGCGCATGCCGTCGCGGAACTGCAAGGCGTCGAGGCCGCGCACGTTGAAGCCGTCGACGCGGGTATCGCGGCCATAGGGATTGGCGAGGACCCCCGCGGCATATTTCACCGTGTCGCTGATGTTGATCGCGCCCTGCGCCTCATATTGCTCGGCAGTGATGACCTTGATCGGCTGCGGCAGCTCGGTCAGCGCGGTGTCGGTCTTGGTCCCCGCAAAGCCGGTGACGACGATCTGGCCCTGGTCCTGCCCCTGATCGTCGGGCGATGCGGCTTCCTGGGCCAGCAACTGACCGCTTGCGAGTGCGGTGCAGACCAACAGGGTGAAACGCGCGGCTGTCATGAAAGGCCCCCTTCGAGCTCGATTGTTGTTCGAGGGGGCTCCTAATGCGAGTCAATCGCATTAGCAACGTCTATCGCGAAATTTCTGCATCAGCTTCTGCCGGTATCGACATAACCATAGCGTCGGTTCGACGGGGTGGAGCTGGCGGCGCGATAGTCGCGGCGAAGCGCGCTGAAGCGATCGTCGCCGACCGCCGCGGCGGCGCTTTGGGGCTCGATGCCATAGAGGCGCGCATTGTTGCCGCCGAAGATCGCGCGCTTGACGGCGCCGTCGGCCGCGCCGAGCGGCTCGAACCCGTGCGCCTTGCGCATGTCCTCGGGGATTTCGAGCCGGCGCAGCCCCTCGATCTGCCATTGCGGCGAGCCGGTCCACACCGCGTCGGTGCCCCAGCAGACCCGCGTCGCGCCCAATCCCTTCACCAACTGTCCCATGATCGCCGCGCAGATGCGCGGCTGCGCGATCAGCGTCTGCGCGAAAATCTGCCCGAGATCGGCATGGACGTTGGTCACCCCGTGCCTTGCGGGGATTTCGGCGAGATCGGTGACCCAGTCGATGCGGCCGGTGCGGTCGAACTCGGCGAGCGCCCAATCGGGGTCGTCGAGCCGGTAGGCGGCATGGTAGATGATGAAGTTGAGCTGCGGCCAGTCCTTCGCCGCCTGCGCGACATCGTCGACGCGCGCATGGGGAGCAAGGCCCGGAAAGCGCGCGTCCATGCCGCGCCCCCACAGCCCCTTGTGGACGCAGATATTGCGGATGCCCGCCTTCGCGGCCTTCTCATAGCCGCGATAGACCTCCTCATCGTCCATCCGCCAGGGATAGCGCGCGAGATCCTTGTGGGTGTTGTCGCCGACCGTATAGCCCTTCAGCGAATCGGGATCGAGTTCGAGCGCGGCGTCGAGGTCATCGAGCCAGCCGGGGCGTCCGGGGGTGATGATCGCGTGGGTCATCAGGCGGCGGCCGCCTGCCGCCGCATTCACCTTTGCGCGCGTTTCCGCCATCTGGCGGTTGGTGAGGAACCAGTCCTCGGCAATCTCCGATGGCGCCGATGAAATGAGCGCGATCTTGGTATCGCTGTCGAGAAAAATCTCCTTGTAATAATTGTCGAATTTCAGATCATCGAGGGTCTGGGCGCCCGCGCTCGACAGGTGGGGATTCCACCCTGCCGCGGCGACCGATTCGCGCAGCTTGACGAAATTGGCGAGCCGCGTGTCGTCGCGCAGGAAATGGGTGTGCATGTCCATCACGAACTCGTCCGACAGCGCTTCGGCACGCGCGTCGGCGGTCTCCGGGCTCATCGCCTCGGCGCGGCCGGCATCGAAGATCGCGCCGAAGCTGTCGTTGAGCGCGACGAAGGCGGCCGCCATGCCCGCCGAGGTCTGGAAGAAGCGGCGGCGGCTGATCCCCAGCCGCGGCGCGATCGCGTCGGCAAGCGCGTAGAGACGGCATTCGGTCTCGCGCTGCTTCGCGGTCTGGCGCACCGGGAGATATTCCTCGCTGGCGACCATCCGCACCGGCAGTGGCGTGCGCGGTTCGCGCCGGTCGGCAGGGTCGAATCCTGCGCGGTCCTCGTCCGAGAAGAGTCGCATCGCATCCTCCTTCGCCACCCGCGGCGACGATAGCATCGACCGCGCGCTGAAGGAATGAAGCGTGGCTATTCGCGCGCCTTGGCGGCGGCGCGGACATCCTGGGCGCGGGCGAGGGGGATGACGAGGATGTCGTCGCCGTCGACGATCACCGCGACATCGTCCATCCCGACGAGCGACACGCGCTTGCCGCCGGCGCGGACGAGGTTCCCGCGGCCGTCATGGACGAACGCGTCGCCGCCCAGCGCGTTGCCGTCGGCGTCCTTGTCGGCGAGCGCGTGGACGGCGTGCCAGCTTCCGAGGTCGGACCAGCCCATCGCGACGGGGACGACGGCGACGCGGTCGTCCTTTTCCATCACCGCATAATCGATCGAATCGGTCGGCGCCTGTTCGAACGGGATCGCGTCGGCGTGGAGCGCGTCGCCGTCGCGCTGGCCGGCGGCGAGCGCCCGGTCGGCGGCCTCGAAGATCGCGCGGCAATGCGCGAGCATCGCGTCGCGCATCCGCCCGGCGCGGAAGAGGAAGATGCCGGCGTTCCAGCTGTAGCCGCCCGCCGCGAGCATCGCCTCGGCCTCGGCCAGCGGCGGCTTTTCGACGAAGCGCGCGACGGCGAAGCCGTCGTCGCCCAGCGCGTCGCCGCTCGCGATATAGCCGAAGCCGGTTTCGGGGCGGTCGGGCGCGACACCGAAGGTGACGAGCCAGCCGTGCTGCGCGAGCCGCGCGCCCTTGGCGATCGCGGCGTGAAAGGCGGGAATGTCGGCGATGACATGGTCGCTCGGCATCACGAGCAGCAGCGTGTCCGCGTCGGCCGCCGCCACCGCGAGCGCGATCGCTGCGGCGGTGCCGCGCGGCATCGGCTCGACGAGCAGCGCCGCCTCGCGCGCGTCCATCTGCTCGCGGATCGCGGCGATATGCGCGTCGCCGCACAGAACGACCGGCGGCAGGAAATCGGCGCCTGCGGGCGTGCGGCGGACGGTCTGGCGGAACAGGCTGTCGGGACCGGCGAGGGTCAGGAACTGCTTGGCGTGGTCGCCGCGCGATTCGGGCCAGAGCCGCGTCCCGGCGCCGCCGCAGAGGATGACGGGTTGGATCATCAGCGTCATGGGGCGGCTCTATCGGGTTGCGGGGCGGCGGTCACGCGCTATCGTGGAGGTGAGGCGTTGCTTCGGCAAGCGGCGTCTGTATTGGCGGTCACAAGAAGAAATTGGGGGCGGGGATGAAAGGTCAACTGGCATTTGCGGTCGCGATGCTGTTCGCAGCGCCTGTCGGCGCGCAAACGGCGCCGGCCAAGGCGACCGCCGCGCCGCCGTCCGCGACCAAGCCTTGCGATCCGGTGGCTCCGGAGATCGGGGCAAACGGAGATCCCATCTACACCGGCTGCCAGATCAGAACTCTCGGTGGAACTCTGCCGAAGCTGGCGTCGGCACCCGAGGAGCCCGATTTGACGAGCCTCTATCAACGGGGGATTCAGGGGGAGATAATTTTCGATATCGTGATCGGGAGGGATGGTCGCGCTCACAATGTAACCGTGAAGGTCTCTTCACGGTCGCCGGAGCTCGATGCGATCGGCCTGGATATCGTGAATCGCAGCGTCTTTTCGCCAGCCACCGACCGCGACGGGAAGCCGATAGATGTCAAAGCCGTCTATCCGACCTATTTTTGGAAGGACAGCATCGGCAAGGATGAATTCACGAACAAGAAATGCGACCAATTCCTGATTGATACAGCCTGGCACCAGAATAATTTCCCGGAAGAAAAACCCGAACAATACCGAGGCTGGCTGTTGATCACGGGCCTGCTTTTTGCGAATTCCGTCCAGACAGGAAAGCTCAAGAAAAATCTCGACCTTCCGACATATTCGCAAGTGGTGGAAACCTGCAAAAGCAATCCCGGTGAACCGTTCATCGCTGCGGTTCTCGGCAAGCCTTAGGGTCCTGACCCCAGGAATGCGGCCTCTTGCGCCATTCGCTAAGCCCGCCAGCCAGGTGTAAAATTAACCGACAGTTGACGCCTCGCGATTAGGATCGGGCGCCGGAAAGGGCGCGCCGGTCTTCATGTTCAGGTTGTTCAAACATTATGTGCCGCACGCGGTCGTCTGGCTCGCGCTGTTCGAGTTCGCCGCGCTGCTCGTGTCGGCGGAAGCGGCGTGGCATCTCTACGCGCATCAGGCGGGGTTCGATGCCGGGCCGCTTGCGGGGCGCTGGTTGCCGGTCGTCACCTTCGCGCTTTCCAACTCGCTCGCGATGATGGCGGTCGGCATGTACGGGACCGAGGCACTACGCGCGATGGGGTTCGCGACCGCGCGGCTGCTTGCGGCGATCTCGCTTGGCGTCATCTTCCTGTCGGTCGTCGGCTTCCTGCTGCCCGATGCGACCCTGTGGCGCGCGAACAGCCTTTATGCGATGGCGCTCGCGATCGCGGCGCTGCTGCTGATCCGGCTCGCGCTGACGCAGAGCGCGGGGGCGGATGCCTTTCGCCGCCGCATCCTCGTGCTCGGCGCCGGGCCGCGCGCGGCGCGGCTCGCGGCGCTCGCCGAGGCGCCGGGGAGCGGGCTCGGCATCGTCGGTTTCGTTGCGATGACCAAGGCGGAGCACGCCGTGTCGGGCGCGGTTCCGCGCGCGTCGGTGCCGAGCCTCGCCGACCATGCCGTCGCGCTGGGCGCGGGCGAGGTGGTGCTGGCGATGGAGGAACGGCGCGGCGCGCTACCGCTCGCCGACCTGCTGCGCGTCAAGACCACCGGGGTGCATGTCAACGAGATGGCGAGCTTCCTCGAGCGCGAGACGGGGCGCGTCGACCTTGCGACCACCAACCCGAGCTTCCTGATCTTTTCGGACGGCTTTTCGGCCGGGCAGCGGATCGCGAAGGTCAGCAAGCGCCTGTTCGACATCGCCGCGAGCCTGGCGGTGCTGGTGATCGGGCTGCCGCTGATCCTGATCGCGGGGATCGCGGTGAAGCTCGACAGCAAGGGGCCCATTTTCTATCGCCAGCCGCGCGTCGGGCTGTTCGGCGAGCCCTATAATATCGTCAAGATCCGCTCGATGCGGACCGATGCCGAGGCTGCGGGTAAAGCGGTGTGGGCGAGCGCCAACGATCCGCGGGTGACCCGCGTCGGGCACATCATCCGCAAGCTCAGGATCGACGAGCTGCCGCAGACCTGGTGCGTGCTGAAGGGCGAAATGAGCTTCGTCGGGCCGCGCCCCGAGCGGCCGAGCTTCGTCGAGGAACTGACGCGCGAACTGCCCTATTATGCCGAACGGCACATGGTGAAGCCGGGGCTGACCGGTTGGGCGCAGATCAACTATCCCTATGGCGCGTCGGTCGAGGATGCGCGGGTCAAGCTCGAATATGATCTCTATTATGCGAAGAATTATTCGCCCTTCCTCGACCTGTTGATCCTGCTCCAGACCGTGCGCGTCGTGCTGTGGCCGGAGGGAGCGCGCTGACCGTGCCGGCGCTCGCCGCCCTGTCGGAGCTGCTCGCGATACTCGCGCTGGTCGGGTTCGCCGGCGTGACGCTGTGGCTGCTCAGCCGGCCGCGCGGGCGGATGCGGGCGCTGATGCCGGCGCCCGCATGGCTGGTCGCGGCGGCGGGGGCGACGGCGATCTGGTGCCTGCTCGTCCATGCGTTCGGGCCGGGATCGGCGCAGGCGCTCGCGGGGCGGGCGCTGCGCAGCATCGGCTGGCTCGGCTGGCTCGGCGCGACCTTCTGGAGCGCGCAGGCGCCGATGTCGCGGCCGCTGCGACTGATCCTGCGCCTGCTCGTCACCTTCTGCGCCGTCGCGCTCATCGCGGCGGGCGGGAGCCTCATGCGCGACGGCCTGCTGTCGGTCGAATGGATGGCTCCCAGCCTCGCGATCGTCGCGATGATCACGGCGTCGGGCGGGTTGCTGCTCGTCGACAGCGGGGTACGCCACGGCAGCGCGGGCTTGCGGATGCCGGTGCTCGCGGTCGCGGGCGGCTTCGCGATGCTGTGGGCTTATGAGCTCAACGTTCAGCTGATCGGCGCGCTGACCGGCGCGCCGGCGACGACGCTGATCCTGCTGCTGCCCGCGGTGGCGCTCCTGATCCTGCCGACCTTCATCGTCGCCGCGATGGATGTCGGGCGCGAGCGGATGCGGCTGTCGCGAACCGCGGCGACACGCACGATCCTTCTGCTCGGCGCCGCCGCCTATCTGATGCTGATCGGGCTGACCGGCGCGGTCGCGCGGCTGGTCGGCGGCGATTATGGCGAGCTGGCGCAGGGCATCTTCCTGCTCGTCGCGCTCGGCGCGGGCGGGCTGCTCTTCGTCTCGGGCCGCGTGCGGGCGTGGCTCGCGGTGATGATCTCGAAGCATTTCTTCGAACATCGCTACGACTATCGCGCCGAATGGATGCGCTTCACCGCGACGCTGGGCCAGGCGGAGGACGGCGAAGGCGGCACGAACCTCCACCGCCGCGTCGCCAAGGCGCTCGCCGAACTGACCGGCAGCCCCGGCGCGCTGCTGATGCTGCCCGACGCGCAGGGGAGTTTCCGCGTCGCCGACCAGTGGCATTGGCCGGGCGGGGTAGACGAGGCGGCCGAGCTGCCGCTGCGCTGCGCCTTCGTGCTGCAGGAGACGCAGCATATCGTCGACCTCGACGCGGTGCGCCGCGGCGGCGCGGGGGCGGGCGACGACATGGCGATCCCCGGCTGGCTGGTCGCCGATGCGCGCGCCTGGGTCGTGGTGCCGGTACTGCATTTCGGGCGGATGATCGCGGCGGCGGTGCTGCACCGTCCGCCGGTCGCGCGCGCGCTCGATTGGGAGGATCTCGACGTGCTGCGCATCGCGGGGCGGCAGGCGGCGAGCTATCTCGCCGAATCGCAGAGCCAGGCGGCACTGTCGGAGGCGAAGCGCTTCGACGAGTTCAACCGCCGCTTCGCCTTCATCATGCACGACATCAAGAATCTCGCGAGCCAATTGTCGCTGCTCGCGCGCAATGCCGAGCGGCACGCCGACAAGCCCGAATTCCGCGCCGACATGGTCGAGACGCTGAAGCTGTCGGCGGGCCGGCTGACGGGGCTGCTCGCGCGCCTGTCGCCGCGCGAGCGCGGCCGCGCGATGGAGGCGGTGCGAACCTTCGTCGAGCCCGTGCTCAGCGACGTCGCGGCGCAGTTGCGGCCGCGCGCGCCGCTCGTCGTCGGCTGCGAGACCGGGCTTGCCGCCTGGGCCGACGCGGCGTCGCTGCGCCAGATCGTCGAGCAGCTCGCGGCCAATGCGATCGACGCGTCGCCCGAGGGCATGCCGGTGCAGCTGATCGCGGCACGCGAGGCGGGGCGGGTGCGGATCGACATTCTCGACCAGGGCGTCGGGATGAGCCGCGCCTTCATCCAGGGCGAATTGTTCAAGCCTTTCGTGTCGACCAAGGAGGCGGGCTTCGGGCTCGGCGCCTTCGAGGCGCTGCAGCTCGCGCAGGCGATGGGCGGGACGATCGACGTGGCGAGCGAGCCGGGGAAGGGGAGCTGCTTCACGGTGTGGCTGCCGGTGGCGGGTGAGGATGGCGCGAGCGCCGCCGGGAATGAATGGGTGAAGGTGGGATGATGACGAGCGACCGGACCGACGCGCCGCGGAAGCTGCTGGTGGTCGAGGACGACCCGGGGCTGCAGACGCAGCTCAAATGGGCCTATGAGGATTATGAGGTGCTGATCGCGGGCGACCACGACCGCGCGATCGAGCTGCTGCGCGCCGAGGAGCCCGCGGTGGTGACGCTCGACCTCGGCCTGCCGCCCGATCCCGACGGCATCCGCGAGGGATTCCGCGTGCTGAGCGCGATCCTCGAGGCCAAGCCCGATACCAAGGTCATCGTCGTGTCGGGGCACGGCGAGCGCGCGAGCGCGCTGACCGCGATCGCGAACGGCGCCTGGGATTTCTACCAGAAGCCGATCGACATCGAGGAGCTGGGACTGATCGTCCGCCGCGCCTTCCACGTTCGCGCGCTGGAGGTCGAGAATGCGCGGCTCGCCGAGGTGGGCGCCAGCGACAATCGCGTGCTCGGCGGGATGATCACCGGCGCGCCCGAGATGCTGAAGGTCGCGCGGACGATCGAGCGCGTCGCCAATCTCGACGTGTCGGTGATGCTGCTCGGCGCGAGCGGCACCGGCAAGGAATTGCTCGCGCGCGGACTGCACGAGGCGAGCGCGCGGCGCGACGGGGCGTTCGTCGCGATCAACTGCGCCGCGATTCCAGAAACCCTGCTCGAAAGCGAATTGTTCGGGCACGAGAAGGGGGCGTTCACCGGCGCGGTCAAGACGACCGAGGGCAAGATCGAGCTGGCGCACGGCGGCACCCTGTTCCTCGACGAGGTCGGCGACATCCCGCTGCCGCTGCAGGTCAAACTGCTGCGATTCCTTCAGGAGCGGACGATCGAGCGGATCGGCGGGCGCAAGGCGATCGCGGTCGACACGCGCATCGTCTGCGCGACGCACCGCGATCTCGATGCGATGATCGCCGAGGGCAGCTTTCGCGACGACCTGTATTACCGGCTCGCCGAGATGGTGGTGAAGATCCCGTCGCTTGCCGAGCGGCCGGGCGACGCGGTGCTGCTCGCGCGGCACTTCCTCCACCATTATGCGCCCGCGATGAATCCCGGGGTGCGCGGCTTCGCGCCCGACGCGCTGCAGGCGATCGACGCGGCGCGCTGGCCGGGCAACGTCCGCGAGCTCGAAAACCGCGTCAAGCGCGCGGCGATCATGGCCGACGGCAGACTGGTGACCAAGGACGACCTCGACCTGTCGGCGGCGGACGCGGGCGAAGAGGCCGACTGGCTCAACCTGCGCAGCGCGCGCGAAGCCGCCGACCGCGTCGCGATCCGCCGCGCGATGACGCAGAGCGAGGGCAATATCTCGGCCGCCGCCAAGCTGCTCGGGATCAGTCGGCCGACGCTCTACGACCTGCTCAAGCAATATCGGATGCAGGCCTGAATGAGGTTGCGTCGCGTCTGGATGGGCACGCTGCTGATCGCGGCGGTGCTGGCCGGATGCGACGGGCCGCGGCCGATGGGCGGGCGCCAGGCGCTCGAACAGCGGCGCGCCGAATTGCAGGGTGCCATCGCGGACGATCCGCGCGCGATCGAAGCGCGGGTCGAGCTCGCGCGCATCGCCTTTCGCCTCGGCGACGGGGTGGCGGCCGAAGCCGCGGTGAAGACGGCGCTCGCGGCGGGCGGACGCGCGGAGGTGCTGCGCCCGCTGCTCGCGCGCGCCTATGCGCTGCAGGGCGACGGCGCGCGCGCGCTGCAGACGCTCGGCGCGGGGCCGGTCGCGCCCGAGATGGAGGGCGAGGCGGCGTGGGTCGCGGGCACCGTCCATCTGGCGGACGGCGATCTCGGCGCGGCGCGCGAAGCGCTCGACCGCGCGGTGCGCGAACTGCCGCGCGACGCGGCGCTGTGGGTCGACGTCGCGCGCTTCCGCGACGCCAATGCCGATGCGCTGGGTGCGCGCGACGCGGTCGATTATGCGATCGAGCTCGATCCCGCGAACAGCGACGCGCTCGCGCTCAAGGCCAATCTGGTGCGCGTGCGCGAGGGGATGACCGCGTCGCTGCCCTGGTACGACAAGGCGCTGGCGGCCAACCCCGACAATGCCGGGGCGCTGATCGACCAGGCCGCGACCTTTGGCGATCTCGGCCGCTATCGCGACATGCTCGCGGCGCTGCGCCATGCCGCGACGATCGTTCCGGGCGATCCGCGCCTCTATTATCTGCAGGCGGTGCTCGCGGCGCGCGGCGACGATTATCAGCTCGCGCGCAGCCTGCTCCAGCGCACGCGCGGGCAGATGGACGAGGAACCGGGCTTCATGCTGCTGAGCGCGGTGGTCGAGCTTGAACTCGGCGGCGAGGCGGTGTCGGCGACCTGGGCCGACCGGCTGCTGACCGAACAGCCGCACAACGGGACCGCGCGGCGCATCCTCGCGGCGGCAAACTGGGCCGACGGCGATGCCGACGGCGCGGCGGAGGCGCTGGCGCCGATCGTCGACCGCGACGATGCCGACAGCTGGTCGCTGCTGCTCGCCGCGCGTGTCGCCGCGGAGCGTGGCGATCGCCGCGCTTCGGCCGCCTATCAGGCGCGCGCGGCGGCGCTGACGCGCGGCGATGCGGCGCCCTTTGCGGTCGACGACCGCTACGGGCTGGTGTCGATGGCCGCCGATGCGGCGCCGCTCGATCCGGCAAAGGCGATTCCCGCCATCTCGGCGGACATCGCGAGCGGCCGGACGCAAAGCGCCATCGCGCGCGCGGCGAGGCTGCGCGACGCCAATCCGGGGGTCGCCGACGCGCATATCCTGCTCGGCGACGCGGCGCTGGCCGACGGGCGCTTCGACCTGGCGGTCGGCGCCTATCGCAAGGCGCGCGACCTCGACGCCGGCGAGCGCACGACGCTGCGGCTCGCCAACGCGCTTTATCGCGCCGGCGACCCCGCGGGGTCGGGCGCGGCGATTCTCGCGCTGCGCGACAGCCAGCCGTCGAGCGTCGCTGCCGACCGGCTCGCCGGGCACCTCGCGATGGATCTCGAGCATTGGGACCAGGCGATCGCGCATTTCGAGCGGGTGCGCCGGCGGGTCGGCAATCGCGACGTCGTGGTGCTGCGCGAACTCGCGCGCGCCTGGGCGGCGAAGGGGCAGGCGAAGCGCGCGCTGCCGCTGATCGCGCTCGCCTATCGGCTGCAGCCGCTGAACGCGGAGATCATGGGGATCTATGCCGACCTGCTCGAAGGGCAAGGTGACCGCCAAGCGGCGGCGGATTTGCGCGACAAGGCGGCGCAGATCGGGCGGTAGGTTGGGTGTAGCTCTGGGGTGGGGAGCTGCCACCCAACCCCGTCATGCTGAACTTGTTTCAGCATCCATGGCCCAATGTCACCCTTCTGCGCCGCGTCCAATTCAAGGGCAGGCCATGGACCCTGAAACAAGTTCAGGGTGACGAAGAATAAAGCGTCCCCTTCCGGTCGTGAACCGACCTAACAGCCGCCCGCCTAAGCCTCGGTCAGGCCGAGCAGCGTCCGCGCGTCGAGGCCGATGCGGCGCATCTGCTGGGCGACGGGGGGCCAGATGTTGGTCAGGAAATCCTCGCGCATCAGTTCGCGCAGCCGGTCGGTCGCGCCCGCCGCGACGAACATGCCGACCCCGCGCTTGACCGTGACCAGCCCCTCGTCCTGAAAGGTCTGATAGGCCTTGGCGACGGTGAGCGGGTTTGCGCCTTCCTCGGCGGCGAGCGAGCGCACCGACGGCAGCATGTCGCCGTCGCGATAGGTGCCGTCGAGGATGGCGTTGGCGATCACGTCGCGCAGGCGCTGGTACACGGGTTTGGTCTGATCGAGCATGCCGCCTTAATGCCATAAGACAGCAGCACAGTCAAATCGCGGTCATTGCTTCGCGAGGCGATGTCGCGAAATTATATGTCCCACCCGCTCACCACATCGTCATATTCTGGCCGCGGCCGCTCCTTGAGTGGTTCGCCCGGCGTGCCGAAGAAGAAATAGCCGGCGATCCGGTCGCCCTCACCGACGCCAAAGGCGGCCACGACTTCGGGGCTGTAGGCCGCCCAGCCGGTCAGCCAGCTGCCGACGAAGCCGTGCGCGTGCGCGGCGTGGAGCAGGTTCATGCCCACCGCGCCCGCCGACATCTGCTGTTCCCAGATCGGGATCTTCGCGCCGGGCACCGGCGTCGAGATCAGCACGAGCAGCGTCGGCGCCTGATGCGCGAACTGGTCGAGCGCCGACAGGTCCATCCCCGCGGCGCCGGGATTCTCGGCGACCCACGCGCGCTTGAGCAGGCTGGCGAAGGTTTCGCGCTGGCTGTCGGCGATCGTGACGATACGCCAGGGCGCGAGCTTGCCATGGTCGGGCGTGCGCAGCGCGAGGCCGATGATATCCTTGAGCTGCGCGGCGTCGGGACCGGGGGCGACCATGTCGCGCGCCTTGCCCGAGCGGCGGGTGGCGAGGTGCGAGCGGAGCGAGGAGGTGTCGTTGAACATGGCGGGGCATGTGGGCCTTTTGCGAAGCCTTCGCAAGAGCGCTCGCGCCGCCGCCAACCGGTTTCACGCGCAATTAGATTCTTCCATTGCGCAATTTTCGCGCTAGGTTGGCCGGATATAGGCGGCGCACGGCCGCAAACGACATTCGGCGACAAGGGGACGCATTCGCATGAAAGACATGAGCCTTTGGGACGGGGGCGACTGGACCTTCGTCATCGCATTGGTGGTATTGGGCGCGTTCCTGACCATCGGCGCGCTGATCGCCGGGAGCCGGAAGCCCGAGTTCGCCGGCCATCCCAAGGGGCTCTACATGCTCTTCTTCGCCGAAATGTGGGAGCGTTTCTCCTACTACGGCATGCGCGCGCTGCTGATCCTCTATCTGACCCAGCACTGGCTGTTTTCCGACGGCAAGTCGAACCTGATCTACGGAGCCTATACCAGCCTCGTCTACATTACCCCGGTGCTTGGCGGCTATCTTGCCGACCGTTATCTGGGGCAGCGCAAGGCGGTGCTGTTCGGCGGCGTCCTGCTCGCCTTCGGCCATTTGTTCATGGCTTTCGAGGGAGTCGGCGGTCAGGACGACCCGACAATCAACATCTTCTGGCTGGCGCTCGCGCTGATCATCGTCGGATCGGGCTTCCTGAAGGCGAATATCTCGGTGATGGTCGGGCAACTTTATCGCCTGACCGACATGCGCCGCGATGCCGCCTACACCATCTTCTACATGGGGATTAACTCGGGCGCCGCGATCGGCACCATCCTCGTCGGCTATCTGGGGCAGAAGATCGGCTGGGCCTATGGCTTTGGGCTGGCGGGCATCGGCATGATCGCCGGCCTGATCGTCTTCGTGCTGGGCAAGAAGGTGCTGCTCGGTGCTGGCGAGGCGCCGGCGCCGCTGAGCCGGCAAAAGGAATGGACGCTCTACGGCACCGGCCTTGCCGCCGTGCTCGTGATGTGGGGCCTCATCCAATATCAGGACGTCATCGAAAATCTGCTGCTCGTGTCGGGGACATTGTTGCTCGTCTATGTCGCCGCGGTCGCGGCGCTGCAGCTTCCCTACGGCAAGATGGCCAGCGCGCCCGGCGACAGCCGCGCCATCCTGATCGCGGGCATGGCGGCAATGCTGTTCCTGCCGCTGTCGAACGCGCTCGGCCTGCCGCTGTCCGACGATGGGGCCAAGATCATGGGGCTGACGGTCGCGCAGCTGATCTATATCGTCGGCATGCTCGTCGTGCTGGCGGGGCTGGCGATCGAGAAGTTCCGCATCGAGCATCATGCGCGCGACCGCATCTATGCGATCCTGTTCCTGATCGGGCTCAATCCGCTGTTCTGGGGTCTGTTCGAACAGGCGGGCGGCAGCTTCAACCTCTATACCGACCGCTATGTCGATATCGGTTCGGTGCCGGCGTCGCTGTTCCAGTCGATCAACCCGATCTACATCATCATCTTCGCTCCGTTTTTCGCGGCGCTGTGGCAGCTTCTCGGCAAGCGCGGGCTCGAGCCGTCGGCGCCGGCCAAGTTCGCGCTGGCGCTCGCGCAGGTCGGGCTCGGCTTTCTCGTCTTTGTCTGGGGCGCGCGCAGCGTCGGACCCGAGGCGCTGACGCCGGTGATCTTCGTCTTCCTGCTCTATCTGCTCCACACCACGGGGGAGCTCTGCCTGTCACCGGTGGGGCTCAGCGCGATGAACCGGCTCGCGCCGTCGTTCATGGCGTCGCTGATCATGGGCGCCTGGTTCTACATGACCGCGGTCGGCAATTTCGTCGCCGGCAAGATCGGCGAGGCGACCGGCGGCGAGAGCGGCGAGATGACCAAGGAAGCGACGCTCGCCATCTATAACGAAATCGGCTGGATCACGCTCGGGGTCAGCGTCGTCGTGCTGGCGCTGTCGCCGATCGTGAAGAAGTGGATGCACCTCGACACGCTGCGCGACCGCGAGGACGAGCTTTCCGGCGCGGGCGAACTCGGCGAGGCACAGGCCGCGGGCGTCCATCCCGAACCCAAGCCCGCGACCTGATCGTGAGGCGGGGGATGAAGGGCGGCCTGCTCGCCGCCGTATCGTTGGCGTTCGCGGGCTGCGCCGCGGCCGGGCAGGACGCGAAGCCGGCGAGCGATGCGCCGCCGCCGGCCGAGAAGAAGGCCGAGCGGTTCAGCAAGGATCCCTATCCGTCGACCTATCACGCTTACCCCGGCCGCGTCACCGCGGTGCGCGGCGTGACGGTCTTCGACGGCGAGGGCGGGCGGATCGACAATGGCACGGTGGTGCTCGCCGAGGGCAAGGTCGCGAGCGTCGGCGGCGCCGACCTGCCGATCCCCGCCGACGCGATGATCATCGACGGGACGGGCAAATATCTGACCCCCGGGGTGATCGACGTCCACAGCCACCTCGGCGACTATCCGACCCCCAGCGTCGACGCGCACGACGACGGCAATGAGGCGACGAGCCCGACGACCCCCGAGGTGTGGGTCGAGCACAGCGTCTGGCCGCAGGACCCCGGCTTCACCCGCGCGCTCGCCAATGGCGGGATCACGACGCTGCAGATCCTTCCGGGCAGCGCGAACCTGATCGGCGGCCGCTCGGTAGTGCTGAAGAATGTGCCGGCGCGCACGGTGCAGGGAATGAAATTCCCCGGCGCGCCCTATGGGCTGAAGATGGCGTGCGGCGAGAATCCCAAGCGCGTCTATGGCGGCAAGGGGCGGATGCCCTCGACCCGCATGGGCAATTTCGCGGTCGACCGCGCGACCTGGGCGAAAGCGGCGGCGTACAAGAAGAAGCTCGACGAGGGGAAGGCGGTCGACCGCGACCTCGCCATGGAAACGCTCGCCGGGGTGCTGTCGGGGGAGATCCTCGTCCACAATCATTGCTACCGCGCCGACGAAATGGCGCTCGTCATCGATATGAGCCATGAGTTCGGATATAAGGTGACGGCGTTCCACCACGCGGTCGAAGCCTACAAGATCGCCGACCTTCTGGAGAAGGAAGGCATTTGCGCCGCGATGTGGGCCGACTGGTGGGGCTTCAAGATGGAGGCCTATGATTCGGTGCCCGAGAATATCGCGCTGGTGAACCGCGCGGGCGCCTGCACCATCGTCCATTCGGACGACGAGAACCAGATCCAGCGGCTCAATCAGGAAGCGGCGAAGGCGCTCGCCGCCGGGCGCCGGATGGGAATGCAGATCAGCGACGAGCAGGCGTGGACCTGGCTGTCCTACAACCCCGCGAAGGCGCTGGGCATCGCCGACAGGACCGGCAGCCTGAAGCCGGGCAAGATGGCCGATGCGGTGCTGTGGAACGGCAATCCCTTCAGCGCCTATACGCGCCCCGAAAAGGTGTGGATCGACGGCGCGCTGCTGTTCGACGCGATGGACCCGAAGCGGCGCCCGGTGAGCGATTTCGAACTGGGTCAGCCGGGCGAGGGGGATGTGAAATGATGCGCGCGCTGATACTTTCGGCCGCCGCGCTCGCCTTCGCGCTGCCCGCGGTCGCGCAGGATGTCGCGATCGTCAACGCGACGCTCGTCATCGGCGACGGCAGCGCGCCGATCGAGGGCGGCTCGGTGATCGTCCGCAGCGGCAAGGTCGTCGCTGCGGGCGACGGGGTGGTCGTTCCCGCGGGGATGGAGCGCATCGATGCCGAGGGCCATTATGTCACCCCGGGCATCGTCGCCGCGTTCAGCCGCGTCGGGCTGACCGAGGTCGATGCGGTCGGCGGCACCAACGACCGTTCGGCGCCGCGTACGCGTTTTTCGGCGGGGCTCGACATCGCCCCGGCGCTCAATCCGATGGGATCGCCGATCGCGGTGAACCGCGCCGCGGGCGTCACCCGCGCGATCGTCGCGCCGGGCGGCAGCAGCAATCTGTTCGCGGGCCAGGGCGCGGTCGTCGACCTCGCCGACGACATGGACATGGTGACGCGGCCGCGCGCGCTGCAGTTCGTCGCGTTCGGCGAGGCGGGATCGGCGAAGGCGGGCGGCAGCCGCGCCGCGACCTTCCTTCTGTTCCGCGAGCAATTGCTTGCCGCGCGCAGCTATGCCCGCAACCCCGCCGTGCTCGCCGAATGGGGCAATGACGCGATGATCCAGCGCGCCGACGCCGACGCGCTGGTGCGGGTGATCGACGGCGCGACGCCGCTCTTCATCCGCGTCGACCGCGCCGCCGACATCGTCAACGTGCTGAAGCTGAAGCAGGATTTTCCCGCGCTGAAGCTCGTGCTCGTCGGCGTGACCGAGGGCTGGATGGTGGCGCGCGAGATCGCCGCGGCCAAGGTGCCGGTGCTGGTGTCGCCGCTGACCGATCTGCCGGGCAGCTTCGAGCGGCTCGGGGCGACCCAGTCGAACGCCGGGCGGATGAAGGCGGCGGGGATCGACGTCGCGGTCGGCGTGTTCGACGACGACGACGCGCATAAAATGGGCTATGCGACGCAATATGCCGGCAATCTGGTCGGACTGACCAAAATGCCGGGCGCGAGCGGGCTGAGCTGGGATCAGGCCTTCGCCTCGATCAGCAGCGCCCCGGCGCGCGCGGTGGGCATGGACGGCCAGATCGGGTCGCTGCGGCCCGGCCGTGCCGGCGACGTGGTGATATGGGACAAGGATCCGCTCGAACTCGGCAGCCGCCCGACCGCGATCTGGATCGACGGCAAGCGCCAGTCGCTGACGACGCGGCAGGACCGGCTGCGCGACCGCTATGCCGATCCGGTGGAAGGCGCGCTGCCGAACGCCTATGACTGGTGACCGATAAAGACCGCGCCTGACCGACGCGGCACCGTGAAGAGAGGTGACGGGCCGTGGAACCGATGACGTTGCTGATCGTGACCTGCATCCTGTTCGTGGGCACGCATCTTTTGCTGTCGCACCCGCTGCGCGCGCCGCTCGCCGGGCGGATGGGCGAGCGGCCGTTCCAGATCGTCTATTCGGTGGTCGCGATCGCGACATTGGTGATGGTCGTCCAGGCGTGGCGCGGCATGCCGCCCGAACCGCCGCTGTGGGCCGCGGGCGATGCCCTGTGGGCGCTCGCCTCGCTGATCGTGCTCTTTGCGAGCATCCTCTTCATGGGCTCGCTGGTCGGCAACCCCGCGCTCCCCGCGCCGGGCGCCGCCTTCGCCGCGCAGGGCGCGCCGCGCGGTGTCTATGCGATCACGCGCCATCCGATGATGTGGGGCTTCGCGCTGTGGGCGCTCGCGCATACGCTCGTCATGCCCACGGGCGCGCAGATGGTGCTGTCGGCGACCATCGCCTTCCTCGCGCTCGTCGGGGCGGTGGGGCAGGATGGGAAAAAGGCGCGGCTGATGGGCGACGCGTGGCGCCACTGGGCGGCACGGACGAGCTTCGTGCCCTTCGCGCGCCAGCTCAGCGGCATGACGCCGTGGGGTGACACCATCCCGCGGCCGCATGCCCTGTTCGGCGGCATCGCGGTCTGGCTCGCCGCGACTTGGGCGCATGGCGCGCTCGGCTTCATGGCCGCAGGAATCTGGCATTGGATTGGCTAGGCCGATGAACCGCGACGAGCAGATTTCGGACCTGTCGCTGCGGCTGCTCGGCTGTCCCTACGACGATCTCGACGTGGGCGAGCAGCGCGTCATCCGCGCCATCGCCGAACGCGCGCCGACGAGCCGCGACGTCGGGGCCGACGCCGAGGACCCGACGACGCGCCCGAGCCTCGGCGCCCGGCTCGCCGACAAGGTCGCCGCGGTCGGCGGGTCGTGGGGCTTCATCATCGGCTTTTCGCTGGTGCTCTTCGCGTGGATGCTGATCAATTCGAAGGCGCTCGAGCATCTGGGGCTCACCTTCGATCCCTATCCTTTCATCTTCCTCAATCTGATGCTGTCGATGCTCGCGGCGATCCAGGCGCCGGTGATCATGATGAGCCAGAACCGGCAGGCGGCGAAGGACCGGCTGACCGAGAAACTCGATTACGAGATCAACCTGCGCGCCGAGCTGGAGATCATGCGGCTGCACGAGAAAATCGACCAGATGCGGATCAGCGAGCTGGCGGATAAGGTCGACGCGCTGTGCGCGCGGATGGAGGCAAGGGATTCAGGCGGATAGGGTGTTGGTGGGGACGTCGTTTTTAGAGGAGCGGACAGCCGTCAATCGGTGGCTTTATTGTGCAACGCTCCGGAAGATACGTCCGGCATCACGATAGCGCGCGAATCCGTCGGCGCTCTCCTGTTGCGCGACTGGGAAGCGTAGAGCCGATCCGCCATGCCGACGAGTAGGAAAACGACGGAGACGAAGATCGGCGGCATTAAAACCCACGTTGCGGCGAAGCCGTAAATGGCGACCACCCAGCTCGGCAAAGAGGATAAAAACATCGCCGCGATCAATGCGGCGCCTGAAGCCAACGCGCCGATCCATCCAATGTTAGCGTTCGCGGCGCGGTGGAGGAGTCCCCATGTCTTCGGATATTCGGTGACGAAGAGATCGGCCGCGACGCGAATGGTCAGAAATAGAGCGATCCACCCTGCCGGCCAGCGATGCCAGCCGCTCACGCTCAAAGCGGCGACCACTAGCAGAAGCGCGACAGCGATCCGGGCAAGCGTCACTATGGCAAGATCCTGAAAATGGGCGTTGGGTTAAGGTGCATCATGCAGGCGACGCCTGCAACACGTTCTTTCCGGCCACTGGACGGCCGCCTGACCAATGTTCGCAATCGGTCTTGGCAGCCGGATCGGATCGGCCGCGAATGTCCGAGTGGGGTGGAAAGCGGCCACCCATTCACTTTCGTCATCCCGGACTTGATCCGGGATCCATTGGCTCAAGCGCTGCGTGAATGGATCCCGGATCAAGTCCGGGATGACGACTAAAATAACGTCGCCCATCGGTCGAAAACCGCCGTCCTCCCCTAAATCCGCACCATCCGCATGCCCTGCTCGCCATAGCGCGGGCCGCTGGTGGCGCCGCGCGGGGCGGCCGCTTCGATCGCGGCGAGATCGTCGGCGGTCAGGGTGACGTCGGCGGCTGCGACGCTGTCCTCCATCGTCGCGCGGCGCTTGGTGCCCGGGATGGGGACGATGTCGTCGCCCTGCGCCAGCAGCCAGGTGAGCGCGACCTGCGCGTTCGAGACGCCGCGCTTCGCCGCGACGCCGGCGATCGCGTCGACGATCGCGAGGTTGGCGGACAGATTCTCGTCCGAATAGCGCGGATCGTTCCGGCGCCAGTCATGCTCGGGAAGCTCGTCGCGGCTGCGGATCGTTCCGGCAAGGAAGCCGCGGCCGAGCGGCGAGTAGGGGACGAAGCCGATGCCATGCTCGCGGCAGATGCCGAGGATTTCTTCTTCGACGTCGCGCTCCCAGATCGAATATTCGCTCTGCAGCGCGGTGATCGGCGCGGCCCTGGCGGCGCGGCGCAGCGTGTCGGGGCCGGCTTCGGACAGCGCGATGTGGCGGACCTTGCCTTCCCTGACCAGCTCCATCATGCCGCCCACCGTCTCCTCGATCGGCACCGACGGATCGACGCGGTGCTGGTAGAAGAGGTCGATCGTGTCGATGCCGAGCCGCTGGAGCGAGCCTTCGCACGCGCGGCGGGCGTTGGCGGGCGAGCCGTCGACGCCGGTGATCTGCTTGCCGTCGAACTGGAAGCCGAACTTGGTCGCGATGACGAGGCCCTCGCGCTTGCTTTTGATCGCCTGCCCAAGCAGTTCCTCGTTCGCGAAGGGGCCATAGATTTCGGCGGTGTCGAAGAAGGTGATGCCGAGGTCGATCGCGCGGTGGATGGTGCGCGTCGATTCGTCCAGATCGACATTGTCGCCATAGAGGATATTGCCCCCCTTGATCATCGGCATGCAGCCGATGCCGATCGCCGATACCCGAAGGCCGTGGCCGAGCGTGCGATATTTCATGGCGTTTCTCCTGCAGGTTCGTCCGCGACGCCGTCGGCGGCATATTTGGTGGCGGCGACGTCGGCGACGACATTGCCCAGCGTACGCCAGATATCGGGAAAAGTCTCGACCGCGACGAGCAGGCCGAGCGGCGCGACGGGAACCCCCATCGATACCGCGATCGGTGCGATCGAGGTGACGAAGCTGATCGATCCGGGCAGGCTGACCGAGCTCAGCGCCGCGGCGACCGCGACCGCGAGGCCGATCGCCATCGTCCAGGGCGTCAGGCCGATGCCGAACAGCCAGGCGACGTAGACGACCACGGCCAGGTTCATCGCGGTGCTGGTGAAGCGGAAGAGCGCGACCGCGAGCGGCAATATGATGTCGGCCTTTTTGGGATCGACCCCGAGGGTCTTGGAGGCGTCGAGCATCGCGGGCAGGCTGGCGAGCGAGCTTTGCGTGCTGAGCGCGACCGCGAGCGTCGGGATCATCGCGCGAACGAAGCGCGGCGGCGCGACCCCGACGACCAGCCACGCGAGGATCAGGCCCAGGATCACGCAGGCGACCCCGACGCCCGAGACGATCAGCACATAATGGAGAAGCCCGCCGAACGCCGCGAACCCGGCCTTGACGGCGAGCGCGTAGCCGAGCGCGAACACCCCGATCGGCGCCAGCGCGAGCACCCAGCCGATCACGACCAGCATCGCGTCGCCGAGCGCCTTGAACAGCCCCGACAGGCTCGCGCGCTGCTCGGGCCCGATGCGGGTGATCGCGAAGGCGAAGATGGTGGTGAAGACGATCAGCGGCAGGACCGCCGTATCGGCCGCGGCGGCGATCGGATTGGTCGGCACCAGGCTGAGCAGATAGTCGGCGAAGGTCGGGGAAGCCGGCGTTTCCACCACTCCGCCGAGCCCGTGGCGAAGCGCCTCGGCAGCCGCGGTCGACAGCGGGAAAAGCCGCAGCAGCAGCGGCGTGAGCAGCAGCGACATGGCGCCGGTGATGACGATCGCGGCGATGAAGGTCGCGACCGCGCGCGCGGCGAGCGCCCCCGCGCGCGCGGCGTCGGCGGTCGCGGTGATGCCGGTGATCAGCAACGCGACGATCAAGGGCACGATCGTCATCTTGAGCGCGTTGAGCCAGAGGATGCCGACGGGCTCGACGATGCGCAGCGACGCGCTCGCCCCGCCGGGCGACCAGCTTTCCACGCCGACTCCCAGCAGCATTCCGACGACCAGCGCCGAGAGGATGATCCATGCGGATTTCACGTTCAAATTCCCCGGGCAGTCGCTGGCCTGCTTGCCAAGCAAAAATGGGTGACCTAGGGCCATCCCGGGGGTGCCGGGGCAAGCTCTTGTCCTGATGTTCGGCTTAAGTAGCAGAGGTGCCATGCGCAAGTTTTTCGGAACCGACGGTATCCGCGGGATGACGAACGAGATTCCGATGACGGTCGAAGTGGCGATGCGCGTCGGCATGGCGGCCGGCGCCCATTTCCTGCGCGGCACGCACAAGCACCGCGTCGTCATCGGCAAGGACACGCGCCTCTCGGGCTATATGCTCGAGAACGCGCTCGTCGCGGGCTTCACCAGCGTCGGCATGGACGTGGTCCAGGTCGGCCCGATGCCGACCCCGGCCGTGGCGATGCTGACGCATTCGATGCGCGCCGACCTGGGGGTGATGCTCTCGGCGAGCCACAATCCCTTTCACGACAATGGAATCAAGCTGTTCGGTCCCGACGGCTACAAGCTGTCGGACGAGGACGAGGCGCAGATCGAGTTGCTGCTCGCGCAGCAGCCGAAGCTCGCCGCCCCCGCGCAGATCGGGCGCGCCAAGCGGATCGAGGACGCGCGCGGCCGCTATATCCACGCGGTGAAGCAGAGCCTGCCCGAGGCGGCGCGGCTCGACGGGCTGAAGATCGTCGTCGATTGCGCCAACGGTGCCGCCTACAACAGCGCGCCGACGGTGTTCTGGGAACTGGGCGCCGACGTCGTCGCGATCGGGGTCGAACCCAACGGCATCAACATCAACGACCGATGCGGCTCGACCGCGCCGGGGCTGCTGCAGGAAACGGTCGTCGCGAGCGGCGCCGACATCGGCATCGCGCTCGACGGCGACGCCGACCGGCTGATCGTGGTCGACGAAAAGGGTGCGATCGTCGATGGCGACCAGATCATGGGATTGATCGGCGCGAGCTGGGCGCGGCAGGGGCGGCTGAAAGGGGGCGGCGTCGTCGCGACGGTGATGTCGAACCTTGGCCTCGAACGCTTTCTGGAGGGCGAGGGGCTGCGCCTCGAGCGCACCAAGGTCGGCGACCGCTATGTGCTCGAACGGATGAAGAGCGGCGGCTTCAACGTCGGCGGCGAACAGTCGGGGCACATGATCCTGTCCGACCATGCGACGACCGGCGACGGGACCCTCGCCGGGCTGCAGGAGCTCGCCGAGCTGGTGACGTCGGGCAAGCCCGCGAGCGAATTGCTCCACCAGTTCGACCCGGTGCCGCAGCTTTTGAAGAATGTGCGTTTCAAGGGCGGCAAGCCGCTCGACGACGCGCAGGTCCAGGCGGCGATCGCCGAGGGGGAGGGCGCGCTCGACGGCCGCGGCCGCCTCGTCATCCGCGCCTCGGGCACCGAACCCGTGATCCGCGTGATGGCCGAGGGCGACGACGCCGGCGAGGTCGAGCGGGTCGTCGACATGATCTGCGACGCGGTGCGCGTCGCCGCAGGAGAATAGACATGCTGGAAATGCGACCCGATTGCGAACGCTGCGGACGCGACCTGCCCGCCAATATCCACGGCGCTTTCATCTGCTCGTTCGAGTGCACCTTCTGCGCCGATTGTGCCGACAAGCTCGACGAGCGCTGCCCCAATTGCGGTGGCGACCTGCTCGACCGCCCGCTGCGCGAAGGCTCGGCGCTGGCGAAGTTTCCGGCGTCGACCGAGCGGCGGCATCCGGGCGCGCGATGATTTTTCACTTCGAGCCTGTTCGATGACCGCGCGCGTCCTGATCATCGCCGGGTCCGACAGCGGGGGCGGCGCGGGCATCCAGGCCGACATCAAGACGGTGACGATGCTCGGCGGTCACGCGATGACCGCCATCGCCGCGATCACCGCGCAGAACACGCTCGGCGTGCAGGGCGTGCATCCGGTGCCGACCGACATGGTGCTGATGCAGATCGACAGCATCGCGTCGGACATCGGCGTCGATGCGGTCAAGATCGGGATGATCGGCAGCGCCGAAACCGCCGCGGCGGTCGCTGAGCGGCTTGCCCGGCCCGACCTTGCCGGCGCGCCGGTCGTGTTCGACCCGGTGATGGTCTCGACGAGCGGCTCGGTGCTCGCCGACGCCGCGACGATCCGCGCGTTCGAGGCGCTGCTGGCGCGCGCGGCGGTGGCGACGCCGAACCTGGGCGAGCTGGCGGCGCTGGGCGGCGAGGAGGCGATCCTCGCGCACGGCTGCGCGCTGCTCGTCAAAGGCGGGCACGGCGAAGGCGACACGGTGACCGACCGCCTGCTCGAAGCGGACGCGGGCGAGGTCGCGCGCTGGGAGGCGCCGCGGATCGACACGCCGCACACCCACGGCACCGGCTGCACGCTGGCGAGCGCGATCGCGTGCGGTTTGGCGCAGGGCATGCCGGTCGAGCCCGCGGTCGCGCGCGCGCGCGATTTCGTGCGCCTCGCGCTGCTCGATGCCCCGGGGCTGGGCGAGGGGCACGGGCCGATGGGGCAGCAGGCGGTGCGCAACGACGGGCTGTTCATGGGGCCCGCGCTCAACCAGATCACGCTGCCCGCGACCGACTATGCAGCGTCGGTCGCCTTCTACAAGCAGATGGGGCTGACGCAGATCGTGGACAGTCCGGGCGCTGAAGGAATTGGGGGTTATGCGCGCTTCGAGGCGGCAAACGGCGTGACGCTGTCGATCCACGTCGGCGACGGCACGGCGGGCGGTGCGACGGCGTATCTGGAGAGCGGGGCGCTCGACGCCTGGGTCGCCTATCTCGCGCGGCGCGGGGTGCGCTTCGACCAGATGCCGAAGGACGAGGAATGGGGCTGGCGCGAGGCGCGACTGACCGATCCCGCGGGGAACCGCCTCTGCCTCTATCAAGCGGGTGAATATCGAAGGTATCCGCCGTGGCGTATCTGACGGTTGGGGTCGACGAAGCCGGGCGCGGGCCGCTTGCGGGGCCGGTGGTCGCGGCCGCGGTGATCCTGTGCGAGGACGGGATCGACGGGCTCGATGACAGCAAGAAGCTGACCGCGAATCGGCGCGGCGAGCTGGAAATCCTGATCAAGACACGCTGCCGCTGGGGCGTCGGCGAGGCGAGCGTCGCCGAGATCGACGCGATCAACATCCTGCAGGCGACCTTCCTCGCGATGACGCGCGCGGTCGAGGCGCTGGGCTGCGACCCGCACGAGGTGCTGGTCGACGGCAACCGGCTGCCGCGCTGGAGATATCGTGCCCGCGCGGTGATCGGCGGCGACGCGCTGCACCCCTGCATTTCGGCGGCGAGCATCATCGCGAAGGAGCATCGCGACCGCATCATGGTCGCCGCGGCGCGCGACTATCCGGTCTTTGGCTGGGCGACGAACATGGGCTATGGTACGCGCGAGCATCTCGCGGCGCTGCGCCAGCACGGTCCGACGCCGCTCCACCGGACCAGCTTCGCACCGGTTGCGCAAATGCAGCTGGTCTGACGCAGGGGCCTGAGGAGGGGAGAGAGCATGCGCAGCGGATTCAGCGCCGAAAATGTCGGCGTGCAGACCGGGCGGCGCTTCCTCGTCACCGGCGCCAATGCCGGGATCGGCTTCGAAACCGCGAAGATACTGGCCGCGCGCGGCGCGCATGTCGTGCTCGCGTGTCGCGACGAGGCACGCGCCGATGCGGCGATGACGGCGATCCGCGCCGATGCGCCCAAGGCCGAGCTCAGCTTTCTGCGGCTCGACCTCGCCGACCTCGATCAGGTGCGCGACGCGGCGGCGGCGGTGCTCGCGGGGCCGCGCATCGACGTGCTGATCAACAATGCCGGCGTGATGATCCCGCCGCGCACGCTGACGCGGCAGGGTTTCGAGCTGCAGTTCGGGGTCAATCACCTCGGCCCCTTCGCCTTCACGGGCCTTGTCCATCCGCATGTCGACGACCGCATCGTGATCACCGCGAGCCTCGCGCACAAGGGCGGCCTGATGGATTACAGCGATCTCGACGCGAGCCGCAGCTATCATAATTGGCAGCGTTACCAGACGAGCAAGCTCGCCAACCTGCTCACCATGTTCGAGCTCGACCGGCGGCTCGGCGCCGCGGGGCGGGCGACGCAGGCGATCGGCTGTCATCCCGGCGTCGCGCTCACCGAACTGACGCGGCATCTGCCGATGCCGCTGCGCTATATGACCCCGCTCGCGACGCCCTTCTTCAACAGCGCGGCGCAGGGCGCGTGGCCGACGCTGCAGGCGGCGACCGGAGCGAACGTCCAGGGCGGCGACTATCTGGGGCCGCAGGGGCTGGGCGAGGTGACCGGCCGTTCGGGCCCGGCGCGTGCGACGAGCATGGCGCGCGACCCGAAGCTGGCGCGCGAATTGTGGGAACGCTCGGTCGACCTGACCGGGGTCGATCCGGGGATTTGATTCCTCTCCTCCCAAGGGAGAGGAATTTTTTCGCCACTGAGTCCTCCCGGTCACACCACCAGTGGTTGAGTCTCCGAGTCGCGACAGGCTCCATATGTCGTGGCAGACTCCTTTCGTTCTCATCCCCTTAACCATTTGGACACGCGGATTCCTTAGAATCCTGAGCTTGACGGCGGACTCCGCCGGACTCATCAAGGCCTTCTTTGCAATGAAACAGGGGCAAGCGGCATGGGTGTGATGGAGCGGGTCAAGGCCCCGGCGGTAAAGCAGCGCGTGGCGAAAATGGCGCGCACGGACCTTCCGCTCGACAGCATATTGCAGGGCGATTGCGTCGAGATGATGCGCTCGCTGCCCGCGGCGTCGGTCGACATGATCTTCGCCGACCCGCCATACAATCTCCAGCTCGGCGGCGACTTGCTGCGCCCCGACGGCAGCCAGGTCGATGCGGTCGACGACGATTGGGACAAGTTCGACAGCCTCGCGACCTACGACCGCTTCACCCATGCGTGGCTCAAGGAAGCGAAGCGCATCCTGAAGCCCGGCGGCAGCATCTGGGTGATCGGCAGCTATCACAATATCTTCCGCGTCGGCGCGGCGCTGCAGGATCAGGGATACTGGATCCTCAACGACATCGTGTGGCGCAAGGCGAACCCGATGCCCAATTTCAAGGGCACGCGCTTTACCAACGCGCACGAGACGCTGATCTGGGCGTCGATGGGCGAAAAGGCGCGCTACACCTTCAACTATCGCGCGATGAAGACGCTGAACGACGAATTGCAGATGCGTTCGGACTGGCTGATCCCTATCTGCGGTGGGCAGGAGCGCTTGAAGAAGGGCGGAACGAAAGTTCACCCGACGCAGAAGCCCGAGGCGCTGCTCTATCGCATCCTGCTCGCCTGCTCGAACCCCGGCGACGTGATCCTCGACCCCTTCTTCGGCACCGGCACGACCGGCGCGGTCGCGAAGCGGCTCGGGCGCCATTTCATCGGCATCGAGCGCGAGGATGATTATATCGCGGCGGCGAAGGAGCGCATCGAGATGGCGCTGCCGCTCGACGAAAGCGCGGTGAAGACGATGATGGCGCCCAAGGCGGCGACGCGCGTCGCTTTCGGCACGCTCGTCGAATGCGGGATGATCGCACCGGGGACGGTGCTCACCGACGCGAAACGCCGCTGGAAGGCCAAGGTGCGCGTCGACGGCAGTCTCGATTGCGAGGGACAGGCACCGGGGTCGATCCACAAGGTCGGCGCGGGCGTGCAGGGCGCGCCGAGCTGCAACGGCTGGACCTTCTGGCACGTCGACGACGGCAAGCAATTGCGCGTGATCGACGCGGTGCGGCAGGACTGGCTGCTCGCGAACGAGGCGTAACAGGCAAGGCTGATCGTCGCCCCCGCGAAGGCGGGGGTCGTAGTCGGCCTGGCACGGCGTGGCGGTTCAATGATGCCAGCGGCCCCCGCCTTCGCGGGGGCGACGGATAGGGGGGAACGGGCATGTTCGCACCACTGACCAGGCCCGGCCTCGGCGCCGTCTCGCCCGGCGCCAAAATCTATTGCCGCCCGGCCTGTTTCGTCGACCGGCCGCACGAGCTGGACGACGCCTGCCTGCGGCTCGCCGACACGATGCTCTGGTTTGCCGCGTGGCACGTCAGCCTGCGTGACGGTGGCACGGTTCGATCGGCGGTCGTGCCGGTCCTCGAACTCGGGGACTGGATCGCCGCCATGCCCGATGCGCTCGGTGAAACGGCAACCGTGCAGCGCGCCGCGGTGCAGCGCCCGCGCGGTGCGCTGGCGCTCGGTGCGCGGACGGTGCGGCTGAGCGAACCGCAATTGATGGGTATCCTCAACGTCACGCCCGACAGCTTCTCCGACGGCGGCAAGCATGTCGATGCCGCGGCGGCCGCGGAGGCGGGTTTCGCGATGGCGTCGGCGGGCGCCGCGATCCTCGATGTCGGCGGCGAATCGACGCGGCCCGGCGCGCCGCTGGTCTGGGAAGGCGACGAGATCGCGCGCGTCGAAGGCGTCGTCGCGGCGCTCGCGAAAGGCGGCGTCGCGGTGTCGATCGACACGCGCAAGGCTGCGGTGATGGAGGCCGCGCTCGCGGCGGGCGCAACGATCGTCAACGATATTTCGGCCCTCCGCTACGACGACCGCGCGATGGACGTCGTCGCGCGCGCGGGCTGCCCGGTGGTGCTGATGCACGCGCCGTCGGCGAAGAGCGACCCGCACGAGGGCGGCGGCTACGATCATGTGCTGTTCGAGGTATATGACATGCTCGCCGAGCGCATCGCGGCGTGCGTCGCCGCTGGGATCGATCCCGCGAAGATCATCGTCGATCCGGGGCTCGGCTTCGGCAAGGGGATCGCCGACAATCTGGCGCTGGTGAACGGCCTGGCGCTGTTCCACACGCTCGGCTGCCCGATCCTGTTCGGAGCGAGCCGCAAACGGATGATCGGCGCGCTCGACAATGAAGCGCCGGCCGACCAGCGATTGGGCGGGACGGTGGCGCTGCATTATCAGGCGGCGTCGCAGGGCGCGCAGATCCTGCGCGTGCACGACATTGCGGAAAATCGGCAGGCCTTGCGCATCTGGCGCGGGCTGCGGGATGCGGCGCTGACCGCTTAGTTCCCCTCCCACTTGCAGGAGTGGGATCAGTTTTCACCTTCCATCGTCCGCGCCTTCTTCCCCCGCGCCACCTCGGTCGCCAGCGCTTCGAAGCGCGGCTCCCATGTGCGCCGGAAGCGCTGCACCCAGGCGTCGATCTCGTCGAAACGCTCGGGTGCGACGGCATAGAGCCTGCGCCGCCCCTCGGCGCGCGCGGTCGCGAAGCCATGGTCGCGCAGGACGCGCAGATGCTGCGACACCGCGGGCTGCGAGATGCCGAACTCGGCTGCGATCACCTCGACGACCTCGCCCGAGCTCCGCACGCCCTCGGCGAGGAGTTCGAGGATGCGGCGCCGTACCGGGTCGCCGAGGATGTCGAAGGCGTGCATCAGGCTTGAATCATTGGGGCGCGGCGGCGCCGGTGTAGAAGGCGGTCGTGTCGGCGCCCGCGCGGTTCGCGGCGTCCGCGGCGGTTCCGTAGGCGATCGATGCGGCGGTCCACGCGTCGCTGCTCGACGTCGCGAAGGCCTTGCCTTCGTCGCTCAGCGGCCAGGTTTCTTCGGCGAAGCGTTCCTTCACCGCCTCACCGGTTTCGAGGTGCCATGCGAGGCCGAGCAGCGACAAATCCCAGCCCACGCCGACCGCGCCGGGGCCGAAGCGATCCCAGAACTCCTCCGACTTGTCGTCGAGCGGCGCGATATGGCGCAGCGTCAGGCGGGTGCCGCCGTCGCCGGCTTCGGCCAGCCCGACCTCGACCCAGCTCGTGCCGCCCCCGAACTCCCAGGTCAGCGCGAAGCTGCGCGGCGGTTCGCACGCGGTGACGGTGCCGCCGGCATTGCCCTTGATCTGATAGCGGCCGCCGAGGGTGAGGTCGCCCTCGACCGGCGCGAACCAGCGCGGGATGCGCGCCTTGTCGGTGATCGCGTTCCACAGATCGTCGATTCCGGTCGCATAGTCGCGCGAGGCGACGACGGCACGCGCCGGCTGTCCCTCGTGGGTGGTGTCTTCGACCTTGCGGACGACGAGGGCGGCTTGCTGGATGGTATCGAACGCCATGATGATTCTCCCGGCTGATGGCCGGGATCATATCAATCGGCAATTATATAAGTCCAGACTTATATTATGCGGCGGTATCGATGCCAAGATCGCTGAGCTTGCGATAGAGGGTCGAGCGCCCGATGCCGAGCCGCCGGGCGACCTCGCTCATCCGGCCGCGGTAATGGCCGATCGCGAGGCGGATCACGTCGGCCTCGATTTCTTCGAGCGGGCGCAGATTGCCGTCGGGAAGGTAGAGGGTGACGCCGATCGCTTCGCCGTTGATCGCGATCTCGCCCTGTCCGTTCGACCCGCTGCCGCCCAGCGCGGCCTCGATCGCGGTAAAATCGGCGCTGGTGAGCACGTCGGTCTTGCTCGCGACCGCGGCGCGGAACAACACATCCTGGAGCTGGCGGACATTGCCCGGCCAGGCATAGGCGGCGAGCAGGCGGAGCGCGTCGTCGGTGACGCCGATCGGTCCCATGCCGGGAAGCCCGCCGATCCGCGCGAGCAGGTGGCGCGTGAGCGGGCCGACATCGCCGCGCCGCTCGCTCAAGGAGGGCAGGGTGAATTGCGCGCTCGACAGTGCATAAAACAGGTCCTCGCGGAAATGCCCCGCCTCGATCAGCTTGTCGAGCGGGCTCGCGCTGGTCGAGATGATGCGGACGTCGACGCTCTGGCGGATCGTGCCGCCGATCATCTGCACCTCGCCCGTGTTCAGGAATTCGACGAGCTTCGCCTGCGTTTCCAGCGGGATGCACTCGACATGGTCGATGATGATGCTGCCGCCGTCGGCCTGGACGATCCGGCCGATCTGGCGGTCGAAGGCGCCCGGAAAGGCGCCGCGTTCGTGGCCGAAGAGGCCCGATCCGATCAGCCCCGGCGACACCGCCGAGCAATCGACCATGACGAGCTGGCCGCGCGCGCGGGGGCTCGCGCTATGGATCGCGCGGGCGAAGACTTCCTTGCCGGTGCCGGGCTTGCCGTTGATCATGACGGGCACGCGCGCGCGCGCGGCCTTGGCGGCGATCGCGAGCGCGCTGCGGAAATTGGGGCTCGACCCGATGATCTCCTCGAAGGCGAGCGGCGCGCGGAGCTTTTCGGTCAGCGGGCGAAGCTCGCCCTGCGGGCCGGCGGTCGAGGCGATGCGGTCGAGCGCGCCGAGCAGCCGGTCGGGGGCGATGGGTTTCTGGACGAAATCGCTCGCGCCCGCGCGCATCGCGCTCACCGCGACCTCGACCCCGTTGCGCATCGTGATGACGATCAGCGGCAGCGCGGGGCGCCAGCGGCGCAGTTCGGCGACGAATTCGGGGATGGCGATCCCGGGTGCGCCCTGGTCGACGAGCACCGCGTCGAGCGCCATGCCCTCCTGCGTGCCCAATTTGGCGAGCGCGGTGTCGGTGTCGGCCGCGACGGTGCTGCGCCAGCCGCCACGCGACACCAGCGCCGACAGGAAGCGCTGCTGTGCTGCTTCGCTGTCGACGATCATCACCGTTCGTGTGTCGCGCGTGCTCGCCATCGCTCTCGAATCTGCCCCTTCGCCGGCCCGATCCGGCCGCTGTTCCGCTCTCCCCGCCCGTTTTAGGCAAGAGGGGTAAAGGGGCGATTAAGGCCGTCCGGCTTTGGCCGCGGGCGGCGCGCACCATTCCGCCCCTTGAGCATCGCGGGAGGCGTGGCTAAGACCGGCGCGAATCCAGATTTCGATCCCGCGCGCGCGGCGCGTGCGCGAAGCGAGCAGCAAAAGGGGAAGAGCCATGGCGTCCGAACAGGAAATGAAAGCGGCACAGGAAACCTATTCGGGCTTCCTGAGCCTGTTCAAGGTGGGGGCGATCATCACGATCGCCGTGACCGCCTTCGTCGTGCTCCTGCTCGCGTCCTGACCGGCCCGGCATGCGCATCGCCGTTCTGAAGGAACTCGCCCCCGGCGAGACCCGTGTCGCTGCGACCCCGGAAACCGTGAAGAAATTCATTGGCTTGGGGGCCGATGTTGCCGTCGAGGCGGGGGCGGGCGAGCCAGCCTCGATCGCCGACGCCGACTATGCCGCCGCGGGCGCCGGCGTCGGCAGCCGCGCCGATGCGCTGAAGGGCGCGAACATCATCCTCGGCATCCAGGGACCCGACCCCAAGACGCTGTCGGGCTTCGCCGACGGCGCATGGCTCGCCGCCGGGTTGAACCCCTTTGGCGAGCGCGAGCGCGTCGATGCCTATGCGAAACTCGGGATCGAAGCCCTCGCAATGGAGTTCATGCCGCGCATCACGCGCGCGCAGTCGATGGACATCCTCTCCAGCCAGGCGAATCTCGCCGGCTACAAGGCGGTGCTGATCGCCGCGAACGCCTATGGCCGCGCCTTCCCGATGATGATGACCGCCGCGGGCACGGTGAGCGCCGCCAAGGCGTTCATCATGGGCGTCGGCGTCGCGGGGCTGCAGGCGATCGCGACCGCGCGGCGCCTTGGGGCGCAGGTCAGCGCGACCGACGTGCGCGCCGCGACCAAGGAACAGATCCTCAGCCTTGGCGCCAAGCCGATCTTCGTCGAGAGCGTCGCGGGGATCGAGGGCGAGGGCGCGGGCGGCTATGCCACCGAAATGTCCGACGAATATAAGGCGGCGCAGGCCGAACTCGTGTCGTCGCACATCGCCAAGCAGGACATCGTCATCACCACCGCGCTGATCCCCGGGCGTCCCGCGCCGCGGCTGATCAGCGACGCGCAGCTCGCGACGATGCGCAGCGGCAGCGTGATCGTCGACATGGCGGCCGAAAGCGGCGGCAATGTCGAGGGCTCGGTCGCGGGCGAGACGAAGCGCATCCACGGCGTCACCGTGATCGGCGCGCAGAATATCGCCGCGCTGATGCCCGCCGACACCAGCGCCTTGTTCAGCCGCAACCTATTCAACTTCCTCTCGGCCTTCTGGGACAAGGAGGCGGGCAAGCCCGTGCTCGACGAGGAAATCGGCAACGCCGTGCGCCTCACGCAGGGCGGCAAGGTCGTGAACGAGCGGTTGCTCGGATAACCAACGAAGATCGGAAGACATATCATGGACTTCATTGCGATTTTTTCGATTTTCATTCTGGCCTGTTTCGTCGGCTATTTCGTCGTCTGGTCGGTGACCCCGGCGCTGCACACGCCGCTGATGAGCGTCACCAACGCCATTTCGTCGGTGATCATCGTCGGCGCGCTGATCGCCAGCGCCGCGGCGGGTTCGGCCTCGTCGAAATGGCTCGGCCTCGCCGCGGTCGTGATGGCGAGCATCAACATCTTCGGCGGTTTCGCCGTCACCGCGCGCATGCTGGCGATGTACAAGAAGAAGGAGCGCTGAGATGGCGTTTCAGTCGATTCTTTCCGCCGCGGCCGGCGGCCACGGTCTCGCCGCCAATTCCTGGGCTGCCGTCGCCTATCTGGTAGCGGGCGTTTTCTTCATCCTGGCGCTGCGGGGGCTGTCGAGCCCCGCGTCGTCGCAGCGCGGTAACCGCTTCGGCATCGCGGGCATGACGATCGCGGTCGTTACGACGCTGCTGACGCATTTGCCCGGAAAAACCGAGAGCTTTGGCCCTGATTCCTATGCGTGGCATTTTGACAGCGCGGCGTTTATCGAAATCCTCGTCGCGATCGGCATCGGCGCGGTGATCGGGATCGTGATGGCGCGCCGCATCGCGATGACCGCGATGCCGCAGCTCGTCGCGGCGTTCCACAGCCTCGTTGGCCTTGCCGCGGTCGCGGTGGCGGCGGCGGCGTATCTCAACCCCGGCGCCTTCGGCATCGCCGATGCGGCGGGGCAGATCTTCACCGTCAGCCGCGTCGAGATGGGCCTGGGCATCGCGATCGGCGCGATCACCTTTTCGGGGTCGGTCATCGCCTTCCTGAAACTCAACGGCAATATGTCGGGCGCGCCGATCATGCTGCCGCTGCGCCACGTTATCAACCTCGGCACGCTCGCCGCGATCATCGGCCTCGTCGCCTATTTCACCGTCGACCAGAGCCCCTGGGTGTTCTGGACCGTCACGGGCCTCAGCTTCGTCATCGGCTTCCTGCTGATCATCCCGATCGGCGGCGCCGACATGCCGGTCGTGGTGTCGATGCTGAACAGCTATTCGGGCTGGGCCGCGGCGGCGATGGGCTTCACGCTCCACAATACGGCGATGATCATCACCGGCGCGCTCGTCGGTTCGTCGGGTGCGATCCTCTCCTACATCATGTGCCGCGCGATGAACCGCAGCTTCATCAGCGTGATCGCGGGCGGCTTTGGCGCCGACGCCGCGGCTTCGGGCGGCGGGTCGAAGGAACAGCGTCCTTGGAAGCCGGGCAGCGCCGACGACGCGGCGTTCCTGATGAGCCAGGCCGAGAATGTCATCATCGTCCCCGGTTACGGCATGGCGGTCGCGCAGGCGCAGCACGCGCTGCGCGAAATGGCCGATGTGCTCAAAAAAGAGGGCGTGAACGTCAAATATGCGATCCACCCGGTCGCGGGACGCATGCCCGGCCATATGAACGTGCTGCTCGCCGAGGCGAACGTCCCCTATGACGAGGTGTTCGAGCTCGAGGACATCAATGGGGAATTCGCGCAGGCCGACGTCGCCTTCGTCATCGGCGCCAACGACGTGACCAATCCGGCGGCGAAGACCGACAAGACGTCGCCAATCTACGGCATGCCGGTGCTCGACGTCGAAAAGGCGAAGACGGTGCTGTTCGTGAAGCGCTCGATGGGCGGGGTCGGCTATGCCGGGGTCGACAACGACGTCTTCTATATGGACCAGACGATGATGCTGCTCGGCGACGCCAAGAAGATGGCCGACGACATCGTCAAGGCGCTGAACGGCGGCGGGCACTAGTTTTCTGCGCCTGACGGCGCAGGCGGCACCGGCCCGCTCCCCCACCCGGCCTCCCGATCATAGTATTCTATGGGAGGCCGGGTGGGGGAGCGGGCCGGTGCCGCAACCGATGGAGGAATTATGCGTAAAATCGGCCTGATCGGCGGCATGAGCTGGGCGTCGACCGAGATCTATTACCGCCACCTCAACAAGGGCGTGCAGAAGCGGATCGGGACGAGCTGTTCGGCACCGATCCTGCTCGAAAGCCTCAACTATTGCGAGTTGTCGCGGCTGACCACGCCCGAGCAATGGGCGCACGCGAAGGCTGTGCTGATCGAATCGGCGAAGCGGCTCGAGGATGCGGGTGCGACGGCGCTGATGATCGCGGCCAATTCGATGCACAAGGTGGCGGAAGAGGTTGCCGCCGCGATCTCGATCCCGCTCCTCCACATCGTCGACGAAACGGGGGAAAAGATCCGCGCCGACGGCGTCAAGTCGGCGGCCGTCATCGGCACGCGCAACGTGATGACCGAAGCCTGGTATCGCCAGCGGCTCGTGCGCTACGGCCTGACGCTCGCCCCCTATGACGGCAGCCGCGCCGAGGAAATCGACCGCATCATCTACGATGAGCTGATGCAGGGCAAGGTGACCGAGGATTCGCGGCGCACGATGCGCACCTTCATCACCGACATCGCCAAGCAGGACGTCCAGGCGCTGGTGCTCGCCTGTACCGAGCTCGTCATGCTCGTCGATCCCGATGCCAATGTGCTGCCGATCTACGATGCCGCGCGGATCCATGTCGCCGCCGGGGTCGACTGGATCCTGGGCGACGCGCCCTGACAGACTCCCTCCCGCTCGCGGGAGGGACTCAGCTTACCCGCGTCCAGGTTACCGTGCGGCAGAAGACCGCTACGCACCCCTTCATCGTCAGCTTGTTGCCCCTGACGCGGAGATGCGCCTTGTAATAGCGCCCGTCCTCGGGGCTGTAGCCCTGGCCGCGCCAGCCGCCGTCGTGCGGGACCAGGTCCCAGTAGATTTGCAGCCCCGTCACCTGCCGTCCGCGCTTGGCCTTGTCGGGATTGCGCTCGTCGCGCTGGCCCCCAGCGGGCTGGTCGATCAGCAGGCGATGGATGCGGCCGCACAGCTTGGCGCCGCACGGCATGATGTCGACGATGCCCTTGCCGTCGTCGGTCTTCCATCGCCCGGTGATCGGCGCCGGAGCCGCCGCGGCGGCGGCTGGAACCGCGAGCGCGACGAGCGCCACGAGATAGATGTGAAACATTGCGACCTCTCCCCCTGTTTTAGCTACACCGATGTCAGCAACATGGCTTGGCTTCCGCGCACTCTTGCCGCATGACACGGGCAAAACAAGGGAGAGAGATATGCGAGTCACCTATTTGCCGCGCGCAGCCCTGCTGTCCTTTGCCGCGCTCGCCGTCGCCGCGGCGCCCGCCGCCGCGAAGACCATCAGCGTCAGCGCCGGCACCCCCGATGCGAACGAGAAATTGCAGGAAGCGCTGATCCTCGCCGAGCCGGGCGACGTCGTCGAACTGGGCGCGGGAACGTGGACGCTGACCGACGGGCTGTCGCTCGACGTCGACAATGTCACGGTGCGTGGCGCGGGGACGAAGGATGGCGAGGGTTCGATCCTCGATTTCGCGGGCCAGCAGGGCGCGGGCGAGGGGCTGCTCGTCACCTCGGACGACGTCTATCTCACCAATTTCGCGGTGCTCAACACGAAAGGCGACGGCATCAAGTCGAAGGGCGCCGACCGCATCGTCTATCACCAGCTCCGCGTCGAATGGACCGCGGGGCCGAAGGAAACCAACGGCGCCTACGGCATCTATCCGGTCGAGAGCAGCGACGTGCTGATCGACAGCGTCTATGTCCGCGGCGCGTCGGACGCGGGCATCTATGTCGGCCAGTCGAAGAATATCGTCGTGCGCGATTCGATCGCGATGGAGAATGTCGCGGGGATCGAGATCGAGAATTGCTACGACGCCGACGTCCACGACAATGTCGCGACCAAGAACACCGGCGGCATATTGGTGTTCGACCTGCCCAGCCTGCCGCAGCAGGGTGGCCACAATGTCCGCGTCTTCGACAATATGGTGAACGACAACAGCACGCCGAACTTCGCGCCGAAGGGCAATATCGTCGCCAGCGTGCCGACCGGCACCGGGGTGCTGGTGATGGCGAACAGCCGGGTCGAGGTCTTCGACAATATGCTGGCCGACAACGGCACCGCCAATGTGATGATCGTCGGCTATCGCTATCCCTACAAGGATGAGAAATACCAGCCGCTGCCCAAGGATATCGCCGTTTGGGACAATCAGCACGGCAAGGCGGGCTTCGCGCCGGCCTTTCCGGGCGGAGCCGAGATCGCGGCGGCGATGGGCGGGAGCATCCCGCCCGTGCTGTGGGACGGCGCGGGGAGCGCGATCGTCAACGACGACGTCGCGGTGCTGTCGCTGAACCTGCCCGACGTCGGGACGCCGCAGAGCGAGGCCAAGCCGTCGCCCGCGGACCTCAAGGGCGAGGCGCCGGCGGCGCTGCCCGGCATCACCCTGCCGGAAAGCATGGAGGCGCGGGTCCAGTGAAGCGCGTCGCCGCAGCTTTCGCCGCGGCGCTGCTGTGCGCGAGCGGTGCGGTCGCGGTCTCCGAACCGGGGCCGAACCAGGCGGTGATCGACGGCGCGGACATGCCGGCGAAGCTCTCTGCCTTCGGGATTTTCCGCACGGGGACGAGCGAACCGGTCGATGCGCTGCTGCCCTATACGCTGCACACGCCCTTGTTCAGCGACTATGCCGAGAAGCACCGGCTGATCTGGGTGCCGCCGGGGCAGCAGGCGCGCGTCGCGGCGGACGGGCATATCGACTTTCCGGTCGGCAGCCTGATCGTGAAGAGCTTCGGCTGGCCCGAACAGAATGGCGGCCGGCCGGTCGAGACGCGGCTGCTGCTCCACCGCGCCAGCGGCTGGACCGCGCTGCCCTATATCTGGGACGCCGACGGCAAGGACGCGACGCTCGCCATCGCGGGGCGGCGCGTGCCGGTGAGCTTCAAGAGCCCCGACGGCGCGGCGCACAGCATCCGCTATGCGGTGCCGAACAAGAATCAGTGCAAGGAATGCCACAGCAAGGCGGGGACGATCGTGCCGATCGGGCCCAAGGCGGCGAACATCGACTTCGGCACCGCGCTCAGTCGCCCCGATTTCGCGCGCTTCTTCGCCAAGGTTCCGACGACTAGAGCGCCGATGCCGCGCTGGGACGACCCCGCGAGCGGTTCGCTCGAGCAGCGCGCGCGCGCTTATCTCGATGTCAATTGCGCCCATTGCCACAACCCGCAGGGTAGCGCGTCGAACAGCGGGCTGTTCCTGCGCTGGACCGACCCGGTCGGCGTCAACTATGGCATCGGCAAGCGCCCCACCGCGGCCGGGCGCGGCAGCGGCGGGATGGAGTTCGCGATAAAGCCGGGCGATCCCGACCACAGCTTTCTCATCTATCGCCTCGAAAGCCTCGAGGCGGGAATCGCGATGCCCGAACTCGGCCGCTCGACGGTGCACAAGGAAGGCGCGGCGCTGCTCCGGCAATGGATTGCGGAGATGCCGAAGGACGGGCATTAGGCGGGGCCATGACCAGCCTCGTCCTCCACGACTATTTCCGCTCCTCGGCGAGTTATCGCGTCCGCATTGCGCTGAACCTCAAAGGGCTTGCCTACGAGCGCGTCGAGGTCAGCCTGATCGCGGGCGAACAGAAAAGCGACGCTTATCTCGCGCAGAATGCGCAGGGCTTCGTGCCGATGCTCGTCGCCGACGGCGAGACGATCATCCAGAGCCTTGCGATCATCGACTGGCTCGACCGCGCCTATCCCGAACCGCGGCTGATTCCCGACGAGCCGATGCCGCGCGCGGTCGCGCTGGCGCAGGCGCATGTCGTTGCGTGCGACATCCACCCGCTCAACAATCTGCGCGTGCTCAAATATCTGAAGCGCGACCTCGGGCTCAACGAGCAGACCAAGGATCACTGGTATCGCCACTGGATTCTCGAAGGCTTCGACGCGCTCGAGGCGATGGCAGAGTCGGGGGCGAGCGACGGGCGTTATCTGGGCGGCGACACGCCGGGGATCGCCGATTGCTGCCTGGTGCCGCAGATGTACAACGCGCGCCGCTTCGACGTGCCGCTCGAGGCCTTTCCGCGCCTCGTCGCGATCGACGCCGCCTGCATGGAGCATGAGGCGTTCCAGAGGGCGCATCCCGACGCAGTGAAACCGGCGTGATCCGCCTGCTCGCGGGCGCGGCCGCGCTGGCGCTGCCGGCGGCGGCGATGGCGCAGGACAAGGACGAGCCGATCATCATCCCGGCGCGCCATGTCCCGGCCGAGGAGATCGTCGTCGTCGGAGGCGGATCGCTCAAGCCGACCGACGGCAATTCGGTCCAGTCGGCCGCGATCCTGCGCGATCTCGACCCCGGCCTCGGCACGCGCATCGAGAATCGTCTCCGCGACGAGGACGGACTGGCGCAATTCCGCCGCTCCGATGGCCGCTCGGCGCATCCGACGAGTCAGGGCGTGACCTTGCGCGGGCTCGGCGGCAATGCGTCGAGCCGCGCGCTGATCACCCTCGACGGGGTGCCGCAGGCCGACCCCTTCGGCGGCTGGGTCGCGTGGAGCGCCTATGATGCGATCCGGCTCGGCGGCATCATCGTCGCGCGCGGCGGCGGCGGCGGCGTCGATGGGCCGGGCGCGCTCGCGGGGACGATCGGCCTCTATTCGGACATGACCGAAGGGGTGGAGGCGAGCGCCGCATACGGCAGCCGCGACGGCGTCGACCTGTCGGGGAGCGCCGGAACGCGGCTCGGCGACGGCTGGGTCGCGGTCGACGGCCGCTACAGCCGCGGCGACGGCTTCGTTCCCGTCGTCGAGAGTCAGCGCGGCGCAGCCGATCGCGCCGCGCCTTACGAGCAGGGCGGCCTCGGCGTGCGGCTGCGCTTCGACGCGGGCGACAACAGCCGTATCGAGGCAAGCCTGCGCGGCTTTTCGGATCGGCGCGATCGCGGCACCGATTTTAGCGAAAGCCGCGTCGATGGCATCGACGCCAGCCTGCGCTTTCTCCACCAGCCCGGTGCGGGAGTGCAGTGGCTCGCGCTCGCCTATGTCCAGCTCCGCGAGTTCGACACCGGCTTCGCAAGCGTCGCTGCGGATCGGGACAGCGTGGTCCCGGCGCTCCACCAGCGGGTGCCCGCGACCGGTCTCGGCGCGCGTGTCGAGCTGCGCCCCGCGATCGGCAGCGCGTTTCCGCTGCGGCTCGGCGTCGACTGGCGGCGGACGGTCGGGCGCACGCAGGAGGATTATCTGTTCACCGGGTTCGTCCCCGGCCGCCACCGCATCGCGGGGGGCAGCAGCGACACGGTGGGCGCCTTCGCCGAATGGACCTCGGGCGAGGCCGACGAGGGGCTCTTGTGGACCGCGAGCGCGCGGGTCGACCGCTGGTGGCTCGGCGCGGGCTATCGCTTCGAAACCAATATCGCCGGGCCGGTGATCACCGACGCGCACTATGCCGCGCGGCAGGGGTGGGAGGCGAGCGGGCGCGCCGGGCTGCGCTGGACCGCGGGGCCGCTCGCGATCCGCGCCGCCATTTATCGCGGTTGGCGGCTGCCGACGCTCAACGAGCTCTACCGGCCGTTCCGCGTCGGCCCCGATGCGACGGCGGCGAACGAATTGCTGCGCCCGGAGCGCCTGTGGGGCGGCGAGGTCGGCGCTGAGCTGACGAGCGGCGAGGCGCATGTCGGGATCACGCTGTTTCGCAATCGGCTCGAAAATGCGATCGCCAATGTCACGCTCGGCTCCGGGCCCGGCAATTTCCCCGGCGTTGGCTTCGTCGCGGCGGGCGCGACCTACAGCCAGCGCCAGAATCTCGACGCGATCGACAGCAAGGGGGTCGAATTCAGCGCCGACGCGCCGCTCGGCCCGCTGACGCTGCGCGCGAGCTATGCCTTCACCGACGCGCGCGTCGACGCCTCGGGCGCCGCGGCGGTGCTCGACGGACTGCGGCCGGCGCAGGTCGCGAAGCACAGCGGTAGCGTGTCGCTCGCCAACCGTGGCGATGGCCCGCTCGGCGGCTTCGCGACGCTGCGCTATGTTGGCAAGCAGAATGAGGATGACCTGGGGCTCCAGCCACTGGACGACGCGCTGACGCTCGACGCCGGACTGTCGTGGCGTCTTTCGGATGCGGTCAGCCTCGAGGCGCGCGGCGAGAATCTGTTCGACGCGCTCGTGCCCGCCGCGATTTCCTCGGCGGGCATCGTCGAGCGCGCGACGCCGCGGACGCTGTGGGTCGGCGCGCGGCTGTCCTTTTAGGCGGATTTAATCACCAGCCCGTCTTCACAGACGCCGAACAGGCGATAAATACGAGTTATGGCCGCCAAGACGCTGAACCTCGACCAGTTCCTGCCCTATCGCCTGTCGATAGCCTCCAACGCGCTGTCGGAGCGGATCGCCGCCGATTATCAGAACAAGTTCGGGCTCAAGATTCCCGAATGGCGGCTGATGGCGGTGCTGGGGGAGGGCAAGCCGCTGACCCAGCGCGAGCTGGTGCAGGCGACGCGGATGGACAAGGTGACGGTCAACCGCGCCGCCAAGGCACTCGCCGACCGCCAGCTCATCGCGCGCCAGGCGCATGAGGCCGATGGGCGATCGCATCATCTCGACCTCACCGAGACCGGCCGCTCGCTCTACGACGCCATCGTCCCCGCGGCGCTCGCGACCGAGGAGCGGCTCGAATCGCATATCAGTGCGTCCGAGCGCACCGCGCTGATGGCGATCCTCGCCAAGCTTATCGCCGCCGCCCAAGATTATGGCTGACCCCGTCTATCGCGCCGCGCCAGTCGAGGCGCTGCGCGTCGAGCGGCTGGGCGAACTGACCGCGATCTTCGACCGACGGTCGATGCAGACCCATCTCGTCGTCTCGCCGCTGCCCGAGGTTTTGGAGGCGATGAGCGGCGAAGCCTGCAACGCGGCCTTGCTCGCCGCGCGGCTCGCGGCGAGCTTCGACCTTCCCGACGCGGCCGAGACGCGCGCGATCCTGGGCGAACGGTTGCGCGAGCTGGCGAGCCTCGGTCTGGTGGCGCCGGATGAAGCATAGCACGCGCATCGTGGTCGGGCCGGTGCAGTTCCGCATCGGCAGCGACTGGCGCGCGCCGGTCGCCGCGCTCGAACGTCTCTATGCGGGCTACCCACAGGATCCCGCGCGGGCGGCCGACGCGACGGTACGGCTGTTCGCCGCGCGGCCGTGGCGGCGCTGGCTGCGGCCGTCGGTACAGATCGGCGGCGATTTCGTCGTGCCCGACGCGCTGCCGCTTCCGCTTTCGATGGGGCTGCTCGCCGCCGAAATGGGAATGAATTTGCAGGTCGCGCTCGGCTGGCGGCGGCACCTGCTGCTCCACGCGAGCGCGGTGGCGCGCGATGGACGCAGCGTCCTGATGTCGGGGGTTTCGGGGTCGGGGAAGTCGACGCTGGCGGCATTGCTCGGCGAGGGCGATTGGCGGTTGATGGGCGACGAATTCACGCTGATCGACCCCGCGAGCGGCGACGCGCTCGCCTTCCCGCGTGCGGTGAGCCTGAAGAATGAGGCGATCGCCGAAATGGCGGCGCGGGTCGACGCCGCGCGGCTCGGGCCGCTGCTCGCGGGGACGCCGAAGGGCGATATCCGCCATCTGATCCCGCGCGCCGACGCGGTCGCGGCGATGCACGAGCCCGCGCGCCCCGCACTGCTGCTCTTTCCGCGCTTCGGCGGCGCCACGGCGATCGAGCGACTCGGCGAGGGCGAGGCTTTCGTCCGGCTGACCGAGGCGTCGACCAACTACACCGCGCTCGGCGAGGCGGGGTTCGAGGCGCTGACGCGGCTGGTACGCGCGGTGCCGGCGTTCGGCATCTCCTACCCCGACAGCGCGGCGGGGCTGGCGCTCGTCGAGCAGCTCTGGGCCGAGGTGGAGCGGTGAGCGCGGTAGGGACCTTCGTCGATTTGCTTGTCGGGCGGCGCGACGCGGCGATGCTGACGCCGCGCGACTGGGACGGGGTGATCGGCGTCGCGCGCGCCGAGGCGATGCTCGCGACGCTCGCGCACCGGTTGAAGGGCGCGGCCTTGCCCGCACCGGTCGCAGCGCTCTTTGCCGACCAGCGCGCCGCCGCCGCGGTCGCGACGCGGCAGGCGCTGTGGGAGGCCGAAATGGCCCGCCGCGCGCTGGCGAGCGAGCGGATCGAGTTCGTTCTGCTCAAGGGCACCGCCTATGCCGCGGCGGGGCTTTCGTGCGCCGAGGGACGGCAGATCGGCGATCTCGATATCCTCGTCCCCGTCCACGACATCGGCCGCGCCGAGAACGAACTGCTGGAGGCAGGGTGGGAATGGGTCAAGTCCGACCCCTATGACGACGCCTATTACCGCGAGCATATGCACGAGCTGCCGCCGCTGATTCATAAAGCGCGCGACCGGATGATCGACGTCCACCACACGATCCTGCCGCAGACGCATCGCACGACGCCCGATCCCCTGGCGCTGGTGGCCGATGCGGCGATGACCGAAAGCGGCTTCGCGGTGCTCGCGCCCGCCGACATGGCCTGCCACTGCGCAGCGCATCTGCTCGCCGATGGCGATTTGCAGGGCGGACTGCGTAACCTCTGGGATTTCCATTGCCTGACGCGCGATTTCGCCGCCGCCGATCAGGGTTTCTGGGGCCGGCTCGACGCGCGCGCGGACAAGCACGGCCTGCGCGCGGTGGTGCATCGCGCCGCGCGGCTGGCGCGCGATCTCTATGCGAGCGAATTACCGGAGGGCTGGGGCCGGAGCGACCCGCGCGACCGCTGGTTCCGCCGCCGCCTTCTCGCGCGCGACGACTGGGGTCGTGCCAGCGACTTCGCGCTTCAGCAGGCCTTCTACATCCGCTCGCACTGGCTGCGCATGCCGCCGCTGCTGCTCGCGCGGCATCTGTGGACGAAGTGGCGCAAGCGCGCGGCGGGGTGATCGGACTTCGCTCCGGGTATCACGCGATCACTCCACGCGCCGGACCTTCACGCCTTCGGCCGCGAGCATCGCCGGCACGCCGTCGGCGCCGACCAGGTGCCCGGCGCCGACCGCGACCAGCACGGTGCCCGGCTGCGCCATGCGGCGCTTGACCCAGGCGCTCCACACGCGGTTGCGGCCGGTGATGATCGCCTCGCGCGCCGCGGGGACGGCATCGACATCCTCGTTGATCACCTTTTCGAGCGCCGCGACGTCGCCGCGCGACCAGGCGTCGGTCAGTGCGCGGACATCGGCCACGGCGTCGCTCGCACCCTCGGCCGCCTTGGCGAGCAGCGCGCGCTGGGTCGCGGGGTCGAGCGTTTCGAACAGCATCAACTGGCTGCGCGCGGTCTCCAGCCCGCCGATCGGCTTGCCCGCGGCGCGGAAATCATCGGTCAGCCGCGCCTCGACGCCGTTGTCGGATGAGAGCGCCGCTTTCTGCGCGACGCGCTGGCCCATCAGCACCATCACCGCCCAATCGTCGAGCGCATCGGCGCGAAAGGCCGGGCCACCCGCTTCGAGCGCATGATATTGGGCGAGCGCGGCAGGCGTCAGCCGCTCGTCCATCGGCAGCGGCGCGCGGCGCGGCGCGAGGCGTTCGAACTCCTCGCCCGCCGCTGCGAGCTCCTCGGGCGACAATTCCATGACCAGCTCGTCGGCCGCCGCGACGGCCTCGGCGACCTTGCCGCGATCCCAGTCCGTGCTCTCGGGAAGCGCGTGCATCGTGCCGAGCAGGTAGATGCGCGTGTCGCCGTCCTCGGCGAGCCACATCGCCGGATGCGCGTCGAACGTCACCTTGGGCGGCGAGCAGGCGGCGAGCAGGCACGCGAAGAGGGCCGCCGCGACGCGGCGGCCCCGGGGCCGGACGGGGCGGCCCGCGCCGGTCAATAGTCTACCCGCGTCGCGGTCAGCCCGCGTTCCTTCAGATAGTCCTGGACGCTGTGCTGGCCCGCGAGATGCCCCGCGCCGACCGCGACGAAGACCGTCCCCGGCTGGTCCATCCGCGCCTTAATCTGGTCGGCCCAGTTGGCGTTGCGCTGGAACAGCAATATCTGCGCCAGCTCGGGCGTCGTCTCCATGCTCTCGTTCAGCGTTGCGGCGAGCGCGTCGGGGTCGCCCTTGCTCCACTGGTCGATCAGGATGTTCAGCATGGGTTCGAGCGTATCGATGTCCTTCACCACGGCGTTCAGGAACGCGACCTGTTGGACTTCGGGCAGCTGGTCGAAAAAGCCAAACTGCTGCTCGACCGTTTCCAGCCCCGCAATGGGCTTGCTCGAGGCCTTCGCCGCGGCCGTCAGGACCATCTCGGGGCCTTCCGCCGGATTGTAGCCGAGTTTGAGGAGCGGCAGGATCGAAAGATTGATGCCCATGTACCAGGGCTCGAATGTTTCGAACCGTTCGACGGGAAGGCCCAGCGCGCCCACGGCGGCGGCATAGCTCGCATGGTCCTCCGGCGTCATGCGGCTGGCCAGCGTCTTGCCTTCGGGGTCGATCGTCAGCGCCTTCGTGATGTCTTCGATGTCCTTGGGATTCTCCGGCAGCACCATTTCGAGCATCAACTGGTCGGACTTGTCGAACGCTTGCCTAACCGCCTCGTCGAACCAGCTGAGGCCGGGTTTCAGCACATGGACCGTCCCGAACAGATAGATGGTGGTGTCCTCGTCCTTGACCACCCACAGCGCGGGATCGGCGTCGGTCGTGGCGACCGGTTCGGCGGGCGCGGCGGGCGGCGCGGCGGGGGCGGACTGCGGCGCCGGCTCGGCCGCGACGCTGTTGCCCGGGATCAGCGCGCATTGTGCCAGCGGGATGATCGCGCAGGTGGTGGCGAGCGTCTTGAACCATTTTTTCATGGGAGAGGCCTTTCTGGGGGCGGTTGTAGCGGTTGGACGGAAAGTGAAAAGGGGGCTCAGCGGAACTTGAACCACAGATAGACGGCGGCGTTGACCAGCATGGTCAGGAGGAACAGTGCCATGACGCTGACCGGCGGGGCGAGCGCAGCACGGTGGAGGACCCACCAGACCGGCGCGGGAAAGACGAAGGCGTACCAGCCCGCGAGCCCCGCCCACAGCCAGGCGCGTTCCTCATGATCGTCGATCGCGCGATGATAGAGGACCATGCCGACCGCGAGGCCCGCGACCCACAATAGCGAAGCGCCGATCGCGAAGCCGGGGCTCAGCACGCCGCTGCTGAACAGGTCGGCCGCGCTGCGGCCGGTCGGCTGATCGAGGACGAGCCAGCCGCCGATGATGCCGCCGACCACCGCCGACAGGCCGAGCGCGGTCCAGTAGCGGCGCTGGCGTGGCGACAGCGCGCGAAACCAGCCCGCGTGGCGGCGGAAATAGACGAAGAGGCCCCCGATGCCGAGCGCGGCGGCGATCAGCGGCCCGACCCACGGCGCGAGCGTCGCGTCCCCCGCTTCGGCGGCGGCGGCGTTGTATCCGGCGAAGGCGCCGGCGAGCATGATCGCGCCAAAGCAGATCAGGGTGGGCCAGACGAAGCCCGGCGCGCGCGGTTCCTGGGGTTCGGTGACCACCATCCTATCCTTCGAAGCCATCGTCGAAAATCTCCTCGATCGGCATGTCGAACAATCGCGCCAGCTTGAAGGCGAGCGGAAGCGACGGGTCGTATTTGCCCGTTTCGATCGCGTTCACCGCCTGCCGCGACACATCGAGCCGCTGGGCCAATTCTGCCTGGCTCCAGTTTCGCATCGCGCGCAGCACTTTCAGCTGGTTGTTCATGCGGATCCATTCGTCATGCGTCCCTGACCGAATGTCAGGTGTTATTGACTAAATGACAGGATTCGCTGACCATGTCAACAAGACCTGACATTTGGCATTGGAGGGTTCAATCACCATCGTCACCCCGGACAAGCAAACTCGCGCCCCGTTCGGCACATTACGGCCGGCTTCACCCGCTGTCCCCTTGACCCTGCGGCCCCGCTGCGCCAAGGGCTGCGGCGATTGTTGCACCTGCGAAAGAAGGCGAAAAATGGCCGACGCGGCGGATAAGACACCCCTCAGCTTTCAGGACATGATCCTGACGCTGCACGCCTATTGGGCGGCCCGCGGCTGCGCGATTCTCCAGCCCTACGACATGCGGGTGGGCGCGGGAACCTTCCACCCCGCGACGACCTTGCGCAGCCTCGGGCCCGAGCCGTGGAACGTCGCCTATGTCCAGCCGAGCCGGCGCCCGACCGATGGCCGCTATGGCGAGAACCCCAACCGCCTCCAACATTATTACCAGTATCAGGTCATCCTGAAGCCATCGCCCGCCGACCTGCAGGAGCAATATCTCGGCAGCCTCGCCGCGATCGGCATCGACCCGCTGCTCCACGACATCCGTTTCGTCGAGGATGATTGGGAATCACCGACATTGGGCGCGTGGGGGCTGGGCTGGGAGGTCTGGTGCGACGGGATGGAGGTGACCCAGTTCACCTATTTCCAGCAGATGGGCGGCTTCGACTGCAAGCCCGTCGCGGGCGAGCTCACCTACGGGCTCGAACGCCTCGCCATGTATATCCAGAATGTCGACAATGTGTACGACCTGCGCTTTTCCGATCCCGTCGGCGATGTTCCCGGGGTCAGCTATGGCGACGTCTTTCTCGAGAATGAAAAGCAGTTCTCGAAATGGAACTTCGAGGTGGCCGACACCGACACCTTGTTCGCGGGCTTCAAGGCGGCCGAGGCCGAATGCCAGCGCGCCATCGCCGCGAACGTCCCGCTCGCCGCCTATGACCAGGCGATCGAGGCGAGCCATCTCTTCAACCTGCTCCAGGCGCGCGGCGTGATCAGCGTGCAGGAACGCGCCAATTACATGGCGCGCGTCCGCGACCTCGCGAAGGGCAGCTGCAGGGCGTGGATCGACAGCCAGTCCGACAACTGGACCGCAAAATATCCGGGGTGGACGCTGTGACCGACTTCCTTCTCGAACTGCGCAGTGAGGAAATCCCTGCCCGCATGCAGGCCGGTGCGCGCGCCGAGCTCGAAAAGCTGTTCCGCGCGCAGCTCGCGGCCGCAGGCCTCGAAGCGGGCGACCTCACCATCTGGTCGACCCCGCGCCGCCTCGCGCTGATCGCCAAGGGGCTTCCCGATGCGACCGCCGCGATCAGCGAAGAACTCAAGGGCCCGCGCACCAGCGCGCCGCCGCAGGCGCTCGAAGGCTTCCTGCGCAAGACCGGCCTGACGCTGGGCCAGCTCGAAGACCGCGACGGCGTGTATTTCGCGGTGCTCGACAAACCCGGCCGCGCGACCGCCGACGTGCTCGCCGAGGCGATCCCCGCGATCGTCCGCAGCTTTTCGTGGCCGAAGTCGATGCGCTGGGGCCGCGAAAGCACGAGTAGCGAGAGCCTGCGCTGGGTGCGCCCGCTGTCGGGCATCGTCGCGATCTTCGGCGAAGATCTGGTTGCGTGTGAAGTTAGTGGGATTTCGGCGGGTTTCGCGACGCGCGGCCACCGTTTCCACTGCCCGGGCGAGATCACCATCGGCTCGGCGGCGGACTATGCCGAAAAGCTGCGCGCCTGCCATGTCATCGTCGATCATGAAGAACGGCAGGCGATCATCCGCGACGGCGCCGCCAAAGCCGCGGCCGACGCGGGGCTGAGCCTCGTCGAGGACGAGGGGCTGGTGATCGAGAATGCGGGGCTCACCGAATGGCCGGTGCCGCTGCTCGGCCGCTTCGATGAAGCGTTCCTCGAAGTGCCACCCGAGGTCATCCAGCTGACGGCGCGGGTGAACCAGAAATATTTCGTCGTGAACGGGCCCGACGGCAAGCTCGCGAACGGCTTCGTCTGCACCGCGAACATCGTCGCGAGCGACGGCGGCGCAGAGATCGTCGCGGGCAACCGCAAGGTCCTCGCCGCGCGCCTGTCCGACGCGCGCTTCTTCTGGGAACAGGACCAGAAGAAGACGCTGGCGGAGCATGCGGAGAAGCTCGCCAATATCACCTTCCACGAAAAGCTCGGCACGGTCGCAGACAAGGTCGAGCGCGTCGCGAAGCTCGCGCGCTGGCTGGTCGAAGAGGGTATCGTTACCTCCCGTTCCCCGGCGAAAGCCGGGGCCCAGAGCGGCACAGAGCAAACGGCAGCGTCAGACAGCTCTGGACACCGGCTTTCGCCGGGGAACACGGAATTGGCAGACCAGGCCGAACGCGCGGCGCGGCTGGCGAAGGCCGATCTCGTCACCGAAATGGTCGGCGAATTTCCCGAACTGCAGGGCCTGATGGGCGGCTATTACGCCCGCGCCGAAGGTCTGCCCGACCCCGTCGCCGACGCGATCCGCGACCATTACAAGCCGGTCGGGCAGGGCGACGACGTGCCGACGGCGCCGGTTACGGTGGCCGTGGCGCTGGCAGATAAGCTGGATACTTTGGTTTGCTTCTATATTATCGCCGAAGTTCCAACTGGTTCGCGCGATCCATTCGCACTTCGTAGAGCCGCACTTTCGTCATTGAGCTTACTTACACGGAATGGACTTCGCGCGGGTATTCGGCAGCTAGTTTGGCAAGCATTTTTGATCGCCCGCGAAGGCATAATTACGAAGCTATATTCGGATACAATCGCGAAGGTCCGTGAAACGAAGGACATAATTCCGACGGGCGTTCGAGGCGATGTCATGCTTCGCTTGATTGCGTCGTCTGCTTCAAAGCTAGAGAATGGTCCAAGCCAGAAGGAACTTGATGCCGTTCTCCCCAATCTTGATGCACTCCTCGATTTCTTCGCTGATCGCCTCAAGGTCCAGCAACGCGAAGCCGGCGTTCGTCACGACCTGATCGACGCGGTGTTCGCGCTCGGTGGCGAGGACGATCTCGTCCGTCTGCTCGCGCGCGTGAAGGCGTTGCAGGCGTTCATGGCGACCGACGACGGCGCAAACCTCCTCGCGGGCTACAAGCGCGCGGCGAATATTCTGAAGCAGGCGGAGAAGGACGGTGCCATCCCCGCGGTTGGCGAAGGCGCGTCGACGATAGCGGCCCCCGCCTTCGCGGGGGCGACGGATGTGGATCGCGCTTTGCTCGCCGCGCTCGACGCCGCCGGGCCTGCCGTCTCCGCCGCGGTCGCCGATGAGCGCTTCACCGACGCGATGGCGGCGCTCGCCTCGCTCCGTGCGCCGATCGACGCTTTTTTCGAGGGCGTGATGGTCAACGATCCTGATCCGGCGGCGCGTGCGTGGCGGCTCGGGCTGCTCGCGCGCTTCCGTGACGCCGTGCACAGCGTCGCCGATTTCTCGAAGATAGAGGGTTAGTGTCCGTCCATCATCCACAGGGGGAATGGCGCCATGAACGATACCCATCTGATCTGGCTTTTCGCGCTCGGTTTTCCGCTGTTCTTCGTCGCGATATGGCTGTTCGTCGTCCGCATCCTGTCGTGGGTGGGCTGGTCGAAATATCTCCCCGCCTTCGCCTGGGACCGCCCGATTCCGCCCGACGCGCGCCGCTATGGCTGGGCGACGATGGTCATCGGCCGCTTTCCGGGCGGCGTCAGCTACAAGAATGCGATGAACGTCTGGATCGACGCGCGCGGCTTCTATCTGCGCCCGCCGGTCTTCTTTCGCCTGTTCCATCCGCCGCTGCACTTCGGCTGGGACGCCGTCGCCGCGATCGAGCCGCGCCAGACCTTCTGGATCAAGGCGTGGCAGCTCGCCTTTCGCCGCGACGTGCCGATGCTGACCTTCGGCGGCGCGGCCGGGCAGGCGCTCTTCGACGCGTGGCAGAGCCGCGGTGGAGGCAGGCCAGCCTGACATCGCTAAAGCAAAACTGAATCGACCAATCCGCATTGCATACCTATTCCCCCGCCAACCTTCTCCCCAGGGGCAGCAGGAGCCTGACATGACGACGACGCCTACCCAGACGAATATGGTGCATCTGTTCGGCGGCGCGGCCACCACGGCCGAGCGCGCGAAGGAATTGCTGGGCGGCAAGGGCGCGAACCTTGCCGAAATGGCGTCGATCGGCCTGCCGGTCCCGCCGGGCTTCACGATCACCACCGAAGTCTGCACCGCCTATTATGCGAACGGCGAGCAATTCCCCACGGGCCTGACCGATGATGTCGAAAACGGCATCGCGCATATCGAGGGCATCACCGGCAAGGCGTTCGGTGATCCGGCGAACCCGCTGCTCGTCTCGGTTCGCTCGGGCGCGCGCGTGTCGATGCCGGGGATGATGGACACCGTCCTCAACCTCGGGCTCAACGATGCGACCGTCGCTGGCCTCGCCGCAG
>Ga0182745_1000329_pt1 | contig 55803 bp, 56 predicted proteins | sample eDN3rd30CKraftBY_FD_128523 | JGI IMG/M metagenome (GOLD analysis project Ga0182745, IMG submission 128523) | Enriched backyard soil microbial communities from Emeryville, California, USA - eDNA 3rd pass 30_C Kraft BY (version 2) (version 2) | ecosystem: Environmental > Terrestrial > Soil >... | reverse complement strand
CGAGAGCGCGCAACCATCCACCGCAGCCAGGGCCTGGAGCGTACCTCCGTGCCTGGGTGACCTGGCGATTCCCTATTCCAACTGACGGCGCCGGCCTGGCGCGAGGTTTTCTAATGTCCGCAGTCATGAAACAGGCCGATCAGCATCCGGCCATGAGCGAAGATGCGCTCGTAGAAGTCCTAAGCGGCAGCCTGTATCCAGGCGCCCAACGCAATTCGGTAGTGATGGTCCTAGCCTACTGCAAGGCTGCCCAGCTTGATCCGATGCTCAAACCGGTGCACATCGTTCCGATCTGGAGCAAGGCAGCCGGAAAGATGGTGGACACCGTTATGCCGGGTGTCGGTCTCTACCGCATCCAGGCAGCACGTACTGGGCAATACGCCGGGATCAGCGAGCCTGAGTATGGACCAGCCGTGACCATGAATCTCGGCGGTGTGGAGGTCACGTTTCCAGAATGGTGTCGGATCACCGTAAGGCGGCAGATGACTGGCGGCCATGTTGCCGAATTCACCGCCAGCGAGCGATGGTTAGAAAACTACGCCACCGCGAAGAAGGACACCATGGCGCCTAACGCGATGTGGCTCAAACGTGCGTATGCACAGCTTGCCAAGTGCGCCGAGGCGCAAGCCCTGCGAAAGGCCTTCCCTGAGGTCGGATCAGCCCCTACGGCTGACGAGATGGAGGGCAAGGTATTCGAAGATGGGCCGCGCGAGGTGAACACGCAGCGGCAGCCAGAACCTCATCCAGAGCCCACCGCACTAGACGACTACCCAGACGAAAAGCTTCAGGAAAACCTCCCCAAGTGGCGCGCCGCCGTAGAGGCTGGCCGGTCTTCACCGGACCACCTGATCGCCACTGTCAGCAGCAAATACACCCTGAGCGAGCAGCAGATCGAACAGATCAAGAACCTGGCGCCCATCGAAGGAGTATCCGAATGAAGATCCACAATGTAGCTCAGGGCAGCGCTGAATGGCACGCCCTCAGGGCCAAGTACTTCACTGCCTCCGAAGCGCCGGCAATGATGGGCGTCTCGAAGTATCAAACCCGCACTGAGCTGTTGCACCAGAAGAAGACGGGTATCGCTCAGGAGGTAACAGCGGCCCAGCAGGTTATCTTCGACCGCGGTCACGCAACTGAGGAGCTTGCCCGCCCTATCGTCGAGCGAATGATCGGCGAGGATCTCTTCCCGGTCGTGGGCACCGAAGACAATCTGCTGGCCTCCATGGACGGCATGACCTCGCTGGGCGATACGCTGTTCGAGCACAAGCTCTGGAATGAGTCGCTGATTGCTCAGGTGCGATCGGGCGAGCTTGAGCCTCATTACTACTGGCAGCTTGAGCAGCAGTTGCTGGTGACCGGCGCTGAGAAGGTGATCTTCGTGTGCTCCGACGGCACCGAGCAGAACTTCGTTTCTCTCGAATATTTCCCGGTACCTGGTCGCGCCGCTCAACTTGTTGAAGGCTGGACCCAGTTTGAACATGACCTCAGCAACTTCGAGCCAGCAGCACCAGCAGTAGAGGTAGTCGGCCAGAGCCCAGAGGCGCTTCCCGCCCTCCGTATCGAAGTAACTGGCCTGGTCACTGCCAGCAACCTGGAGCAGTTCAAAGCGCACTCGCTCGCGGTGTTCAGCAGCATCAACACCGATCTGCAGACGGACAAGCACTTCGCCGATGCCGAGAAGACGGTTAAATGGTGCGGCGAGGTTGAAGAGCGGCTGGCTGCCGCAAAACAGCACGCTCTCAGTCAGACCGAAACAATCGATGCCCTCTTCCGCGCAATCGACGAAATCAGCGCACAGGCCAGAGCTAAACGATTGGAGCTGGATAAGCTGGTCAAGGCGAGAAAGGTAGCAATTCGGGATGAGATCGTAATCGGCGCCGCAAAGGCTCTGCAGACACACATCGACAAGATCAACGAGTCGTTCGGCGGCAAGGTGCGCATGCCGCATGTAACAGCCGACTTCGCGGGCGCCATCAAGGGCAAGAAGACTATCACCAGCCTGCGCGACTCAGCGGACACTGAACTGGCCCGAGCCAAAATCGAAGCCAGTCAAATCGGCGATGGCATCCGAGCGAACCTCGAAAGTCTCCGCACTCTGGCAAAAGATCACGCCTTCCTGTTCAACGATGCGCAGCAGTTGGTGCTCAAGGACAATGATGACCTGGTAGCCCTAATCAAGGTCCGCATCAGCGATCACCAAAAGGCCGAAGAAGTAAAGGCCGAGCAGCAGCGTGAGCAGATCCGCCAAGAAGAACGCGAGCGAGCCGATCGAGAGGCTGCCGCCAAGCTGAATGCCCCGCAGACGACAAGCGCTGCTCCTGCGGCAGCTGAGCCGTCGCAAGCTCCCTCGAAGGTAGCGTCGCGAGCGGCTACCGATTCTACTACGAAGCCTCAGCTCTTCCAGGCGGAAGTCAGGGACTTCGAGGCGCTCGTCCAGGCTGTCGCTCGTGGCGAGGTTCATATCAGCGTTCTGACGGTCAACTGGCAGGCTCTCGACGCAATCGTGTCGGCCAAAGGCTCAGATTTCAGCGCTCCGGGGGTAACCCTGATTCAGGTGGCAGCATGAACCCATCAATCGACCTGGAGGCAGCAAAGGCTGCCTTCTTCGCATCTGGCGGTCAGCTTGTGGTGCTTGAGGGTTTCGAGTACGTGCCATTTCGGCAGCGCAAGCACCCCGAACCAAAGCCAAAGCGGCCCAAGCCAGTCAAGCAGGAGCGCGGCGGCGAGCGTAAAAGCCGCGCCAAGGCACGCACAGCTCAGGTAGAAGAGCTCGCCAAGACCATGACCTGTGGCGAGGTCGCAAAGCTCCTGGGCGAAACCAAGACCGCTCTCTGGGGCGTAGCGGCGCGGGGAGGATTCAGGTTCTTCAGCCCGCCGAAGCCGGCCAGACCCGAAAAGGTGAAGGCCGAGCCGAGTCAGGAAGATCGCGACCTCGCCGACAAGATCATAGCCCTGCGTGATTCCGGCATGTCCCGGTGGGGCGTGACACTGGAGCTAGGCATTGGAAACTGCAGATTCACCCGCATCCTCGCTACGTTCGACATCGACTTCCCGCTCCAGCGGAATCGGGGGTAGGCCATGATAGCCACGATCTCCCAGCCCGTGCCCGCCGTGAAGTACGCGGCGGCCATGGCCAGATCCACTGGTCAGCCTTGGGGCGTATACCGAGGAAACAAGCGTCTACTGGTGGTTATGCCGTCTGGCTCGACGAAGAAAACGCCCATTGAGGTGTGCCACCCATGAGACGCATCCAGAAGCTCACGCAGCAGCGTCGCCGCCAGCTGCACATACACATCCCGCCCAGCGGAATCATGGAGGTGCCGTATGGCGATGTCACCCAAGGAACGCGACGAGAAGCGCCGCGCCAAAGCCTCACGGTTGCAGGAAGAAGACCTGCGCTTGAAGGTTCGACCAGGGACTAAATAGGCCCTGCTGGAACTGATGGAGTGGGCCGGGATCGAGGAACAGGGCGAGGCGATGACGCTGATGATTCATCACCTGCATGGTCTTGGCCCAGGCGGCGCGCTACCTCTTCTGGAGCCGCCGCGCCACGAAATAACGGTGTCACCGGCTGTGGCGCGGAAGCTTGAGAATTTCCGGGCGCGCGAGGCGCTTCGGATAGCAGCTGATTGAGGCTTAGTCAGCCTTTGCGCCAAACAGTCCCGATTTGATCAATTCAACTGCCTTGTGGAAACCCCGTTCGCCGGACGCCTCGTGCAGGGGCATTTTTCGAGAGCTCTCATTGTTGGTGCGGCTAATGTACTCGATCACGTAGCTGAACTGGTACGTGTTCTCGTCGAACTCCAAGTAGTAGAACTGCTCATCGCCCATCTTGTCCCGATAGCCAACCTGTTTCCGCATAACCGCTCTCCAGTTGAGGTAGCGGACCAATATACCGCAATAGCCGCATCCGGCCACGGAGGGCGGCGCATGCATGGAGTACCGCAATGCAAGTCGAGACCTCCACTGTCACCAAGCTGCTGATCACTGGCGCCGAAGGCCTGGACCCGATCAGCGTCTACCTCGAAGACTTTGAGCCCTGCAAGGGCAAGATCACCGTCAGCTGCTACGACAAGACCTGGCACGCCTACTGGGGCGGTATGTGGGATGGCCTGACCATCGGCCAGTTCTTCTGCAAGCTGCACGACGCCTACATCATCGGCTACTTCGACCGGTCGCTGAGTTCTCGCCGGTTCAGCGCTGAAGCGCTGGCCGACAAAGCGCGGAAGGTGATCGTGCAAATGCGGCGTGACCGGGATCTGGACGCAGAAGATGCCCGAAGCCTGCTCGACGAGGCTGAGGATGTTCGACACACCAGCTCGCTCGATGAGTGCGGCGGCGCCCACCGCGAGTTCATGCACCGCGTGTTCGGTGACGACTGGTGGAACCTGCCTGCCGATGCCATGGAGCCCAATCCAGATTGGGCCTACCTCTGCCGCATCATCGAAACGGTGCAGCAGGCCCTTGCCAAACAGTTCCCGATAGACGCCTGACCGTCCTTCGCTGCCAGCCAGCCTCAGTCGACTGCGCGCCCGTCAACACAAGATTCAACGCACGCAACAATCGCCGTAAAGCTACCGGTGAAGCTGTGCCGAAGCTCTCTCGGCATGTCGTAGGAAAAGTGGACAAGCCAAGATCCGTCGCCCAGCAGCACAGCCTCCTGACGGTACTTATCAACCTGATCCTCATCAATGCCGAGAGCTGCTGCGATTTCCTGGTTTGTTGGCTCGCGGTCCATCGGGTATTCATCTCGTTGACTGGTATTACAATGAATAACCCAAATGCCATTAAATTGCCACTATCAGGTACAACACCGGCCAAGCCGGTGCATGCATGGAGAAAACCATGAGCGATAACCAGACCCCAATCGGCTAGGGTCGGCGGCGAACTCACAAGGGCTTCACCTTCTCCCGCATCAACACCCAGCTGTAACCCCTCTCCCCTCTATTTCGAGCAGGTCGCAGCACGAGGCGTGCTCCGGGCACCCTCAGTAGCAACCCGGCGAGCAAGGCCAACGCCCCACGCCATTGCCCTGGTCATCGATTCGCCAGGGCGAGAGTCAAAGGCCTCTTCATGCAAGGGCATGCCTGAAGGCGCATAGACCCCAATAAACATTTGCGTATTGCCTATCCGCGACAGCCGCACCTGGACATTTATGAGCGTTCCATCGTCGAGTGTTTCGTCATGAGTCCTATGGTGAAGCGTCGGGTCAGCCCAAGACCAAAAAACATCACCGCGAATTCTCATGCCGTCCTCCTACGACTTTAGTTGTGTGCGTTAACCCAACATAGCCTAACCGCAGCAGCTCGAAGCCGCATCTGAATGATTAATGATCTGAATCAGATAATTGGCTAGTACCGCTGTTCCTAACCACTTTCCCCTCTATTCACTGCCGCGATATGGCGGCCAAGGCCAACCCATGGAAATCGTACCGAGCACGACGGGCCGGGGCTTTGCCCTGCTCGAGTTTTCTGACCTTTACGGAGCGCGCTGCAGCGTACAGCTCAGCAGCCTGGTCGAGCCCGAGGCTATCTGGCTGGGCGTCGAGGATGCTGAGCCGAAGATCATGGCCAGCCAGGCGGCCGCCTTCGGCGTGGACACCAAAGCAGCAAACGGATGGGTGCCTTACCCAATCCCTGACCAGGTGCTGCTGACTACTCGCATGCACCTGAGCCGGGAACAGGTCGCGGCCTTGCTGCCGGTACTGCAGCGATTTGCAGCAACCGGCGAGGTGCGCATATGAGCGACTTGGTGAAGGTGACCGAAATGCCAGCCAGCGAGTTCCCGACCTATCTGGACGGCATGAACAAGATGATGCGCGAATGGACAGATCGCGCAGCTCGCGGCGAATGCCCATGGGTTTGCGCGGACTGTTGTTACACCTTCAAAGAAGGCATGCCAGATCAGTGCTGCCATGGATTGCAGGTGTGTACCGACATCATCAAGCGCGACAAGCTGCGCGCCATGCGTGAAGGAAACGAACCATCATGACCCGCCTCGCCCTCTGCCTCCTGCTGCTGGCCACCGGCGCCAGCGCAGCACCTTTACCGTACGGGGTTCGCGTCTTCCATGACGATGAGCAGGGCGCCACTTGCTGGCTCTACCAGGGCGTGAATCAAGGCGGCATCAGCTGCATCCCCGACAGCCAGCTCCAGGCCGGCAACGAGCGCCAGCTCTCCCCGCACGAAACACAACCCGAACCTACACCCGCTCTGGCGCCTGGGCGCTGGATTGATGAGAGGTATCAGCTGTGAGGAACATCAAGACCCGAGAAGGATATGACCTCTGGGACAAAGCGCACCAGCTCCCCAGGTTCAACTTCTGGCGCGGCGGCGAGGACGAGAAAGGAAGCGTCATACGCGTGCCAGACAAGCACGGAAACTGGGTCCACTTCGATGACCTGGCCAAGCTAGCCGACGAATACCAGGACGAAATCAACTCGCTGCGCGATCGGCTTGCCAGGCTTGAACCGAAGGCGGTGCAGCCATGACCGACCTGATCGAAGTGAAGACCGCCGACCTGGCCGGCGAGGCCTTGGGCTGGGCAGTAGGAAAGGCAGAAGGCCTGGACCTGCAACTGGCCCCGCCCGGCTACAACGGCGTGCCGTGGCGCGTGTTCGCGCGATACCAAGGTCAGGCGATCGAGCACACCAAGCGCTACAACCCGTGGGAAGACTGGGCGCTCGGCGGGCCGTTGATCGACAAGCACCACGTGCAAACGAGCTTCAACGGCAGCGGCTTCAGCCGGAGCCCGACCGGGGAGTACTGGTGCGCGTATGTGTGTAAGCCGAGTGGTCAGCAGGAGATCCCAAGCGGCGGCGGCCCTAACGCGTTAACTGCCGCTTGCCGGGCCATAGCTCAGGCCAAGCTCGGCGATACCGCCCAGGTGCCCAAGGAGCTGATTCCATGCCCAGCATGATCAAGGTGCAAACCTGCGACCTCGCAGGCAAAGCGCTGCTCTGGGCCATCGAGATGATAGAAGGTCCGATCCCGGCGGCGGACCGGCAGCTGCAGCTGCCACTGAGCGGCCACGCCATCGACGACGCGGCGGGCGAGTACCTGATCCAGAAGCACGGCATCTGGATCGATCGCGGCTACAGCTGGCCCTGGCTGGCTTGCGTATCAGGGAATCCCCTAGATCGACAGCCCGGCGACACCCGGGCAGAAGCTGCAGCCCGCGCTGTGGTGCACCACGCCCGCGGCGAAACCATCAACGTGCCGAAGGAGATGCTGCTGTGACCGTGATCCTGCCCCTGATGTACATAGCCTACCTGATCTACAAAGGACCGCGACCATGAAAGCGCGCATGACCTACTGGAACGGCTCCTGGTGGTGCCGGCGAATGGGGTGCACCGGCCAGGGCTCGACGATGAAAGAGGCCTGGGACGACATGTGGAAGCTGTACTTCGAAGCCGTCCGTCCTGCTCGCCCGCAAACCTTCCATTCGCCGCGCGTCCGCTGCGGCTGAATAGAGCTCACCCCTCCCCCTACTACTCAAGCCCGCCGACATGCGCGGGCGAAGGATTCCATATGTCTGATATTTGTTTCTCCGTAATGGAGTGGATGGCCACCGGCCGCGTCGGTGCAAGCTCGAAGGCCATGGCCTTTGCGGCGTGCGGCCTTCAAAACGACGGCAGCTACCCGCTTGATCCCGACGATCTTAACCGGTGCTTGATGTTATTGAAGACCGTACCTGCAATCCGCGAGCACTTCGGCAAGGTTGCCGCTATCGGTGAGGTCTGGGCTCGCCTGATCGAGCGCTGGAATGAGATAGAGGAAAGCTTCCTGGGCGAGGCAGGCCTCAACTGGGAGAAAGCCGCTAGCGCCCCGAAGACCTATGCGCTCATGAAGCAGGTCATTGGCGAAGAACCTGGCGTTATCACCCTAGGCAGCGGTGTTTCAATTCGTTTCAGCTGACCACCAACCTGCCGCCACCGGCGGCGTAGAGACCATCCATGAACCTGATCGACTGCTACGTCACGAAGATCCTCGGCGAGCCGTACCGAAAGTTCGGCCACTGGTGGGTATCGGTGGAATACACGGCCGAGGGCTGGCCGGGCACCAAAGAAATCATGTTCCGCACCGAGGAAGCCGCCCGGGCGGCGCAGGTCGGATACCACTTCACGGCCTGAACGGCATGGAGAAAGACATGGCGAATGCCACAGCAGCAAAGCCCTCAAGCATTCAGCCGCGGTTCATCCGGTTCGGCGATGCACCTGGATATCTCGGCATGTGCCGGGATGAGTTCAACAAGACGGTCAGGCCGAACGTGCGGGAATTCCCCATCGGCAAACAGGGCGTGGCCTTTGACCGCCAGGAGCTTGATGAGTGGGCGGACGCCTACATCGAAGCCAAGGCGATTGAAAAAGCCACCGGACAGGACAACAATCGGCCCCGCAGCGAGCGCCGAGGAGATGATACATGGCGCGAAAAACGATCACCGGCCTCTACGAGAAGGGCGGTGTCTGGCAAATCGACAAAGTCTACAAAGGGGAGCGAATTCGAGAGAGTACTGGAACTGGTGACCGGGAAGAAGCAGAGCAGTACTTGATCCACAAGCTCGAGCAGATGCGTCAACGGAAGGTGTACGGCGTTCGGCAGGTGCACACCTGGGAGGAGGCGGCAATGCGCTACCTCCTTGAGGTCAAGGATCAGCCCTCCATTCACCTGACTGCCTTGTGCATGAAACAGCTTCACCCGTACCTGGGCCACCTACCGCTGACGCACATCGATGACCAGGCGCTGGAGCCGTTTATCAGGGATCGGCAGACAGAAAAGGTTCTGCCGGATGGGACCATTGAAAAGGCCGTGAGCAACCGGACGATCAACATCGCCATCGAGCGCGCGGTCCGGGTTTTGACGCTCTGCGCCAGGAAGTGGCGAGACGATGATCGCCGCCCATGGCTGGACAGTGTACCCATGCTGAGAAAGCTCGAAGAGAAGAAGTCGAGCCGCAAGCCCTACCCAATGTCATGGGAAGAGCAGTCGATCCTCTTCAACGAGTTACCGGGCCATCTGCAAACGATGGCCCTGTTCAAGGTAAACACGGGCTGCCGGGAGCAAGAGGTGTGCAAGCTGAGGTGGGATTGGGAGATATCGGTGCCGGAACTGGGAACCAGTGTTTTCCTGATCCCTGCTGACTTCGGCGGGAGACACGCCCGGTCTGGCGTAAAGAATGGCGACGAGCGCCTGGTGGTGCTGAACAACGTGGCCAAGTCGATTATTGAAAGGCAGCGCGGGATCAGCAAGGAATGGGTATTCCCATACAACGGCACAGCGATGCACCGGATGAACGATTCGGCATGGAAGAAGGCACGGGTGAGAGCGGCGAAACTCTGGCAGGAGGAAAACCTTCGCCCCGCTCACCCTGGATATGCCTCGATCAGGATTCACGACTTGAAGCACACCTTCGGTCGACGACTGCGGGCAGCAGGCGTTACAGAAGAGGATCGGAAGTCACTGCTCGGGCACAAGAACGGCAGCATCACCAGCCACTACTCCGGCGCTGAGCTGGGCAAGCTGATTGAGGCTGCGAACATGGTATCAACAACTGACTCTCGCGGGCCGGTGTTGACGATCTTGAAGAGGAAAATCGGATGAAGTCCCGAAAAACTCCCCACATGCAAAAACGAAAAAGCCACCCGAAGGTGGCTAAGTCGTTGAAATATATGGTCGGGACGGAGTGATTCGAACACTCGACCCCTTGCACCCCATGCGCTTATACAAAGTATTTCCATGGAATGCTGTAGGCCGTCATGGATAGCCTACAGGCTAGTAAATACAAGGCCTATAGCCTATAGTTTGATCTATTCAGGTCCACCAGCGTCCACCTTTAGCCAAGCGATTCGGTGGGGCAAAAGTGGGGCAAAATTCCAAGGTGATCGACCTTGGCTAGGGGTAGAGATTGGCGAAGATCACATTGAAGCAACTCGAAGCACTTACCCCCGCCGATGATGGCAAAACGCTCCGTGAAGAGGGTGGCCTGACCGCCAAAGTTCGTGCAGGTGTGCGCGGCGTTACAGCGCTTTTCCGCTATGAGTTCAAAATGGGCGGAGCCAAACGCGATCAGCGCCTGGGCAGCTGGCCCAAAAAATCGCTAGCGCAGATTCGTGCTGAGCGAGACGAAGTGAGAGCAAGCGTTGCTAAAGGTATAGAACCCGCAATTGCACGAAAGGCAGCTAAGCTCGAGGCTCGAGCTGCGGTCGCCGCAACCATTGCTGAAGCGGAACGTCAGGCTGCAGAAAACAAAACGGTCACCGACCTTTTTGAAGAGTGGATGCGCGACGGGGTATCTCGCCAGGACGACAACGCAGAACTGCGCCGCAGCTTTTCCAAAGACGTGCTACCAGCTATTGGCGATAAACCACTGCGAACCATCACTGAAAAAGACCTGCTCGCCCTCCTGCGCTCGATCAAAGCCCGCGGTCTAAACCGTACCGTCGTTATTCGCAGCAAAGACATAGGTCAGATGCTGAGATGGGCCGAGAAACGCAAGCCGTGGCGCACCTTGATGGTCGACGGTAATCCCGCCGACCTGATTGACGTCAATAAGCTACTTGATCATGACTATCAGGAGCAGCGCGATCGCCTTCTATCCACTGACGAAATCCAAGAGCTGCAACAAATTTTCACTCGCCTGGTGTGTGAGTATGATGCCTTGCCCGCTGGTAAGAAATACTCCGGTATCCGACCTGTGAATTCCCGCGTGCAATGCGCAGTTTGGATCTGTCTTAGCACGCTCTGTCGCATTGGAGAGCTCCTAAAATCCGAATGGCGACATGTCGATCTAGAGAACGGCACCTGGTTCATTCCAGCAGAAGCCACCAAAGGCCATAAAGGTAAACGGCAGGCTCACCATGTATTCCTATCATCTTTCGCGCTGAACCAATTCAAACGCCTTAGAGAAGAAACAGGCCACACCCCATTCTGCTTTCCCAGCAATGACGAACGCAGTCATGTGGATACCAAAACAGTCAGCAAGCTGATCGGAGACCGGCAATGCCGCTTCAAAAATCGCAGCAAGCCTCTATCTGGCCGACATCACGACGACTCACTGGTACTAAGCCAAGGTAACAAAGGCGAATGGACTCCGCATGATTTGCGTCGCACAGGAGCGACCATGATGCAGGAGCTCGGAGTGACACTAGAAATCATTGATCGTTGCCAGAATCACCTGCTGGGAGGCTCAAAGGTACGCCGGCATTATCTGCATTATGACTATGCCAAGGAGAAGAATGAGGCATGGAACATACTGGGCGACCGTCTTGAAACAATCCTTCGAACTCCAACGGCCGAAATTTAATCAGAAACTGATTGGAGTGGGAAACGAGACTCGTATCGGGCCTGCGAGCCGTTGAAAGCTAAGGGCTTTCAGCAATCCCTGAAGCAGGGATTGCCTTGATTCTGGACTTAATTTTCATAACTAGCAAGCTTACCGCCGGCCAGCTGCTTGCAACCATGGTCTGCGTAGAAAGGTGGCAAAAAAGATGGCGAAGCGTTGTGGAGAGTAAACTCATCAGTCTCCCTAGAGTCACATGGTAGCGCTACTCAAGCTGCGACCATCGGCTAATGTCGGATAGCCTGAGATGACGGCGGGCTCACTGCCACCACTGGCCGGTGCAGCCGCCATCACCGCTTGATAGCCTCAATTTTGCTCCCGATCTTTCAGGTGAGTTGTACAGAAATTTTCAGTCATCCAGCCTATCAAGCTCGCAAGAGCAGTAATTGAGGCCTTCAGCACTCGCAACGTAACGATCCGCTCTTGTAATTATCAATGGGCAACCAGTTTGCTTACTTGTTCGATCGTATGAACAACATGTCTTAAATCCTAAGTGCGACTGATTGTCGCCCTTGGACCTTCCTCAGACACTAGCGTTACTTACTTGCCTGAGGGGACAACAATGAATCTGACACCTACCCCACCCTTGAAGCCCAGTCACTGGATGGCGGCGACGCGCTTGCTCGAGGATGCAACCTCGCCGCTGCAGGGCAGTCATGAAGCCGATGTCGTCATCGTGGGCGGTGGCTTCGTAGGCCTGTGGACCGCCCTCACCCTTAAAGAGCTAGAGCCCGATGTACGGGTGACTGTGTTGGAACAACATGTCTGTGGCGGCGGCGCATCGGGACGCAACGGCGGGTTCGTGATGTCATGGTGGCCGAAGGTGGGTACGCTGCGCGGCTTCTGCAACGATACCCAGGCCCGCTTTTTGGGCGAGCAGGCGGAAGCGGCCATCAGTGAACTGGGGGCATTCTGCGAGCGCCACGGTATCGATGCGCACTTCCATCAAGGCGGTTGGCTCTGGACCGCCACCACACTCCAACACGTGGAAAGCTGGAACACCACATTGCAAGCTTGCCAGCGCTTGGGCGTGCAGCCTTTCGAACGCCTTGATGCCAAGGAGGTTGCCCGCCGAACTGGCTCGGCGGTGCATATTGCCGGCGTTCTCGAGCGCAGCAATGCCACGGTTCAGCCAGCATTGCTGGTGGAGGGCATGCGCAGTGTTGCCTTGGGCAAAGGCATCCGGATCCATGAGCATACGCCGGTAACCGCCATCGAGCCCGGAGATCCCGCTTGCGTTCGCTCCGCCCACGGTAGTGTTCACGCACGTAACGTCGTGCTCGCCGTCAACGCCTGGGGTGCAGCGCTGCCCGCACTGGCCAAACTCATCGTCCCGGTCAACAGCTCCATCGTGGCGACCCAGGCCATGCCTGATCGCCTGGATCGCCTGGGTTGGACGGGTGGCGAGTCGATTACCGACTCGCAACTGATGGTCGACTACTACCGAACCACCCGCGACGGGCGCATTGCATTCGGCAAAGGCACTGGCGCAATCAGCTTCGGCTCGAAGATCAATGAAGTCTTCAGTGTGGACAGCGCCAGCCTCTCCCTGACCGAAGCAGACTTGCGTCGCACCTACCCGATGCTCGACGACGTCAAGGTCGAAGCCTCATGGTCGGGGCCCATCGATCGCACCTACGACAGCCTGCCTGTGTTTGGTCGCCTGAATGGACACAGCAATATTCACTATGGCATTGGCTGGAGTGGCAACGGCGTCGGCCCGAGCCGTCTGGGAGGGCGAATCCTTGCCAGCCTGGCGCTTGGTCGCAAAGACGCGTGGAGCCAATGCCCGCTGGTTGAGCGCAACTGCCGCAGCTTCCCGCCAGAACCCTTCCGTTACCTCGGCGGCTCGTTGGTACGCAACGCCGTCCTGCGTAAAGAGCGTTCAGAACTGGCTGGGCGCAAGCCCTCGCCTGTCGACCGTTATCTGGCCAGCTTCGCGCCGGCCGGCCTTGAAGACAAAGCCTGAGGAGGCACGATGTCTGTCATTCGCATCACGCTGGAAAACAACGACCAGTTCGGTGAGCCAGTCACGCTGGGGAGCGCGACCGATCCAACCCCACAAGCTCGGATCGCGGCAAACTTGGAACTGAACGACGGCCGAGGCAGTACGGGAATATGGGAATGCACGCCGGGGCGTTTTCGACGCCAGGTGGCGCAGGCCGAATACAGCTACATCGTCAGTGGCGCTGGCAGCTTTACACCTGACGGGGCCGAGCCCGTGCACTTCAGCGCCGGCGATGCCCTGTACTTCGAGGCCAACAGCCAAGGTACCTGGGACATCCTTGAAACCGTTCGCAAGACCTATTTGATTCTCAACTGACGGAATTCCGAAGCACCTCCCACAGATAATACGAGGTACAAGAAGTGGGTATACAACAACAAGTGCCCGAGGCGACTGGGCTCAAGGCGCATGCCCTGAGCCGCATGGAGACCATCGGCATCATCATCGGCACCAATATCGGCGCCGGTGTACTGGGTATGGCATTTGCCGCTCGCAAGGTCGGTTACGGGCCGCTTTTGATCTGCCTGATCGCCACCTGCGTATTCTGCATCATCACTATGCTTTACGTCGCCGAAACCTGCCTGAGGACGCGCCAGAACCTGCAGTTGAGCGGCTTGTCCCGCAAGTACCTGGGGCCACTCGGTGGATGGCTGATCTTCATCGCCGTAGCCGCCAACAGCTATGGTGCCCTGATCGCCTACATCAGTGGCAGCGGCAACATCCTCGCGGACTTCTTTGGCCAGTATGGCCTGACGCCCCAGCAAGGCAGCCTGCTGTTCTTCGTCCCTGCTGCACTGGTCCTGTACCTGGGCCTCAAAGCGCTCGGCGTCGCGGAGAAACTGATCAGCGCTGGCATGGTGCTTATCGTCTGCCTGCTGATCGGCGCCACGGCGATTCACCCGGATTCACATTGGGTGCACCTATGGCAAAGCCAGTGGCAGTACGTTGTGCCCATCTTCAACCTTGCCGTGTTCGTGTTCGGCGCTCAGTTCCTGGTGCCCGAACTGGTACGGGGCAACCTGGAGACGCCCCAACGAATTCCGCGGCTGATCATTGGCGGCATGATACTCACACTGGTCCTGGTCGCCGCCATTCCAGCGTCGGTGATCGCCTTGGTGGGCCTGGACAACCTCAGCGAAGTGGCGACCCTGAGCTGGGGCAGGTCACTGGGCCAATGGGCGTACTATGTGGCCAACACCTTTGCCCTGCTGGCCATGCTCACTTCCTACTGGGGCTTGGGGGGTTGCCTGTTCACCAACATCTTCGACCAATTCCGCCTTGGCGACGAAGACAACCGGCGCAATCGCCTGATCGTCCTGGCGGTGGTGACCTTGCCACCGATCGCCTTTGCTTACTCCGGCTTCAGCGGTTTCGTGAATGCACTGTACTTCGCAGGCACGTTCGGTGGCGTACTGATGGGGATCATTCCCATCTTGCTACTCAACGCCGCCCGCAAGTCCGGAGACCAGCAGCCAGCGTTCACCTGCGGCTGGTATGCGCACCCGTTCCTGCAAGCGTTCATTGTCATGGTATTCCTGTCCAGTGGCGTGTACGCGATACTTTCAGCGCTCGGAATGCTCCCTTCCAGTTGGTAATGAACTAGCTGCATAAAGCCCCCGCTTACCACAGGTAATCGGGGGTTTTTTGTCTTTAGGCTGGGTCGTTACAGATGTTGTCCTGAATGTACTAGCCGATGGGGTTCGTGCTTGAAGATTCTAGCGTGAGCTCCACCATCGACACCCATTGCATCAGCACTCACAACAATGACAACTAACGGAGATCTGAAGCATGCTATTTGCCGCGATGTACTGTTTTGCCCTTTCGTATCCGGAGGTCTGATGAAGCGTACCGATCTGGATATGCTCGATGGCCAGGTGTTTGACGTCATCGTGATCGGCGCCGGCGCTGTCGGATGCGCAGCCGCAAGGCAACTCGCCGCTCGAAACTTCCGTACCTTGCTGGTCGACCGCGCAGACATTGGTGCCGGAACCTCCTCGCGGTCCAGCAGGATGCTCTACTCCGGCCTAGGCTACCTGGCTGCGAGATACCCACTGTGGCAGGTGCCCCTGCGCCCCTTCGACATGTGGCAGCGACTACGGTACACCCGCCAAGTCATGCAGTGTCGTGCTGAATTGGTCAAGGAAATGCCTGGCCACCTGACCAAACACCGTTTCCATTACCCATTCCGCAAGCAAGACAGATATCCTGCCTGGCTGGTGGACGCGGGGTTTCGCCTGGTTGAAGCGTTGGGCAGCTGGAAAGTGCCGCTCTCTTACAAGCGCCTGCCGGTTGAACGTGCAAAAGGCCAAAGCGCGATGGCCGCAGCACTTGGCGGGGCAGTACATGATGTGGGGATGTTCGAAGAGTACATGTACGCCTGGCCAGAGCGCATTTGCGTGGACACCGCGCTCGACGCCCAGTGGCGCGGCGCGACAATACGAACCTACACCCGTGTCACCGATCTGGTGAGAACGGATGATGCTTGGCACGTATCACTGCAAGAACAAGCCCCAGAATGCACGGGTACAGCCAAGGTCAGAGCACGGATGGTCGTCAACGCTGCAGGGCCTTGGGTCGATCGTGTGCCTGGCGCGGGAGGTGAAAGCAGCAAGCGCGTGCTTGGCATCAAGGGGGTGAATGTCATGGTCCGCCTGCCCCCGGCTTTCCGCGACCAAGGCCTTGAAGCATTTTCGAGCAAAGGCGAGCCCTTCTATGTTTTCCCTTGGCGCGATCACCACTTCATCGGCCCTACAGAGACCGAGTTCACCGAGGACCCTGACTTGGTTCGGGTCGAGGAAAAGGAGATCGACTACATCCTCAATGAAGCGAACCTCCTCTTCCCTTCATTGCAACTGGGTCGTACAGATGTTCTGCATACCTGGTGCGGGGTGCGACCGACATCGACGCTGGGCGGACAATCTACTTCGTTGCCGGTGCGACTGAGCAGTACGCCTGGCAAACCCGATCTGCTGACCTTGACCGGCTCAACCATCATGCTCCATCGCCATGCAGCACGCATGATCGCCAAAGCCGTGGAGTCACGGCTGGGTAAACGAGGCATTGCACCGCAGGGCATGATCAAGCACAACATGCTCGAAAGTAACAGCGTACGCGATGTCATTCTCCATGAGCATGTGGTGAGGCTGTCCGACCTGATTCGAAGACGCTTGCCACATGGGCTGGATGAGTCGATGGGACGTGACCAGGCAGAGGATTTGTCCAAGGTCATGGCTGAAGTATTGGGCTGGAGTGAGAGCAGACGGTTGGAAGAGTTGAGCTACTTTGAAGCAGACACGCAACGTATCTACGGAACGGTGTAATCATACCAACGTTCAAAGCAGGGGCGATTTCGCCCCTGCCGTTTGCTCAGCACCGGAAAGCACAATCAGACGGTGAGTCCACCCGTAGACGTTCGCTCCATACGCGACTCGGCTATTGTCTACGCGCTTTCAAGCGAGCGAGCGACCAACGCCCTCGCTCATCCATGAGCTTGGCGCTGGCATTGATGACTCCGCCTAGTAATACACCCAGACAGACGGTCAAGAGTATGGCGGGCCATCTTTCGACGCCGATGAAGAACACGCAGGCAACCGCACCGAACATCAGGGGAATATGCGATAACAAGCCTTTCGGTGTCAGCAGTAGATGCGCGCCACACAGGATGCTGGTTAGCAGCGCGACTGAAAGCGCAGTGGCATTCGCGGGTTCGATACCGGTCCGGGTAAGTTGTGCACCGGCATAAACGAATACACCGCCCCACGCGACGCCCACTGCAACACTGGTGAGGGCGTCAGGCAGTCTTTGGGCGCTAGCATTGCTGCTCAGGAATATAGGTAGGACGACGAAAGTGCAAGGTAGGGTACCGAGTGCCGCTAAGGGACTAATCAAATAGAGCAGGACATAAATACCCACCACCGCCCCTGTCCAAAGGCTTGCGTTAATCATGTGTCTTTTCGTCATGGCATTACTCTTATTTTTGTTGGAGACAGCACGTATCTTGAGTAGCGGTGCTTCGTAAAGAGCAACTAGCTGGCAGTAGCATTCCGATGATGCCTGCGCGGGACCTTACAAATTGCTGTGTAGGGGCTCCACCGCCCCTACACGATGTGCCATGAGCTAGGCACAGTCTGACTTAGACGGTGAGTCCGCCATCGATCAGAATCTCCGATCCAGTAATGAAGCTACTTGCGTCGGAAAGCAGGTAGATCATGGCATCAGCACACTCATCCGGTCGCCCCAGACGTCCCAGCGGGGTCTGTTTAGCCCACTGTTGGAGGAGCTCGCTCGGATTTTCCCGAACCATCTGCGTATCGAATGCCCCAGGATGAATCGAGTTCACGCGAATGCCGTACTTACCAAGATCACGCGCAGCAATTTTGCTCATGCCGCGCACAGCCCATTTAGCGGCACCGTAGGCGATGGTTTTTTCGAAACCTTTCATACCAAAGATAGAGGACAGATTCACAATGGAGCCCCCACCCGTTTCTTTCATAGCCAATGCGGCATACTTCATGCCGAGGAAGGTTCCAAGCTGGTTGACTCGATATACCTTATCAAATGCCTCGGTGGAGGTTTCCTCCAAAGGCGAGGGCCAGTAAATGCCAGCATTGTTGACAAGGCCATCCAGGCGCCCGAAAACTTTAACTGCATGCGTGATCGCTTGCTGCCATTGGGCTTCTTGCGTCACATCGAGCACGCAGTAGCTCGCCTTATCACCGAGTTCTTCGGTCAGTTGCTTCAGCGGTTCTTCCTGCAAATCAGTCACAACGACGGAAGCGCCACTGGCCACCAGGCGTCGTGCGAGCGCAGCGCCCAAGCCGCCGGCGCTACCGGTGATCAGTACAACTTTAGAGTTAATGGACATATTGATTTCCTTGTTGTTGTAAAAAATAGTGTCAAGCCAAACTATTTTTGAAGGGTTGTTTCTCAAGCCCTGAACGGCACGTAGTTTCTGGTTCTATAAGATTCAACACTCCGGCCGTTGACTAGCAAAATGGGCTCGGATCGCTTGTACTGCCGCAGTGGTAAACTGAATTTTTTCCGCATCCATAGCGACACCGTGGCAGGACAACTTTGCGATAACGAGATCGTTAGTTTTGTCGATGAACACGTTCTGGCCATGAACCCCAACCGCGAAAACCAGCGGATCTTTACCATTGAGCACGTACCATTGGCTGCGGTAGTGCATAGGCAAATCGGGGAAGTAATCAAGAAAGGCGCCTTTATTCCACGCCTCCCTGTCACTCTGCGTTTCAATGTCCTGCAGCCACTGAGGTGGCACGACTTGGGTCTCACCCACTCGGCCATCATCCAGCATCATTTGACCGACTCGGGCCAGATCCCGAGTGGTCGTGCATATGCCCCCCGCACAACGTGGAGCGCCCAGTCGATCGACCGTTATGTAGGCGTTCGTTTCAGCACCGATCGGACGCCACAGCAACTCCGAGAGAAGATCCGCGTAGCGTCGGCCAGTTGCTCGTTCGATGATCCAGCCGAGCAGATCGGTGTTGGGGGACACGTAGTGAAACTTGTCGCGGTGGTTGCCCTGGCGGCCTGTGAGCAGGGAGAAGAACGAGCGCAAGTCATGTGCCTTGGTCGTCGCATCTACCGGATGCCAGCCCTGGGCTTGACGATAGGCAATCATCAAGCCTTCGCTTGCCTGGTAGTTTTCCTCAAAGTCGACGCCGACTTTCATGTCCAGCAGGTCACGCACAGTAGCATCGTCGAACGCCGTGCCAGCGAGTTCCGGAACGTAGTAAGTAACCAGCAATTCCTCACCAAGCCGCCGCTGATCGATCAGGATACCTGCCAGCAGCCCCAGAAACGATTTGGACACGGACATGATGATGTGAGGTGTTTCAGTAGTCAGACCCGGTCGGTTGTACTCGTTAACCAGCTTGCCTTTGTGCAGCACGACAAACCCATCGGTATTGGTCTCCTCCAAAAACGCCGAGAGGGAATAATCCACCCCTTTGAACGGGATCCGAACTGACTCTACGTCGGATGGCACTTGTTCCAGGGGTTTACTGTTTCGACATGCACCAGGGATATCCGCTGACGGCACAATCTCTCGCACATGCGTGAACGACCACTGGATATAAGGCGCGCTTCGCCAATTGGACAGCGTAACTTGCTCTTCAGTAAGCGGAGGAAACCCATTCATCAACTTTTTCGCCATTATTTCTAACCCCCTATATAGCTGTATTCGTAACAGGCCTTTCCTGTCCCTTGCCAGCCAGATCTAATCACCTGGCCATAAAATGCCTCAGGGACGCCTCTATGCGGCCGGGTTGAATACCGGTAACGATAAATACCAACGTACTGCCGGCGGGCAATTCATCATTTCCGTCCAGATTGTCGGGTGGATGGATGAAGGACCTCACCACGTTAATCAGCACTGGCTGACTCCCCCCCTGAACTCTTATCACACCCTTGATTCTCAGAACGCTATCTGCATAACAATGTACAAATGCAGACAGCCAAACCGAAAAGGCTACCCATTCAAACGTATCGTTCAGTTGAACGCTGACGGATTGGATATCATGCGCGAGGCCTGAACTATTAGTTCCTAAGCGCTTAAGTACCCGCCCCGCTTGCACCACGCCTTGAGCCGAAGCCTTGCGCTGAGTTTCTCCGCACATCAACGAATCAAAGATCGACCGCAACGGATCGACTCGGGCGTTGCGACAAATGACCCTAGCCGTCGCATTCAAGTCTTCGATCAATGCCCGTGCCTTGTTCACTGACTCGGGGCTGGCGAGGTCGATCTTCGTTATCATCGCCACGTCAGCGCTGGCAATCTGTTGCCGACAGAGCGCGAAATCACGCAGCTGCTCGACACATTGCAGAGCATCGACCGCGCACAGCACGCCGGCGAAACGGAGCTGTTGGCAAAGCAGCGGGTCTGTCGCAATGGATTTAGCGATGGGGCCCGGATCGGCGAGCCCGGTTGTCTCGATGATGACCCGATCAATCATTGCTCCGTCAGGTCCCGAGCACCTTTCCAACAGCTCGTGCAACGCATGAGTCAGGTCATCTCGAATCACGCAACAAATGCATCCGTTCTTGAGTACAGTGGTGTCCCCGACCACCGCTTCGACCATCAAATGGTCGATACTGGTTTCGCCGAACTCGTTGACAACCACTGCAACCCGAACGGATTCGTTACCTGTTTCGCTCAATAAACGATTGAGAATCGTCGACTTGCCCGCGCCGAGGAAACCACCCAGCACCACCACAGGAATGCGCTTGTCAGATCGTGTGTGCATTGAGTTGTCTCCTTTGCTACACCTCAAAAACCAGACAGGGGGTCGACGGGTCGAGTGCCCAGTTCTGCTGCGGCAATCCAGATATGTGCCAGATCGTCCACGACGCGGGTTCTGCCAGTGAAGTCATGCAGTACCATTTTGCTTCCAGCGTCATACAAGCGTGTGCCGGAAACGCTGAGCAACCGATTGACTATCGCGATGCGCCTGTGCCGCTGTGCCTGGAGGGGAATATCCAGAGCCAGCGCGTCGGCCCACTCGGTTGCGCCCAGTAAAACGCCACAAGCTCCGCACATAGCGACATCACCTGTTTTCAGCAGCCACTACGACCGCCTATTTCCACTTGCGCATTGAATGGATTGCGTTTGCGGAAGTCGTCCGCAATCTCGGCGTAAGTCACCATGCGAACGCCGGAGTGGGACAGCATGTGTTCGATGAGGCGCTCCAGCATCATGAGCACGTGCGGCTTACCCGCGCTGTCCGGATGAATGGTGATCGGGAAAATTGCGTAATCGTGATTGCGATAAACCCAGTCGAATTGCTCTTGCCAGATTTCGCCTAATTGCCTGCCTGTGACCCATCCGTGACTGTTGGTCATGGCCTTCACGAACATGGTCGGCGGGGCGTCGTCCAGGTGCCAGCTAGCAGGAATTTCCACCAGATCGACGATCTTGCCGGGCTGCCAAGGTTTCATCCATTCCTCGGCAGAACCGCTGTAATCAATTTTCGTCCAGCTATCGCCTTGGCGCAGGTAGTAGGGATGATAGTCATCTTCCATGAGGCTACTGTCGTAGCTGATGCCTCGTGAAAGCAGAAGGTCGATCGTGTTTGAACTCAACTCCCACCATGGCGCCATGTATCCCGTTGGGCTAATGCCACTGCTGGATTTGATCAGTTCAATGGTGCGATCGAGAACGTCCGCTTCCTGCTGGCGGGTCATCGCCAGAGGGTTCTCATGCATGTAACCGTGCACTGCCAGTTCGTGACCAGACGCCACCAGCATTTCAGCCGCCCGAGGGAAGCTTTCCATCGAATGTCCGGTGACACCCCAAGTGGTCCGGATGCCGTAGCGTTTGAACATGTCCAGCAGTCGTGGAACGCCCCGCTTGGCGGCAAACACACCACGGGAAATGTCACAGGGCGAGTCTGCGCCACCGAATGAACCAATCCACAGCGAGACGGCGTCGAAATGGGGGCAAATGCTGACTTGGATATCTTTGGTCGCCATGACCACTCCTCATTGAAAATAACGTTGTCGACTGAAATTCGGGCAAGACCTCACCGTCGGCGGCCGATGGGGCGCCGGTCATTCAGTTAGATGACGTAGCGGTTAGTGTGGGAGTTGCTGCAACGGACGGCTAACTAGGTGGACGCGCAAGGCGGGGATGGACAATTGACTTCTCCTGTTATTGTTTTTTTCACCGGCTTATTGCTTCGAGCAGTAGCGGGTATGGCGCAGATATTGGTGTCGATAGCCACTGAGGACAATACGCAAAAATACGTATTCTCTATGATTCGAAGCCTTTCTCGGCTTCTGATGTTTAGCCGAAAGCCTTCAACACCGGTCGAACCACCAAGGCGTTCGAAAATGCGCAACGGCATAAGGGGATGGCGCGAGGATGTTCTGCTGGCCATTCTGGACCTGGTAAATCAGGTGCGCATGGGACATGGACAAGTCGAGCGTATCGTCCGGGAATGACAGCCCCACCTGACCTGGGTTATCGAGGTAGCAGGCCCCCGTCACGCCACGATGTACCCTATGCCGCAGATCATCGCGTACCTGCGAGAAGCGTCTTGCATTCCCGACCCTGGCCCAACTGTTCGCCAGCATCTGCACGCGGTCATAGCCCAAACCCGCCTGAGACAACCCCGAAGCCTGATTGAACCTTTCGAAGTACTTCTGACGAAAGCGTACTCCCATCTGATCGGGGTAAACGCCTGCACTTGTTGCCCATACCACATCGTTGCCAAGTGCGCCCAGTTCAATGCCGTAGGCCGGTACCGATGGGCTATACAGCATGTACACCAACGCCCGTAATGGCGACTGCGAAAATGCTCGTTGGAACGATATACCATCCTCGATGAAGTAGGACGCCAGCACCACTACGCTGGGCTGCCGGACGTGCAGCTGCGTCACCACAAGGTCCCAATTAACAGGGTGCGCAGCGAGGTCTGACATGACCTCCACATCCCAGCCCTGCTCGCCCAGGCGACTTTCCAGCGCAGAAAGCCCGAGATTCAGCCCAGGCCAGAAAGGTTGAACGATGACAATCTTGCGGTTAGACGGCGCCCACAACTTTTCAGCGATGATCTGCTTGAGGAATCTCGCCAGCCCGACGCCATAGGTAATATCGCTGGCATTGACCTGAAAGAGATTGCCTAGCCTCAAGGGCTCCTGCCTCACAGGTTCCACCGCACACTCCATGGTCAATGAGTGCAACAGCGGCGCGCCGTAATCGCTCAACAGATCACTGAGTAATGCCTGTGGATGTGTATAAGCCGAAGTAATGCCGTCCACCTCACAATTCACCAATTGCTCAAGTGCCTGGCTCATAGATCTTGTATCGCTCGGGTCACAGGAGCTGGTCACTAGCGCCAACTCACGGCCAAGCACACCGCCGCGGCTGTTGATCTCCTCTATCGCCAACTGCGCCCCATTGAGCATTTCCTGTGAGTCCGCCGAGCCTCGGCCTTCTGCACTGTACGGAATGCCGATGTACAACGGCCGTCGTTGCAGCCTGACCGGAGGAATTACCTTCTGCGAATCCAGCTCGTCAATCAATCCTTCAAGCACTGCTGAGCCCAGCGCCAAGCCCTGGCAACCCCCTGGGGTCGGAAACCTCAAAAGCCCTTGATCCACAGCGAAGCTGGCGAGCCCTGCTCGGGTCCAGACCTGCAGCTTTTCAAACAGGTGTTCAACGTGCTTGGCAACGGTTCGCGGGCTCCGACCCAAGCGCTGTGCGACAACCTCGTTGCTCAATCCGGCGGCCAGCAACGTCAGCACATCCAGCTCGCGTAACGAAATGCCAGCCGTCGGTTCCAGCTTTTGCAGGCTCACCTCGGCAGTTGGCACTGTGGTGTAGGCATCGCACCGCTCAATCTTCACGGCCTGCCAGGTGCTGTCCTCTGCCACCCAAATGCATCTGACAGCATCTTTGCCGGACAACAGTAATGCCCTTGCGAGCTGAATCACCCTTTCAAGCGTGCGAAGCTGCCGTGCACCTCGTGCGCTGTCTGTTTCCTCCACGCGCCCGTGAAGGTCGACTGAAGCAGAAACAGACCACTGCGATGGAGAAACCAGTTCTTGCGATGGCAGTATCGGCATGCGTAATTCCTGTCTTTCAGCCTGTAGAGAGAGGCAAAACCTTCGTGCTTGCGCACAGCCATTTCAGCCTAAGCCGACGCTCACGCACATTTCAATACTTGTCCCAACCAAAGCGTTTCGCTACCTGATGCCATAACTTGGCAGTTGTGAGAAACAGTGGCATACCTGTTCTTTCGAACAAATACAAAATGAGTACCCGGTCAAAATGACGTACTGCGTTCAGGACATTCTCGACAACACTTCCTTGCAAACTCGCTTACTGGCAGGTGCTGCCGGTGTCGATCGAGCCGTTCGCTGGGCACATGTCTGTGAACTCATGGATCCCACGGAGTGGCTTGGCGAAGGCGATCTGCTGATGACAACCGGTATCGGCATTCCTGTGGAGCCCGAAGCGCAGAAACTGTATGTCCAGCGCTTGGCCAAGGCACGCCTGGCCGGCGTCATGATCGGTGAGAACATGCAAGCGCCGGCAGACCTGACAGCGTTGCAGGTGGAGGCCGAACGGCTCGGGTTGCCGGTGATGATGACCTTTTACTCGGTGCCGTTCTCGGCTGTTACACGTGCCATCCTGGACGCCAGTAAAGAGGCTGAATACCAACGGCGCCAAGCCGTTAGCAGGATGTACGAAAGCGCTCGTCTGGGGCTGCAAGGATTGGGGCTTGCGGACCTGCTGATACGACTGTCCAAAGACGTTCACGCCCAGTTGTATCTGTTCGATGCCAGGACATTGCAACCTTGGCAAGACGACCTCCCTGCCCTACCAGAAAGCTGGTGTGTGGCACTCGAAAAGCGTGAACTGCCTGCATCGGCATCACGTTGCAGCAATGGAGAGACAGAAGCGCTCACTATCGGCCTCCCATCGATGCAGCACTGCCACCTGTTGGGTATCGGTGGCGAATTCCTGGACTATGGACTTCTGCACCATCTCGTTGGGGTGCTGAGCATGGAACTGGAACGCCTCCAGGCCGAGCACCAACGCTTGTTGCGTCTAGGCTCGGAATTACTCGACGACCTGCTGCAGCAGCGCATTACCGAACGATCAGCGCAGGAGCGCCTGACTCATTTCGATTGCGCGGTTGAGCAGACTTTTATCGCAATCACCAAGGTAGGCGGTGACGAGCAAAGCGCTTGGCTACGGCGCCTGGCTCGGTTGAACACCAGAATCGCGATTCGCCTGCAGGGGGACGAGTTGATCACCCTGTTTTCCCTGGAAGATACAGCTAGGCAGATTCAAGCAGAACTGGGATGCAACCTTGGACAGAGCAATGCTTTGGGTCGCGCATTGAGAGCGCCTGAGGCCTTGCGTGAAGCCCGCTTGGCCCTGGCACACTGCGGGCCCACAAGGCCTTTGGTGGCCTACGCTCAAGCCCGCGACGAACAGTCATGGTTACCCAGCAGCCTTGACGAGGCCGCGCGTGTCCATCGTCTGGTTCTGGGCCACTTGGCCGACTACGACAAGCAACAGGGCGCTCGTTTCGAGCACACCTTGCGTGTTTTCCTGGAAGACAATCGCTCTTGGCAGAAAGCGGCTCAGCGTTTGAATATTCACAAGCAGACGCTGGTTTATCGAATTCGACGTATTGAGGAAATTACAGGACGCTCTCTCGAATCCACCGAAGACGTCACAGCGCTTTGGATAGCACTACGAAGCGCCCAAATTGCGGGAATCGAACAGTAGTTCTTGTATTCGAGCATGAACGCATCACCGGTTTTGCTAATTGAAAACGTTGCAGGAAATCCAGTCGCGCTGTAGTACGCAGGCTGCTTTTCCACCGACTCGCGATAACGTATCCAACTCACCTCATACGAACGTATGGGACGCCCTGCGATTTTATTGTTTCTGACTGATTGAGCCTGCGTTTGCGGAGGAAGAATCTAGGGATGTGGTTCTGAAGCATTCCAAAAACAACAAGCGCGGAGAAATATCGTATGTGGAGAGTAGGCGTAGACGTGGGTGGTACCTTTACCGACCTATTCGCCTGGGAGGAAATCTCGGGTAAACAGGTGACAGCCAAGGTGCTCACCACCAAGCAAGACCGCTCGATCGCGGTACTGGAAGCCATCGACAAGGCCGGCATAGCAATCGCCGACATCTCCCATCTGATGCATGGCACCACCACCGCGACCAATGCCTTGATCGAGCGTAGTTACCCCGATGCGGCCTTCATCACCACCGAAGGGTTCCGCGACACTCTGGAGATCGGTCGACAGCACCGTGAACATCTATACGATCCGTACCAGACCAAGCCCAAACCCATCATCAAGCGGCGCTTCCGCTATACCGTCCCCGAGCGCACCAACGTGCGCGGCGAGACCGAGCGCACACTGGATATCACCATAGCCCACGAGGTCGCGCAGAAGATCAAGGCATCGGGCATCAAGTCGGTCGGCATCGGCTTCATCAATTCCTATGCCAGCACCCGCCACGAAGAGCAGATGCGCGACATCCTGCTCGAGCATTGCCCTGACGTGCATGTGGTGCTTTCCGGGGAAACGCGCCCGGTGTTCCGCGAGCACGGGCGTTTTACCACTACCGCTGTGCGCGCAGCCTGCATGCCGGTGATGGTCAAGTACATGGACGACCTGGAGGCGCGCCTGCGCCAGCACCAGTTCACCGGCAAGCTGCTGATTCTCAAGAGCAGCGGCGGCGTGATGTCCGCCGAGCTGGCGCGGCTGCACCCGGAAGACATGCTCGAGTCCGGCCCGGCAGGCGGTGTCGCCTATGCGGCCTACCTCTGCGAACTCAGCGGCTTCGACAAGATCCTGCACACCGATGTCGGCGGTACCAGCTTCGACGTGTCCATCGTCGAGCATGGCAAGGGCCTAATCACCCGTGACCATGAACTGGAATGGGAAGTGCCGATCGTGGTGCCGATGCTCGACATCCACAGCGTCGGCTCCGGTGGCGGCTCGATCGGCTGGGTGGATCAGGGGGGCTCGCTACGCGTCGGCCCGAAAAGCGCCGGCTCCGAGCCTGGGCCTGTGTGCTACGGCCGTGGCGGCACGCAACCGACCATCACCGATGCCAACCTGCTACTGGGGCGCCTGGAACCAACCCTGGGTGGCAAGTTCGACCTCGACATCGAGGCCGCGGACAAGGCCATGACCCAACTGGCCAAGCAAATCGGTCTGTCGCCGCTGGAGACCGCCGAAGGCATGATCCGCATCGGCTGCGAATATATGGCCCAGGCCGTGAAGAAAATCCTCGTCGCCCGGGGCCGTGACCCACGCGACTTCGTATTCGCCAGCTTCGGTGGAGCGGGTGCGCTGCATGCTTGCATCGTGGCCAAGTCGATGAACATCCCCAAGGTCATAGTGCCACCCTATGCCGGTGTCGCTTCGGCCTTCGGCGCCACGGCAATGAACCTGCGTCAGGACCTCGAGCGGTTCTATTACTCGCCGGTGAAAGAAGCCGACCTCGGCAAGATCAACGAAATGATCGCCGAGCTGGAAACCAAGGCCAAGGCCGTGCTGCGCGAACAGGGCATCGACGACGACAACGATATCGAACTGATCCGCACCGCACAAATGCGCTATGTCGGCCAGTCCTATGAAGTGGACACGCCGATCCCCGCTGGCGAACTGACCGCCGCCTGCCTGCCGGGCATCGAGCAGGCGTTCCATGCCGCACACAAGCAGGAGTTCGGCGTCAGCTCCGACGACTTCGCCCCGGCGTTCGTCTCCTTCGGCGTCACCGCCATCGGCCGCATGGACTCGCCGCCCCCGGTCGACCTGGTCAACGCCACCGACGGCGATGCAGTCAAGACCGTGCGCGACGTGTACTTCGATGGCCAGTGGACGCAGTGCAAGGTCTACGACGGCGAAGCTTTGGGCACCCAGCACCGCATCCAGGGGCCGGCAATCATCGAGTACGAGCACGCCTGCACCGTGATGCCGCCGAACACCCAAGCGCATGTGAATGCGATGGGCGCCTTGGTCATCGACATCGAAAAATAAAAATAAGGAGCCCACTATGAGCAAGCAAATCATCGGTCATGACGTCGACAACGACATCGACCCGATCACCTTCGAGGTGATGCGCAGCATCTTCGAGTACGCAAGCGACCGCATGGCGACCGTGCTGCAACGTTCTTCGTTCTCGCCGATCCTGGCGGACATGCTGGACTTCTCCAACGCCATCTACGACGCCGACCTGCAACTGCTGAGCCAGGCGGCCAACTGCCCAGTGCACCTGGCGGCGATGAAGTTCAGTGCCGAGGAAGCGGTGAAGACCATTGGCCGCGAGAACGTGCATGAAGGCGACGTGATGGTGGTCAACGACCCCTATCGTGGCGGCACCCACATCAACGATATTTCCTTCATCAAGCCGATCTTCTACAAGCAGGAACTCATTGGCTACGGCGTCAGCCGCGGCCACTGGATGGACCTGGGCGGCGGCGGTGCCGGCGGCCAGGCGTTCAGCACCCACATCGCGGCCGAGGGCCTGCGCCTGCCACCGCTGAAGATCTACTCGGGCGGCAAGCTCAACGACGACCTGCTGGCGATCATCCTCAACAACTCACGCACTCCACACTTCATCAAGGGCGACCTGCAGGCGCACCTGGGCGCGCTGCTGGGCGCCGAACAGGAGCTGCAACGGGCCTGCGAGCGCTATGGCGCCGAAACGGTGAAGAAGGCCATGAAGAAGATCCAGGCCTACACCGAGCGCATGATCCGTGAGTCGATCCGCAAGATCCCCAACGGTGTCTACGAGGCCGAGGACTACGCCGACACCGATGGTATCAGCGACCAGCGGGTCAAGCTCAAGGTCACCCTGGAGATCCAGGACACCTCGATCAAGGTCGACTTCGCCGGTACCGACCCCATCTGTCAGGGCGCGATCAACTCGCCGCGAGCCAACACCATTTCTGCCGCGCTGTATTCACTGCAGTTCTTTCTGGCGCCCGATGCGCCGCAGAACCAAGGCATGTTCAACCCGATCGAGGTCGTGCTGCCTGAGGGCTGCTGGCTGAACGCACAATGGCCGGCGCCGACCATCGGCTGCACCACGCTGACCTCGTCGAAGATCACCAGCGCCATCTGGCAGGCCCTGGCCAAGGCCATCCCCGAGAAAATCACCGGTTCCACATGCTCGGAATGCAACTGGTTCGTCGCCAGCTGCACCTCGCCCGACGGTAAGACCGACGTGTTCTCCGACCTGCCGGCCGGTGGCTGGGGCGGCACCCCATATGCCGACGGCATGAGCGTCACCATGGACCCGCTGGGCAATTGCATGAACATGCCGGCCGAGACCGCCGAGCTGTTCTTCCCCATCGCCTACGAGGCCTTCGAGCTGCGAGGCGATTCGTCAGGTGCCGGTCGCCACCGTGGCGGCTTAGGGGCTACCTTCAAGGTACGCTTCCTTGGCGGCGGCGAACTGGGCATGGAAACCTCGCGTACCCTCGAAGGCAGCCCCGGCGCTTCGGGCGGCCTGCCCAGCGCTGTACAGCGTGCCAGTCATATCCATGCCAACGGCGACGTTCGGGTCATTGGTGGCCTGGCCAGCGACGGCTCGTGGTCCAGCCCACTACTGGCCTCGCACAAGTTCAAAGCAGGCGATGTGTTCATGTTCGAAAGCACAGGTGGCGGTGGCTGGGGCAATCCACGCCAGCGCACCGTGACTGAAGTGCTGGAAGACGTACTCGACGAATACATCAGCATCGAAGCCGCCAAGCGTGACTACGGCGTGGTCATCGACCCGCTCACGCTGCAGGTCGACGAGGCAGCCACCTCGGCCTTGAGAGGCTAAGCAGCGCTTGCCCTCACCTGCCCCGGGACGCATGGCCCCGGGGCAGGTCTCCAAATCAGTCCTATGCACAGTGGTAATGGGCTCGCCTGGCGCGTCGCCCGGGCGCCACTGTGTCCAGTCACGTCTGCAATTCTCTCCTCGTCGCCCTTAAAACAATAATTCCGGAGCGATTCATGAAGATTCAACGCTATGCGTTCGCGCTGATGTTGCTCGCCCTCCTAGATCAACCAAAACAGGCCGCGGCCGTGCCGGTGACCGAGCACCTGGACATCGGCGGTGCAATCCGCGGCCGGCTCGATATCGACCCGGACCGGGATATTTCCAGGTTCGATTTCGACACGCTTATCCTGCGTGCCGATTACGACTCGGAGCACTGGATCGGCTCGGTACAATATCGCTTCTACGGCAATGCCTACCCTTTTCAGTACACCAATGACATCGGTGATATCGCCTTCTTCGAGCATGCCTGGGTGGGCTACAGGTTTTCCCCTGCGCATCAGGTCCAGCTTGGCCTGACCGACATCCCCTTCGGCCTGGGCCGGTACTTTGGCAATACCTTCTTCGAGACCCTCGGCAACGTGGTCGGCCTGGAGGATACCCAGGACATCGGCATCAAGTACCTCGGCCAGTTCGATGATTGGGATCTGAGCGCGGCCTACTACCCGGTCACCGCGCAACAGGGTCACGGCACCAGCCGCGGCGGCCGCACCTACGGCACCAGCGTGGCCTCGGCCGACAGCTATGTGGCGCAAGGCAGCGACAACGAAGAGCGCGACATCCTCGTCGGGCGTATTGCCCGTCGCTACAGCGTTGGCGACTGGCAGGGTGAGCTCGGCGTGTCGATGCTGTCCTCGAACTTGCACAACAACGACACCAACCGCGACGGCCAGCGCCTGGCCACGGCACTGCACCTCAAAGCCCAAAGGGGCCCGCTCGGTTTCCAGGCAATGGCTGCGCGCCAGCGAATGACTCCGAAGAACATGGGGACCGACACATTGGTGAGTTTTGGCGGCTTCGATGCCACGTTCAATGTCGCCGCCAAGGGCAACCTGTACTTGGCGGACGTCAGCTATGAACTAGCCTCACGCTTCGGCTGGCTGTCGAAGGTCAAGGTATATGCCAACTACAGCCTGTTCGACAAGGACGAGGGGCAATTCAGCAATTCACAGCGAGCCATTCTCGGCAGTTCGTTCAACCTGGGGCGGCTCTTTGTGGCGCTGGAATGGCTGCATGGTCGCAATGACCCGTACATCGGCGGGAGTGATTTTACCCAGAGCCTGGGTAGCGGCGGCAGCAATCGGTGGGAAAATCAGGTCTACAGCAACGTGGGTTATTACTTCTGAAGAGTAATGCGACTGAAGCAGCGTATCGACGAGGTGATCTGCTGGAAAAACGAAAACAACTGATGGAGGAATGAGCTCGCTATGCACTGTCAGGTTGCAAAACAACCTGACAAAGGCAAGGTGCTGGCTGAACTGAGTTAAAGGATGGAAACGAGACTCGCATCCGCCTTCCGAGCCGTTGAAAACTAAGGCTTTTCAGCTATCCCTGAAACGGGGATAGCCTCAATTCTGGACTCATTTTGCAGGCCAAGGAAGTGACCGGATCTACGATTGGTATGCTGGGGCAAATACCCGGTCCGCCCCGATTGATCGCACAGCCCGTCCAATATGCCTGCGCATCTGGGTTAGGGCCACAGAAGGCGGGCTTGTCAGCCAGGGACTTATCCCGGCTGGCTTCAGCCACTAGCTGAACGATTCCTTGTCAAGCGATGCCCTTTCTCAAGCAGAGCCAAGCCGTGCACGGTGAGCTCTCGCCCCTCGACGGTATCGGGTGCATAACCGTGTAGGTAAGCGAGTCGTTCAACCACACGCCGGTTGAACCACGCTACCGGCTTTCCTGTCGCCTTCATGAAGGTCAAGTCGGCAGCCAACGCCTGGATTACCCGCCTCTGTAACGCAACGCCTTTGGGGGGTCCTGTGAGGGCGAACGCAATGAAGAGGACGCCGAGACCCGCTATGACACCGATGCCGGTCGTAACAGCTTGATCAACTGCAAACGTCATGTAGTTGCTAGGCTGGGTCGACACCGCCAGCGTCAGGCAAAAGCCCAGTCCATACGGCGTTAAGGCAGGCGACGTCATCGCCATCAGGCCAAGAAACAGGGGGCAAGCCAGAATCATGATTAAAGCTGCAAAATGATCAGGGCCTTGGGCAACCGTTCCCAGCACCAAAAAGGTTGCCACCGGTACCGCGAGGGCTACCCCTACTATCAGTTTACGAACCATCATCGCCGGTGCCGGTGCAGCGCCGAACATTTGCGAGAAAAGAGTGGGCAGTACCATCATCATGATCAACGCTGGGGCGCCATCGGACAGGATCCATACGTAAGCTACGGCAAGAAACACCACTGCATTGCGCAGCGCTGATGTTCCGGCGGTCCGCCAGTCCCTGTGCCTTTTCAGGCGTGGACCAGGCTCATGGAAATGTTCATTCTTCTCCAAGGTTTCATCTGCTGCAGACATCAACGCACTGGCCCTAGCCAACTCCTGAAACGCGGCGTCGAGGTCATCCACCTGGATCTTAGAGGATCTTTGGCTTAGCTCAGCCAGAAGCTGCAGCGGGGAATGCTGTACACCTTGATCTGTGTTGTGCGCAGCCAGCAAGCCTACCCAGCTCGCTTTGTTCTGCCTGAACCATCCCTCAACTGTCTGGCCACAGGCGATCACTGTCAGGGCAGCGTTCGCCATATACAGAGCAGCGCGAATGGTGTTGGCCCGCTCGTAGCGACCGGCGTTCGATTCATCGTTGATCGTGGTGACCAGGGCGATCATGCCCAGACGCTGCTGGTGAAGCGCTGCACGATCTGGCTCTGGCTGCAGCAGCAGTTCGATGTAACCCATGCTCAAAGCCTGCAGCCGTTTTGCATGACCTTTGACCAGCATCTCAACCCGCCAAGGAAACAGGAACAGGCTCGAAAGCGTTGCGCAACTTGCGCCTACGATCACCTCGGTCAGCCTCGCTCTGACCACCAGGAATATTGACCCGCTGCTAGTGGTCGCGGGATCGGCTATCGCGAACATGACGATCAGGATGGCCGTCACCGAAACAAGTGCGAGCCCAAAGATGAAATTGACATGACGCTCGGTTGAAGCCAGCGCTGAAGTGAAGGCAACGCAGACAGCCAACGCACCAATGGCCAGCGTCGGATAAGGCATGAAGTTATCCAGGATAAATATGGCCACAGCTGCGCCCAGTGTCGAGCCAAGGATCAAGCACAACGCCTTTTCGATCACGAGGCCGGTTTCGGGGCGCGCCTGTAGCATCATCGAGGCGACCATCGCCCAGAACGGCTTGTCCAGATCCAGGCCCATGGAGACAGCGAGCGCCAATGCGACCGCAGACACCCCTTTCAGCGCAAAGAGAACGCTGCGCAAGTTCGGCTGCAGGTAATGTATGAGCACGGTTCTCATCGGCCAGCGACCGCGCCATGAGCAGGTACGAGTCTCACTGAGACGTTCATGCCCGCACTCAAGCGTATTTCACGCGGCACGGTCTCGAGCCGGATATCCACGGGTATACGTTGCGCCAGCCGAACCCAGTTGAATGCCTGCTGCACTTGCGGCAGCAACATGGGGTCGGATTGGGTGTTCGTGTTGGCGACGCCCTTGGCGATGCTCGTGACCCGCCCTGACAAGATCGGCCCACCGCTCATCAGCGCGATATCAGCCATGTCCCCTTCGCTGATGCTGGGCAACTTGGTCTCTTCAAAGTACGCGGTCACGTAGAACGAGCCATCTTTGATCAAGGAGAATGCCGGGCCACCCTGCGTCACGTAATTGCCCTCCTGCAGCCGGATATTGGTGATGGTGCCATCTGCCGGGGCGGTGACTCGGGTGCGCGCGAGATTGATCCGAGCTTTGTCCCACTGCGCCTTGGTCATTTCATATTCGGATTTGGCGAGCAGTACCTGGGAGCGGGCATTGTCCAAATCCTCGGCGCTGATAGCGTTGATTCTGGCGAGCGGAACTCGCCTACGCTCCTGGCCGGCGGCTAGTTGCCAGGCATGTTTCGCATGCTCCATCTTCGCTTTTGCTTCGTTCAAGGCTGCCAGATACCGGGCAGGATCAATCACGAACAAGAGGTCGCCCTTCCTGACCGCCTGGTTATCCCGAACACTTAACCGGGTTACCCAGCCGGCAACGTCAGGGGCGACCACCACGATGTCTGCACGCACGCGCCCATCCCGAGTCCACGGCGAATATCGATAGTGGTTCCATACCCAGGAGCCAGCAACAATCGTAGCGGCGGCGATCAGCAAGGTCATCGAAACGCGTACCACACCGCTCATTTCAAACCCCCATCCAGAATGGATAAAGCCGCGGCGGTATAGCCTGTGAAAATCGCGAGCCCTAACCAGGCAGGTCTGACCTGGAACAGCATTTCCAGCCGCCCTGGGATCAGCCGAAGCGTCATGGCCGTGAGCAACGCCGCGATAAGCACACATACCACCATCGGGCTTACCAACAGCCCTGCAAATGAAAACTCCCGGAGCACACCCCACCTCATGATCTGTATCACAATGTGGTCACTGTATCGCGAAAAAATGCGTACCACAATGTGGTACAGTGACCGGAAACTGGGAGGTGAGCATGGAACCATCGAATCAGGCAGGCACCAGCGACGAACGTGGCGGCGGTATCCAAGTGATTGCGCGTGCAGCCAAGATATTAAATTTGCTAGGCAAAAGGCCCGACGGGCTGAGTCTTGGAGAAATCGCTCAGCAGGTTGGTTTCCCGCGCTCCACGGTGCAGCGGATTGTGGGCGCGCTGGAAGAGGAAGGCATGATCCGAAGCGAGGGCGCAGGCGGTATCCGCCTGGGTGCTGGCCTGCTGAGGCTCGTAACCCACGCGCATGCCGACCGCATCACGATTGTCCACCCGTGGCTTCAAAAGCTCAGCGGCAGCGTCCAGGAGACTGCTGTACTGTCTTGTGCGGACGGGCTTCGGCTGCTGGTGGAACATCGCGTGGTGGCTGATCGTGAACTGCAGGTCATGCCCAGGCTGGGGCTGCTCGATTTGCCACTGCATGGAACATCAGCGGGACGTGCGCTATTGGCACTTGAAGATGACGAGAAGATCCGGAGCATGATGGTCAGTGCAGATGCGGCAAGTGACCCGCTCGATGACCAGATATTTCAACAGCTGGATGGCATCCGCCAGCTGGGCTTTTCCTGTGATCATGGCGAATTGATGGAAGGCATCACCACCACTGCGGTCGCTCTGGATACGGTGCTTGGCTGCTTCGCCATCTCTATGCCGATCCCGACGTTCCGCTTTGAACGAGAGCCGAACCGGTACACCGATGCACTTTTGGCGTGCAAGGCAGGGCTGGCCAGCGAGATTGGACATGAGCGCTAGCCATGACGCTTGTGACTGAAGCACTCAGCTCATATCTGTAGGCACAAAAAAGCGAAGCCAACCCATGGCTTCGCTTTTTGCATTCACAGCGCTATGCCTACAGCGGCGTCCAAGCGGGGGCATACCCCAGCTCAGACAAAAAATTGCCCAGGGCGTGGGTAGAAAGCTGGACACTCATGGAGTTATCGAGCGGATGCAGCAAAAGCCCAGGGCTTAGCTGGAGCTCACTGTCGATAACCAGCTTGACTGCGCGCTGGGTGTCGTTGACCAATGCCAGAGGGCTCAACGCACCGGTCTTGACGCCGAGCGTCTCGAACATCTGATCGTGGCTCGCCATGGAAAGCCGAGCAGAGCCGAGTGACGCCCGAAGCGTCTTGAGATCTATGGCCTTGTCAGCAAGGGTCATGACCAGAAAAAGCTGCCCGGTTTTATCGCGCAACAGCAGATTCTTGCAGCGCTCCCCCTGAAGCATTAGCTCCAGTTCGCCTGATTCAGCCATGGTCAGGACGGCAGCATGTCTTTGGACAGCAAACGCCAACCCCATGGACTTCATTTCTGCCAGCAATTCAGCCGCATTCACCACATTTACTCTCATTAAAACCTGCAAGACACGTAGCACGTATCTTGCAAGTTGTCGTACCGTCAGACGTCGAAGACTGGTCGCGATGCTTTTTCAATGGCCGCGATTGCTTCCGCCTCGCTCATTACACCTGTCTCTTCCATGATTGCGAGCAACGACCGCCCTTCGCTCACCGATTGGCGGGCCAGTTTACTCACCTTCGCATACCCAAGTTTGGGCACCAAAGCAGTGGCGACAGCCATGGACTGGGTGAGGTGCGCTTTATTTCGCTCCGCATCCGCAGTCAAGCCAACAATGCACTTTTCCCGGAATTGCCGGATGCCCTTGGTCAGCAGCGTAATGCTGTCAAACACCCGAGAAGACACGACCGGCTCGAAGTGGTTGATCTCGAGCTCACCGTACTGAACTGCTTGAGCGACGGCGGTATCGTTGCCAATCACAGCAAAGCTCAGTTGGATCATGGACATCGGCAAGACCGGGTTGACCTTGCCAGGCATGATCGACGAGCCAGCCTGGGCTTCCGGCAACTTAACCTCACCCAATCCGGCAACCGGTCCCGAGGAGAGCACGGTGAGATCAGCCGCGATCTTGGCGATGGAAGCGGAACAAGTACGCAACTCACCCGATACCCGCGAGAAGACATCCATGTTCTGCATGGCATCAAAGGAGTTCGATGGCGCCTTGTAGGCCACACCAGTGATGGCGGCCAAATGTTGATACACCGAAGCTCGATAAGCGGCCGGCGCGCCGAAGCCCGTACCGATCGCGGTACCGCCCAGGGGCAGCGTATGCAGTTTGCTCCGAACCCCGGCCAGTTCGTCGGCCAGGCGGTGGGTCAGCGAAGCGTAGCCGGAAAACAGTTGACCCAGCCGCATCGGCTGGGCGTCCTGCAGACAGGTGCGACCCAGGTGCAGGATGTCAGCAAACTGCAGCGCCTTGCGATCGAACTCGGCAGCCAGCAGCCCGACTTCTGCGATCAGCCCACCCAGCATGGCGTGGGTGGCGATCTTCAAGGCCGCCGGGTACACGTCGTTGGTGGACTGCGAGCAGTTCACATGATCGTTGGGGTGCACGACTTCGTACGAGCCCGCTTCGTGTCCAAGCAACTGCTGGGCGCGGTTGGCGATTACTTCGTTGAAGTTCATGTTGGTGGACGTGCCGCCTGACCCTTCCAGCAAGTCAACGATAAGAGAGCTGTCACAATTGCCCGCAATCACATCCTGGCACGCCTGGGCGATCGCATCACATTGAGCGTTGGTCAATACTCCACAGTCCAGGTTGGCCAGGGCAGCTGCCCATTTGACTTGGGCAAACGCATTGCGGAACTCCGGGTAGTGGGCAACCGTCAGTGGCGAAACGGTCAAGTTCTCGTAGCCACGCAGCGAATTGACGCCATACAATTTGTCCCCAGGAATCTGGACTTCACCCACATAGTCACGTTCCAGACGTTCTTTCACGCTATCAAAGGTGTTCACGGCTATTTAACCTCGGCAATATTTATCAGTGTTTCAACACCACACCCCAGTGCGGTTAGGCGGGGCAAAAAGGTGTTGAGCACAACGTCATGAGCAATTTCACATGCATCAGCAAAAAAAGAGCTGTATTCATCGCGGCGGGCTACGAGGTACAGCGAGCGCTGCAGTCCCAGATCGGGTGTGAGATGAACTGCAACATCGTTCACCCAATGGGCGGCCTGCAAAAAACAGATCGGGCTGGTCACCGCCCAACCTATGCCTTCAGCGACCATCGAGGTCAGCGCATCGGCATTGTCGAGTTCCAGACGATTGGGCACGCGGATATCCAGGCCACGCAAATGCCGCTCAATCTGAAGACCCACCTGAGAGGCTCTGTTGAAACGTACTACGGGTAGAACATTGGCCAGCGCCCGGAGCTCTTCCATGGAGGTCATCGCTGGCCGGTTATCTTTAGGCGTGATCACGAAGTATCGCTCCGACAGGATTCGATACCGCTCCACGTTCGCATCCATGAGCGGGTCGCTGGTCACGATCAGATCCAGATCCCTGCGCAGTAGCGATTCACCCTGCTGAGGGCTCAAGCCGGTTCGAATCGACAGTTGAGACACCTTGCCCAAAAGCTGCTTGGTGAAAACCGAGCCGCAGGTGGCGGCGAAGGAATCCACCAAACCGATCCGAAGGTCCGGTTTCACACCGCGACCGGCATCCAGCACCTGTGCCTTGAGGTGAGAGAGCTCTTCGCTGAGCAAGGATCCTCTGTTCTTCAGCGCCATGCCAAAGGGGGTAAGCGTCATTGGCCGCGTCGTGCGGTTGATCAAGATGACGCCCAGCTCCTCTTCCAACTGCCTGACCATTTGCGAAACACCAGACTGGGAGATCCCGAGACGCACCGCCGCGCCCGACATGCTTCCCGTCTCTGCAACCGCAATGAAAACTTGCACGGCGTACATGTCGATAAGCTTGTCGGTCGGCATAGGCTCTACTCGTTCAGGATCGTGAGTCGGTCAAGCTGGTGTCAGCCGATCTTGCGCCCGGCAGGAGGCACTGCGCAGGCCTCAGGCGGCAACGCCCCATGGGTATCGGTCGTGACGGCAGACAACTGCTCTTTACTGGTCTCCGGCGCAAACAGATGGCACACCACACCACCGATCAGCAAGACAGCGACACACACACCCAGTGCGACGTGGATACCGAGGTCCTGTACGGCGATAGGCAACAGGAAGGTAGCAAAAGCAGAACCGAATCGGCTTGCCGCTACGGCCATGCCGATACCCGAGGCGCGCAGGTGAGTGGGGAACAGTTCCGGCGGGTAAACGAATTCCAGGTTGACGGCTGCAGCCAGTACACAGGCGAAGAAGCCGAAGGCGATAATGGTGCCAACCGGACCGAACCCGGCAAAGGCCAGGACGGCAAGGCCTATTGCACTCAGGTAGAAGGTACCAACCAGGAATGCGCGGCGGGAAATTCGGTCGATGATCATCAGGCCAAGCAATGCACCGATCATCAGCAACACGTTGTAGACCAGCCCACCGACGAACTTGTCCTGGACGTTGAGGGCCTCGAGAACACGCGGCGCGAAGGTCCCCAGCGCAAAGAACGGAATGACCTGGCAGGTGTAGAAGACGCAGCCGACAATGGTGTTTTTCCGCCACCGCTTGCTGAACAGCTCGGCCCAGGCACCCTCGGTTTTCTTGGGAGTCGCGCTCGGGACCGGCAGGTAAACGTTGGGGCCGAATTTATCGCGGATTATCGCCAGGGCTTCTTCTTTGCGACCACGGGCCATCAGCCAGATGGGAGATTCAGGCACGCCCATTCGCAGTGGCAGGATCAGCAATGCAGGGATGCCGCTGACAGCGAGCATGATGCGCCAGGCGTCTGGCCCAAGATCACGCAGGACGAAACCGATAAGATATGCGGCGACGTAACCTGCCGCCCATGCTGCGGCAAGAACGCTCAGCAGTCGTCCGCGGTAGCGCCGTGGAGCGAACTCCGTGACCAAGGACTTGCTGACCACGTAATCGAAACCGAGCACCAGCCCAAGCAACAGGCGTAGAACCAGCAATTGTTCGGGAGAGGTGACGAAAAATTGTGAGGCGGAGATGGCAGCGAACAGCAACATATCCCAGGCGAAGATTTTTCGGCGTCCGAATTTATCTGCCAGGGGGCCTGCAACCAGGCTACCAATAAAGAGACCTGCTAGGGAGGCTGCACCTAGCAAGCCCATCCAAAGCGCATTCAATTGGAGGGGGCCAGCTGCCATGCTGACGGCAATGCCGATAATCCCTAATACGAACCCGTCACTGAACTGTCCACCTGTCCCACTTAATACCGTTCTTACATGGAAGCGGCTAAGGGGCAGGTCTTCGACCGAAACTTGAGTGTTCATGCGTGACTCCAGATGACATTTTTGTACTTGTCTTTTGTGCCGGTTGTAATCCGGCGTGGCTCCGAGTCTACGCCTGTGAAATTACAGAAACAGCATATGCGTTCGCTCTATCAGGATTCCTGATACTGACTACCGGAATCTGTAATTGTGATGAAAGCGAAAACCGCGACAGGTTCTTTGGCGCACGTTGGAACTGCCGGGCGGTCCGCTTCACAGTTTGAATTTTTGCCGGATCGAGGCGATAAGCAGTTCGATCGCAGCCCGGTCAGCCATACGCGCTCTGGGGTTGTTGATCAGGCAAATATGATGGATGGGAAGTGCCGGAAGCTCATGCATGATGAACATGCCTGGCGTGAGCCGAGCGCGGTCGATTACGCTGACGCCAATCCCGCTCTCGACACACGCCTTGACTGCTGCACCTGACGGCGTATCCAGGACGGGCCGCCAGGACAAGCTGGCGCCATCCAGCGCATCTATCATGGCCTCTCGATAAGGACATGGGGAGGCATACAAAGCGACAGGTATCGGTTGCGCATAGAATTCCAGGCCTTCAAAGGCCCCCACCCAAACGGGACTGGTTGCCTGAAGCAGGTGGCCACCTGGAAGGCGTCCTGACGGGTGAGCAATGATCGCTACGTCCAGGCGGTCTTCGTTTACCGCTTGCAGAAGCGTGAAGCTGGGCGCCGTGCTGATCTCCAGCGTCACTTGAGGCCAGGCCGCGATAAAAGCCGGGAGTATGTCCTGCATGACATGCACGACGTACTCGTCGGGCACCCCAAGCTGAATTCTTCCAGCCGCTGGCGCCACCTTCAGCTCATTGACAGTCCGGTCATGCACAGAGAGCAATTCGCGAGTATTGGCCAGCAAGCGACGTCCCAACGGCGTCAATGCCACCCCTTGATTATCACGGTCAAGCAGCCGGCCTCCGACCGCCTGCTCAAGTCTCTGGATCTGCACGCTTATCGCGGCCGGGCTTTTGTGAAGCTGTTGGGCAGTGGACTTGAATTGCCTGAGGTGCGCAACGGTATGGAATGTTCTGAGTAGCGCGATATCCAGTGTCGAGCTCATGGTTGATCACCTTTAAACTACTGCATCACAAGAATTCGTTTTATTAAATGACCAGCACTGCGTAGGGTCAAGTTTTCATTCTGGAGATTCCCGCATGCTGGCCCGTGTCGCTTCACCCATGCTTCTCCCGCTTCCCCTGTTAGAAGCAGCCATGGTCGTCACCTGGAGCTCGGGATTCATCGGAGCGAGGTATTCCATCGATCACGCGCCGGCGTTTCTGGTCGTGTTCTGGCGCTGCCTGGTAGTGGCAGCCGTGCTGACGCCTTGGGTCTGGCGCGAATTACGGCGCACACCCCTGCCCCTCCTGGGAAAACAGGCCTCGATCGGTTTTCTGGCCATGACCGGCTATCTGGGCGGCGTGATTCAAGGGATCGCACTGGGTGTGCCTGCTGGGCTAGCCGCCCTGATAGCAGATCTGTTACCCATCGGGACGGCGGTCATAGCTATCGGTTTAGGGCAACAGCAACTCTCGGCCAGAGCCTGGGCCGGCTTGGGCATTGGTCTGGTGGGCGTGATCATTGTCACGCAAGAAGTGCTTGGGATCGGAAACGCGCCGCTATGGGCCTATGGGCTCCCGCTCCTGGGGATGCTTTCGTTAGCCGTGGCCAGCGTCTGGCAAAAAACCGCCCCGAAAGCAAAGCGGGTGAGCATGCTTGCGACCTTGTGGATACAGTGCTTCGTGGCCACGCTGTGCTTCGGGGTGGCATGTAGCTTTGATACAGGCGTTGCGCCCGTGGCCTCAACGGGTTTTGCGGCAAGTGTGATATGGACCGCACTGTTGTCGACCCTTGGCGGTTATGGGCTTTACTGGATATGCCTCCAGCGATCATCGCCGACCCGGGTCGCCAGCGTACTGTATTTCAGTCCTGCGGTGACGATCATCTGGGCATGGATCAGCTTTGGAGAGCCCTTTTCCTGGTCAATCATCCTCGGATTGTGTGTGTCGGCGGTAGGCGTGTCCATGGTGATTCGCAGTGAGCCCGAACGCAGGGGCCTGGGGCGGTCTTGAAGGCCGCTGCAGCTCCCGCATCAGGGCGTGAGGGCTCAACGGTGCAAGCTACGCACCGTCTGTGCGACAACAAGGTCCAGATGCGCACCGCCGGCGTTCTTGTAGACCGTGATCTCTTCTGCCGCTCGGAGCAAAGGTTCCGGGCGGCAAAGATCGTACAGATCACCCTCTATTCTTCGCAAAATGCCCGTTTTCCTCGGCCCGCAAATATCGCCGCTAACCTGCGCGGTCGTAAAATCGTCTACGTACACACGAGCATTGATGAACAGGTCATCATCGGCTTCCCGCATCTCCTCGCGAAAGCCTCCAACCAGGTCCACATGCGTGCCGGGACGAACCAAGGCGCCAGGAATTACCGGCTCCGAGGCGCTTGTGGCACAAGTAATGATGTCCGCCTTTGCGATCGCTGCCGGCAGGTCAGTCACTACCTCCACCAACACGTCATCGCCAAATGTGGGAACCGCCGCCCGCCACTTTTCGGGGGATCGATTCCAAAGCAGAACCTGTCTGATCGAGGGCCGCACATGCAAGTAGGCCTCGCACAGTGCCCGGGCGATAGGGCCAGCCCCGACCACAAGCAGCGTGCGGCTATCCACTCTGCTCAGGAAAGAAGCCGCAAGGGCGGAATCGCCGGCGGTCTTCCACCGGGTGATTTCAGGGCCATCCATTAACGCAACGATTGCTTTACTCTGCTCATCTATGACCAGAAAACGGGCTTGTTCCACCGGCAATGGCGGCTGCAGCTGGCTATTGGAAGGGGTGATGGAGCACACCTTCAACCCTGCACCGTAACCGGGAAGAACCACACCTCGACTCAACAGTCCGTAGCCGCTATTTCCGATGAAAAAACTTTCTCCCTGTGGACGCGGGCCCAGATGTGCATCGTGAAGTGCTTGTATCACCCTCCCCCAGTCCAAAAAGGAGGCGATGGTTTCAGCATCATAAATTCGCATCGTTCAAAATCTCATTGTCGGTACTAAACGGCTGCACAAATGTAAACGCCGCGGCCCAGTGGCCACGGCGTTCATTCGCTGCAATGCACCAACCTGTACAACGAACGCTGTGGCCTCGCTCTGCCACCGCGCTTCGATGCAGCGGTTAGCTCGCCTGCCTGATCAAGCCGCGCTGAACATCTTGTGGGGGTCGATTACAAATTTCTTGGGCACGCCCGCATCGAACTCACCGTAGCCTTCAGGTGCTTGATCCAGGCTGATCACCTGTACACCGACTACTTCGGCAATGTTGATGCGGTCCCACATGATCGCCTGCATCAGCTGGCGGTTGTACTTCATCGTAGGCGTCTGGCCGGTGTGGAAGCTGTGCGATTTTGCCCAGCCCAGGCCGAAGCGGATGCTCAAGGCACCCAACTTTGCAGCCGCATCGTGCGCGCCCGGGTCCTCTGTCACGTAGAGGCCCGGAATACCAATCTTGCCTGCTACACGGGTCACCTGCATGAGCGAGTTGAGCACGGTAGCTGGCGCTTCCTGTTTAGCGCCTTCGTGACCATGGCCGCGCGCTTCGAAACCTACCGCGTCGATCGCGCAGTCTACTTCTGGTTCGCCCAGAATGTCGGCGATCTGTTCGTGCAATGGGGTGTCCTTGGTCAGGTCGACCACTTCGAATCCTTGTGCCTTGGCATGCGCCAGGCGCAGCGGATTCAGGTCGCCAACGATCACACAGGCAGCGCCCAGCAGGCGCGCCGAAGCAGCTGCAGCCAGGCCGACCGGGCCGGCACCGGCAACGTAGACAGTGCTGCCTGGGCCGACGCCCGCTGTGACGGCGCCGTGGTAACCGGTCGGCAGAATGTCGGACAGACAGGTCAGGTCACGGATCTTTTCCATGGCCTTGTCGCGCTCTGGCAATTTGAGCAGGTTGAAGTCGGCGTACGGCACCAGCACATACTCAGCCTGGCCGCCCGTCCAGTCGCCCATGTCGACGTACCCATAAGCACCACCCGGGCGATCCGGGTTAACGGTGAGGCAGACACCGGTGTGCATTTCCTTGCAGGAGCGGCAACGGCCGCAGGCTACGTTGAACGGCACCGACACCAGGTCGCCGATCTGCATGCGCTCGACATCGCTGCCCTTTTCGACGATCTCACCGGTAATCTCGTGCCCCAGCACCAGGCCGATCTGGGCAGTGGTGCGGCCGCGGACCATGTGCTGGTCCGAGCCGCAGATGTTGGTCGACACCACTTTCAGAATGACGCCGTGTTCGATCTTCTTGCCGCGCGGGTCCTGCATTTTCGGATAGTCGATGTGCTGGACTTCAACTTTGCCTGCGCCCAGGTACACGACGCCTCTATTGTTTGCACTCATTACTGCTTCTCCTTTGTAAAACTACCAGCCCAACGAACTCAGTCTCTGAGGAAGCTGTCTTCGAAGGGGTATCGAGTCAGCACCTCACAGCCAGTCTCGGTGACCAGCAGCTGATTCTCGAGCTTGATGCCATCACGCCCGCCCACCTCACCGATGTAGGCCTCGACGCAGAGTGCCATCCCCGGCTCGAGCACGCCGGCGTAACCATGCGACTCAAAGTCCTCCGGGTAGCGTATGCACGGGTATTCGTCGCAAAGCCCAACCCCATGAAACATCACGCCGTAGCGCTGCTGGCGGCATGATTCAGGCAAACGATGCCCCTTGGCGGTAAGCTCCGCGAAGCTCATGCCTGGCCGGACCATCTGCGTGTTCGAGGTGATGTGCTCATGGGCAATGCGGTAAAGGCGCTTTTGTTCTGCCGTGGGCTCACTGTCTCCGCAGATCCAACTGCGGGACATGTCCACGCAGTAACCGTAGACACCAATCAGATCGGTATCGAATGAGAGCAGATCACCCTCACTCAGAACCCGGGGACCGGACTCTTGATACCAAGGGTTGGTACGTGGCCCTGAACTGAGGATGCGCGTTTCGATCCACTCCCCTCCTCGCCGGATATTCCCCGCGTGCAGCGCGGCCCAGACATCATTCTCGGTGACACCTGCGCGCATGACCTGACGCATTTCAGCAATAGAAGCTTCGCAAGAAGCCACTGCACAGCGCATGGCCAGAATCTCGTCGGGGCCCTTGATGACACGAGCGAATTCGGTCACCTCTTGCCCGCTCTGAACCTCGACGCCAAGTGCATCCAGAGCGCGCAGACCGGCGACCTCGATACGATCCACCGCAAGCCGACGATTCCCGCCCGCATGCTGGCGCAGCAGCTCGTCAATCTGGGCAGCGAAACGGCGAGCGTGATGTTCGGTATGCTCCCCGGTTTCAAAATAGAAAAATGACGCACCACTACGCAGCTCGCTCACCAGTGGCAGGTGGGCAGAGAGATGCGCACACCCGTGAAAATCCCATAGAACAACGTGGCCACTGGCTGCGACAAAGCAGGCACGCGCTGGGTTGTGCGTCGTCCATAACTGCATGTTCGTGGTGTCGGTGGCATAGCGGATATTGAGCGGGTCGAACAGAAGGACACCCGCAAGGTCGCGGGCCACCAACTGTGCCTGCAATCGACGCAAGCGATATTCACGCATGGCGGGCAGGTTCGGCGGTACAAGCCCGAGGGTTTCCCATTCTGAGAAAGCCAGCGGGGTGGGGCCGATTTCGACGCGATCGTTGTTATCTTCAGACCCATCGCGTTTCAACGCTGCTGCGCGCTGTCTTGCAGGATCGATCTTTCTGGCTGCCGAGGGGATTGAGAACGGCGAATTCATCATGAGTATCCAGCCTTAGCCGTGTTGCGCCGCGCTCTTCAGAGCGCAGCGCTGGGCGAATAAGTGGGATTGAATGATTGCGTAATCAGCGATCGGTTACGGTCGCAGCCTTGCGAGCATTCTCAAGCCAGCCATCGAACTCTTGTCGATGCGCAGCGATCCATTCCTTCGCATGGCGCTGGATGTCGGGAATCTTGTCTTCACCTTCGTGAAGCTTGAAATTCTCTGCCGAGATATCTTCCGAACTCACCCGCAACTGGGACAGAAACTTGACAAGTGCCGGGTTCTCCTCAGCAAACTCTTTGTTGATCGCGGCCTCCACTTTGTCTTTGGCAAAGCCAAGATTTTTGCCTTGGTAGGTGGTGTCGGCCTGGTTGTCGCCGTCTGGCAAATCAGTTTTGGGTACCTCCAGCCACACTACGTCACGGCCCTCTACGAGAATGCCGCCTACCCATTGCGGTAGCCAGGCGTAGTAGAAGACCGGCTGGCCTTCGTTGAAACGGGCAATGGTGTCGGCGATGAGCGCAGTGTAGGAACCGCGCACATGTGTGATCGACTTGTTGAGATCGTAAGCTTTGAGGTGATGTTCGATCACCAACTCGCATCCCCATCCAGGGTTGCAACCGGTGAGATCGGCCTTGCCGTCATTGTCGGTATCGAAAAGCTTGGCAATCTCAGGTTTCTTCATGTCCGTTATGTAACGGATGTTGTGAGCTTCTGCGGTTTTTTTGTCGATCATGTAGCCCTGAACGAGCCCGGGCACCATGTCACCGACACGGACCATGGTGTCGTCGCCGCCAGCCCGTTTGTAGAAGCTGGCATGCAGCTTCTCCCACAGGTTCACGGTGTAATCAGCGTCTCCGTAGCTGACGGCCAGCAACATCGTCGGGATTTCCGTTTCACTGGGCGTCTTGACGTCGTATCCCAGTTCCTTCAACCCGGCGATTGCAATCTCACCCAACACTCGCTCTTCCATCGCGATGGGATAGGAAGGGCGAACCTTGACCCCCTCGCCGGGCTTTTCATACGAAGCACTCGCGCAAAGTGAAGTAAGAGAAAGCACGCACGCTGCTGCGTAGCCGAACATCCTGCGAGGTGCGAAATGAGTCATGTCGTTTACCTTTTTATGGTTGTTGTTGCGGTTCAACACTACAAATCAATCAGCGTTACACGGCAGCGCGGCGACGCGAGGAGTGGCGCAAGCCGAACACTTTCAGCAAAAGCCCCAGCGGCCCAGTCTGATACCAGCGCAGGCTCGGGTCCGCACTGCTGCGGGCGCCCATGGCCTGGGTGAGGCGGTCGAGGAAAATCGCCAACAACACAAGCCCTACTCCACCAACGGTAGCCACACCCATGTCCAGTCGGCCAATACCGCGCAGCACCATTTGACCCAGCCCCCCCACCGAAATCATCGAGGCGATCACTACCATCGACAACGACAGCATCAGCGTCTGGTTGAGGCCCGCCATGATGGTCGAGGTGGCCAGCGGGAGCTGAACGCGGGTCAGCATCTGCCATGGGGTACAGCCGAAGGCACGGGCGGCTTCGATTTTGTCTTCCGGCACCTGGCGGATCCCCAGGTTGGTCAGACGTACCAGCGGCGGTAGAGCAAATACGATGGTCACCAGCACTCCAGGCACGTTGCCGATGCCGAAGAGCATCACCACAGGTACCAGGTAAACGAACGCCGGTAGGGTCTGCATGGCGTCGAGCAACGGTCGAATGACGCTCTCCAGGCGGTTGCTGCGAGCGCTGAGGATGCCTAGCGGAATACCAATGACCGCGCAGAAGAACACCGACGTCAGCACCAATGCCAGGGTGGTCATCGATTCGCTCCAGACTCCGATCAGCCCAAGCAAGGTCAGGGTGACGAAGCACAGGACAGCCATGCGTTTGCCAGCCAGCTGCCAGCCGAGCAACGACGACAGGATGATGCCGATGGTGGGTGGAATGCTTTGCAGGGTAAATTCGATGCCGTTCAGCACCTGGTCAATCGGCCAGCGTATGGCGCGGAAAACCTCGCGGAAGTTGTGCACAAGGAAGTTCAAGGCTGCGGTGACCCAGTCGCCCAACGGGATGGTAGCGGCCTGGAACGGGTCGAGAAGGCTGAATTCGGACATGAGGGCTTACCTCTTGTTGTGATTAGTGGCGGCTCAAGGTCTGCAACAGCTCGTTCTTCGATACCGTCCCCCGGAAGGCGCCCTGGCGGTCGAACACCGGAACCGGATACGGCAGGTCAGCCGCAATGCCCAGCACTTCATGCAATGGTGTGTCGATGAAGACAGGACGCTGCTCGTGAAGGCTGTAGCGATCACCCGCTGACGCACCGCTAGCATCGGTGTCGACCACACCCAGCAAATGCCCTTGGTCGTCGATCAAGTAACCAAACGGCACGCCGGCCTTGAAACTTGGCGCCTTGCCATTGACCTTGCACACCACCGCCGGATCCAGCTTGGCCAAATCACCAGCCTTGAGCACCCGCGAGCTGTCGAAGCTCTTGAAGAACGTGCGAACATAGTCGTTTGCCGGCTGGTTGATCAGTTCCTGCGGGGTGCCAATCTGCACCACGCGCCCACCCTCCATGATCGCGATGCGGTGACCGATGCGGATGGCTTCCTCGATGTCGTGGGAAATGAAGATGATGGTGCGCTGCTGCTCGGCTTGCAGGCGAATCAGTTCGCCCTGCATCTCGCTGCGAATCAGCGGGTCGAGGGCCGAAAATGCTTCATCCATCAACAGAATCGCCGGGTCGTTGGCCAGCGCCCGGGCCAGGCCTACACGCTGCTGCATGCCGCCCGATAGCTGATGCGGATAGCTATGCTCGTGGCCGGCCAGGCCGACCTGGCTCAGCGCTTCGCGTGCGCGATTGTGACGCTCGGTTTCGGGCACGCCGGCGATCTCCAGACCGAAGGCGGTGTTTTCCAGCACACTCATGTGCGGCATCAAGGCAAAGGATTGAAACACCATCCCCATTTCCTTGCGGCGCACATCGAGCAGGGCCTTGTCGGAAAGCCCGGTGATTTCCTTTCCGTTGAGATGGATGCTGCCGGAAGTGGGCTCGATCAGGCGGTTGAACAGCCGTACCATGGTCGACTTGCCTGAGCCGGACAGGCCCATGATGACGAAAATCTCACCTCGCTTGACGGAGAAACTGGCGTCAAATACGCCAACCACGTGCCCCGTGCTTTTGAAAATCTCATCTTTGTGCGCGCCCTTTCGCAGCATGTCCATGGCCAATTCAGGACGGGGCCCAAACACCTTGAAGATGTTCTTCACCGAAAGGATTTCGTTGCCTTCACTCATACGACCCTCTTTATTATATTTGTGACCAATTAGCCGACTCGTTAAAGGAGTCGCCATACAACTGGCAGGTCGCTCTGCAGGTGCGAGCGATAAGTTAGACGAGGCGCCCTGGGCGATAAGCACGGGCACTGATGTACATGACCTCCATGTACAAATTGCTTAGCTTGCGATCCATTTTTTATCTCGACTTAAACACACTGTAGGCCAGACTGCGCCGACCTCATTGTATGCCTCAGTCAAAAAATGTAATTTCCAGGCAGACGCGATAGAACATGCCAGCAAAGCGCCTTGCATAACTTCATCTCACGCCGCCATAACCTGAAATTGAAATGGTTTTTGCTATAGCCATGCACCGCACGCCGCCTTACCCTGTCCGGCGCACATGACCAAGCCCAAGCCTGTTTTGGCGGGACGTGCTGCCAAGCTGTTCTCGATCAGCTTTACTTTTTGACGCCCCCTTTCAGCACATCGCGCGGACCCCGTATGAAAAACCACGAGACGGATAACAAACATAAAGGCTACCGGCGCATCATCCCGTCCATGACCGCCTTACTCCAGTTCGAAGCCGTCGCGCGTCACAACAGCTTCACGCTCGCCGGGGCAGAGCTGGGTGTTTCCCAAGCCGCTGTCAGTAAGCAGATCAAGCTTCTGGAAGAAAATGTTGGCGCTCAGTTGTTTCAGCGCATGCACCGCAATATCTACCTGACCGAGGCAGGCCAGACCCTGTTCGCCATCATTTCAGAGGCGTTGCAGAAAATTGCCAGCGGGTTCGACCAGATACTGGAAGGTAATGAAAAGGAGGAAATCGTCCTGTCGTCCACCGCGCCCGTGTCCCAGTTCCGGATAATGCCGCGCCTGAATACGCTGGTAGATGCCCTACCCCACGTCAGGCTCAGGCTGTCGACCCAGATGTTTCTGGGAGACCTCAAGGCGCCGGATTTCGACATGGACATTCGTTTCGGCAACGGTCATTGGGATGACGGTGAGGCCATTCTTTTGTTCGAAGAAGAAGTTTTTCCGGTGTGCTCTCCGGCCTGGCTGGCTCGCAACCCCATGCCATCAACCCTTGAAGATCTGACTACCGCTGGGCTGTTGGACGCAGAAGCCACCTCGGAAGGCTGGATCACTTGGCCGGCCTGGTTCAAGGAGCTAGGCGCCAATTACTCGAAGCTGACCATCAACCTGCGTTGCAGCCTTTACACCGATGCCATTCATGCCGCAGTCAACGGTTACGGCATCGCACTGGGGTGGGGAAGGATGGTCGATCACCTGATTGACAGCGGTGAGCTGGTCAAACTTGAACCTTTCGTCGTCAGGCCCAAGAAGTCGTATTACCTCATCGTGCCAAAAGGTCGTCCCGTAACAGCGAACGTGACCGCCGTGGTCCAATGGCTGCAGAGTAAAGCGGTGCCACCCACCAAGAAAATCGTCACTGAATAACTTGGAGTTATGCAAGCGTAAGAATTGGTGCGTTGACGAGATATGGGCGTGCTCAAATAATCCACTGGCGTTCATGGCGAACTAAAAATAAGAGCCCGTGAGGATTACAATGAGCACTTCCCCTATCAAAACGCATCGCGAGTTGCTGGATTCTCGCAAGCCTGGTTTCGGTATGCCTGGCGAACTCTACAGTCGCCAAGACGTATTCGAAAACGATCTTGATGTGTTCTTCCACAAACATTGGATTCTGGTTGCCGTTACCGCTGACGTCGCTGAGCCTGGCGATGTGTACACGGTCGATATCGGCAAAGCGTCGATCATTGTCGTGCGTGACGACGACGAGCAGGTCCGCGCATTCCGCAACGTTTGCCGCCACCGCGGTGCACGCCTGAAAGAGGCTGGCAAATCCACAGTCGGCATGCTGGTCTGCCCTTACCACCAGTGGACCTATGACCTGGACGGCAGCCTCAAGCACGCCAAGCACATGGGTACCGATTTCGATCCTTCATGCCGCAGCCTGATCCCGGTCAACTGCGAAGTGATTGGCACCCACGTATTCGTTTGCCTGAGCGATACGCCGCCAGAGGACATCAAGGTCCTGGCGGACACCATGCGCCCGCGCTTCGAACCGTTTGACCTGACCAAGACCAAGATTGCCTACGAGCTCGACTATGTCGAGAACGGCAACTGGAAACTGGTCATGGAGAACAACCGCGAATGCTATCACTGCGAAGGGACTCACCCTGAGCTGATCGTTTCCTACCAGTCGGAAGACCTGGGTGTAAGCCTGGAGGAAATGACCGACGAGCAGCGGGCTTCCTACGATGCCTATCAGATTCGTAAAGCCGGCATCGAAGCCAACTGGGAAAGCGACGGCCTGCTCTATGCCACGGTGGAACACCTGGCAGACGATGCCCCGACCCAATTCCGCACCCAGCGCATGATCATCGCCGGTTCCGGCGAATCGCAAACCTTGGACACCAAGGTGGCATGCACCAAGCTGCTCGGCAACCTCACCCGCAAAGATCTCGGCGATACTCACATGTGGGGCAACAACGCCTGGACCCATGTAATGAGCGACCACGCCATGATCAGCTGGATCTTCCCGCTGTCGCCGGACAAAACCCTGGTCCGTACCAAGTGGCTGGTTCACCAGGATGCGGTGGAAGGCGTCGACTACGACCTGCAGCGTCTGACCGAAGTCTGGGTCGCCACGACTCAACAGGACGCAAGCCTCGTCGCGATCACCCATAGCGGCACCCAGGATCCGGCATTCGTACCCGGACCGTACTCTCAATTCACCGAGCCGTATGTTGATCAGTTTGCACGCTGGTACTCCACTCGCCTCGCAGCACACGGGATTTAATGGTGATGGGCATGATCGAGAATATTGCCAGCCTGCGGGCTGATCAGCGCTTCGCCGACACCGACCACTGGGCGACCTTTGGCGTGCAGTGGGCGAGCGGCGAAACCAAGCGAATCGAATGCCTGACCGTCGTGGACGAAACCCACGACGTCAAGACATTCGTGTTCCATTGCCCTGATTATCACGCGCTGGCATACGAACCAGGGCAGTTCCTCACCGTGTCGCCGGTGGTGAACGGCGAGAGCATCTCCCGCTGCTATACCCTGTCGTCGACGCCGACGCGCCCCTTCACCTTCAGCATTACGGTCAAGCGGGTGCCGGGCGGCGTCGTCTCCAACTGGCTGCACGACAACCTGCGTGCCGGTGATGCGCTCGTGGCTTCCGGCCCGGCCGGCATCTTCACCCCCGTAGCCGCACCGGCCAGAAAGTTGCTCTACCTCTCGGCGGGCTCGGGGGTAACGCCGGTGATGGCCATGACTCGCGCCGCTGCGGATCTGCATGCCGACCTGGACATCGTGTTCGTGCACAGCGCCCGCACCCCGAAAGACATCATTTTCCGCGATGAGTTGTCGCGCCTCGAACGCTCCATGCCACGCCTGAAGACCTTCTTCTTCTGCGAGAGCAACGGGGACGAACCGGACTGGCAGGGGCCAACCGGCCGGTTGTCCGTCGAGCAGCTTCAACAGCTGGTCCCTGACTTCCTCGAGCGGGAGGTGTTCACCTGCGGCCCGAAAGGCTACATGGACGCGGTGAAAGCCCTGCTGCAAAGCGGCGGCTTCGACATGCGCCACTACCATCAGGAAAGCTTCGATATCAACGCCGAAGCCGCAGTGGAAGTTGAAACGCCCGCCTCGGCCGACGCAGCACCCGCCGCCGACACCTTTACGGTGCGCCTGGCACGGTCAGGCAAGGAATTCACCATGAGCGGCGACCAGACCGTGCTCGCTGCTGCGAAAAAAGCGGGTGCAGTAGTGCCGTCGTCATGCAGTCAGGGCGTATGCGGCACGTGCAAGACCGCCGTACTGGAAGGCACTGTGGAAATGCACCACAACGGCGGTATCCGCCAGCGCGAAATTGACAAAGGCCTGCGCTTGCTCTGCTGCAGCCGACCGACATCCAACCTGGTTGTCGACCTCTGACATCGACCTGGTGCCCTACTCCCATGGAGCGGGCCCCTCTCTGGAGAACCTGAACATCACCCTTCCAGGTGGATACCTGGGTTGGCTGGTGCGCGGCTAGCGCCGCGCATCAGCTTTTTTTCGTTACGTTTCGATCATCGATATGCCGAGCTGATTTACAGCTTTCAAGAATAAAAAGGATATAGCCGATGCGTGCAAAACAAGGCCTTCTAAAGGGCCTGAACCCCACCGTGACCGTCTGGTCACTTGCCCTGGTCATGGCCTTCGTCATTTTCTGCGGCATCTATGGAGAATCAGCCACGGGCGTTTTCAAACTCGCCTCGGACGCCATTCTCGACAACTTCAAATGGTTCTATATCTCCCTGGTCAGCGGCGTGCTGCTGGTGCTGGCGGTGTTGGCCATGAGCCGCTACGGCACCCTGCGTCTCGGGCGGCCTGACGAAAAGCCCGAATACAGTTTCGCGGCATGGATCTCCATGTTGTTCAGCGCCGGCATGGGCGTGGGCCTGATCTTCTGGTCGGTTGCCGAACCTGTGCTGCATTATGCAAGCAACCCGTTCACTCCGGGGTTCACGGATGAATCCGCCAGCATGGCGATGCGCATCACCATGCTGCACTGGGGCCTGCACCCGTGGTCGATCTTCACCATCATCGGCTTGGGCCTGGCCTATTTTGCCTATCGCGAAGGCCTGCCCCTGGCGCTGCGCTCGATTCTCTATCCCCTAATTGGAAACCGGATCTACGGCCCGATTGGTCACACGGTCGATATCGTCGGCGCGGTCGTCACAGCTTTCGGCGTTTCCCAGGCACTCGGCCTCGGTGTCGAGCAAATCAACATGGGGCTGCACCACGTCTTCGGCTTTCCCGTCAGCCTGACTTTCAAGCTGTCGATTATCGTCGTGGTCACGATTATCGCCTCCATATCTCTGCTCGCCGGTGTGTCCAAAGGGATGAAACGTCTCTGCACATTGAACATGTGGATCTCTCTGGGACTGGTAGCCGTGGTGCTGGCGCTGGGGCCAACCAACTTCATCATGAACCTGTTGTTCGAAACGACCGGTGATTATATGCAGAACATCGTGGGCATGAGCTTCTGGACGGACGCCCAAGCGGGTAGCGAATGGCAGAAAACCTGGACCGCGTTCTATTGGCCATGGTGGATGACCTGGGGGCCGTTCGTAGGGCTGTTCATCGCCAAGATTTCGCGAGGCCGCACCGTCAGGGAACTGGTTTTCGGCGCGCTGCTGGTGCCCACCATCGTCACCTTGATCTGGATGTCGGTATTCGGTGGCACCGCCCTGAAAGATGAACAACAGGTGCGCCATGCCTACGCCAACCTGCCCGTGGCGGAGCAGTCCGCAGCCGGTGCGTTCAAAGGCGGTCCGATTCTTGAAGAAACCCGTCGCGAAACCACCACTGCCATGTTCACCTTCCTCGGCAGGCTGGACGGCCCGACCGTCGGCGGCATCCTGAGCCTGGTCGTATGCCTGCTGCTTGCCGTGCACTTCGTTACCGCTGCCGATGCCGGGACACAGGTGATATCGACGCTGAACTCCTCTGGGTCGCTACACCCGCCCAAGTGGATACGAATCATGTGGTGCGTACTCGAAGGTGCTATCGCGGGCAGCCTGATCATTGCGGGCGGGCTTCTGGCCATTCAAATGGCCAGCATCGTGGTCGGCCTGCCTATCGCTGTGTACATGCTGCTGACCGCCTACACCCTCTGCCGCAGCCTGCTCTCGAACAAGGACGTGATCGACGCCCCCACAGTTGTCGAGACCCACCGTCACCCTTCCCCGAAACGCGTTAGCCAATAACAAGGAATACTCATCATGTCTTTCAAGCGCACGATCCACGCAGTAGACACCCACGCCGGCACTCCGATGCGGGTGATCACCGGCGGCGTACCTCATGTGCCCGGCGACACCGTGTATGCAAAGATGAAGTGGCTGGAGGAAAATGACGACCAGCTGCGCAAACTGATGTTGCGTGAGCCTCGTGGCTACCCTGCGCACTGCTGCAACATCATCGTTCCACCTTGCCACCCGGAAGCCGACGCCGGCTATGTGATCATGGAGCAGATCGAGTACCCGGTGATGTCTGGCGGCAACACCATTTCTGTCGTTACCGTATTGCTGGAAATGGGCTTGCTGCCCATGAAAGAACCGTTGACCGAACTGGTGCTCGAAGCCCCAGCTGGGCTGATCCGTATCAAGGCAGAGTGCAAGGATGGCAAGGTCAAAGGCGTTACTTTCCAGAATGTGCCGGCCTTCGCTGCGCACCTGGACGCCGTCATCGACGTGCCGCACCTGGGCAAAGTCAAAGTCGATGTCGGCTGGGGTGGCATGTTCTACGTGATCGCGGATGTACGTCAGTTCAAGGGTCTTGAGCTGATTCCCCAGCACGGCGGCGAGATCGCGCGTATTTCTTCGATGATCCGGGAAGCGGCCATCGAGCAATTGCCGGTGGCGCATCCCGACTATCCAGGTGTCGGCATCACGATCTCGCAGCTGTCGGGGCCTACCGATGACCCTAAAGCCGATTGGAAGAATGTCGTGACCATGGCTTCGGGCGATTTCTCCTGGGATGACCCGGCCACCTGGACAGGCGCCCTCGATCGCTGCCCATGCGGAACCGGCACGAGCGCGAAGATGGCGACACTGCACGCCAAAGGCGAGCTGCCGCTGAACAAAGAATTCCGGCACCAGGGCATTGTCGGCAACATCTATACCGGCCGCCTGATCGACGAAACCACCATCGGCAGCCATAAGGCGGTGGTACCGACCATTACCGGCAAAAGCTGGATTTATGGTTTGAACACGTTCGTGCTGGATCATGACGATCCATTCACCGAAGGTTTCACCATCGGCGACATCTGGGCCTGATACCAGCCTTCAGTCCCATTGAAAAAAACCGCACGCCGCGGCTCCGATCGGACCGCGGCGTATGTCTTTCAAGGCGCAGCCAGAACCTTCCATGAGTCGTCCCGGCCGTTATATTTTCACGCGGCGATGGGTGCGATAGTGACTCAAACAACATTTAAAAGTAGATTCGCATGTACAGAAGCACTTCCACCCCTGCGGATGACAACGGCTGTGGCTGGTTCCACCTGAGGATCGTGTCCCGGGAAGTGGTGTAACTCATCATGGTTCTGGCCGCTGAGTTCGCCGTTTAGTTGATCACGGCCGACAGCTTGGCCTGTGGATTATCGCTGACTGCCTCAAAGGCCTCCAACTG
>Ga0182745_1000328_pt1 | contig 55847 bp, 56 predicted proteins | sample eDN3rd30CKraftBY_FD_128523 | JGI IMG/M metagenome (GOLD analysis project Ga0182745, IMG submission 128523) | Enriched backyard soil microbial communities from Emeryville, California, USA - eDNA 3rd pass 30_C Kraft BY (version 2) (version 2) | ecosystem: Environmental > Terrestrial > Soil >... | reverse complement strand
TCACCTTTCGTCCAGGGCAGAAGTTGAAGGCCCGGGTTGAGGCCTATGCTGGAACCAAGCCATAACGACGAACTGCCCCCCATACCGGGCAAACGCTACTTCACCATTGGTGAAGTGAGCGAGTTGTGTGCCGTAAAGCCACACGTGCTGCGGTATTGGGAGCAGGAGTTCGACCAGCTGAACCCTGTGAAGCGGCGGGGGAACCGGCGGTATTACCAGCGGCAGGATGTGCTGATGATCCGCCAGATTCGTGCGCTGCTGTATGACCAGGGGTTCACCATTGGCGGGGCGCGGTTGAGGCTCTCCAGTGATGAGGCTAAAGATGAATCCAGCCAGTACAAGCAGCTGATTCGGCAGATGATTGTTGAATTGGAGGATGTATTGGTGGTTTTGAAGAAGTGAGCCGGGTTTCTGATGAGTGGAAATTTTTTTGAGAAAAAGCTTCCATTTATCAGGAGGTTAGGGTACATTCTTCAACGTTCTCGGCAAGATTGAGAACATGCTTCAAAGCCCAGTCGGGGCGTAGCGCAGCCCGGTAGCGCACTTGCATGGGGTGCAAGGGGTCGAGTGTTCGAATCACTCCGTCCCGACCAAATAACTCCAAAGAATCCAGTCACTTAGCGGTGACTGGATTTTTTTGTGCCTGTACGTTTTTCGGCGATGGGCATTTTTGCCCCACTTTTTGCCCCACCGAAGATTTTTGATGTCTCTGGCGTTTTTTTGTTGGGCCTACCGTGGTGCTATCGCTAACCACGTGCCTTGGCCGCAAACCCGTGAGAATCTAGAGTTAATTGTCGGGTCGGAGAATCGAAGCCCGATTCGCTCCCGTTGGGTACCAACGCATGCGTTTCGCCTTAGTCTCTGTCTCTGCGGTATTCCGAGGGAGCGTCGTAGCGATGCCGTCTAGTTGGTGTGGGGCCAGGGGAGGTATCGCTAAGCGATTTTCGAGTTCGAATGTCTACGCTTCCGCCACTATTTTTCATCAAAGCCCTGATTTTTCGGGGCTTTTTTGTGCCTAGGTGTTTTTGGTCCCCCACCTGGTCCCCCATTATTAGTTTGGCTTTTGCTGGTTTACAGCGGATTGTGATGGGCATGCTGTTTTCATGGGACCTAATGACTCACGTTAGGAGGAGCGATTTTTCGAAAGCAGCGTAGGTGGGAGATACGCTTGGCTCTTCCCGGCATCTATCGACCCGGCGCTTGGATATTGGGGCCGCTTCGCGACCCATCGACGACAAGCGTGGCTGCTACCGGTGTGGCGCAGGTCTGGAAGCTGTTGATATTTTCGTGGGGCCCGGTTTGCAGCGATTAGGCCCGAACTGGGGGAACACAAAGCCTTGGAATGATGCCATCATCACACCGTCGCTATCGCCCTATAATGGCTTAACAGAGCAAAAGCGGCAGGGCATGAAGCGAAGCGTGGAAGGCGCGGCCAAAACCGGCTAGCAGCTACTACGCGAAGCCCTTGATGCGATAGGGGCGCATCAGGACACCCAAGATAGTGGAGCATCTCCGAATATGGTCGAGCGGCTTAGAGCTTGGCCGACTCCGTCTACCACGGGGTAGTGAATTTCCAGTTGCTGGAGGCCGGCATTCCGTCTGAATCGATTCACTGACATCGAGGCACTGATGCCCAGATAGGCCAAGATTTGCCGCCCGACCACCAAGCCTACACCCAGGCAATTGAGACAATGCGCCGGTACCATGAAGCTCAGGATGCTGGCGCGCCTGCAATAGAGGTGGGAAGATTACGCCTGATAGCTGAGTCTCTGTTCCAGTCAGTCACTGACTATCAAATGCGAGTTTTTGCCCGCGGGGGTTGAACCGCTCACTGATCGTCAGTTGTACCTGAAACATCCTCTGAGATGGTCGCAGCGACCCAGCGCAGACATTGTATACCAGGGCTTCTTCGCGGCCCATCGACGCATGATACCCGTTGACCTCTATCGGAAAACTACCGTCCCATGTCGATGTGTTGGATGAGGGAGAAACTAACTTGTATACGCCTTGTGGTAGGTGGTGGCTTCTCATGGAGAAGCCACTAGGTTCGGAGCTTTCCTGTCAAACGGGTCAAACACGAGCAAAGTAAAAGTCTTTATCTTTGAGCCGAACGTAGGAACTTCAGCGCAACTTCGAATCCAATAGTAGCACTTAGCTCCGCGCAATAATTCTGATAGTTGTCAGTTTTGTTTCGGTCGGCTAAATCCGATACGCATTTTATGCAGATAAATTTAGATTGAGGATCCACCGACATGTCTGCAGCAAAATATACTCCATAACATTCCATATCCACTGCAATAGCTTTGCGATGCTGCTTAACAAATATGGCATGCTTGCTAGGGTCTTCGACTACCGCACTTCCAGAAAGCATCGGTCCTACGTGTACCTTTGGTTGAGTTCCTGGGCGCTGATCTTGGCTTTTCCAGAACTGCAAAGATATATCTTCTGTTCCTCTGGCCAATGCCACGATATCCGGTGAGGCCTCTTTGTGATCCGGCGCAGAGTCAAACTCACCTGAATGTAACCATTTCCCACTTTGCCAGTCCCAACTTCTATCTGCTACAATAACATCGCCAAGGTTTACATTTCTAACTCCGCCGCATATGCCTGTCATTACGATCAATTTGGGGTAATATTTTTCCCAAAGAACTCTTGTCATAAAGGATGCAGCAATCATGCCCATTTGACTTGAGTGCGCACAGACAAACTTCCTCAACTTTCCATCAATTTCTGCCGTTCCCTCTTGTATCAGTACACCGTTGCCAAGACTCTGCTCCGGTGTCCAGCTTATAGGTAAGCCCAGTACTGCGGTTAGCTCAGGGTAACGAAGAGCAGTTATGAAGCATACATCCACCAATCTTTCTTTAGGGTGTTGTTGAGATCGGACTATATGGCTGATTAATTTTTCAAGCGAGAATCGCCATGCTGTTAGCTCTGGAGTAACTAATAAAATTTGTGTGGTGAGGTTCTTGAAAGACTCCTCATATTTACCCATGGCCTCGTTGTCTGCTGTGGTTCCAACTATACTTGTAGGAGGTAAGTACTCTTCGTCATCTAAGATTTGGCGTAAAAGTTCAATTCCCACCGATGCGCTTGGAGTGTCTCCCTCGCGATTTGGAAGTACAAGGTCGAGCAGAAGTAGGTCTATTGTTCCGGCGTGCTCGCGCAGGGCGCACCTAGTTTCATATCCGTTTTTTGCAAAGATGAGTTCTAGTCCGGAGATATCAAAGGTTGAAAGAGCGTCGGAAAGAAGCTGTGCTTTGTAGGGAGTGTCTTCAGAAATAAGTACTTTAACAGCCATTGAACTCACCGTAGATGGACAGTTTTAGTTTGTTGCGCCAGTCGCTTTTCTGGCTGGCATAAAATAGAACTGCTATTAATGTTGTTCTGAATTTTTTTAGAAGCTGGTCGGTTAAACACTCGAGGGTGGAAGCAGCGCCGTTACCGTCAGGGAACTCACTGTATTGTGTGATAATTATTGCCTTGGTTTTTTCTCTTTCACTCTGTAGGAAGCGAAGTATATCGATGCCTCCTTTTGATTGAGGTTCGCCCCCGGTTGTATCTGCATCAAAATCGTAGGTGGGGATTGACATATCTACTATGCAGAGATCAAAATTTTCTGACTCCAATAACTGCATGGCACTAGTTAGCGACTTGGCGCTTATGATGCTTTTGATCATTAGCTCTTCGCTGAGGCATTGATTAATTGCGCTAAGTTTTGGGTTGTCATCCTCTACTATCAAGATCCTGAGGTCAGTAATTGTAGACATCGTAAGCCTCGGCACGCTTGTGAAGTGGGATAAAGGCCATTACCACAAAATTGCTGCCTTCAATTTTGATATCTAATGGGAGCGGGCAAATGCCTCGATCAATCTTGTGTGACAGTCTGGCGATCTTCGGCAGTCCGGTGCCTCCCTCTGTAGCTATGTTCTCAATGACAAGTTCTTTTTGAAATCGCGCGCGAATACTCTCTAAGAACTCTGGTGTCAACTGATTCAATCGGTTTGAAGATAGAGGGTTTGAGATCGCTACAGAGAGAATGTCATTTGCGCTATTGATGCTGGACATTATATCTATGGTGTATTCCTTGTCATACAATCCTGAGTATTTCCAGCAATTTTCAAGTAGTGTGGTAAGCGCTTCAACTATGGCGGTCATCCCAATGGCTGTAAGCTTTAAATCAAGCGAGTCATTTTTCTCAACTTCAACTATTGCATTAAAACGCGGGTAGATATTTTTTGACACCTTGGTTGCAATGCTAATCGCTTCATCGAATGAAAAAACGCGATCGGTCAGATTGCTATGAGGTTGAAACCAGCCCGCAGCAACAACACATTTTTGGCATGTCAAATTCTTTATTCTTGTCAGACCCGCAACCAAGGTTCTAGAACCATCACCAATGACTTGTATTTTGTGTATGGCTTGGTCGAACATATTATAAATTTGCTGCTGGAAGTCTCCGTTGAAGTAATCGTGAAGGCTCTGCAATGAAGGTTCTAGGAGCTTCCAAAATGTTGTGAATACCACTGATACAAATGTGTTGAAGTCCAGCATCGTGCCGATTAACGGAGCCGTTCTGCTGAAGCCGGCTTGACTATTACCTATTGAGATAAATCCATGCGGATGCTTTTCGCTTTTTATACGGATCTTGTTCGCGAGAGCGTCATTAATCAGGTTAACTAGTCCAGCTGATAGCTCCAATAGTGCAGGAGTAACTATTTCTACTTTATGGTAGTGAGAAAATTCATGCATCAATCTATCAATGCTGTCGTCTAACCGCTCTCCAACAGCTAGAAAGCCTGCTTCATCTAGCGGGCCGAGTACCGTGTTTTTAATAGTCCCATGCCTAATTCTAGCGCTCAGATAGCAGTGAAGGCCGTCTAAAGGGTCGTTAAGGAATTTGTTTTCCAGGCGAGCTATGATGGTAAGCAATATTTTGTGCTCGTCCGACATGCTGCTGCCCGCTATTTCATCTAGTCGTTCTTTTGTAGGCGAGTTTGCAAACTGGAAAATTTCTTCTGCAAGATCCTCGGTGAACGTTATTGCATGTGCTTTTTTCCATGTTTCGAAATCTGGGCGAAGTTCTTTGTCTGCCCATCTTGATATTCCGGCTTCATTGACGAATATTCGTGTCTCGTCTACATGGCTTAACCCCTCCCACTGAGATTCCCGAAGAGTAATATCCATGATTTCAGCTGCATACTCTTGCTCACCTTCTGGGTGCGTTTGTACTAGCAGGCGAAGTACATCAAGGCGCTCATTCATAGCCTCGCGACTGGTCTTGAAGTTCAAGAATGTGAGGTTTTCCTCGGTCCAAACTTTGGAGAAAAGTGTAATTGCTGCCTTTTTTTCTTGTTCTGAAAGTACTGCTTTAAGAATTTCTTTGCCGCCTAGTTCCTGGTGGATGCGTTTACAGGCCATTTTACATATGTAGAGTATATCTTCGTCTTTTGATTCGAGTGTGGCGTTCGTAAAATGGGCGACAATCGCTGTCTCTGTCGGGTTGAAATGTTTGAAGTCGCCCCAGGTGTTGTCTTCGAATATAATTGCGAATGGGTATTCGAAGCTTTGTACGTGATTGTTTTCAATTGACTGATAGGCAAGAGTTAATGCGTCTTCGGTGTTATGGTTTCGGCTTAGGAGATTGAGCTTTAACTTGATTGCTTGCCTTTTCCAGAAGGGTTGTCTGCTGGATAAATGCTTGATAATGATTTCGACTTCGGTGTGGCGCCCTTCTTCAATGAAATAATAACCGAGCCATAAAGCCGAATTACATGAGATTGACTGGAATGAATCCTTGTCGACTGAGTTGTTGCGGGCATTTAAGAGTAGTTTTGCCTGCCTAACCACTTGCTCGTTGGTGTGTGAGTTCGAGATTTTCTCAATAAGTTCCCATGCGTGGTTGCATGGCAAAACAAAAAAGTCTTCAATCGCTATAGAGGAATTTAATAGCGTAATCCATGGCTGAGAGACTGATTTTTCAGGATCTTTACTGAATAGGTTTACGCTGAACCCAGAAAGACATACGCCTAGGGGGATAAATCTTAGCCCCAAACTCTCTTTTTCTAACTTTCCCAGCGCTTCAAATGCCATTGCGCCATTTTCATTGAGTTCGTAAATGAACTCAAGTGCTGATGGCACATCGGATTTGTTTGCGGAGTGGTTAATCAGTGCCTGATATGCAAGCTTTGCATTAGGTCGTGTGCTTTGACTTATAGTCGTCGGCTCACCGGTAAGCAAGAGGGAAAGCTTTTTTAATCGAGGGTCTTTGATTCCGCCAGATATCAATACCTCAATACATTTTGCTACACTTTCTTTCAGCATTCCTGGGTTGGAGGCTATTAGTGAGTGTACTGATTCTACACATGAGTTGTAGCAGTCAAATATTGATATCGAAAAATCTTGAAGTAATACGTCTCCAAGCGAGTCTTTTAAGTCGGAAATGCCTAATACATGGAATAAGTAGTGGTTTCGTATTTCTGGCTTTTCAATATATTTAGGTATTATTTCATGCCATTTCGATACAAAGTTGTCGACGGAGTACCGGTCGTCCACGCGCTCAGCGAATATGCTGGCGGCAAGTCCAATTATTCTACCGTCTGTGCTTTCTCTTATCTGCCTGGCTAGTTTTATAGTTTCTTCAGAACCATGTACCTTGTTTGTTAGATATATTACCGCCTCTAGCACCCAGAAACTCCATCCGTGAGCCTTCTGGAAGTCATGAGCCACCGCAAGCGCGGTAGCGTAATTTTCTGAAATTATCAGTTCTTGAATGGTTTCTGAAACTTCGATAAAGAGATTAAGCGCTTGAGTGTGTTTTATTAGCCAAATTGTTGCGAAGAAAAAGTCGTCGCAATAATTCTTGCCTGAAAAATGTGCGTAATATCCAACATCCTTCAGTTCTCTCTTTCCACTCCATGCGTGTTTTTTGAAGCGTTTCCCTACTTCAAAGTATACAGCTAGGAATGCTGGGTACTGGTCGGGCTTTAGTCTCTCATGATAATTTGAAGCGATCTGAATGAACGTCGAATAATCTTTCTTAGCAGCGCCATCCAGATCTTTGTAGATTATTTTTTCCAGTGCCCTAGACAAGATGCTATTCTCCCTGCGTGCAAATTTTTCTTCAGTCCGTTGTGGCAGATTGCCTCATGCTAACGAGAACATCAAGCATTCGGCTGCGTCTTTTCACGTGAGCTACGTTCAGAAACAAGCGGCACGCTATCTTCATGATTATTTTCTGTTTATGGCCAGATTTTAAGGAATTTGTTGTCCTCTGGCATCTGATCAGAAATGTAACAGCTCTCACGAAGCAAGTATCCATTAAGAGTTCCTGCTTTTCGTGGTCCTCTTACCTTGCAGATCCAAATGTTCCGGCCGTTGGGCTTTTTCACATGAACACCCAGTTTCTCAAATTCACGTTGGACGCGTTGCCATCCTTGGTTTTGAGGATCCGCTTCGGCCGACGCTGGTTGCTCAGAGACATAGCGTTGGAAAATGCCCGGCGTGACCACGAAAAAAGCACCTTCCACGGTGTGGACCTTTGCTTTGCTGTCGTTAATAACCAATCGATGACTGCGGACACCGTCGCGCAGCCACCCTAGAAATGCCAGCCCGATGGCATCCTGGGAAGGGGCAGTTGCGGACTGCAAGTTTCCAGTGCTTGATTCAGCCTCAAGCTGGCCCGGATCTTCCAACATATCCACCAAATCGTCGAGGTAGGGGAAATCCTCACCAAAGTGCGCTGCGGTCGGCCGCTCTTCATCCGCAGAAGTCTGCGGCGCATCAGTGCTCGATTCGCTGGGTTCACTGTTTGGTAGGGGATGGTCCATCATCGGTTCAACCGTGCCACGAAAGCACCGTGGCCGAGGTTCATCGGCCCAGATAAGGCTTGGCTGCAGACGAAGAAAGGTAAAGCGATGTTGCCAGTCATCGTCTGTAATGGTCGCGCTCCATACCGCTTTCCCTTCTGGTGTACCGTCCACCAATCCATGTGATTGCAGCTCATCGAACAAGGCGATATTGGAGGAGGGGATGCCATCCACGCCCTGAGCGAGCAGGTAGGCGCGCAGTTTGTCGGTGGCCGTCTTGCTTACCAGCCACAGTTCGTCCTCTGTGAGCCAACCGGCGGCGCCGGGCTGATTGAGCTTGAACTCGTTCTTGACCAGGTGTCGCAAGCCCGTGAGCAGGTGATGCTGCAGCGAGTGTTTGGGTGCCTGCAGGGCCTTGGTGGGATTGGCGCCGATGTTCTGCGCGGTGGAGACCCGGTCCGCTTGCAGCACCAGTTCGCCGAGGGTGCCGGCGTGCTCGTAATGGTTGGCGAGCAGGAAGAGCAGGTGGCCCCACAAGACCGGGTAGTGGCTGAGCCAGTCGAGCTGACGGGACGTCAAAATCTGTGTATAAAGCAGCCCGGCGGCGGCGCCGTGTAGCTTGTAATTCCGGTCGGGGTGGTAGCGGAAACGGTAGGGTTGGTTCAGTGGCCCGTGCCAAGGGCGCCACACCTCACCATTCTGATACTCCACCTGCACGTCAACGGCAATTTTGCCAATGTCATGGAGCAGGGCGCCGTAGGCAATCGCCGCGCTCCAGGCGTCCGCCTGCGCGGCCTGATCTTCCGGTGCGGCGCCGCTGGGTAGCAGGTACGACTGGCGTAACTTCAAGCTGCAGGCCACCAGTTCCAGTCCATGGTCCAGCATGCCGCCCGGATAAGCATGGTGGTGGCTTTCGCTGGCGGGGAGTTGCTGTACATAGACGGCGTAGCGGCGGATCGGATCAAGGTAGAGCTGATTGAACTGAGGTTCCGAAAGCGCCGTGTATTGCCAGATGCGCTCCAGCAGCTTTTTCCGGTGGTCGGCACACAGCAGGGATTCAGCGGGGAGCGGGAGCAAAAAACCCTCGGGCGCTAGGGCGGGTGTGGGCTCTGCGGCATTGCCTTTTTGATGTTTGAACCACCAGCGCTTCATCGCGTTACCTGCTCTGCATTAAGAAGGTCCTTTTCCTTTTCGGATAGGCCTCTTACCCTTGTGCCCCCTTACCGTTGCCGCCGTTACCCTTTAACGCCTTGGTCCTTTTCGCGAATGCGGAAATTCGAAGACTGGTGCATCGGGTTACCTGTGGGACCGGAATGGCCTGTCCTTTTCTCGGGAGGTAGAATGTCCGGCATTATTTGGGGGAAGGTAGCCTGATGACGTTGAGCGATGCCATTTTGATCGTGCTGTTGGCCGACCGGATTCATGATACCGATGCTGCCATTCGATCAGCAGCCAAGCGATGTGCGAAACAGCTGCCACGCAGTCAGCGCGATATGTTGTTCAAGATCGGCAACAGTGCTGCACCTCGTGAACTAGTAGGCCATCTTTGCCAGTTCTTGCCGGACTGATTAGTCACGTAGATATGTGCACATCTTGAGACATGAAAAGTTAGCTGAATAGCGAATTAACGCTCGGCTAGTACTTTTGCTTCAGGTAATATCGCTGCACATGCCCCAATCCTAGGAAAGATTTCACATGTCCAAACTTGCCGAATTCAAAGCGCTGGAAGCTCAACTGGCCGCTCAACTTCAACAACTGGACGCGATGAAAAACGATTCCGGCCTGAAGCAGGAAATCGAGTTCGAACAAAAGCTCAAGGCCTTGCTGGATGAGTACGGCATGAACCTGCGCCAGGTCATCACCATTCTTGACCCGTCCAAAGGCGTGAGCGTGACTACTTCCAGCGCCTCCACTGGCGCTCAGCGCAAGCCGCGTGAAGTTAAACGCTACAAGCACCCGCACAGCGGCGAGATCGTCGAAACCAAGGGCGGCAACCACAAAATCCTCAAGCAGTGGAAGCAGGAGCACGGCTCGGATGTCGTCGAGAGATGGCTGCAGTAATCGCTTGCTCAATTGCAGCGGCCGATGCTCGCGTTGCAGGTAAAACAAAGGCCCCGGTTGGGGCCTTTCTGTTGAAGGTGAAAAGTCACGCCGTGAGCCGTTCCGCTGCCTCGGTAGCCTGATCTGGCAGCAGCGCCAACAGGTACTCGGACGCCTCTCGCGCCTGACCGCTGGCGCGGAAGATGGCCCGCTTGTCTTCCTTGAGAATTTTCAACCAGTATGCCAAGTATTCCTCATGGCGCAACTCGCCCTGGGTGCCGGTGAGGGCGCAGAGAAACGCTGCGCCCATCTCCGCGACTAACTCCTCGAAGGCGTACGCCGCAGAGCCGAATCCATGCCCGCCAGTGATGCCTTCCCGGTTGAGGCGGGCGTGGTGACCCGACCAGTGCGTCAGCTCGTGTAGGGCGGTCGCGTAGTAGCTGCCGACGTCCACGAATTGGGCTTTGGTAGGTAGTTGGATGAGATCCCGTATTGGTAGATAAAGCGCGTCATCCCCATAGCGGTGTTCGATGCTTGCGCCGCTGGCGATCAGCAGTTGCTCGGCAGGGGCATGATCGATGAACGCTGTCGAATCCATGCTCTGATTCCGTGGCTGCTCTTCGTTGGGTAGTCCCTCGGTCTGCTCAATGTTGAACAGGCAATGCGTCCGTAGCAGTGCGAACTGCACCATCTTGACGTTACCTTGCTCATCACGGACGACCTGACCGTCTTCGTCGTGTGCTTCCTTGCTCATAGGTTTGTACAGCACCGCGAGGGTCGATTGTTCACCCTTGCGCACATGCCCACCGGCTTTCCGCGCCTGGTTGTAGGTGAGCCAGCGATCCTGGCGGTACCCGCGCAGACGCGCTTCGGCCCACAGCAGTGGAATGTTGATGCCGGCGTAGGGTCGCCGGGTGATCGCGTTAATGGGGAAAGGTGCGTCAGCACTTGAGCCCGAAGTGGTCCAGGGTTTGATCCAGGGGATGACCCCTTGGCTCAGGGCACTGACAATCTTGTTGGTGACGTCCAGGTAGATATCGGACATGACGTTCTCCAGTCAAAGAAGGGGAACGCTGCCCGGCCGGGAAGGGTTCCCGGTGGGGTAGTCAGGCAGTAGCGGTGATGCATGGTTAGAGGGCGGCGATATCTACTACGATCTCGCCGGGTAGCCGGATGAGCAGAAAAGCCGGGCCCCTGTGTGGCGTGATGCGAGCCAGCTGAAGCTGCGGCAGGTGAGCAGATACTGAAGTGCCGTTGTGCCGCAAGCGGTCGAGTTGCAGCTCGATGGGGCAGTGTGAAGGACGCGGTGCCGAAGTCAGCACGCTGTTGAGCAGGTCCGCCAAGCGCAGGCCTGACTGTCCAATCGGTTCCTCGCCTGTGGCAGGTTCAATGAACTGCTGCCAAACGCCTGGGCTCAGCACCACCGCATCGGAAAAGCGCTTCATCCTGGACATTGGGACCTCCGCGTAGCTGATCCCGCGACACCTCATGTGAGGTTCGTGCGTGGACCTGCTCAATCTGAACAAGGCACTGAGCAGGGTGCGTCCATCTATTAAACCGCGCTTGGACGTGAGGTCAATCTCCGATCTACACCTCACATGGATGGCTCTATCCAGGGAGTTCCAGCGAAGACTTCCGTCCTTGGACACCTGACAAACGGCGATCTTCAAGCGACTGAAGATGGATGCGAGAGGCGCCCAGAGAGGCCCGGTTAAGGTGCCGCTCTGGGTACGCGTGGAGATCGATTCGGCGTTTAAGATTTGCCTGCCGGATCAACCTCGGCGGCCAGGTACAGGTGGGTGGAGGTGGCCTCTACCACCAACGATCCTGCAGTGCCGCGAAGGCTGGCGAGGACAGGATCATCGATGTCGAAGTACTCGGCAAAATCATCGCCGCCGAATTCTTCGCGGGCGCGATTCCACCAGGTATCGAAGTCGTCGACGTAGGGGTTGCAGCCAGTGGCATAGGCCACGCGTTTGCGGCCGCCACCGTCCGGTTTGCTTTCGCCAATCTCGGACATGAGGTAAACACCGTGGTCCTTGACCAGTATCAATCTGCAACCATTGATACCGGCCTCGGCCAACACGGCGTGAAGTTCAGTGCCTGTGAAACGCAGCATGATGAGATCCTCCAAAGAGTGCGGAGGAACGCCACCCTGTGTGGGAGAGTTCCCAGCACTGGAATGGATGTGAGTAGGGTGCAACGAAGACGCTGGTTCAGCGAACCCAGGGGATTAGAAAGCGTTCATCACCGGGGAGCGGTGACCATGCGAGCTGCCGAACGCGAATCGCATTTTGGGGTAACCATCACATCGTGACGTAGCCTCAAAGGTTATGGCTACCTGGGGTGCTGGAAAACCAGCGATTGCATAATTGGTTTACCAAGCGACCGATGTAGCGTCAATGGCGCTTTTCGGTGGATGCAATGTCCCCTATCCAATGAGCGCCACCGGCGATAACCCGCGTATTCCAAGTGATCAACGGTCATGGAATTTAGCGACGGAGGAGTAAGCTAGAGCTTGGATCCAAATTGGCGGTAGCGGCTTGGCCGCGATCGCAGTGACGGGTATAGGAGGCAACCAAATGTCGACTCCAGCTTCTGCCAGGTCCCGCCGGACCGGTCTCGGCAGGTTTCTCATTCGCACTGCGGCTGGTGCTGGTCGAATGATGCAGCGGCTCGAAACGAAAGTGCTGCACTCCAGCATATTGGCTTCAGTACCTTGCAAGTATCGGCGATTTGGCTTGCAGATTGTCAAATTGCTCCTCGTCCTTGCGGTTGCGTCAGTTGCACTGTTCCTGGCGATCGGCTTGTTGGCTCTCTGGGCCATGGCGGCACTGCCCATTACGGCATCCGGTGATGAGGAACCTGGTGTGCATCAGGTCAGTCACCCTCAACATCAACACAAGTATCCAGAGCTGTATGACGAGTACGGGTCGCTCAAGTAGAGTCTTATTTGAGTTTCTGGACACCTGCCATTAGCTGTGTGGAGCCTCTTCCTGCTTGTGTCTGAGCGGCCTCCGTTCCTCGAGTAAGAAGAGTCTGGATAGCACTTCCCACGTTATACCCCGCCCAACTCATTGCGCCGATAAAGATCATCGGTAGCAAAACAAACATTGCGCCCATGACGTACTCGATCACCTGAGCGGTGACTGTCCCATCCATGAATCCTGCTGTCGGTAACGACAACAGTGCCTGGTCTGTGGCCGACACCTGGTTGTACAGCGTTTCCAGCATGCTCGAGTCGATCCAGCGCGCGAGCTCCCACCAGAACGTCAGCATGTGCAGGGTGAACAGCGCGAATGTGATCGTCATGAGCGCCTTGAGCTGGTACGTGCTAATCAGCAGCACCAGCGGTAGGCTAATGATGGTGCCCATGATCAGAAAGGCCTGGACCATCGGCAAGGCCGCGCGTAGCGCATTCATTGCCGGGAAGTTGCTGAACGAGCCCAGCGCAAGGCCGGTGTTGGTGGCCAGGTTGTTCAGCCCTTGCGTCAACGAGCCGCCCCGGGCACTGCTGCCATAGTCCTGGAACACCTGCCCAGGCGCCATGCTCAATGACTGCTGCCGTGGGCTCACCAGTTCGCGCAGGGTGGCGTCTTCGACCTCCGTAGCGGTGCGCCCGGTCAGCCAGCCCCTGAGTTGCGACAGCAGTGAAGGATTGACCTCGGCTACCAAGCGATCGCGCAGTCCGATCGCGCCGTCGCTCCACCATTGCTTGCAGGTAGGGTAGCCAGCGCCGTTGTCGAGCTGAGGAAGGGAGGTGTCCCGGGTCTCGTCGTACGGCCAATCGACCCTGGGTACTCGCGAGCGATCGGTATCGTAGTAACCCGGTGTGTTGAGCAGGTAGGTCGAGCCAATCCAGGACGCGTCGTAGCTCTGCGATTCATCCAGCTCGGGACGATTGGTAAATAGTCGCGAGCGCGAAAAGCCGTAGCAGTCTCGAGTAAAGTCGGCGACCTCCTGTAGCAGCACCTGGTCGTTGATCCTCGAGCTGTCGATCTCCATGCGCATTGCCCGGATGTCGGGCGCGCAGGGAATCGCCGCAGTCGCTGCCGCGGTGATGCCTTTGCTCATGGCATGCACGAGAAACCACCACACCGGCACGTTTGCTGACTTCTCGCCGATGGTATTAAAGGTTGCGCCCCAGGCCGTGTCGGCAGGCTTGGCCATGGACACCCCACAGCGCTGGCTCGCCGCATCGTCGAAAGTGACGGAGGATAGGTTGAGCGGAAAGAACGGCATGCAGCCAAACAGAATGACCACGTAGCTCATCCACAGCCGGTTCTCGACGCGAGGGATCGACAGCAGACCCTTGTTGCCTTCGTCAGCACCCTGTTGGCGGGCCGATAGCCATTCCTGCAGGATGACCGCACCGAATGGGGCGGCGAACAGCCCGGTGTCCACCAGCGTATTCCAGATGCCGTTGTTGATGATCCAGGCCAGCAGCGACAGGTAGTACTCAAGGTAGCTGTTGGTGCTCATGTTCATGGCCGCACCTCACACGCGAGATAGTTCGACCAGGATGATCGAGCTGAAGCCGATCAATCCCAGGCGCTTTAGTCTTTTCTGGTCCACAGGCGCTGACCGTATGCGCAACGCTGCGGTCCACCCGGCGATGATCAGTGTGTACAGCAGGGCGCGCCACCATACGAAGTAGGTGGCAGCCGTCCCCGCCGGATTGAGCCAATCCAGTTGGGTGGCGGGCAGTTGCAGCGCCATCCAGGCAATCAGCAACATGACCAGCATGAAGCCGAGAATCAGCAGCACGTGGACGATCAGGGATCTCATAGACAACGTGATCATGGCGTACTCCTTTCCTGTTCAGCCCGGCGCACTCGGTCCGGCACCGGGTCGCGCTGATCGATGCTGCGCGAGGCGTCGGCACCGCCGGCGTGGCGATCAAGAACCAGGCTGGCGGTATTGGTGGCCAGCGACTGGCGTACCTGTAGCTCGGTTTGCAGCAGGCGGATCTCCCGTTCCAGGGTTTCGACGTTGCTGTTGAGGGCTGTGGTGGCGGGCTGCGCCGATGCCACGTTCGGCTCATGGCTGCCGGCGAACAGCGTGCGTTGCAGCAGCATCGCCTTGTAGATCACGCTGGACAGTGCGGTCTCACTGGCCAGACGCCGGGACAGCAGGTTCTGATCAGGGTCATCGCGCAGCCCCTCAATGACGCCGCGCGAGACCTGCAGCAAGGGGCTGGAGACCTTGCTGAGGTTCTCTGGGGTAGGCTGGTCGGCGTCCGAGACCATGCGCTGCAGGCCTTCCAGGTGTTCCGTGTAGGTTTCTTGGATCAGCGGCGACAGGCCTGTACCTGCGGTTACACGCAGCGTCTCGCAGTCATCGCAGGTTTCCACCTCGGTTTCACCGAGCACTCGTGTCGCCCATTCCGAGGCCTCTTCGGGGCTCGACCAGGCTTGACAGATAGCGCCATTCTGGCAAGCCGACCCGACGGCCGAGGTGTCCTCGACGGCCCGGTTGTGCAGCAGGTTGTAGCCGGCCTTGACCACATCCGAAGTCACCCGGATGGGTTGCTGTCCGTTACCACCGGCTTTCTGCCCACCGACCCAACTGACGCCGTTGTTGCCGTTGTTCGACTCGGTATCCTTCACCGCCATGACGGCATCGCCGCCGGACTGCTCGAGGTTGTGCTGCATTTCCTGATTCTGAGCCAGCGCGCCCCAGCCAGCTTGATCGACTTTGTCGGCCATTTTCGCCGCCATCGCCTGGCAGGTGAGCTTGGAACGATCAAAGTCGATGCGCCCCTGCAGCACGCCATTGCTCAGCAGCTCATACAGCCCGGGATTGGCGCGCTGGATGATCATCGCCGGCAACGACATTACTGCCTGCGTGGCGCTCTGGATGACGTTGCCCATGATCTGCTGAAAGCCCTGGGTGGCGCCGTTGAGCTGGTTCTGCAGGGTGTTCGAGAGGTTCATGTTTCCGCACATCATGTTGGCGCGCCATGACATACCGACGCCAAGGCCATTGGGACGGTAAAGCGAGGAGGGCGCTCCCGCCGCCGAACCACCGCCTATGGTGTACATCACGCGGTCGTCCAGGACCGGGGCCTGGTCACCGAGGTGGTAGCCGTTCTCTGCGGCTAAGCTCGCGGCGCACACGAGGAAGCACACCAACCCGAGCGCGAGGTTTTTCATCATTGGCCTCCATCAAAGTCGATGCTGAACAGAAACGTCTGGCCCATACGCTGGCAGCAGCGGTAGGGCCGCCACAGCGACCAGGCATAGGCACCGTCGGAGCTCTGGATCGTTGGGGTGGGGAAGATGGCGCAGGTGTTCTGGATGACCGGGACCAGCAACTGCCAGCGGTGATTGTTGACGTTGTTCTCCAACACCGGCCGCGGCGGCCAATAGCCAGGAGCCGGCATCGGCTGCAGCGGTAGATAGACATGCGGCTGGCCGACGCGGGTGATGAAGTCGCTGGCGCGCTGGGCCATCACGGCAGCCGCCTTGAAGTCATCTGGCTGCACCAGAAAACCGTGGCGCGGATACACGCTGCCCCACATGTCCCCGAGAGCCTGGTTGCCGATCTCGCGCATCCCCGGGACCATTGCCTGTGGGTAGGCGGACTCGGGGATCGCCTGGCGCCACGCCAGCGGGTCGAGCGTGCTGAGGTAGTAGGGCGCAAACGGCACGGCTCCGCTTGGGCACGCATAACCGAATGCATGCGCGAGAGCTGTGAGGGCTGCCCCGCCGGGATGGCCAATGCCGTCGACATTTTTGAAGCGGGGCAGGTTGTCGCGCTGCGGCGAGGGCGTAATCAGGTTGCCACCCCCTTGTGACGCCAGCGTCGGCGTCGACAGCGCCGACATCTCGCTCCAGGGATTGGCGCCGGTGTCGGCATAGCTCGATACCACCAGCTCGGGAATGAAGTGACGGATCTTCGGTGAGGTCCGCACCGTGCAGCCGAACGGTGTGCACAGCAGCCAGTAGCAGATTCCTACGACCCGATACTCCAGACACTGCAGCGAAGTGACGGAGGCTATGAGGGTTGGCGTAGTCAATGCCAGACACTGCTCGGCGGCCACCAGCAGAGCAGCCGCGGTGAAGGCACTGCCACGGCGAGCCTTTCTGGGTTTCGGCGCTTTGCTTCGGGTGAAGGCGGTGAGGTTCATGGGCAACGCTCGGCAGGTGGCAGCGGTGTGCATCCGTGCGCCAAGTTTCAGCATCCCGGATCCGGTGCTGGAGGAGGGCGGACAAACCGAGTCCGGGGTGATCGGTTTCGTCGGGCGCTCGATTTAGCGGCGCGAGATGAGGAAACTGCCAGGGGGGTACAAATGTGCTCTTTCCGATTTTTACTAAGCAGAAGGGCTCGGATAGCCCTGACGGTGTCGTTCACGAGATGCCGCGCAGGCGATCAATCTCCGCCGCGACCTGCAGGGCGGCTTCCAGCTCGGACTGCTGGTGCTCTTCCATCAATCGCCAGCGCTGAGCTTTTTCCTCGGGCTCGGTCATGGCCAGGGCGAGGTAGAGGCTCGGCGGCACTGCGCGGAACAGCGTTTCCAGGTTCTTCGACAGGACCACGCCCTCGGTGTATTTGCCCGAGGCCTTACTCGCGGAGAGCAGCAAGGCTTTCTGTGCCGGCGTGAGCTTCTTGAAGCGAGCAATTTCCTCGATTTCCGCTGGCGGCATGTTCAAGCAGATCCACCACTCAATCATGTTGAGCATGGTCTGCGCCGCGTCGGGCAAGTCGGCCATGTTCTGCGTTGCCAGCCAGAACCAGGCGCCGAGCTTGCGCCACATCTTCGTGCCCTTGACCACAAAGGGGGCCAGCAGCGGATTCTTGGTGATGATGTGGCCTTCGTCGGTAACCATGATGATCGGTCGCCCCAGGTACTGATCGCGCTCGGCGATGTTGTTCACCGTGTTCATCAGGCTGATGTAGCTGATCGACATCTGCGCCTCGTAACCCTCACGGGCGTACGTGGCGAGGTCGACGATCGTCACGTCGCTCTCCGGCCAGGGTGTGCCGGGCCGGTCGAACAAGGCACCTTCGAAACCTTGGCAGAACAGGTCGATGGACTCGGCCATCTCCTGCGCGCGCTCGCGGCGTTTGTCGGGCAGATGGGTGTCGCTGGCGACCTTACGCAGGGCATCGCGGACATGCCGGGTCAGCACCTGTTGCTCAGTCGCCGCGCAGTGTCGGGCGGCATCGAGGATGCATTCGCGGACCAGACTGCGGTCTGCTCGGGTCAGGCGCGCTTCTTCCTTGGCTTCGCCGCCGGTGATCATCAGCCGCGCGGTGATCTCCAGCTCGCCCAGCACATCGCGCTGCTCGTCACTGTCCGGCGCGGCCTCATCCAGGTCTTCGGTCGACAAGCTGGCGACTTGGTCCGGATGTTCGATCAGGCGCCGGGCATGTGCGAACGGCGCCAGGCTCACATCACTGCCTGGTTTGAGCTGAACCTTGTTGACGGTTAACCCGAGGGTGGCGAAATAGTCGCCCTGCAGGCCAAAGGAGTTTCCGGCTTCGACGATGAACAGCCGCGGCCGGTAAACGGCCATGACTTGCATCAGGATTGAAACCAGAGTGGCCGACTTGCCGGCACCGGTCGGGCCAAACAGCAGCAGGTGACCATTCATTGAGCGATCGAAGCGTGATAGCGGGTCGAATGACAGCGGCGCACCGCCACGGTTGAAAAAAGTGATGCCCGGGTTGCCGGTGCCGATGCTACGTCCCCAGAGGGGCAGCAGGTTGGCGACGTGCTGAGCAAACAGCAGACGGGTGTACCAGTTGCGTGTGTCCCGCGCCGGGTTGTAGACCATCGGCAACCAGCGCAGATAGCTGTTGCACGCGGCCACTTCATCGCCCTCGCGCACCGGCTGCAGGCCGGCGCCGAGCAGGACGTTGGCAGCCTGGACCGAGCGCTGGCGCAACTGCTGTTCATCGGCGCCGCGCAAGTACAGCGCCAACGTGCCGCGGTACAGCTTGTGCTGACGACCAATCAGCGCGCGGGCTTCTTCCACGTCCTGACGGGTTTGGGTCGAAGCGAGGTTCTCGCCGATGGCTTTTCGCGCCAGGCGGTTGAGCTGCTCCTCGAGCACATCCTGGGGCGTGATCACCAAAGTCAGGCTCATGACCGCCTGTTCGGGCAATTGATCGAACAAGGCGTTCAAGGCCTCGCCCTTTCGCGTTTCGCCGGTCAGCTGGCCGATATGCGGTGGCCTGCGCAGCTTGTCGACCACCATCACGGCGTGGGGCTGCTGATCGAAGTACCACAGACCCTGCTCGCTGTCGGAGCGCGGCTCTTGGAAGAACAGCCGCTCGGCGAAATCGTGGTCGAACGGCAGCGGCAGCTCCTCGCCGTCATCCCCTTCCGGATAAAGCACACGCCGATAGAACGCGGCGGGGGATTCGTCGGTGAGGGCAGGAGCGGGGTTGAACCAACGCAGCAACCAGGCGTAGAAGTCGCGCCCGGCCAGTCGCCGAGGGCTGACCCCGCAGGCCTGCAATGAGGCCACCAAGCGATCGCAGGTCCGGCTCAACAGCTGGACTGGGTTCTGCCCATCCTCGTCGGCCTGGTCGCCGAGCCAGCGGTAGACCACCATGCGAATCCGCCGATTGCTGCCGCGCCACGGCAGGTGAGACACCACATGGTCGTCGAACAACCCGCCCGGCTTGCCGACGGCGTCGAGGTGGCGTTGCATCGACGTGAGGAAGGCCTCCGTGAACGGCGTACCTCGCGCGCGCGGCGCGATATAGCGATTCAGGCGTTCAAGGTACGGGGCGAAGTCACTGTCGTCCTGGCAGAAGAACTGCACCACCCAGGGCGCCTGGTCGAACTCGTCGAAGCTGTCCTGCAGCGCATCTTCCAGGGCGTCGCGTGCGGCCATCAGCCATTCGGGCTCGCGACCCTCCGTGCCGATCGGTTGCAGCTCGAATACGGCACCCACGGAACGGTTGTCATCGAGCATAAAGCACTGCTCATCTTCGAGGTATTCGACCCAGGGCAGGTAGTCGGCGAAGCTGGGGTTGTGCGCGTACTGGGCGGCTTCGTCGGCCAGGGTGGCGCGCCGGCGCTGTGCCGCGCGCCAGGGCTTCCAGCGGGACGGATCGCGACTGGCGTCATCAGCCATCACAGATCGTCCAGGCGCTCGCCGGGCAGCGCGTACTGGACCTTCTCGTACAACGGGAACACGGTCGAGTAGCCAGGCACCGGCGTTTGTTGGGTACCAGCCAGATGCGGGTAAACGTACATGACCAGGTCTGGATTGGGCAGGCGTGGGAACTGGGCACGGATCTCGTTGGCGGCGGTGCGCGTGTAGGCGCTCTGGGCGTTGATCAGGCGCTCGGGATCCAGCACCGGGCGACGCAGTTCGCCACGCGCCTCCTGTAGCTGTTGCTGGCTGCCCACCGAGCCACTGCCGTTCCAAATGTCCAACATGGTGTGATCGCCGTGGGGCAGCATTTCCTCCTTGCTGGTGGAGCAGCCGGCCAGATGCAGGCCGAGCAGCAAGCTAATCCAGATCCAGTACCGAGACGGATGGGCTTTCATGGTTCACTCTCCGGCCTTTGGGTTCGTAGTCGATGCTGATTTCGTGGTCCAGGTGCAGGGCCACTTTGGCCCCAGGCGGTACGTAGATCGCGGCGAAGGCTTCGCCGTAGAGCTTGTTGACCCATTCACGGATATCGCCAATGCCACCGCTGATCACCGAGTTCACCGCGCTGTTACCGCTGTTCTGGGACAGGCCCAGACTGCCGCTGGCCGAATTGATGAACGAGGTGTTGGTATGCTCGCTGCCCAAGGCCGCGGCGAAGCCGGCGCCGGCCGCAGTGATCAAGCTCTGGCTGCCCAGGTACTGCTGGGCGTTGGAGCGGCGTTCGCCGGAAATGCAGGGGATGCCGTAAGGGTCGGAGATGTAGCCCAGGCCGCCGCGGATCTTCTCGGTGTCCGAGGTCTGCGTACTGCTGCGATTACGGCTGACGACCTTCTGCGGCTGCGGCACCGTGCGGACAGTACCGTCGCTGAAGACGAAAGTGATCGACTCGACCTGGCCGCGCACGCAGGACAACGTCCAGTCACCGGCGGCGGTGCCGCTCATGACCGCGCCGACTACGTCCGGCAGGTCAATGCCGTTGGCGGTGAGGTTGTCCGGTCCCACCAGCACTTTGAACGGATAGGGATCGTTCACCGTGCCGTCCACCGGCACCCGGCCAATCAGGGCGGTCATCGCGATCGAGCCCATCAGCGTCGAATTCTCGGGGATGGTATAGACGGGGCGGGCACCTTCGGTACGGTCCTGGGCGCTCTCCAGGTCACGTTCGCCTTTGGCGACGGCACGCAAGCGGTCCTGGCCACGGTCGATTGCATTGTCGTCCAGACCCCGCAGATCCTTGAACTTTGAGGTCAACGACGACAGCGGTCCGTCGGCTTTGCCGGTATCCACTTGCCCGGCGCGTGCATTCGACGGTTCGATCCACTGCACCGCATCTGCCGGCGGTTGAGCTCCTGCGAATTGCTGCTCGTCGCCCGGTTCAAGACCGAAGCCTGCGGGAACATCTGACTTCGCGGCTGGCTTGCCCGTGAGCTGATCCTTGAGCCTGGAGAGCAGCCCCTGGGTCTCGCGGTGTTGCTGCTCAGCTCTCTGCCGAGCATCGTTGGCCTGCTGGCGCTGCTCAGTGACTTGTTGGGTGACGCTGCTCAGCGTGCTCTGGATGCGTGTGTCGATGTTGCCTTCGCGGGTACGCAGCCGGTTGTTCTCGGTTTGCAGGGCATCGTTGCCTTTCTTCAGCGTCTGCATCTCACTGCGCATCGCCTTGACCTGGCCGATCAACGTGGCCACGGTGTCGCGCGGAGTGTCGCCGGCGATGCCCAAGGCTTTGGCCTGTTCCGCGCTGAGTGAGGCGTTTTCCGGATCGTGAGTGGGCTGGCCATCTGGAACGGCCATCCAGGACTTGATGATGATCAGCACGATGCCCAGTAGGACTACGGGCACCAACCATTTCAGCAGGCCGTTAGCTTTCATGATCTACAGCCTCCGGTTTTGGCGGAGGCAACAGCAGCGCATGCTTCAAGTCACCGCCACGGGTGACGAGATACGCCACGGTAGTGTCTTCAGGCGTCCCGGCGAGACCGAGGTCGGCGTGCTGGAATGTCGCGGCGTACAGCGTGGCCTGCAGGTGTCGCGGGTCCAGCGCCACCTTGCCAGGACCGCGATTCACGATCTTCACCGCGGTCACCCAGTAGTCGCCCAGCCGCCAGGCCGCGAGGGCCTTGATCGAAACCCGTTCGGTGGGCAGCAAGGTGCTGAACGCGGTGGAGTCGCTCAGCGGCACCCGCCGCACACCGGGTAGCGGTGCCACGGTACGCAGGGGCGCATAAAGGTTCTGCGCCGCATAGCGGGTGAGCACCACCGGTACCGGGGTCTCTGCAAGTGACGTGTCCTTCGCAGCTTCCACGTCCGGTGCCTGAGCCTGGGCCACGATCTTGACCGGTTCCAGTGCCTCGCTGCCCTCGAGCGCCTCGATGTCGATCAGGATGATGTCGCCTGATTTCACCGACTGCAGTTGCAACCGGGTAGGGGGAAGGGTGTCAGCGGCGCGCAGATACACCGTACCGCCGACGGACTGCACACGCAGCTTTCCGGCGATCGCATTGGGCAGGCCGACGCGCACATCCTCATCCAGCATCAGGACGCGCTCCTGGCCCACCGTAAGTGGAACGGCCAGCGGCAGGCGATCCCAGTATTTGACCTCGACCGCACCGACTGCAGAACACCAGCCTGCGGCTATCGCCAGCATCATGATCAAGACACGCATCATCCTGCACCTCCAGGTAGCGTCAGCTTTTGCGGTGTGCCTTCGTAGCAGTCCAGGGCCAGGCCCCACTTGTTGTGCTCGGGGTCGACGTCGAAGCGCACCACACGCAGGGGATAGCGCACGACCACACGCTTCACCGGCTCGGCGGCGTAGTACTCGTCGGCATTGAGGTCAAGCTTGACCAGCCAGCTGTGCTTATCCAACTGCTTCACTCGCAGGTCGGGGTCGTCGCTGTAGCCGCGGCCCAGCACCTCGTATACGCCGCGCACCCGACCGCGCAGTTCGCCTGCAGCCTTGCGGTACTCGAAGTCACCGTCGAAGAAAGTCTTGCACGCCGGGGTAAGGTAGGGTTGCAGGGCAAAGATGGCGCGGTGATAGTCGACTTCGCCGTCGGTGGGCCAGCGGTTGAGCTGGCCGAAGATGTACAGCGCGAAGGCATAGATGTTTTCCGGGGGTACATCCCACCATTTGCGTGTGCTGCCGGAGCGCAGGTCGGGCGGCACGTGAATGGTCAGCTCGGAGGGCGAGGACTGCCAGCCGTACCACAGCCCGCAGCACAGCAGTGCCAGGATCGAAACGGCCAGACGCAGGCTGAAGATATGCGCCTGCTGCGCATCCACCTTGTTGCGGAAGCGGCTCATGGCGTCGACCTCGCATGTCGACGCGTGCGGCGCACTGTCCAAGGCCCCGAGTGCAGGATCAAGTGATGAGTGCCGACACCCCAGTGCACTGCCAGGTGCCACTGTAGGCGTCGGTATAGCCAGGTTTCGGGGCGGGCGCGTTTGAGCCTTCGCATCAACTTGCCGCCGCCCAGCAACACCAGCGCCATGCAGATGAACATGCAAGTGGGGAGGGTGGCGATGGAGGCGGTGGCCACCGCCAGCGGTGCACCGAGAATTGCACCCAGCCCGGCACCGACAACTAGGGCGACCCACATCTCGTCGTTGGTGAGCCCACGGAGAACGGCCGGGTCACGATTGAGGCGCTCCGGGAGGAAGGTCAGAGTGCCGTCAGGCAGGGTGGCAGGGACGTCGGACATGGTGACCTCACAGGATCGTCGCGGCTTTGGTGAGGAACCACAGGATCACCACCACCAGCAGCGCGCCAACGCCGACCACCGCGCCGAGATCCTTCCAGGTCTTACGCTGGTTCTGCACGTCGGCGTAGACGGTGAGCGAATGCCAGGCCACGCCGAGGAAGGCGAGGGTGGCAATCAACAGACCGAGCAGGATGCCGCCGTCGTAGGCGTAGTTCTTGATGGTGTCGATCAGCCCCGAGCCTTCGCCACGAGACGGTGCTTCCATGGTCGGTAGGTCAGCCCAGGCGAACGTCGAGCTCAGCAGCGCCAGGCCACAGAACAGTACTTGCGTAGAGGATCCCCGCAACAAGGCGAGCGGGCGATGGCAACGAGGGGAGAGATTCATAGCAAGATCTCCTGATTACGACAGCATGAAAAACATCAACACGATCAGGGCGAGGGCCAGGCGCAGCGTGCTGCCGCCGAGCGCACCGAAATTGAGGTTGCCGGCCGCCCAACCGCGATAGCCGGTCCACAGGGCCCAGGTGCACCAGAGCAAGGCGAGCACCAGCACTGATGAGCGCCACAGCACTGAGCTGAGCTGCGGGGTGAACCCGGCCACGACCGAGAACGCGTTGAGTTGGGCGTCAGTCATGCTCATCGGATGCCTTCGCGAGGGGCGCTTCAGTGCGGTAATCACCGGTCAGATCGACCAAGTCAGCCGGCTGCGAGCGGGAGGGCGAAAGGTATTTGTGGATGCCTTGACGCATACGCTCGAGGTCCGCAGCGAACCTTGCATAATCAAAGCGGTAGCGAGCTCCTGCGGCGTCGATTGAGCTGCTACTTGCGCGGTGGGCCAACTGTTCGATGTAGAAAATCTGCCGCTCCACCAGTTTCAGGTCCGAGCGCTCGCGAATGTCAGCAGCAGCGGAAAGCGATACTAGGTAGGCAAGCAGCAGCAGGTAGGAAAAAATAGTCATGGCGAAATCCAGCGAGGAGTCTTTCTTTCACCTTAATGGCACAATCTGGCTTTGGCATGAGTTAAAAGGATGTGCAGATAATCGCTTATGTACGAGAGACTCTGATCTGCATTTTTTATGGTATCGATCTCAAAATTTGTTAGAAAAGATCGATTCAAAGATCGGTCTAGCTCCTGATTTGTTTCAAGCGAGTGCGCAGCATCAATAATTCAATATTTGGCGAATTCAGGGTAGGAGAAAAGCTGGCCGCTTCTCGCTTTTTCAATCCAGTGTAGAGAGGTGTCAAGGGTGTGTTTTCTAATAATGGTCTCAGCGAGATCCTTGTGGCCTAGGGCAAATAGAGAAATAAGGATGTTGGAGGCTGCGTTTGTTTTGTTGTGTATATGCATAAAGCTATCTCTAACTGCGGCAGGTCCACATTTGAATTCATGAGCTATTTCTTTGGATGCTAGCTCATATGCTGTGTCGTAGTACTCCGTGTATGTTTTATCGCGTGCGAAATAATATAGCGCATGTAGTCCTGCCAGAAAGTCGGGGGTCATTAGTTTTTCAAATTTGCTCCAGGTGGCCTGTTGTGATTCGGCTTGTTTTTTTATGTCATCAATAATGGATTCTTTTCTTTCCCAGTAGTCGATGCCGAGGCTTGGTTTTGATTCTTCTTCAGTATCACTATTTTGACTTGTCCAGTTTTCAAAGAAACTTAAGATTTGGTCTTCGGAAATTCCTTTGATTGGTAGTGGTGCGCCGATCAGGTATGATAAGAAGTAGTGATTTTTAATTTTATCAATGGCTTTTGTAAGGTCTCGGCTTCCGAGGTTGTATGTCTTCATCAGTTCTTTTTTTGTAACGGTGAACTGAGGGTGAGACCACTCGGACTTTGGAGGTAGAGCACGAGCTAACTCATAAATTTTTGGGCGAGACAGTTTGCTTGTAAAGGTCCCTTGTTGGTACTCCTGTTTAAGCCAGAGGTTGAGAGAGTGAAGGGTGTCGAGGTTTTTTTCTAGCTCGCCAAATTTATTTTTTAGAAGGAAGAAATTTATTAGCGCAATTTCAGTTAGGTGCTTTTGGCTTTCGTTGCTCACAGGGTAGCGGAATGTTTGGCCTGTGGCATCTACCGCTGCGATGTCAGATATTGTTGAGTTGATCGATTTGTTGACTTCGATATAGCGCTCGTCAAGAAGCTCCGATTGAGATTTAAAGAAGTTCCAAATATTTCCAATGTCGTGAGATCCTGATAGGTCGAAAACGAAAGGCTGGCTTTGGATTTCAGCTATGTCAGCCAACTCTTGGATTGCACCCTTAAGTCTAAGTTCGACGGAGTGGCGCATGTTGAAACAAACTGGGTATACAAGGTCGTCCACTGGTAAATCTAACCCGCGGCCCGCCAGGACTTGCTCAATCAAAATATTAGCGGCAGCAGAGAAGCCTTTGGAATACTCTATATATCCAGGGTTGCCATTATTTCCGACGCAGGCATTTGCCCAAGAGGGGTCCGCGCCGCTAAAAGTAGCGTTATTAGATGTTGTCATTGTTAATGCTCTATCAGTTGATGGAGGCGAGTTGCGGGTGTGGCGCATGCTCATTTGTCTAACTAAGGTGGTTAGTGTGTAGTGGCGGAATTTTGTTGTCGATGACGTCTGCATACATTGTTTGTGTTTCGCCAGTTTGGTTGCATGAAAACTGGCGGGTACCAATGTTGCGTCATGCGCGCTCTGTAATCGCAGCGAGTTGTAAAGCAAATTCGTAAATTTCGCTGGTTACGGACTTCAAGTGGTGGTTGGTGTCGTAGGCTATCCAGTTTGTAGAACTGCCGACAATTTTCCCAAGGCTGCATTGCATGATCTTGTTGTCGCCCCAGCTGAATTCGGGTTGACGGTAGTGAATTGAGTTAACAATTATCTTTGAGAGTTTCTGGCTTTGGGCATAGCCATCCTCACCTTTTACGGAGTGGCCGCGAGCAACGAAGTAAGCATTGTTTACCGTGTATCTTATCTTGACGTTCATGTTTGGGGCGATGTTGTCTGAAGCCCTTGGGTTTCTTACGCCGTAATCGCCGAAGTAAAGTTTTGCAGTGGGGTTCGCAGAAAGAAAGCCTTTCCAAGCAATCATTTCTTTTCGTTGCACCAAGCCAGTCGAGTCGCGGTCCTTTACGGCTTTCTCAATAGAGTCAGGGATGGAGCTCCCGCTCATGATTATGTCCTGGAATCCCAAAGTCTTCATCTGGCCATACGCAGTCTCAAGGAGCTCCATGACTTCCTGAATAGAAAATTTGGTAACATCGCCCATGTCAATAAGGACGGGTGTGGTTGATTCGATCAGTCCAGTACTGGCAATCATGTCCTCAATAACTTCTGCTAAGTGGTCTGGGTCTCCAAGATCTTCGATGGCCAAGCTGTCCAAACGAATACAAAAGAATGAACGATCAGGCAAAGTCATGGAGGTAATCGTTTCTCGATATTCGACTACCTCCCATCGGTCATAGCCGATTATAGGACAAACCAATACACCCAATTCGTTCAGTCGATTGCAGATGAAGCTCAGTACCTGCTCCCCACCCTCCGTTGTGAAATCAAGAGGCCATTGAGAAACGTCAACAATTACGTGCTTGCCTCTGAATATCTGCGCAATTTTATGCGCACGTTCATCAAGGTATTTTTCGAAAGGGGTATCGCTCCTCTTTCTGGCCGTCTCGAGAGCTTTTCCGTCTAGCTTTGTTATCTCGAAAATTGGTGTGCAGCGAGCCAGCGATGCTTTATCCAGCTTGCTCAGAAATGTTAAGGCTTCCAGCTCACCGGATTTGGCTCGAATGATAGGAAAATACTGGGTGTTCATATTTAACGCCTCATAGATTTTCGAGTTGAGCTCTTACCATTCCTTGGCCGATGAGATCAGTGAATTGGTTGTAATTACCAGCTTCTTTTCTAAGTCGGCCAGCAACTATTGCTGGATGTATGTTGAGTTCCTTTGCCAATGCGTTGATGGTCTCTTTGCTTGGCTTCAAGTACGCATCGGTTCGCTTCCATAATGACCTCGGAATGAATGCGTCACGTGCGATACGATTGGCCTCTGACTCTCTTTTGTCGGTGCTTGCGTGTTCTAAGTCGTCCAGGATTGCTTCGTTTGTGTCGTCAATGTGCTTCCAGATGTGGACTAGTTCATGCACTAGGGTAAACCAGAAGTTGTCAATCCGGTCGTACCTGAGGGTAAGTGCGATTATCGGAGTTCCGTCGATCTCTTTAAGGGCCGCGCCGTCCAGCATAGTGCCCTTTAACTGTGGTTCAATAATCACAGCTATGCCATGATCCTTAAGTAGCGATACTGCCATTTTAGGGCCGTCCTCAAAACGACTGAGGTGCACGATTTGCTTGATTAAAGAATCGCCAATCTTAGCTCTGTCATATGGTGGCAGCTCGCTTTTTATTTCGCGCGTTTTTTGGATTACTCTAGCAAGCCAGGCGTATAAGGCATAAGTTGTGGTGGGCGTAGGCGAGTCTCCGGCAAGTGTGCGGCGAAAAGAGGCCCCGCTTTCTTGTAGTCCCATGTCGGAAATGAAACCTTGGACTATTTCCTCTACAGTCTTCTTAGCCTTGCTGGTTATGTTGTCAATCCAGCCTCTAGCGACCATTTCTTTGATCGGAAATTTTGACCAGTCTACATTTTGTTTTTTATTATTGCCTTCGACTTCGTCAAGACCAATCAATGTGTCAGCGGAGATGCCGAGACCGACAGCAAGAGCTCGTATCATAGGGACTGTAAGTGGGCGCTTCCTAGCCAAGACCTCTGAAACTCGGCTCCTAGTGCCGAAGTAGGGTACTAAATCGGCTTGCTTAAGCCCCTTCTCGGTCATGCGAAACAAAATTGCATCAATAGGGTCTGGAGCCTCGACCGGATATTTTTGCTTCTCGTAATCTTCGATCAGCATCGAAAGTAATTCGAGCCTATCACTCTCCTCAGAGCCTAGTTTTGGAGAGGAAATTATCAGCGAATGCACTTCATTGAAGTATTCGAGGTACTGTTCCTCTGTTTTGATAATTTTCGGGCTCAACGTAATCATATTTTTTTCACTATAGCAGTGATGATTGCAATTCCTTGGGCAAAAGCAACCTTCAACTCTAAAAACTTGCCCGAGTCGCAGACAGAGAACAGAAAAGTATCTTCGGTAGTAGCAAGAGCACTCGGGAACTGCTCCAGCAGTTCCGATGGGATTTTCCAGCTTGCATGGTCGATTTCACTCACCCACACGCCAATCCACTTGCGGATGTGCTCGCTCTCTCCCAGCAGAATGGGTAATTTTTCTCTACCAAGCAATCTCATGATCGTAGCTTTGTTCCCAATTTGGGAACAAGGTATCTGAGCATTGGTTGTACGTCAATGGGGTGTTCCCAAATCGTGAACACCTCGTTTGGTAGCAGGAAGGTGTCGATGCCGAGAACCCGTTCCTGACTCACAGAACTCGCGGTGTTCAGCCCCATTCGGCGGAGATGCCTGTATCTGTGCATCAGGTGCATCCTCAAAGGTATTTTTTGAATGTCGCTGAGGTGAGGGCGACCATACAGCCCAGAAGAGTCGCGCATGGCAGTAACACCCAGTTGGGATTCAGCGAGCATGGTAGGGATAGGTAGATCACCCAAGGGCTGACTATAAGCGGCAAGAGTGTCCGCTTCGCTCGGTGGTACACGAAGCTGCTTTCGCGGCCTGCTCCGAACTTGCGCAGGTCACGGCGCATCAACCCATCGACCGCACCGGTGATTACAGCCAGCAAAAACAGCGGGGTGGCCAGGGTCAAAACGGCTAGCCTCACCACGAAAGTAAAGACCGTGAACAGAGCCGCCAACAGGTAGTCCTGCATCACAACGTAGACCTGCGCGAACTGCCCCTGCATTGACGCTTCTCGACTGAGCAGTTTCAGCTGTGCGTCGGAATGCGCCCATCCAGAGCGCACTACGACCCAGTTGTTGAGGTGTTCGAGGACCTTGGCGGTCGCTTGCGCCGGTTCTTGCACGAGCAGCGAATTCTTGAAGTGATTGCTTAGCCAGCCGAGCTCACTCAGCCACATGGCGTGGCTGTGATGCCAGCCCTGCTCGGGCCAGAACCAGAGCATGCCCACGAACTCCAGCACGATGGAGAAGATCAGCGAAGCGAAGAGCAGGCCGAGTAGCCGCAGACACAGCTCGAGCATGCCGAAGATGAGCCCCGGACTTCGCTGCGGGGGAGTTGGGCTGGCTGGGGTGGTCGACATATAGGCTCCAGAGTATCCGGTTGCACAAGGCGTGCTCATCAGGAGTGCCTGCGCCCTGGTGGAGGCATCTCGGGATCAAAATCGACTGTCGGCGCACCGCCAGCGCTGCTCCACCAACTCCCCGTATTGGCGTTGTAGGACTCGCGCATGCGCGCGGCCAGGGTCTGCAGGTCTGCCGGCATTTGGTCGTCACTGCCGGGTTTGGGCAGTGGCATACGCACTTTCCATAGCTGTCCGCCTTCCTGGAACGAGAACATCTGCCCCTTGGGCAAGGCGATGATGTGCGCCGGCTCGATCAGTGGTACGGCGGCGGTGGTAACCCGGTCCTGCGAGGACGAGGTGAAGTCAGTGTGGGCATCAGGATCGGCGGTGTCCGTCGCGCCGGAGACCAGGGTGCGGGTCTGCACGTTGACCTTGGGCAGTTGGTTGGTCAGCAGTTCTGCGGTGGCGGTCTCCCGTACCCGCAGCATCTGCAGGGTGTTGAAGTTGCCAATGACCTGGCCGGCCTTGGCCCGGTTGCCGATCCGAGCCTCGATGTCGCTCAAGGTCTGGGTGTAGGCAGTGACCTGGATACCGGCGCCGCCACCTTTGTTGATCAGCGGAATGAACTCGTCGCCCATCAGTTCGTTGAATTCGTCGGCGTGCAAGTTGATCGGCACCTTGTCCGCGGCGCTGGAGGAGCCTGGCAGCCCGTGGTCAATGCCGTGCTTGTAGATATGGCCGGCGACGGAGACCAGGTCGGCAAACATCGAGTTGCCGACGGCAGCCGCCACCTCGGCATCGGACAGCGCATCCAGGCCAACATACACGATGCCGCGTTTGCGGATGATCTGCAGCCAATCGAAGATCGGCCGTGGATCCTCCAGGTCGGAGTAGTTGGGGGCGAGCAGTTGCGCGGTCTTGCCGCTCCTGAGTTTTTCCAGCAGCGGCAGCAGCGAAGCCACGATCTTGTCGAAGTAGGTGCGGTCGTAGCGCACCGCCGAGCGCAGGCCGTCCATCACCGGATCGAAGATGCGCTTGGCGGTCAGGTACTGCTCGATGGCGACCACGCGTTTTTCTCGGCCGATCATGTGCCGCGGGATGTTCTTTTCGTTCAGGCGACCTTCGATCAGCACGATTGCTTCCCAGGCCTGCGGATCATGGCGGGCGAAGAAGTGCTGAGCGTACTCGATGAACAGCGCATCGATGTTCACCACATGCCGCTGGATCTGCAGGTAGTCAGGGCGCCGGCCGAGCTCGATCAACGCGCGGGCGATGATGTTGACGAAGCGCCAGGCGAACTCGCGAAACGCCGCCGAGTTGCCTTCGCCGCTCAGTTGGCCGGCGATGCGGGTGGCGACTTCGGAAATGCGGCCGAAGCGGCCGATGGCGTTGTAGCGGGCGGATATCTCCGGCCAGCCCAGGTGGAACACGTAGAACTCGTGCTCACGGCCGGCGCGGCGCGCTTCGACGTATATGCGCTTGAGCAGGTCAGCATCGCCCTTGGGGTCGAAGACGATGACTACTTCCTGGCTCGGCCGGTGGATATCCTGAGTGATGTACACCTCGGCCAGGCGTGTCTTGCCGACTCGCGTGGTGCCTAGCACCAGGGTATGCCCGACGCGCTCGCCCAGCGGCAAGCTGGCTTCCTGCTCCTTTGGCTCGACGCCGTGCAGCAGTGGCGAGCCGCCCACCGGCGGCAGTGGCCGCACCGGGTTGAATGGGCTGTCCCAGGCGGTCAGGCGGGGCAGCAGTGACAGCCAAGGTGGGGCCTTCTCCAGCAAGTGTTCCATCCGCCGCGCCCACTGGTGAGCGGCCGATTGGTTGACATAGCGGGCCAGCGCCGGGTCCTGCGCCTCGAGCAGGCGCTGGGTGTGCAGGCGAGTCCAGCGAAAGCCACGACCCATGAACAGGCGCTTGCCGCTTACCGGAATCTGCCGACTGGTCAGCGAGTAGCGCGGCAGGCGGCGGATATTGCGCCGATAGCGCAGGACGATCCGCGCCTCGTTGAGCCGCTTCAGGCCGAATGCGGTATAGGCCAGGGCCATGCCTGCCCCTACCTCGGGCGACAGGGCTACCGCCCAGGGCGAATGCAGGCACAGGGCGCCGGCGCCGGCGCAGATGCCCACGGTGTACAACTCCACCGCAGGGCGCAGCAATGACTCCATCGCATGTTCGCCCATGAGCCACCCTCACTGTTCCAGGCCGGTGGGCGTGATCAGCACCGGGTAGTGCTGCAGTTCCAGGCGCTCGGCGATGTCGTCGCCACTCACCGGCCAGATGTCCACCCCCGGGGCTGCCGCTTGGATGCGGCGCAACGCCGGGGTGTTGGCCACTTCAACAGCCAGGCCGCTGGCGCCCAACTCCTGCAGCTTCTGTGCATGCTGGGCCAACCATTCCAGAGAGGCGGCGTCGTGCCCGACCAGGAACAGCGGCGTCAACCCGGGCAGCTTCAATGTCCTTGGCGACACGGCACCGGGTGACAGGCGTGTGCTGTGTACGGGCAGGGCCCACGTCAGCGCGCGGGGATCGGGCAACTGGCTGGGGGCCGCGAGCGCGCCAACCGTCCACCAGAGACAAATACACAGCGTTACCCAGCACCGACAGTTCATGGCTGCGGCCCTCTCGGAGACGCCACGACCGCTTGTACACGCTGCCAGTGCTGGCTGAACTTGCGGCGGTAGCGCGCTGCAGGTTTACCGCCGGTAGGGCGGTGATAGCGGCCCGCCGCCATGACCCAGTCACCGCTGTCGGCGTAGTGGGCGCGCAGCAGCTCTGCCGTCACGGCCAGGTTGGCGCGAGGATCGAGAGCCTCGCAGGCGCTGTGGTAGCGGTCCGGGTGGTAGCCGAGATTGGTCTGGCCCAGCCCGACATCGATGCGCTTGGGATCGTGACGGATCAGCGCCTGTTTGAGTGCGGCACACGCCTCATCACGGCGGGCGAAACGCTGCGGCGTACCAGCAACATTCAGGGTCCAAGGCCAAGGCATGAGGTGACCTCGCAGCGGCGTGCCGCTCTCTTGGAGGGCGATGGCGAACAGCACGGAGGCGGGGATGCCGGCGCGTGCGGCAGCCAGTTGATACGCCGGCGGCGGCAGCGCGTCGGCGTGAACGGCCGTGGCGCAGGTCAAGGCCAGCGCCAGGATCAGTCGATGCGCTGCCATTTCCCGTCCACCTGCTGGTAGCGTGTGGGTAAGGGGCGGCTGGCGCCCAGGGCGAACCAGCGGCCACGGTCATGGTTGAGAGTGACCTGGCCACTGCTGACCTGGGCGGGGGTAATGCCCGCGCCCCGAGCCCACCGGCGTAGACGCGTATCGTCACCTTGGCTGCCGACCAGGTACACATCGAGGTGCGCGCCGCCACGAAGCCATTGCTGAGTGTTGGCGACACAGGGCGGGCAGCGTTCCTCCACAAACAGGGCAAAGCGGCCAGCGGGGGTAGGCGCTGGATCGTCGGCCATGCCCTGCACGGGCAGCATGCCCGGGAACAGTCGTGCCCAGGCGGCGGTGTAGGCCTTCTGGTAGGCCAACTCGCGCTCGGCGCGCTTGGCCTCGAGACGGACCTGTAGCTCGGCGTAGCGTTGCCGTTCCTGGTCCGAGTCGGTTTCCACGCCGAGGGTGGTGAGCGGGTCGAGCTGCGGCGACCAGTAGTGGCGGGGCCCAGCCTGCAAGCGCTCGAACTCGGCCCACTCATCCTCCGTCAGCCCCCAGGCCTTGGCCCGAGCCGCGTCGGATGCCTGCCGACCCAGTGGCATCTGTTCGCTGAACTGCGAAGCCGAGTCGATCAGTTTTGGCGCGGTCCACGCCAGTCCTGCGAATAGACAGGCGGGGAGCAGGATGAGCGAAAGGCGGGAGCACCTAGCCATAAGCACCTCGTCACGGCAGGGGCAGTGTGTGGTCGCCCTGTCCGGGGACATGGAACACCACCTGGTTCGTGCGGATCGCGCGCAGCTGCCAGCTGTTCAAGCTGTCGCCAGGCTGTAGCAAGTGCACGGTCGTCAGCGAATGCGCACCTTTGGGCAGGGCTGCCACGAACCTGACGTCACCTCGGGTCTCGATACCCAGCAGGGTAAAGGGCGGGGCCAGAGGCTTGGCCTTGGCTTTTGCACTGGTGAAGGACTTTACCTGTGCGTTGGTGGCCGCGGGCACAGAAGGGAGGGTCGACAGTTTCTCGAGCTTGGCTTCTGCCGTGGCCAGCCGATGTTCCAGTGCCGTCAGATCGCTGCTGCTCGGACCTGGCGGTGCTGCCTGGAGCGTCTTGAGCGAGGTGGCCAGTTCATCCTGCTGCTGACCGAGGGTGACCTGCGCCGCGGTGTGTCGACTTTGCGCCTCGCTCAGCGCGACTACCTGCGGCTGCAGCGTCGTGAGCTTGGAGGACAAAGCATCGATATCGCGGCGCAGGGCTGGCGCTGGATCCGCCGGGGCATTACGGGCCGCGGCTTGAAGTTCGGCCAACTGCTGGTGATGGTTGTACGTTTCGGCGGCGAGCACCGCAGCGCCCAGGCACAGGGCACCGACCACCAAGGCCTGAAAATGGAGGACCTTCATGGCGTGAGCTCCAGGGTCGAAAAGGGGGCAGCGGGCGATGGCACGCGCAGGGCGTAGCACACGGTCCGATCAACTGGATCGATGTCGAGTTGCCAGGCCGGGCCGCCGATGATGGTCAGGGCGTCCAGCAGCGAGATAGGTCCGAGCTGGTGCTGTACCGCGGGCAGAGGGCGACGGAACAAGCGATCCACCGCTGGGCTGTCGGCACACAGCGCGAAGCCCGAGCGGTGCAGCACGTGGCGCAGGGCTTCACCGACGGTGGCATGCAGGGCTGGCGCGATCTGCACGTTGACCAGTTGATACAGCGGTTGGCGCTGCTCCAGCGTGGGCCGGGTGGTGACGAGTGTGTAGCGGTCTTGGCGGACCCAGGCCGGAAGCGGGGTTTTCGGCTGCGGCGATACCGCCGGCAAGGCGGGTGGTGCCGTGGGGGCCGGGGCCGGCGGCGGTGTGCTACAGCCGGCCAGGACGGCCATCACGCCGATAGTGGGAAGTAGGGATGTTTGCATGACTGGGTCTCGACGAATGTTGCCGATACCATGGCGAAGACACGAGGCGAGTCCCCACTGGAAAACCGAATCCGGCGAGCCAGCTTTTCTGTCGGGCATCATAAAAAAGGCGCCCGGGAGGGCGCCTTGGTCATTCTTCGGTGAATAGCGGTAGTTCCCAGAGAGGTGCCGCGTCAGGATCAAAGATCAACAGGCGGATGTCCGCCTGGCCTGCCAGTAGGAGCAGCTTGAGTAACACCGGAGGGACACGGTCAGCGAGCATCCGCGCACTGACCTCGTCGGCGCTGCAGCTGCTGCCGCCGGCTTTAATGTCTGCGACCCAAGGCGTCGAATACAGCTTGCAGCCGACGGCATGGCTGACGTTGAGTTCGAAGCACTCGAAGAAGCTCGCCGGTGAATTGCACCAAGCGCACACCTGCAGGTACTCGAAGTCGTCTGCGGGCAGGTGGGCGCTGCTGATTTCCCAGCTGCGGCTGTAGTGCCCGGTGGCAAAGGACAGTTGTTCGATCAGGTTTTGCGCAGCTTCCACGTTGACGAGGTCGCCGATATGCATCGAGCGTCCGAGCTGACTACCCAGTATCTGGTAGAGCACGGTATTCACCAGGCCGTCGGCCGGGCAGCGCATGCGCAGAAACTCGGGTACGCATACACCATCGGTGATCACCGCGACGTCGTCATCGAACAGGCACGGCTGCAGGTTGATGGCTTCATTGGGCAGCTCGTTCTGAGCCGGGTGCAGCGCGCGGTAGCATGGAGGGCAATCGTCGGCATAGCTGATCTGCAGGACACGCTCGTAGCGCAAGTCTTGGAAACCGCGAAGAAACGGATTGGTATGGGAAGGATGCATGGTGGTTCTCCGAAAGTGCCGAGGCCACCCCGAACGGGCGGTGACCTCATGGGCAACGTGGGCTGTCACATCCAGCCGTACTCGGCCAACGAAAGCGGAGTGCCTTCGCCGACGATGATGTGGTCCAGGACGCGCACCTCGACCAAGGCCAAAGCCTCGGTCAGGCGGGTGGTGAGTACCCGATCGGCGCCGCTCGGTTCAGAGCAGCCGGAGGGGTGGTTGTGGCTGAAGATCACGGCGGCGGCATTGTGTTCGAGTGCCTTGATCACCACCTGGCGTGGATACACGGAGGCACCGTCAATGCTGCCGGTGAAGAGGATGTCGAAGCTCAACACACGGTGGCGCGAGTCGAGGCAGAGCAAGGCAAACACCTCGTGGTGGTAAGGGGCGAGTTGCAGTTTCAAGTAGGCTGCGGCATCGGCGGGGGTTATCAGCACCTCGCCGCGCTGGAAGTGACGTTGGTCCAGCAGCTGCAGGGCCTCGGTGATCAGCGCATCCTCACGGGCGCGTTGGGCCAGTACCGAATCGAGCGGGTCAACCAGGTTCAAGGCGGTGTTCATGGGCAATTCCTCGTGGCAGATGGAGCGCCCCGTGGGGGAGTGCCCCAGGCTGGTTTAAGTGCGTGATCAAAGGCGCGTGAAGCGATGTCGCGTGCCATGCAGCGGGCTTTGGCAGCCCTCGCACGGTTGCATCGAGAAGGCCTCGATACCGGCGCCGGTCTGCGGGTCGAAATCGGCGCTCAGCGGTAGCAGGGTTTGCAGTTGGGCGGGCATGTGGATGATGCGTTGCTCGACTTCAGCCTCGCTGTAGTACAACGACAGCGCGCTGAAATCGTCGTAGGCGACCGCCTGCAGGCAGTCTTCGCAGAGCCAGAAGCTTTCCATGGCGACCTCCGACGTGAATGAACAACAGGCGCTCATAAGAGCGCCTGCTGCGGGCGGTCAACCTGCCTCAAGCAGATTGGCGTGCGGCGGTGGATTTGCGTGCAGCGGGTGGAGTTGGCTGGCCTTGGCCAGTGTCACCGTCCACCTGTTCCGACTCTGCTGATTCAGCAGCCTCAGGGGCGGCGGCGTCGGTGCGCGCTGGCGCACGGTAGCTGAATTGGCCATCGACTTTGATCCACTCGATGAAGATCAGTCGGCCTTTGAGGCTGGCGCCGGGTTGCCCCTTGCGTTCGCCTTTCTCGTACATGAACGGATCGACCCAGAGGTCGCCGATGCGAAACGCGATAAGGACCTTGCGTTCAGCGCGGACGTCTTCCAGGTGTTCACGGATCAGCCGGTCGGCTTCACCGCTGGCGACCTTGCAGTCGAAGCGGGTGTACTCAACGTCGTCCGAGGCACCGTGCAAGGCAGCGATGTCACAGGCCATGAACGCTTGGCCGCGGCGAACCGGGACTTCGCGAACACGGTTCAGGTAACCGATGCCTTGGGTGTGCAGGTTGAAGTAGGTGGTGGGGGCGTTATTGCTTGCAGTCGTCATGATGGAGCTCCTGTTCAGCAGAAACGCGGACATCCACCGGCCCTGGCGGCTGGTGAGTTCCGCAAGGGGAGGTGCAAACACATGATCGGTCGAGAAGGCGCTCATCACCGATGGGACGGTGACCGTGCGAGCTGCCGAGCGCGAGTCGCACTTTGGGTAAGAACCACCCGATATGGGCGTAGCCTTGAAGGTCCTGGCTACCTGGGTGCTGTCAACGACAGCGAGGTGCAGCTCATCTATAAAACGCTGCAAAAGGCCCGTCAACCGTGGTCTGCAGGCGGTCTGGGCGGGCGGAATCGGGTGGCTTTCGGTGGATTGTCGGCGACGAAAAAATAGCCCGACGGTCATCAGGCTAGGAGGAGTTGGACCACCCTTGACCCGGCGATGTGGCACCGGAGTCCGTCGCAGACCTCCACTGCCGATCCATCTGGATCAACCGACCCTTGTCGTGGCCTGGGTCGGAATCAACTGGCACGCATCCGCGTACAAAAGGTGCCCAGTGTTTCGCCGGCGGGCACCGGAGCTGAGCATCGTCGCCGAAGCGGATGACCCCTGAGGCCTGATGCAAGCCGCACGGGTCATCCACCTGGAAGACTTGCAACGCTGAGAAGTCATCCGCAGATGCGCTGAAGTGTGGCTCCGAACTCTAGGAGTCTGACCGAGCTGCCCGGAGCGAATCGGTCTTGGTCGCCAAGCGGCGAGAGGCCAGATCACTACACCAGCGCTATGGTGTGCCGTCAAGTCATGCGTTTTTCGCCCGCTTGGGCTTCGCCACCGGTTTGGTGCCCTTGCATTCGGGGTAGCGGTTGCAAGACCAGAAACTGCCGGTGCGGCCTTTGCGCTGGCGCATGGTGCTGCGGCAAACCGGGCAGAACGGCCCCTTGCTGGGGTGCGGGCGCAGGGTGAGTGTGGCGTTACTGCGCACCAAGCGGGTCAGCCACTCTGCCTGCTTGGCGAGAAAGGCCTCGACGCTCAGCTGGCCCGATTCGATGCGGTCCAGCGCCTGCTCCCACAGCGCGGTCATGACCGGATCGGCCACCTCCGGCGGCACCGCTTCGATCAAGGTATGCGCCGCAGCTGAGGCAGCTAGGCTGCGTTTCTTCTTGGTCAGGTAACCGTGATCGATCAGCCCCTGAATGATAGCCGCGCGAGTGGCCTCGGTACCGAGCCCGCAGCTGTCCTTGAGCTTCTGCTTCAGGCGCGGATCGGCCACCTGGTTGGCGATGGTTTTCATCGCTTTGACCAGCGTGCCCTCGGTGTAGGCCTTGGGCGGCTGCGTGCGCTGTGCGTTGAGCATGGCGTCGATCAGCGCCACCGTCGCGGATTCACGCAATGTGGGCAATCGCTGCGCCTGTTCGGCCGGCTCGGTGCCGTCGGCCTCGTTGATGACTGCCTTCCAGCCGCGGACCAGGATCTGCTTGCCGCGCGCCACCAGTTGATCTGCCTGGCTGTGCAGCAGCGCCTGGGTTTTCAGGTACTCGTGCTCGGGCATGAACTGCGCGAGGTAGCGTGCGCGAATCAGCGTGTACACCGCCCGCTCGCGCTCGGAGAGCTGCGCCAAATCCAGCGTGACGGCGGTGGGAATGATGCCGTGGTGCGCGGTGATCTTGCTGCTGTTCCAGGCGCGTGAGCGGCGGCTGGGGTCAACCTCTTTCAGAACTGCCCCCAACGAGGGTGCAGCGGCGAGGGCGTGGAGCACGCGTGGGACTTCATCGAGCATGCTCTCCGGCAAGTAGCCGCAATCGCTTCTCGGGTAGGTCGTCACCTTGTGGGTCTCGTACAGGGCCTGGGCAGTGGCCAGGGTCTCCTGTGCACCCAGTCCGAGCTTGGCCGAGCAGATCTCCTGCAGCGTGCCCAGGTCGAACGGTAGCGGCGGGCCTTCGCGCACGTGCTCGACTTTGACATTGTCGATCTCGGCGGTGCCGGCTTGAATGAGGCGTCTCAGCGCCTGCTGTGCGGCGGTTTCGTCAATACAGCGTCCAACCGCATCGCTGACCGCGGCCGGGGGCTGCCAGCGCGCTTGAAAGCGGATCCCGTCCTGCTCCATGTGAGCATCGACGGACCAGAATGGCTGTGGCGCAAAGCTGGCGATCGCCCGGTCGCGCTCGACCACCAGGCGCAGGGTGGGCGTCTGCACACGTCCCACCGGCAGCAGGCCATCGAAACCGGCGCGGCGGCCGAGCAGGGTGAACAGCCGGCTCAGGTTGATGCCGACCAGCCAGTCGGCACGGGAGCGAGCGAGGGCGCAGTGGTACAGCGACAACGTCTGCTCTCCCGGGCGCATGGCGCTCAAAGCCCGGCGGATCGACGCTTCATCCAGCGCGGACAGCCACAGGCGCAAAATCGGCCCCTGGTACTGGCAGCGCTCGAGAATCTCCCGGGCGATCATCTCGCCTTCGCGGTCGGCGTCGGTGGCGATGACCACCTCGCTGCAGGTGCGCAGCAGTTGGCTGATCACCTTGAGCTGGCCAGCGACCTTGGGCTTGGCTACCAGTTGCCAGCGGCTGGGGATGATCGGCAAGTCTTCCAGTGACCAGCGCTTGTAATCGCCATAGGTCTCAGGCGGCGCGGTCTCCAGCAGATGACCGACGCACCAGGTGACGGTAATATTCGGCCCTTTCAGGCAGCCATCACCGCGGCGGCTGGCCTGCAGCACCTGGGCGATGTCGCGGGCTTGGGATGGTTTTTCGCAGATGAACAGGCGCATGCGCGGGCCCTCTCGGTGGGTACCGACAGGGTGAGGGTGTTATCGCGGAAGGCCAGGGTAAATCCGAAGGTGCCGCGTTCATATCGGCGGAGGTGCATCACTTGCGTTGCGCGAGATGGCTCGCCAGCGCTTTCAGAGATTCCAGGGCGAATTGCTTATCCGCATCATCGAGCTCCTTGATGATCGAATTAATCTGCACGCCTAAGTCCTGCGGCCGAGGGCTGATCGCGAGCAGCAGTTCATCGGCCGGGCAGCCATACAAGTCGGCCAATTGCAGCAGCTTGGAAACCGAGAGTTCAACGAAGCCTCGTTCCAAGCGCGACACCGCTTCGCCAGAAATCTGCAGATGCTCGCCGACCTGTGTCTGGGTCAAGTGCCGGGCACGGCGATACTTCGCCAACTGGCGACCAATGTGATGTGGACTAGGCTCTTTCACGGGCAATGGGGGCGCTCTTCAATTCGACCTATATGGTCGAACAGCACCCCAAAGATATGAACGACTCAAAAGGTTGACTAACAACCCGATGAGGCGTATCACCGAAAAAAATATGGATGTCTCGACCGTCATCACGGAGGCAACAAACTTGCACGTATCCCACCAGAGTGAGGCAGATGCGTTAGCGATCAAGGCCTACGAGCTATTCATGGCCACCCATCTGGAACCGGACAAGGAGCAGGCTCGGGCCCGGCTAGTCGCCTGGGTTCAGGAGAGTCCGCTGCACTGGCGGGCATTCCTTGCCCTGGACCAGTACTTGGCGGAAGTGAAGCAAATGCTGGAGCATGAGCGGCGCAAGAGCGCCCGGCGAGAGTGAGTCAAGCGGCAGCAGCCGGTGTTGCCCGCTGAGCTGCCTGTACGGCTCCAGTGATATCGCGCTGCGGGCGGCGATTCCACTGAGTACCACGCACTTATCCGGATTTGCGTGACGCTTTCTTGCCTCCCCCCTTGCGCGAATTGCTCGCGTTGTCGCTGGCTTTCTCGCGCATGGTCACCGAGGCCACGCGGTGCGGCAGGATACCGATGCGCCGCGCCTCCACCTTGAACGTCACGCGGGCGTTGTCCTCGCTGTCCTCCCATTCCTCCTTGACCGTGCGCCCCTCGACCAGGACGCGCATGCCTTTCTGGTACAGCGTGGCCCAGTGCTCGGCGTCGCGGTTCCAGAGCTCGACGGGCGCCCAATAGCCACCGCGGTCCTCGTAGCCGCCTTCGCGTGGTACCGGGTTGTCGAAATAGACATTCAGCCGCAGCAGGCGGCGCGGCTCATCCGGGTTGGTGTTGAACTCCTGATACTCAGGAACGCTGCCGATGTTGCCTTCACCAACAAACAAAGTACTCATGCGGGTTACTCCTCGGTGGGGGAACGGGTCAGGGCGAGCTCGGCGGCCTCGAGCTTGCTGGCACCAGTGATGGCCTGGCGATACAACGACTGCAGGCTGCTCATCTGCAGGTTCAGCACCACACGGTTGGTCTCCAGCTGATACAACGCCTGCCGCAGTTCCGGGTGCAGGTGCGGCTGAACCATCGCCTCCTGCCATACCTCCACGCCCATGCGCAGAAAATCCGGGCTGCGCCAGCGCAGGAAATCAGTGCCCGTCGCGCTGTGCTGGACGACCAGGCGCAGGTCCAGCAACGAGAAGGGGGGCTGGGCCATGATCGCCAGCATCACCGCCATCAACTCGGCGACCTGGGTGCGCAGGCGCAGGATCGTCTCGGCGAACTGCTGCAGCTCCCCCTTACCCTTAAAAGGCTTTAAAAGGCCTTTTAGGGAGGCACCCTGTGCGAACTCGCGATAGGCATCGGCTGACAAACGCCGGGCAATGGCTTCCGCCAGGGTCATGCCTCACCCCCGTCGTTCGGGGTGTCGGCTGTGGGCTGCTCTTCGGCTTCCGGCGGATTCGGGCTTTCGATCTCGGCGTGCGCGTTACTGCGGGCGATCGGCGGGGCGAACTGAGAGCGGCGCGTCCCTTCGAGAATGTCCTGCGGCAGGACGCCGAACTTGTCGATGGCTTCGCGGGCGCGGGCGTTGTTGGCGGCCATGTCGTCGCGGCTCACCCCCGCCAGGCGGTAGCGCTGCGCCAGGCCAAACAGGCTGCGCAGCAGATGCGCCCCGCCATCGATCCAGGACTCCATGTCGCCCCGGCCGATCAGCGCTGTGTGGTGGGCGAGCAGTACCCGCCGGACCAGGGTGTCGTAGTCGGTAAGCAGGTAGATCGCCAGAAAGCCCAACTGGCTGCCGATGAACAGCGGCAGGGTGACGGGGTGGATATTGAGGTTGTCGCCGACATCGACTTGCGTGGGCAGGGCCCGTTCCACGCGGCTCATTTGCTGCGTCAGCGTGGCCATGTCGAGCCTGGCCTGCAGTAGCTTTTCCTCCAGCTGCAACATGAACCAGTCCGCGTACGGGTCGCCTTGGCTGCTGGCGTGTTTGAGCAGGTTGGTGACGCTGATGTAACCGGGCATGCCCAGGATCGGATGTACCCCGTCGCGACCGCTACGCCCCTGCCACAGCCGTGCCGCATGGTGGGTGTGCAGAGTGAGGGTGATGCTGCTGCGCAGGGAGCCCAGGTTGAGTTGGTAGTGATCGACCATCGCCAGTACCTCGCCGTCGGAATGACGCCGACGATGGGCCTAACCCTGACTGGCGACGCGAATCATCGCGAAGGTGGTGCGGTCACATTTCCAGAAGGGTGGACGTTGTTGGAATCTATGGCATTGGCATTATATCCACCGAGTTCCAGCCCTATGTCGCCGCAGTGATCCCCCGACAACGTTGTTTCAGTTCCTCCAGGCAGGAGAGGGCGAGTGGCGAGGCGGTGCGCTGACCGCCGCGCTTCGTTCGTTCGCGGGACGGCTCCTCCGACGCTGGCTTGGCTGGGCGTGAAGCAGGGTTTGAGGATTTCTCTTGCTCGGTACGCGCGGCCCAGAGAGTGAACTTGCCCTGGCAAGCGCGCTTGATCAAACCCATTAGATAGGCGACGGGTTTTCGGATCTCTCCGCGGGCGCAGCGCACCGCCGCTTCGTTGATTACCGCTTGTTGCTGTTCCGGCTCGAGCTGACGCATTGCCTGGGAGGCCATGCGCCGCTCGTTCGGGTTCAGCGGTAAATCTTCGGGCCACCGTGCTCGACCAAACTCTACCTGCCCCAGTACCGTACTTTTTTTGCTTTGGTTTTTCTGTACTGTACGGCCAGCGTCGGCATTCCGAACCATAGCCAAATCCGCTGTATTGCCGCAGGGTTCGGGATCTGTTGCGCCAGCCGGAGAATTCCGAACGGGGCCGTGTGCGCCAGGTTCGGAATCCTCTGTCTTTGTTTCAGCGTTCATCAGCGGCAGCGTTTGCTGTTGGACCGGTGGCAGCGAGCCGATCTTGTCCTTGTCGACTTGAGCGACTTGCGGGTCGGCCTGGATCTCGGCGATCACATGCCGCGCCACGTCTCGGACCCCTTTGGTGGCATGAGAGAGGTTCTGCTGCAGCAACGCCGCGTAGCCGCTATCCAGTTCCAACTGCTCGGCCGCGGTCAACGGATCGCCGTGCAGCACGTAGACGCAACCGCGCAGGCAGCCGTTGGCATCGCGTGAGCGTTCCACCAGGCTGAGCCAGCGAGTGGTGCGTAAAACGTTGAGTGCGCGGGCGATGGTTTCGCGCGAAGCCTGGGCGCCGCAGGGACTGGTCGCCAGGTAGGGCTGCAGGTCCTGATAGCGTGGCGTCTTGACCCTACGTTCGGTGATCAGCCAGCGCAGTACCTGCCAGGTGTTGCGCTCCAGTGGCGTCAGCCGCCGATCCAGCAGCAAGGTCTGCGGCAGCGGATTGTTGTCGCCGTAGTAGATCGTCCGCACCGCCGGCTCCTGGGTGGAAACAGCCAGTTTGCCGTTCGCCACATACCACTCATTTCGGCGCCTAAGGGCGTCGTAGCACTGACGCACCACGTCCTGCCAGTCGACCTCGTAAAAGCTCAGCATGGTGTGCCTCCATACAGTTCGATCTGTTGCCAGACCAGGGTCAGGCTGATGTGTTGTTCCTCGGCCAGCATCATCATGGTGTCCAGCGGATCGTTGTCCGGATCCTCCGTGCGCAACTGGCTCCAGCGATTCCACACCGCATGCTCTTGCGCTTCACTGAGCTGGACCGGCCGACCGCGGTGCGTCTCGATCTTCAGCACACGTCGGCGCAGCGCGGTTTCAGAGTGGTCCAGGCCGAAGCAGCGGTACATGATGTTGGAGCTCGCGCCCAACTTGAGAGCACGATTGATCAGCCGCTCGTTCTGTTCGTCGCGTTCGGCCTGAACGATCAGGCGGCGCAATACGGTGATGTCGACCTTCACCTCGACCCAGGCGATCGATGAGTGTGCCAGGTGGGACAAGGTGGTCGGCGGTAGCGACTGCAGCACCTCAATGTCTTCGTCGGCCAGGCCCAAGGCCTTACAGCGCTGCAGACGCCCATGGCGCAGCTCATGCAGCACTTGGTTTAGCATGGCATGGTTCAACAGATTGAAAGTCGTGCTCATGAGGTGGCTCCTCACGTTATCGAGTGGACGACAGCGTCAGTTCGATCAACTGGCGGGCGTGGCGGATCAGCGAGAACAGCTGCTCCAGCTGGGCATCAGGAAGTCGTTCAAGGCCCACCGTCAGGGCTGGACGGTCGGTGAAGGGCAGGTCGTAGACGCCGATCATCAGCTGACCAAACAGTGCAGCCGGCAACTGCTGACGTTCCTTCCAGGTCACGTCGTCCTGCAGGCGCAGCAGTGCCGAGAGCAGCAGCTGGATACCGGTGTGCCGCGAGCTGAGTCGCTCGCCATGCCCCGGTGAAAGCGTGAAGCCCAGTCCGTCCACGAGGGGGCTGACCATGTCGCCGGCGTCTGCGTAAGCGGCAAGGTCGGCGGCCAGGGCGGCGCAGCTCGCGCGCAAGGCGCTGATCTTTTCCAGTGACGCTGCGCCTGATGGCGCCGTGACGATCGGCGTCGGAACCTCCTCGACCTCTTCCAGAAGCTTCTCCGGTAATGGCTCGTCCCCCAACGCCTGGCGTATATCGGGCAGGCGTGGTGCTTGCGGCGCCGAGAGGCCTGCATCAGCTTTTGTCGGCTCGGGACTGGGTACCGCAGTCGGCGCTTCTGGCGGATGCACAGATGAAGGCGAGGGCTTTGCAAGCTCACCCGCTGAAGGGGTCGGAGGGGTATGAGTGCTGTCGGCTAGGGGCAGCGAGGGGCGTTGTTCCTGGTGCAGCTCCAGAGCCAACAGACGAGGTGTCTGCTCCAAGGACACGGACATCCTGGCAATCAATTCATCCTGCAGCTCACTCGAACTCAGTTCCGGCTTTTCACCGTCGAACGCTGACAGAACCTCGAACCACAACAGCGGGAATTGCTCAGGAGCACCTAAGTACCGATTCCAAATCGACTCCGCTCGCCGTCGCAAACTGATGAGGCGCACGATGCCAGATTTGCCCAGGCCCGCGTACAGCATCTGCGGGATGGCTGGGAGCAGATGTTCGAGCGCGTCGAACATGCGGCTGATGTGTGACTGTGAGATGGGATAGCCACCCTCACTCAAGCGCGTCGCGAGCTCGCGTTGGGTGAGGCGAGTGTCCGGGTATTGGAACATGTCCTGGAGCTTTGCCACGGCCAGAGCCCGTTCGATAAACGTCAATTGGCCGTGCAAGTCACTCTCGGCCAGGTGCCCGAGCAAGGCATGTGACTCCGATTGCCACGGACGGAACAGGCAATGGATACGGAAGAAGCGCTCTTCGCGCGTTTCCTGCCACAGTTCACCGAGGATGCTTAGACGCGTGTTACCGCCGTTGCGGATGATGAAGTGCGGCTCATCGGGACGGCGGGTGATCGCAGGTGGCTGATCCAGGCCACGCTCGCGGATTGAGGCCTTGATGTCGTCATAGAGCGGGTTGCGCACCACACGCGGGTTGAGCTCATATGGCCGCAGTTGCTCGAGACTAACCACAATCGGTGTATCGCCAACGGGGGCCACGGCGAGGTCGCGGTCGTGGTTTTGCGGAAAGTGCGCCTGTTGCAACTGACGCGTGATGTCTTCGGAGGTTGGTGGCTTCATCACTCATCCTCCGATCAGACGCGACGGAGCAGTTGCTGCCCAGCGTCAGTCAGCATGCCGGGCGCACGGGCGGCGAGCGCATCGACCTGCTGGGCCCATTGCGGGAATAGCTCGATGGCCAGGCCGCACATGACCTCTGCGGCGCAAGGGCTGCGGCTCCCGGACGGTGGAGTTATTTCCACTCGGTGCACGGGGAGGCCGAGCGAGGCGGCATTGGGATAAGCCACACGGTCGGGGATCACCGTGCTGCAGACGCTGACATGCGGATCGGTCTGAAAAGAGGCCTGTAGGCTCTGCATGATCAAGCGCGTATCGCGGCGGTTGGCATTGACCTGGTTGAGCAGCAGCTTTACCGACGGCAAGTCAACGCCCAGGTAGCGGTAGGGTTCCAACTCTTCGAACAGACCCAGCGTACCCCGGCGCAGCTCTCGTGCGGCGAGCATTTCCGGGGGGACCGGACACAGGGCGCAAGAGGAGGCAAGAATGACCATCTCCACGACCACGCTGCGTGCACCTTGGGTGTCGATGATCAGTACATCGTAATGCTCCTCGAAGGCAGGCAGCAGGTTGCGCAGGCGCAGACGGCCATCGGCCGCGTGCAGCAGCAGGGTGTTGATGTGCCCGGCGCGGTCGTTGGAGACAATCAAATCCAGGTGCTGAATGACAGTGGCAGAGATCACCTGATCAGGCGCCGTGAGCCGCTGCGCGATAAGTTCGTAGCTACCGGCCTCACATGCATCGCTCATGGTGTAATAGCTGGACAGCGTCGGTTGGCTGTCCAGGTCCAGTAGCAGAACGCGAAGGCCGGCATCGGCGAGCACGCCGCCGAGGTTGGCGGCGACGGTAGTCTTGCCCGCGCCGCCCTTGGTCGAGATCAGCGAGAGGACTTCCATGAGTTAGCCCCCCATGGACAGTCGGTCCTGGACCCACTGCTCGATCTCCAGTGAATCCCAGCCGACGGCACGGGTGCCGATACGCCGACATTGCGGAAACTGACCGGCCTTCATCAGGTTGTAGATGTGCGAGCGTTTGAAGCCGGTTTTCTGCTCCACTTCATCGCGGCGCATGATGTGGCGGTCAGCTGCAGGAGGGGTAGGGCTGGTCGGTTGCATGATGTCACTCCTTAGCGCCGGGTGGCGCGTGGTGGGTAGTGACAGTCAGTGAAGGTCTGAAGAGGGCAAAAAACATTGTCAGGCAATGCTGGGCATTGCCTGACAATGCGGCGTTAGCCCCGTTTCGCCTGGGCTATAAGACGGCGGGCGTCGGCAAATCGGCGATCAATGGTACTTTTACTCAACCCATCCACACCGGGAAAGCGCAGCAGAATAGCTTGTACCAATGCTGCCTGGCTGGAATAGATCGATTGCTGCTTACCGTTTTGGTTTTTCCCGAGCGTGGTTTCGAGCATGGCGCCGATCAGCCAGTTGTGCATGGCTTCGGACGTCTCGGATGGGATGCCAAGTGACTCGAGCCGCGTTTTCAGCTTTTCGTTGAGCGTGGAAAGGGCGGCCATCTCACCAGCGGTGATATCGTAGCTTTGCTGCAACTGCTCAAGCGTATTCAGGGCATACTCGAGCTCGGCTTGTTTGGCTAAATGCGCATTCAGACTGACGCATCTCGAGTGATCAGCATTCTGGGGAAACAGAAAGGCGGGTTTCTGATCGGGGCGGCTCCGTATGAACCAGAGCAGGAGGTCGGCGCGCCGAATGGAATAAAAGCCTCGGTGAACGTGCTTCTCGGCAGTAATAGGCTGGCCGAGGTAAGTCGCTGGCAATTCCCCGCTGAAAATGGCGTCATAGAGATACTCGACGTGTTCGTGCAGGCTTGGCCATTGCGGGAAATGCTTTCGCAAGCTGCCCGGCTGGGAAAGGTCTACTTGAAGAATCTCGTCCTCGTGCTCGGAGAGGTCGCACCACAGAATCGCGGCGTCGATGGGGTGGTAGGAGCTTCTTATTGAGATCATGGCACACAGCCTCCTGCTGCGTTCATCCTGGAAGCGCTGGCGGGGGCTGTGATCTGGCCCCTGTCGAGCGAGCCAATTCAAAAAGCAATAGCATCAAGAGATGGTGACCATACGCCAGGGATTTGGTTCTGCGATGGATATCGGTCACGACACGATGTGTCGTGATCAGCGCTTGAGGACTCTTGATGATCTGGGGTCGTAAATTGAAAATCGCTTCGCCTATGCATGCTAGATTCGATTAAACGATCGTCAGCAGGTCTCTAGGTACGTAGATATAGCTTTCCCAAACCCCGAACTGACAGCAAGGCGTAATCTGCATACAAATGCGGTCACCTTCACCGCGCTTACCCCTTATACATTGAGTCCTTTCGCTACTATCCCGTATGTGTCGTCAATAACACAATCTAGGTGCCGCTACCGCTTAGTCTCGTCGGCTGAGAGCGAGCCTCAACGCCACATTGTTGTCCAATCAATGATCAGGTTCAAAGAAACATGCTTTCTGATGTTGTGCTTGTCTCGCCGTCAGTTACCGCTTACGCCCTGTGCTGTGTTTTCGTCGCTGCGGTTGCGCGGGGTTTTTCCGGTTTCGGCTTTACCCTTCTGGCCATCATGTCACTTTCGTTCGTGTTGCCCTTATCGACGATTGTGCCGGCCATGTTTGTTCTGGAAATTGCTGCCGGTGTGAAGCTTTTGCCCTCCCTCTGGGGGCAAGTGCATTGGCGATCCATTCGAATATTGGTCATCAGTTCGATCATGGCGACGCCGGTGGGCGCGTATCTGCTTGTCAGCCTGCCTGCCGAGTATGTCAAGTTTGTGCTCGCCATCCTGATAATGGCGTGCTGTCTGGTCATGATCACTGGATATAAACTAAAGAGGATGCCCTCGGCCACGCAGACCGCTGCAACAGGTGCAGGGGCAGGGGTGCTCAATGGTTCGCTGGGCCTGGGTGGTCCGCCCGTCATCGTCTTTTTCCTTGGGTCTCCGCTGGCCTTGGAAGCGGGGCGGGCGTCCATCGTTGCTGCGTTTTTGGCAATGGATGTGGCGGCGCTTCCCGCTTTCTGGGCGCTTGGCCTGTTCGGGCGCGAGTCGCTACATCTCGGATTGATGAGCTTGCCGGTGTTGGTAGCGGGCGTGTGGTTGGGGGCGCGGATTGCCCAGCATGTAGAAGAAGCGGTAGCGAGAAAGGTAATTCTCGTACTACTAATGCTGCTTGCCTTGGGTAGCTTTGTTTAACGGCCCGGTACCGCAGGCCACTCAGCGAGTCGCCTAGACGGCCTCCAAGACAGGTACGAGCTGGCCTTAATTGCCTTTAGCCAGCCACGCGTTGAAGCGCACTTCCAGATCTTCGCCATGATCGACCCAGAATTCATTGTTGAACGCCAGCGACTGCTTGATATTCGCGGGGAAGGTATTGAGCCGTGGAGCCACACTGGCATCCAGCAGCCCTGCAGCCTGTAAATTCACTGCCCCATAACCCAGCTTTTCTGCGTGGAGCTTTTGAGCCTGTGGCTGCAAGGTCGAGGCGATGAACGTTTGCGCAAGCGCCTTGTGCTTGCTGCCCTTGGGAATGGCCCAATAATCAATCGCGTGGATGCTGCCTCCCCAAACGGGTTTGATCGGCGCTCCAGACGCCTGGGCGACGAAGATTCGGCCATTGAATGCGGTGGTCATCACAACGTCACCTGCGGCCAGGTACTGCATCGGTTGAGCGCCGGCTTCCCACCACTGGATAGCAGGTTTGATCTTGTCCAGCTTCGCAAGCGCGCGGTCAACTCCCTCTGATGTAGCCAGCACTTCATAGACGTTCTCGCGAGGAACGCCGTCGGCAATCAACGCCGCTTCCAATGTGAACTTGGCACCGCGTTGTAGCGCGCGCTTGCCCGGGAATTTCTCTAAATCCCAGAAATCAGCCCAGCCTTGCGGAGCTTCTTTGAGTGCATTAGCGTTGTAGGACAAAGTCATCGACCATACCAGTAACCCGGCTCCGCATTCAGACAGGGTTTCAGGCACAAACGCCTGCGCATCGCCAAACTGGTTCTCATCAAGTGGTTCAAACAGCCCCTCGTCACACCCTCTGACCAACTTGTCTGACTCGACTTGTACAACGTCCCAGTTCACACTTTTGGTGTCCACCATGGCCTTGATGCGGGCCATTTCACCGTTGTACTCACCCGCGATGATTTTCGCTTGGTGAGCTGTTTCGAAAGGTTTGTAGAAGATTTCAGTTTGTACATCTTTGCTGACGCCTCCATAAGAAATAACCGTCATTTCCTCGGCGCTGACTGGGGCGCACACCGCGAGCGCCAGGGTGAGAGAGGTCAAATGCTTATCCATACGCGTTCTTCCTTGTTTTCATTGTGAAGGCGGTAGTTGGGGCAGGTCCGCTCCATTTTTCGTGGTGGCTGGATGCGGTTCTATAACGTGCAGGACGCTTTATTGAACCGCTCGGCTGAGTGGCAACTTGAATGTTGCTTGCCATGCACGAGCGCAGAGAGTCACCTTGGATCGAGGCATTGAGCACGCATTGAGAGGCCGGTTGGATGGCTTGTGAAAAGTTATAATATAACGTAAATTTGCGCCCTTCTTCTGGTGGAGCTTCAGGGCTCCGGCCGTTTTACGACTGACCACCGCCGCCGTCTCCTTGGCAGTAATCCCGCGAGAGGGATTCAGACAGGGCAGTGAGCACGCGCGTTAAGGATAATGATGAAAACCGATCTGGCTCCCTTTGCGCTCCTTGCAGCTTTCACCGCTGGTGAGTCACTCGCTGCGTCAACAGGAGAATCCACCATTGTTTTGGGCGAGACCCACATTGGAGGAGGTTCTGGTGGAGGACAGGTTTATCAGACCGGAAGTAGCGTAATGACTTCCGTGGATGTACTCGGGGCTGACAAAATCGAGGACCAGGCTGTCATGAACAGCTGGGAGCTGCTTGGGCAGATGCCAGGCATCCAAATGACGGAGACTCGCCAAGGCGGTGAGTCGGGCAAAGTCAGCTTCCGGGCATTCAATGGTGAAGGTTATATCAATGGGATCAAGACATTGATCGACGGCGTTCCCAGTAACGTCAATAGCGGGAACCAGCGTTTCATCGAGATGGTCTTCCCCCTTGATCTTGAGTACATCGAGGTGGTTCGAGGGACAAACGACCCGCGTTATGGACTGCATAACATCGCCGGCAACGTCAATATGGTTACCCGGCAGGGGGGCAATTACGTCGACAGCCGCCTGACCTATGGCAGCTTCAATACTCAGGAGCTTCAGCTGGCGACTGGGCTGGAGTCAGGTAATTTTGCGCAGAACTATTTCCTGGCCAGTCAAACCTCCGATGGCTATCGGGATCACGATACATCTGAAAAATACTCGCTGAGCGGCAAATGGTTCTACACCGACGATGAGGCGAGGATGAAGCTTGGGTTGGTAGCGCGTCTCTACCACCATGAGGCTGACGAGGCGGGCTTCATGACCAAGGCTGAGCTCGACGCGGATCGCCGCAGTTCCGACCCGCGCAACGCCAATGACGGCGATGACCGTGACATGAAGCAGCTGGCTGTGCATTTCGACTGGCAGATGCGCGACGACGTTAGCCTGAGCAACAAGGTCTATTACAACAGTTACAAGGATGACCGGAAAGTCACCTTCAGTAGCATCCCCGTTGGCGATGCGCCACGGCAGCGCCGTCAGTGGGACGAGCAACAGACCGGTATGTTGAGTAACCTGACCTGGGTTGCTTCCAACGGTCTGACCTTGGATGGCGGGTTGAATGTCGAACACCAGAATAATGAGTACCGCCGCTACCGTTATCGCTACAGCATTCCCACCGACTTCGACGCGGCCCCCGCCCGCGTTCAAAACGACGACTCCTACACCTTGGATAACGTGGGCGGGTACGTTCAGGCTGTCATCCAGCCAACCGAAGCGTTGAAGATCATCCCCGCAATGCGCGTGGATCGGTTCTATGGCGAAACTCATATGCTGAACGGCGAGCACGCAGATCTCCAGGACTACGGCTGGATCCGTCAGCCTAAGTTCAGCGTCATTTATAGCCTCACGCCTGAGATCAGTGTGTACGCCAACTGGGGGCGTACCTTCCAGATTCTCACCGGCTCAACGGCGCCTGCCTATGTGACCCCGGGCCAGGTGCGTTTCGATCCCTCCATCAACACGGGCAAGGAAGTGGGGGTCAACTTCAGCCCGGTGATGGGGACCGAAGCCCGTATCGCGGTATGGCAACAAGACGCGACGGATGAGGTGGCCAACATGCCCAGTACGGGTACCTCGGTTGGTCTCGGCGAAACACGACGCCGCGGTATCGACCTGCAATTCAATGCCAGCGTGACTGAGCAATGGAGCGTTTGGGGCTCGCACTCCATACAGGAAGCGAAAGTCGTGAGCGCGTACGCCGCTGACGGTCAGTCGCTGGCGGGCAAAGAAGTCTTCTCGACCCCGCGCCATATCAGCAACCTGGGTACCGACTACCAGCTCGATGATCACTGGCGTTTTGGTCTGCAGGCTCGCGCCCAAGGTGACTATTACGTGGATTCGCTGAATGAACAGGGTAAATATGGGGGATATGCGCTGCTCGACGCCAGTGTGCGTTACACCCATTCTGACGCGCTGAGCGTCGACCTGCAGGTCAAGAATCTGACTGACCGGGAGTATGAGTATGTGTGGTACGACAATTTCTTCTGGGACGGTGCTGACCGGCCCATGTTTTCACCGGCTCCTGGCCGTACCGCCTTCGTTTCACTTAATCTGAAGATCTGACACACGACATCCACGCGCTAGTGTCCTCGGACAGGAGCGATGCCGCCCTGTAGGCCATGGCCGCCCATCTCAAGGCGTTGTCGCCGGCCAAGGGTTCGACTGAACAAGGTTCGCTCAGTAGGAGCAGCCATCGAAGCGCGCTGATTTCTGGTCCGCTTGGTGTAACAACGCGAGCTCTGAGGTATCAGGGCTCGCCTTGTTGTTGCATCTATTAGCAGGTGGCGTTTGCGATTGGTTAGCCCAGTGCTGCGGCCTGCTGCAAGCTCATGGAGCGCGTTTCGGGGGCCAGCATCCAGCTGATTGCCAGCCCGACGAAGGTGATGGCGGCTGCCGCGTACATCGTAAATTCAATCCCGTAACCTTGAAGTGAGATCGGCACGAGATAGGTGCCCAAGGCTGCCCCAATTCTGGAGAGCGAGGTACCAAGGCCGACCGCCTGCGTACGAATCTCGGTAGGAAAGATTTCATTGGGGTATACAAGCGCAAGCACTTGCGCGCCGCCGATGGACACTGCATAGAGGCCGAAGAGCATCAGCACTCCCACAGGGCCGCTGGCGTGCATGATTCCTAGGCCAAGCAGCGATACGCCTGAAAGAAGAAGGCTGAGCAATAACAGGTTTCGCCGGCCCAATGTATTGATCAGCTTGGCCGCCACGGCGCATCCGGCAATGAAGAGCAAGGTGATGCCGAAAGAGGCGCTGGAGGCGAGGTCGCCTTCCAAGTTCAACGACGACATGACTTTAGGGGCGAATGCATAAACGCCAAACAACGGGATGATCGAGCACGTCCAGAATGCGCTCACGAAAAACATTCGTTTCCCGTAACCCGCGCGGAGCAACGACCAGGTGGAGAGCGATTGCGTTTGCGGCTCTTCCGGAAGGTTTTCCAGCGAAAATGCGGGGCCATAGACGGCTTTGATGATTTGCTCGGCTTCTTTCGGGCGGCCTTTGCTCAAAAGCCAGCGCGGCGATTCGGGTGAGCCTACGCGAACCCATATCAACGCCAGGCCGAACACAGCGCCACTTGCCAATACCAGGCGCCAGGCATCAGCACCCCCTATGCGCAAAATCAGCTCACCCAGCCCATAGGCCACGGCGGCGCCCGCAAACCAGATGATCATGAACCAGGCAAGGCGCGGGCCTCGATATTTTTTTGGCATGAATTCGACAAGCATTGCGGTGGCGACCGGATACTCGATGCCTACCGCTATCCCCAATATCAGCCTAAGAGCAAACAAGGTGAGGGGGTCGCTGACCCAATATTGAGCCAGTGACGCGACGACAAATATGATTGGGCCAATAAAGTAGACCCGTTTACGGCCCAGGCGCTGGGTCAGGGAGCCGCCGAGAAAACCGCCGAAGAAAATGCCTATCAGGGCGGATGCCGCGATCATTCCCTCCCAGAAGCTGCTGAGATTGAGTGCGGCAGAGGTGGGCATCAATGCGATGCCGATGATGCTTAATATGTAACCGTCGACGAAGGAGCCGCCAGCGGAGCGCAAGGTGAGTAGCCGATGAAATCGGGTGAGTGGAACATCTTCGATCGAACGAGTTGGACGAGTCATGGGGTCTCCAAGTACGGCTGATCTTTTATTTCTTGTTGGCGGCATGACACGGTGAAGAAACATGCGGCACATGATCAGCTTACGAATTAGCCATGGCGCGGCTTGTCAGGCCACAGGCATTAGAAGGACGGTTAATTTGAACCTTTGATGAAGGGTTTCCAAAAAACGGGCGCAAAGCGCCCGCGTCCCAAGAAGGACTAGTTACCACAAGAGTTCAGGTGACTGGGTGGATCGTTTCTCCTCAGACAGCCGCGCTACGCTCGCGCAGGTTTATATTCAGGATGCGATCGTTTTCGCTGTAATCCACCGGGCAGTCGATCACGTGCACACCGGGGTTGGAAACACAGTGGTCCAGCAGGGGCAGCAACGCATCGGCGCTCTCGACGCGGTAGCCGTTGGCACCGTAAGACTCGGCGTACTTCACGAAATCCGGGTTGCTGTAGTCCAGGCCGAAATCGGTGAAGCCCATGTTGGCCTGTTTCCAGCGGATCATGCCGTAACCGTCGTCACGCAGGATCACCACGGTGATGTGCATGCCCAGACGCACTGCGGTTTCCAGCTCCTGGCTGTTCATCATGAAGCCGCCGTCGCCGCACACCGAGATCACCGGTCGATCCGGGTGCACCAGGTGCGCCGCCATCGCTGATGGCAGGCCAGCGCCCATGGTCGCCAGGGCGTTGTCCAGCAACACGGTATTGGGTTTGTGTGCCTTGTAGTTACGAGCGAACCAAATCTTGTAGATACCGTTGTCCAGGGCGACGATGCCTTCGGACGGCAGTACGCGACGGATGTCAGCGACCAGGCGCTGTGGGTAGACAGGGAAGCGATCATCGTCGCCACCTTCCACGATCTGCGCTTCGTTGGCCTCACGAATGGTCATCAGGCGGGTGAAGTCCCAGTGCGCGGTCTCGTTCAGTGCTTCGCTGATCTGCCACACGGCATTGGCGATGTCGCCGATGACTTCCACCTGCGGGAAGTACACGGCATCGACTTCGGCGGAGCGGAAGCTGATGTGGATGACTTCGGTACCGCCGCGGACCATGAAGAACGGTGGCTTCTCGATGACGTCGTGGCCAATGTTGATGATCAGGTCGGCGGCTTCGATGGCGCGGTGAACGAAGTCACCGGACGACAGCGCAGCGTTACCCAGGAAGCGCGGGTGACGCTCGTCGACCACACCTTTACCCATCTGGGTGGTGATGAACGGGATGCCGGTCTTGTCGATCAGCTGCTTGAGGACCTTGGCGGTCATCTTGCGGTTGGCACCGGCGCCGATCACCAGGATTGGGCTGCGAGCGGCCTGCAGTTTCGCCACGGCAGCTTCGATGGCCTTGTGCTCTGCCAGTGGACGGCGGTGCAGGCTTGGCGGAATGGGTAGCGAGTCGGTTTGCTCGGCAGCGATGTCTTCTGGCAGCTCCAGGTGCACGGCCCCCGGCTTTTCTTCCTCAGCCAGGCGGAAGGCTTCGCGCATGCGCGCCGGGATGTTGTCGGCCGAGGCGAACTGGTGGGTGTACTTGGTGATGGGGTCCATCATGCCGCACACGTCGATGATCTGGAAGCGGCCCTGCTTG